>Ga0194125_10000992_pt1 | contig 48281 bp, 41 predicted proteins | sample TA2KigC250mmetaG_FD_148626 | JGI IMG/M metagenome (GOLD analysis project Ga0194125, IMG submission 148626) | Freshwater microbial communities from Lake Tanganyika, Tanzania - TA2015034 Kigoma Deep Cast 250m | ecosystem: Environmental > Aquatic > Freshwater > Lake | place: Tanzania: Lake...
ATGATTCGATGAAGGGCTCGTATCTCGGGCCGGGCTTCGCCGATTCCGAGACGGGCGCGTTTCTCGAAGCCCGCGGCTATCCCGCGAAGCTGCTGTCCGATTCGGAACGCGCGGAAGCCGTCGCCAGGCTCATAGCTGACGGCAAGGTTGTCGGGATGCTGGACGGCCGCATGGAATTCGGGCCGCGCGCGCTCGGGAACCGTTCGATTCTCGGCGATCCGAGGTCGCCCGGCATGCAGTCGGTGATGAACCTGAAGATCAAGTACCGCGAGTCGTTCCGGCCGTTCGCCCCGGCGTGTCTTGAGGAAAGGGTGTCCGGGTTCTTCGAGCTGGACCGGCCGTCTCCCTATATGCTGCTTGTTGCGCCGGTGAAGGCATCCCGCTGTGTGCGCGAGGATGCCGGCGACGGCCCGGACGACATACGCCGGCGTGTTCACAGGGTGCGGTCGGACATACCCGCGGTGACCCATGTGGACTACTCGGCCCGTGTGCAGACCGTGTCAAAAGGCACCAACGGCCGCTTCCACGACATCATCGAGGCGTTCGAAAAGATCACCGGTTACGGGGTGGTGATAAACACTTCCTTCAACGTGCGGGGCGAACCGATTGTGTGCAGCCCGGAGGATGCCTACAGGTGTTTCATGCGGACGGAGATGGACTGTCTTGTTCTTGGAAACTGGTTGCTGGAGAAAGCGTCCCAGCCCGAGTGGCGGGAAAAGAAGGACTGGCGCAGGGACTACGTCCTCGACTAGTATTCCGGCCTTTGAAAGGGGTTGTTGCGGCATGCTGTTTCTGAAGCACTTGGGAAGGCTGCTCGCCGAGTTCGGCGAGTTTGCCTGGAAGAACAAGGCCTGGTGGATAGTGCCGATGGTTCTCGTTCTGCTGCTCCTGGCGCTGCTTGTTTTCGTCGGGCAATCGGCCGCGCCTTTCATATACACGCTCTTCTGAGCCAGGCATCGGACCAACCGCGATGCGAGTATGGGTCAACGGCGTTCCTGACGATGCGACGGCCGGTGCGGCAGCCGGCTCCGCGAAAGCGGTGTCTGACCCGGCGCTCGACCTGCTGATCGAAGGTGAATCGGCGGTTCTTGAGCTCCGCCGGGCCGCGAACGAGGCCGACTATCTGCGAAGACACATTGCCCTGATGCGGATCAGGGCCAGCCTCGATCCGGCGCGTTTCACTCTTTCCGGGCGCAGAGGGCTTGCCGGTCTGGCGGGCCTCTTCGTCCGGCGTGTGGCGTGGAGGCTGCTGCGTTACCAGCACGAGTGGTTTGCGTTCCATGAGAACGCGATACTGAACCAGCTTGCGCACGAGATAGACTGTCTCCACGACGAAACGAACCGGAGGCTGGACCGGATAGAGAAGCTCCTTTCCCGGCCTGACGCTGGAAACGGCGGGATCGGCGCATGAGCAGGCCCCGCATTGACCAGTTGCTGGCCGGGTTTGCCGACGGGGATGCGATATCGCAGGAGGCAAGGCTGTTTCGTGACAGTCTCCGTTCAATCGGCGTTGAGTCGGAAATATTCGCGCCCCCGGAGCGGGTATCGCCCAGTCTCGCGGGTTCATTCCAACCGCTTGACCGTTTCGAGAGCCGTCAGCGCGACGGTGTGATCCATCACTACTCGATACAGTCGGAAGCGACCCGTCTTTTTCTGGGTGCGGGTTGCAGGCGGTGGGTGCGCTATCACAACATAAGTCCGGCCGGAGACTTCGATGGGTTCGATGATGCGGTCGCGGAACAGCTTCGTTCCGCGCGCGCCGGGCTGGATGATGTTGTGCGGGCCGCGGACGGTGTATGGGCCGCGTCGGAATACAATGCCGCCGAGGTGCGGTCCGTTGCGGGGGGCAAGGCTGTTGTTCTTCCGCTCGCATTCTCGTTCGACGAGTTCATGGCCGAGCCTGATCCTGCCGCCCTTGATCGGTTCGGCGGCGACGCGGTGAACTGGCTTTTCATGGGGCGGATGGCGCCGAACAAGTGCGTGGAGGAGTTGATCCTCGCGTTCGCGTGGTATCACAGGACAATGAACCCGTTCAGCAGGCTGCTGCTTCTGGGGTCGGAGAGAAGTTGTCCAAGGTACTACGCGATGCTGAAGCTGCTAGCGGCGCGGCTGGGGTTGCGGAACGTGTGCTTCGAAGGGTTTGTGCCCGGGCCGGTGCGCTCCGCCTGTTTCATGCGCGCGCACGTGTTCGTCACCGCGAGCAGGCACGAGGGGTATTGTCTTCCGATAGTCGAGGCGATGTCGCGCAACGTCCCCGTGCTCGCGCGCAACGCGGGCGGGATGCCCGAGGCCATGGATGGGGCGGGGATCATGTTTGACGATGCCGGGCCGCGCGAACTTGCAGCACTGGCGCATGCCGCGGCGGCCGATCTCGGGCTGCGCGGCCGTATCCTCGCGGCGCAGGCGGCGCGTATGGAGAGACTGCGGGCCCGTGATCTCAACTCGGAGCTTGCGCGTCTGACCGGTCTGCCTGCGGCCGGGTGACGGGCGCCGGGCTCCGCTGGACTGTCGCCGTGCCAAGGCTCATTTCCCAGAGCTTGGCGTATTTTGCGAAGACCCCGAAAGCGTTTGTCACTGCGATGATGAGGCCGGGAAGCCCGTCCAGGAACCCTCTCTTCAGGAAGTAGCCCCTGAAGAAGCGCCATGGCGGCCTTATGATAAGGTCGTGCAGCCTGAACCGGCCGTTGTCCTCCATCCAGACCCGTGCCGTGATGCCGGAGAACCGGTTCATGGTGGAAAGCTGGTCCTGGAGATTATCGTAGGAGAAGTGGTGGAGGTTGGCCTTCAGCCTCCGCACCGGCCCGTCCACCGTTGTGCGGTCATGCGGCTCTTTCCCGCCGCACTTGCCTTCGGTCTTGCGGAAGAGGCGCATCTTCACGTCCGGATACCAGTCGCCGTGCGTGATCCAGCGGCCCAGGTGTCTGACCATCCGGGGAAACTCGTAGCCGGATACTCCGGTGGAACGGCCGGCCTCGAACTCTTCCAGTATTTCGTCCCTGAGTTCGTCGGAAACCTGCTCATCCGCGTCTATGAAGAAGATCCACGGCCCCGTGGCGAGATCCTTGATGAGGTTCTTCTGGCCGATGTAGCCGGTCCACTCGTGCTGGTAGACGTGGGACGTGTACTCGCGCGCGATCTCGGCCGTGCGGTCCCTGCTGAAACTGTCCACAACCACGATCTCGTCAGCCCACCGGACGCTTTCGAGGCAGCGGCGGATGTTTTTCTCCTCGTTGCCAGCGATTATACAAGCTGATATTTTTTCGCGCATCTCCGTGTGCCCTTGTCGGGGCGGAATCTAGCTTCTGGTGATGAATTGAGCAAGCGTGCCGTTGACATAACCGCGGGCGTTGAGGCCGGCGTCAATGCGTCGGGCGGGGAAGGGCTGCCGTCCGGCCCGGTCCACTTCGTCGGCGCCGGGGGCGTCGGCATGGCTGCGCTCGCGGCGGTAATGCGCGGGTGCGGATGGTCTGTCAGCGGCTGCGATTCCGGCCGGACACGGTTCGGGGCATGGCTCGAGGGCCTGGGGGTGAGCATGGCGCGCGGGCATGGCGGCGCGCATCTCGATGCCGAACACCCCGCCTGGGTAATTCGCAGCGCCGCTGTTCCGGCGGGCACGCCCGAACTGGAGGAAGCGTTGCGGCGCGGGCTGCCGGTGCTGCGCAGGGGCGAGGCGCTTGCGCGGTTTCTCGCGGCCCGGAGGTCTGTTGCGGTGGCTGGCACTCACGGCAAGACCACCACTTCCACCTTCGCCGCCGCCCTGATGCGGGCGGCGGGCCTTCGTCCCTCGTGGTGCCTGGGCGGCGATTCGGCGCTGTTCGACGGAGTCGGCGGCGTGGATGATCCCTCGCTTGTTGTGGCAGAAGCCGACGAGAGCGACGGCACTCTTGCCCTCTATGCGCCGGAAGTAACGGTTCTCACCAACGTGGAGTTCGACCACATGGAGCACTTCGACAGCGTGGCGGCTTTTGAAGGATGTTTCCGGTCGTGCATCGAACAGACCAGGCGCATGGTCGTGTACTGCCGGCATGACGCCCGGGCCGCGGCGCTTGCGCGCGGCGTCAGGTCCATTCCGTACGGGCTTGAGTGCGGGGATGGGGTGGGCGCCTTCGAGGTGTCTGAGACGGCGGGCGGAAGCGTGTTCCGTCTGCGTATCCGCGGAAGTGACGCCGGGCTCTGCCGGCTTCCGGTGACCGGCGTTCACAACGTGCTTAACGTGCTGGGTGCGGTCGGGGCTGCGGTGGAGATGGGGGCGGATGTCGGGCGTGTGGTAGCGGCTTTGCCGTTACTCAGCCTGCCGAAGCGTCGTTTTGAGCGGGTTGCCGTGGGGCGCGGTATTACGGTGATATCCGACTACGCCCATCACCCTACGGAGGTCGCGGCGCTGGTGCGCATGGCCCGTTCACATGCGGCAGGCCGGCTCATCGGTGTGTTCCAGCCCCACAGGTACACGCGCACGCTTGCGCTGGGCCCCGACTTTCCGGCCGCTTTCGCCGGCATTTCGGAGCTGTGCCTTGCCCCGGTTTATGCAGCCTCAGAGGCCCCGTTGCCGGGCGGAACATCCGAGGACCTGCTGAAGCACTTCGGGAGCAGCGGCGCATCGGTTCCACTCCCAGTGCTGTGCGTTTCTCTTGAGGAGGCTTGGGCGTGGCTGCGGGCGCGCTGGCGCGCCGGGGATACGGTGCTGGTGATCGGGGCGGGGGACGTGGAAAAGATAGGCGCTTGGGCTGCCGGCGAACTTGGCGGGACAGGAAGAGATTAGCTGGTTGAAACCGGGAGCGTTCAGGGTATAGTCGGCGTGGGCGCGGCGGACGCGGAGGATCGGGCTTGCCGAAGAACAATAGACGCTTTCGAAGAGTGGCAGTTCTGATGGGCGGCCCGTCTTCCGAGCGCGAGGTGTCGCTCAGGTCCGGCGCGGCCATCACGCGCGGGCTGTGCGAGGCAGGCTACGACGCCGTGGCCGTGGAAATCGCCGGGCGTTCTTTCGAACTGCCGGGCGGCACTGAAGCCGTTTTCATCGCCTTGCACGGCGAATTCGGTGAGGACGGTGAGGTCCAGGCAATCCTGGACGGGATGAGCGTTCCGTATACCGGGTCCGGATCAGACGCCAGCCGGCGCGCCATGGACAAAATAGTCAGCAAGGAACTCTTTGTTGCCGCCGGAATTCCCACTCCCGAGCACATCATCGTTCGCGGCGACGGCGCGCTTCCGATGAAGCCGCCGCTTGTCGTGAAGCCGCCGCGGCAGGGATCAAGCATCGGTTGCACCCGTGTGTTCGCCGAGTCGGACTGGGAACGCGCGCTGGGCGAGGCGAGGGCTTACGACGAAGAAGTGCTGGTTGAGCGGTTCATTCCGGGCCGGGAGATAACGGTTGGAATCGTGGGGGAAGAAGCCCTGCCCGCGATCGAGATCGTCGCTCCCGACGACAACTACGACTATTCGGCGAAGTACACGCGCGGCGGGTCGCGTCATCTCTGCCCCGCGCCGCTTGATCCGGATGCGGCCGCGCTGTGCGCGAGGACGGCGCTTGACTCGTCGCGCGCCCTGGGCTGCAGGGGAATGGGACGGGTTGATATCAGGCTCTCGGAGAACGGCACGCCGTACGTGCTGGAGATGAATACGATTCCGGGGTTCACGGAGACCAGCCTGCTCCCTGAGGCGGCCGCGAGCGCCGGCATCGGTTTTGGTGATTTGTGCGAGCGTATACTGGAGCTTGCCGTGTTTGGGGCGTGATGCCCCGACTGGTTACTGTGAGGGGCGAAAGATGGCGGGATTCGGCAACAGGCGTGCGGGCGGCTACGTACGTTCCAGGGGTGAGGGCGTATCAACCCTTAACGTGAGATTGCGCGCGGAACGGCGCGGAGCGCGGTCGCGGAAGCTGGCGACAGCGGCCACAGTGGTGACTGTAATGGCCATTGTTGCGGGCTTGGTTGGCGCAGGCGTAACGTGGTCGCTGCGGAGCCTGTTTTCCCGGAACTCGCGTTTCGAGATTGTCCGCCTGGACGTTGGCGGCGGCAGCGGCGAACTGGCCGCGTTCCTGAGCCGCGGCAAGGGAATAGGGCCTGGCGCGAACATTCTGGGATTCAGCATCAGCAGACTCAGGCGTGATCTCATGAAAGACGGCCCCCAGTTCAAGGACGTGTCCATACAGAGAAAGTTGCCGGACACGGTTGTCGTGCATGTTGTCGAGCGGGTTCCGATCGTGCGGGTCATTGCGCCCAGGCGGCGGCTTGTGGCGGATTCCGATGGAAAGCTGTTCGGAATGAGGCCGGGAAGCAGCACGTTGCCGGCTATTACAGGCTGCGACGAGAACGAGCTTGTCGCCGGAGGGGAGTTGACAGCGCTTTCCTCGGCGGCGTTGATGGTTGTGGACGCGTGCCAGAACCCGCGCTACGGGCTCAGGATCGAGGCGGTGGATGTTTCGCACGGGGAGTACCTGCGCGCGCAGCTTGCGGACGGCCGAACCGTCAAGCTGTGGTGGCAGGGAATGGGCCGGAACGACGCCGACTCGAAGACGGCGATGGAGACCCAGTTGATGAAGGTTGCCCGGATGCTTCGCACGTCGCAGGCGAACGGACACGGTGTTTTTGACGCTACTTACGGCGACATGATCGTCGGGCAATAGGGGCCCGGCCGCCGTTTCCTGCATGGAGATTCCTGATGGACCCAGTTGTTGCGGTTGAGATAGGCACGACAAAGACACTCGTGCTGGTCGGGGAGCGCAAGGAAGACGGTCGCGTCCTGATCACGGGGATGGGCATGGCCGAGTCGGCTGGCGTCCGGAAGGGCGAAGTGCTCGACATAGACAGCGCGAACCTCAGCGTGAGCAGCGCGATCAAGCAGGCTGAGGAAACGTCGTCAGTTGATATCGGGACGGTCCACGTCGCGGTTTCCGGCGGCCACATTGAGAGCTTTCCCAACCGCGGCAAGCTGTCTCTGGCAGGCGGCGGGGAAATCACGCCGGAAGATGTGGAGCAGGTGACGGAAATCGCGCAGGCGGTGAGCCTTGCGCCCGACCGCGAGATCATTCACACGATCCGGCAGTCGTTCACGATAGACGAGAGCCACAGGGTGGAGCGTCCGGAAGGAATGCACGGGGCCCAGCTCGCGCTGGACATACTTGTGGTTCACGGCGTTCGGAACAGGCTCATGGCGCCGGTAAAGCCGCTGAAGCAGCTTGGAATCGAGGTCCTGGACGTCGTCTTCGGGGGGCTTGCTTCGGCGATGGCAGTCCTTACGCCCGAGCAGAAGAGCAGCGGAGTAATACTGATTGACCTTGGCGGCGGGACGGCGGACTGCGTTGTTTACGTGGACGGCTACGTTGCCTCGGCCGGTTCGCTTGCCGTGGGCGGCGACCATGTTACGCGCGACATCGTGATTGCCTTCAAGACCTCGATAGCGCAGGCGGAGCGCCTCAAGCGGGATTCCGGTTGCGTGAGGCCCGGACGCGGCGCTCCGCAGAGGTTGACGGTCACGTCGGATACGGGCATGCCCGAAAGAACCGTGGATGCCGTTTCTCTCAGCGCGGTCATCGAGGTGCGCGTGGAAGAGATGTTCAGGGTTCTGCGCAGCAAGTTCGTTCCGGACGCGTTGCTGAGGCGGGTGGGTGCTGGTGTAATCCTGACCGGCGGCGGGGCGCGGCTCGGAGGAATGGACGTTGTGGCCGGGCGCGTGTTTGAGCTGCCGTGCGCCGTGGCCAGGCCAAGGGAAGTGGACGGGATCGCGGCGGCGGATGCTCCTGAATGCTCGGCGTGTCTCGGGCTGATAGAACACGGATTCAGGGATACCGGCTCGGGGCCCAGGTCGTCTGCATGGAAGAAGATATTCGGGAGTCTGTTCACGCGATGAAAAAGGCAAGTCTTACGCCTGCCAGGGTGATGGTTGCCGGTGTCGGCGGTGTCGGTTGCCGTGTTGTGGGCAAGCTCCGTGGCGCGTCGGCTGTGTCACTGCGCCGGCTTGCGATGGATACGGACTCGCGTTCGCTCGAGGAGTGCGGTGTCGCGGAGCGCCTGCTGCTTGGGTCGAGTACGGGGCGCGGGGCCGGGGCCGGCGGCGATCCGGTGCGCGGACGCAACGCCGCATCGGAAACGGCTGAGGAACTCCGAGCCGCGTTTGTTGACGCTTCGGTTGTGGTGTGCGTTGCCGGTCTTGGCGGCGGCACTGGAACGGGGGCATTGCCGGTGGCGCTCCGGGCCGCGCGCGAGGGCGGCTCGCTGGCCTTGGCCATGTTCACGACACCGTTCGGGTTTGAGGGGCGCAGGAGAAGGGACATCGCCCTCAACGGTTTCGGGGAACTCAGGGAGCATGCGGATGTGATGGCGGCGGTTTCCTCCGACAGGCTGATCGAATCGGTCGGGAACGCGTCGGTCGAGGAGTCGTTCTCTCTTGCCGAAGATGCGCTTTCCGGCGCCCTGACAGGGATGTGCAGCCTTGCGTCGGGTCGGGCGCTGTTCGGCGTGGACATGGAAAACGTGAGAAGGCTCTTCAGGGAGAACGGCGGTCTGTTCGCGATCAGTCACGCGGAGTCATCCGGCCCGGGCCGTGGCGTGGCCGCGGCCAGGGCCGCTCTGCGCAGCCCTCTTATCGGCGGCGACGGGCTTGGCGCGGCATCGGCTGTGCTGGTGAGCATTGTCGGCGGGCGCGACCTGCGGATCGGCGACGTCTCCGAGGCGATGGACGTTGTCGCGCAGGCGTTGCCGGAGAGCGCGGAGATGTCAATGGGGATAGCGATGGACGATCAGCTTGACCGCGTGGCGGTTACGCTGCTTGTGCTTGAAGGCGCCGGGGAACAGCCCCAGGGGCGCTTGCACACGGATGAGCCGGGCCAGCCGGCGGCCGCTCCGCAGGGCGACGAGAAGCCGCGGCGCAGGTCCGGCACCAAGGCGCGCGATGACAAGCTTACCGCGGATCACGCCGGCAGGGACCGGTTCAGGGGCAGCGAGATGACCACTTTTGACGGGGAAGACCTTGATACTCCGACATACCAGAGAAAAGGCATACGTATCGCGGACTGACGCAGTGGGCCGTTGAGTCCGGCGGGGAGCGTGAAGTGAGTATACTGGAACAGTTCGTGGGTAGGGAAGCCGGGCCGCTGGTTCAGTTCATCAAGTACGCGATAGCCGGCGGGATGGCGACTTCGGTCCACATCCTCGTCTTCCACCTTTGCGCGTGGCGTTTGTTCCCGGCTCTCCAGGCCAACGATTTGGCCGTCAAGCTTCTGGGTATGCAGACCGCGAGGGAGGATGACAGGACACGCGCGCGGAACTCGATGATAGACAACGGCATCGCATTCATCTTCTCGAACCTTGCCGCGTACATAATCAACATCCTCTGGGTTTTCGAACGCGGCAGGCACGGGGTTCTGGTTGAGATAGGGCTCTTCTATCTTGTGTCCGGGACAAGCATGGCGGTCGGGACATCGATCATGGGCTTCATGATCAGGCGATGGGGCGTGCGCACCACATATGCTTTCGGCGCGAACCTCGTTACGGCGCTGCTGATCAACTACGCGTTGAGGAAGTTCTTCATCTTCAACGGGTGAAACCGTTTTATCCCTCGGCGGGGAACGGCACCGTATGAAGCGCTTCCGGCATGAGCATGCATCGAATCGGCGAACCGTGCCCGCCGTTCATCTTTCCGCATGCCTCGATCACGGCGTCATCAAGCCCGGCGGCGGTGGCTATGCCGAGATCCTCCGTATCCCTCCCGGTCATCCGTGTGACAAGAACCGTGCGCGGTGCGCGCAGGAGGGTTGAGAGAGCGGTCTGACCGTTTGTCTCGCGGTGTTTGCGGAGTTCAGCCGCCAGTTCGTCCGCGTTGCGGAATCGTATCCAGTGACGGAACCGTTCGTTCCCAAGCCCTTCCTCGCACGGGGCATGCAGCACGACCATTCCCGACTCCGAGACGGCCCTGTGGGCGTTGTAAAGGGCCTTGTGGCTCTGTATCCAGTTGCGCGCTGGCAGCGCTGAAGCCACGACGAGGTCCGGCCTGGTTTGAACCGGAAGCCCGGCGGAGCGGCGGACAAGCGCGCACGCTGCCCTGTGCGCCGCGTCCATTTCGCCGCAGAATAGCCCGATCAGGCGTCCCTCGGTGTCGAGGACCGTGTTGCACGTGAGATCCGGCGGGCGCAGCGATGCGGCGTTCATCAGTTCTTCGGCCACGGGGTTCCCGTCAAGCCGTCCGATTTCAACCCCGGCCCGGATCTCGCTGCGCATCGGGTCCAGCGCAAGGCTGTGGGTGTGCGCGATGGTGTCTGTGCCGGCGACCCCCGGGACAAGGAGTTTCCTGCCGCCCCCGAAACCTGCGTGGTAGTGGAACGAGGCGGCGCCGATGAGGACAAGGCGGTCGGCCTCGGCGGCGGTGCGGTTGATGAGTACCCGGTGGCCGAGGGGTGTGTTGCCGATGTGGACAAGGGCGGATGAGTCATCCGGGTCATGGAAACGAACGCAACCGCCAAGGCGGCGAAACATGTCCCGGCCAAGGATTGTCTCCATCTCCTCCGCTGTCGGGCAGCGGTGGATGCCGGTCGCGATGAGGATCGTGAGCGACTCCGCTGACGGCGAATACGGCGCCCATGCGTGGAAGATCGCGGGCAGTATGCGGTCAACTGCAGCCCGGCGTGTCTGGTCCGGCACCACTATGCAGACCCGTTCGCCTTTCGCAGGAGGCGCAAGGACGCCTCGAATAGCGGGCCCTGGGCCTATTGGCGACTCCAGCCGCGCGACGATCTGGCGGTCGGTGAGTGGCGCAGGGCGGGCCGACTCGGGGCGTGGCGTGCGGACCAGTTCAATGCGTATCCCGGACGTCTTTGCTGCTTTGACGGCGGCAAGAAGCGCGTTGTGCAAGGAGCCTGTCCCCCGGAGATAACTGACGATCCATGAAAGTGATACCCTTTCCGCGGCCGGATATCAATCGCGGGACTCCTTGTGCATCGGTGGCGATCATCGAAGCCGCGTACAAGTCGGCCCGGACCGGCAGGCGGGTGAAGGTCCGCCGGATCGTATCGCCTGCGGACGCGTCAAGGCGTTTGTCGCGGGGGCGATCCCTGCGGCGAGCCGTTCAGCGTTGCGGAAATGGATTCGGCCATGCCGCGGATGAAGGGGTCCGGTCCGAAGTTCTGTGCGTGTGCGCGGATGGCTGTGGTATCCCATCTTCTTTCGGCGCAGCGCCGTACGCAGTCCGCCAGCGCGGCGGGTGTCTGTTCGTTGAAGAAGAGTCCCGTCACGCCGTCAACCACCGTCTCCGTCGCGCCGCCGCGGGCGAATGCGACAACCGGCCGTCCGCAGGCCTGCGCCTCAAGCGGCACGATCCCGAAGTCCTCCTCCCCCGGGAAGACGAGCATCCGGCAGTTGCGGTACAGGTCGAGTATTTCGCTGTCGGGCCGCCAGCCGAGCATGCGGACATTGTTCGGCGCGATGCGGCTGATCGAGTCGAAGTCCGTTCCAGCGCCGACGACGACGAGGGGAGTGCCCAGTTCCCTGTAGGCCGCAACGGCAAGATCAACACGTTTGTAAGGCACCAGCGCCGATACGATCAGGTCGAAGGAAGACTGCGGATCGGGCGACGGGGAAAACCGGGCCACGTCAACCGGCGGATAGACGAGGTCCGGCTCCCGTTTGTAGAACGCGCGAATTCGCGCCCTGACCGTTTCGCTGATTGCGATGAACCGGTCGACCCTGTCCGATACCGAGCGGTCCCAGGATCGCAGCGCCGCAAGAACGGGGCGGGCGAGGATCGAGCGCACCGCGGAGCCGCCGAGGTACTCCCTCTGGAAAGCCCAGGCGTAGCGCATCGGGGTGAAACAGTAGCACAGGTGCCGTGTGCCCGGCCGCGGCTTGAGCGCCTTGGCCACGCAGTGACTGCAGCTTATCAGCAGGTCTCCGTCCGGGCGGCGCGGTCTTGAGTTTATGGCCAGGGGGAACAGGGGGAGCATGGCGCGGTAGTGCGAAGTTATGCCCGGAACCGACTGCAGGCGCGAGGTGATGATCTCGTGGGAGCTTATTACATCCGAAACCTTCGATCTGTCGGCGAACAGCGCGTGCACCGGGGCGTTGGGGAAGGCGCGACAGAGTTCCTCGAGGACCCGTTCGCCGCCGCGCATGCCGGTTAGCCAGTCATGCCCCAGCGACACGTCGAGTCCGGCCCATTCAGACGGATATTCGGTCATTCGTTCCTTTCGCCGGCGAGTGCGTGGTAGAGATCGGCCGTCATGCGTGCGCTCCGATCCCACGTGAAGGTGGAAGCGTGTCTGATTCCACGTTCCGACAGGTTGCGATAAAGGACTGGATCGGAGAGAACGCCGGCGGCTGCGTCGGCGAATGCCGGTGCGGTTGCGGATTCGACGACAACAGCCGCGTCGCCGGCGACCTCCGGCAGTGCGCCGCCGTTGCCGCAGACGACCGGCAGGCCGGAAGCCATGGCCTCAAGCACCTGCAGGCCGAACCCCTCATACCGCGACGCGTGGACGAGCAGATCCGCAGATGCGTACTCGGCCCTGAGCGCCTCGTCCGAAAGGTAGCCGGAGAACCGGACGCTGCCGTCTATGCCGAGTTTGCGGGCAAGTGTCTGTGCTTCCGGGTAGCGGGGGTCGGGCTCGCCGGCTATCACGAGCCGGGCGGGGATCGAGCGGCGGTGAAGCTCCGCGATCGTCTGGACGAGGAGCGGGACGTTCTTGTAGGGATCCATGCGCCCGACGTAGAGAAGGACGGGAGATCCGCCGGGAAGGTTGCTGCCGGTCCGGGGCGAGTCTGCGCGGAAATGGTCGGAAACTCCGTTCGGGACGACCGATATCTTCTCCTTTCCACCCAGCCGCAGGCAGCGCGCGATGTCCCGCGCCGACGCTTCGCTGACGGTGATGATGCGGGTTGCGCGGGTCGCCACAAGGCGCATCAGCGCCGAGTAAACCGGGCGGAAACGGCTCTTCAGCGCGCGCGGGGCGTGATCCTTGAAGAGGATCGGTATCACGTCGTGGATGGTGACCACGCAGGCGGCAGGTTTGCCGCCTGCCCCGGAAAGACGGGCAAGAGGGATCATGTAGTTGGTGGAATGGAAAACGTCGGCATCCAGCTTCTTCAGCAGGCGGGGGATGCCGCACTGGCCCGCCGGCGAGAACGGTCCCCAGGGGACGAGGCGGGCGGAAAGATTGGGGCAGGCGAGACCTGCAAAGGTTTCCTCCATCGTGCGGCTGTCATTGAAAAGCGCCGTGTAGGATGTGTCCGGGTCAAGCGCCGGCAGGCGGCGAACGAGTTCCCGAGTGTGTGCGCCGATTCCCGAAATGCGCCGGTAGATCCATCGCGCGTCGATGACAACGTTCAGCATGCGATGCTCCGGTATGCCTGGAGAGTCTGCTCCGCGGTCTTCCGCCACGTGAAGCCGGCAGCGCGTTTCAACCCGTCTGCCGTCATGCGGCTTCGAAGCCCGGTGTCGGCGAGCGCGCTGTCCAATGCCGCGGCCCACTCCTCGGAGTCGAAGCCGCGGAGAACGAGGCCTGCTTCACCGACGATTTCGGGCAGCGATCCGCCGGAAGAAGAGATCACCGGCGTGCCGCATGCCATTGCTTCCAGCGGCGGAAGCCCGAAACCCTCATAGTGCGACGTTGTCACGAAGGCCGACGCGGCGGAGTACAGGGCCGGGAGGAGTCTGTCTCCAACGTGCGTGACGCGGCGGATGCGGGTCGCGGCGGACGAGTTCTCGATTGCCCGGATCGAGTCGGCGTATTTCCATCCCGTCGATCCCGCGATGACCAGCAGTCCGTCGAAAGCACGCAGGCGGGAAAAGACCTCCACGAGGAACGGAAGATTCTTGCGCGGCTCGATCGTGCCGACGGTGAGAATGAAGGGGCGGTCGATGCCGAGCGCGGCGACCTCCGCCGCCGCCGCGGCGGCGGGGAGAGGTTTGAAGAACGGGGCCACGCCCAGAAGCGTTGTGTGAATACGGGAGCGTGGAACGCCGAGCAATTCCTCGATCTCACGCGCGCTGAAACTTGAGACCGTCAGCACGGCATCGGCGGAACGCGCGGTGCGCTGGATGCCGGCACGGAGGTAGGCCAGGTTCCGTTCCTCGGCGAATTCAGGATGGCGTATGAAGCTGAGGTCGTGAATGGTCACGGCGCAGCGGGCGCCTTTCCGGACCGGCGGAAGTATGAAGTTCGGGAAATGATAGACGTCAGCCCCCGGGGCGAACGCGGTGTAGGGGGGCCATCGCAGTGTCTTCCACGAATACTGGATCAGCCTGCCCGGCACGAGGCGGACTGGCCTCACGAACCGGGACGGGAGCCCTGATGGATCAGCGCGGCCCATGAAGTCGAAATACACGAGGTCCATGGAATCGGAGGCAGGAATGCAATGCGCCAGTGAGTTTGCCAGCGAGAGCACGTAGCGGCCAACGCCTGCCCTTTGCGCGACGGCAGGTTGAACGTCAATGCAGATTCGCATCATCTCTCCCGGCTGAAGACGCCAACGGACAGGGCAGAAGGTAGCAACCCGCGGCGGATGATGAAACCGCAAAAGGATGCCGTGACCGCGGTTCGCCGCGCCATGATCGCGTGTGATGTTCGGCGAACGGCGCGCGAGATGGGATGTTGACGCATGCAAAACGCAGAAGCTATGATCTGCGGCCCTGTTAGACGAACATGAATACCGAAGAACAGAAGAAGGAGAACGTCGAGGCCGAAACCGGCGCCGGATCCGCGGCCGGGGCCGCGCCTGACGGTGCGCCGGTTGAATCCGCCGGGCAGCACCCGGCGGGCAGGGAAGAGAACGCTCACCATCAGCACCACGACCGCGGTCACAAGCATGGTCACCACGGGAAGAAGGACCACAAGGAGTCCTCTGAAGCGGCGTCCCTGAACGAACGGCTCCTGCGGCTTGCCGCCGATTTCGACAACTTCCGAAAACGCACCGCCAGGGAGTGGGATGAAGTCCGGCGTAAGGCGAACGAAGACATCATACTCGAACTCCTGCCGGTGACGGATTCCCTGACGCTTGCGATAGAGTCGGCGAACTCGGGCGATACGCCGGCGGCGTTCGTCGAGGGCGTCAAGCTGGTGCTGGACAGGATGAACGCCGTCCTTGCCAAGTTCGGCGTGGAGCCGATCGAGGCCGTGGGGAAGCCGTTTGACCCGGCGCTCCACGAGGCGATTTCGGTAATGGCCGCGCCCCAGACGCCGGAGAACCATGTCTTTGCCGAATCGCGCAAGGGGTACATGCTTGGCGGGCACGTTCTCCGGGCTTCGCAGGTGATCGTTTCGTCCGGTCCTGCTCCGTCCTCCGACGGGGCCGGAAAGTAGGAAACCGCCATGGCCCCATCCTCAAAGAACGACTACTACGAGCTGCTCGGCGTGCCACGGACCTCGTCCGCGGACGACATCAAGAAGGCCTACCGCAAGGCGGCGATGAAGTATCACCCTGACCGCAACCAGGGGAACAAGGATGCCGAGGAAAAGTTCAAGGAGATATCTGAGGCCTACGAGGTCCTCAGCGACGAGCAGAAGCGCAAGCAGTACGACCAGTACGGGCATGACGGGCTGAAGTCCGCGTTCGGGCCTGGCGGGTTTGACTTCTCGCGCGACTTCACCCACATGGGCGATCTCCAGGACATCCTCGGAAGCCTCTTCGGCGACCGCGGCGGCATGTTCGATGACTTCCTGGGCGGCGGGCGGCGGCGTTCGCGCGGCGGTCCCCAGCGCGGATCGGACCTGCGTTTCAATCTCGAGATAGACCTCGAGGAAGCTGCCTTCGGGTCGCAGAGGGAAATATCACTGCCCGTGTCGCACGAGTGCACCCGGTGTACCGGTTCGGGCGCTGAACCCGGCAAGGGAAGGCAGACCTGCAGGCACTGCAGCGGGCGCGGGTCGGTTGTGTCCGGAGGCGGTTTCTTCCAGATTCGCCAGTCATGCCCGGTGTGCGGCGGTTCGGGCCAGGTAATCACCGACCCGTGCCGCAACTGCAGGGGGACGGGCAGGATCCAGTCGCAGGAGCGCCTTACCCTGAAGGTGCCGGCCGGCGTTGATACCGGTTCGCAGTTGAGGGCAGCGGGGAAGGGCGAGGGCGGGGCATCGGGCGGGCCGCCGGGGGATCTCTACGTGGTTCTGCGGGTCAGGCAGCACGACATATTCCAGAGGCACGACGACGATCTCTATTGTGACGTGCCGGTGCCTTTCGAGACGGCGGCGCTGGGCGGGGAGATAGACGTGCCTACGATAGACGGGATGGCGAAGCTCAAGATATCCCCGGGCACGGAGAACGGGAAGGTGTTCCGTCTCCGCGGCAAGGGCATGCCGAGTCTTGACGGCTACGGCAGAGGCTCCATGATCGTGCGCGCCGTCTGCGAGATACCCGTGAAGTTGTCGCAGAACCAGAAGCGTATCTTGAAGGAGTATCAGGAGTCCGCCGGGGTGTCCAATTACCCGGGCAGGCAGGAATTCCAGCGCAAGGTCGAGAAATTCTTCGAACGCAAGCAGGCGCTCGGGAAGTAACCGCCGGACATGGGTTCAGGCCGGTATCGCAGCAATGCACCGTTTCCTGGTTGAACGATCGAGGTGGAATCCGCCGGAGTTCACGCTCGGGCCGGACGAGACACATCATCTCCTCAAGGTTCTCCGCCTCAAGCCTGGCGACAGCGTGGAGCTTCTTGACGGAATGGGGAGAACCGTGCAGGCGGAAGTTCCGTCCGTCATTCCGGGCGGCAAGCGCCCGGAACTGGTCATACGGTCGGATGACATGCGTGTTGAACCGCCGCCCCGGACTGAACTGGTTCTGGTCCAGGCCCTGATCAAGGGGCCGCGGATGGACTGGATAATTGAGAAGGCGACCGAACTCGGGGTAGGCCGGATACTCGTCTACTGCGGGGACAGGTCGGTCGGCAGGCCGTCGGACCTTGAGAGCGCATCCAGGATCGAGCGCTGGTCGCGTGTGGCCTTGAGCGCCGTGAAACAGTGCGGCGGTCCGTTCCTGCCCCATATCGAGGCTATCGGCGACGCCGCGGCTGCAGCCCAGGCGGTGGCGCTGCTTGACTGCGCCTTCACAGGCAGTCTTTCGCGCGGGTGCAGACCGCTGCGGGACGCTGCGCGGGATGCAGGAGCCGGTGTCCGCTCCGCTGGGCTTGTGATAGGGCCGGAGGGCGATCTTACCCCCGACGAGCTGGCCCGTTTTTCCGTTGCCGGCGCGGTGGAGACCTCTTTCGGCCGGCGCGTGCTGCGCGCGGAGACCGCCGCTGTGTTCGGGCTGAGTGTGCTGGCAAGCGAGTTCGACGGGCCGTCAGGGCCGTGAGAACGGACTGGCGCCCGGGCCGGACCCGCCGTTAAGCGGGAACGGATCGAACCCGCGTCCCGGTCCGCGGTTCAGAAGCGGGGCAAATCGTTCGTCGGACCGGATGATATTCATGGCCTCGTCTCCTCCGAGGCGGACCGCGTTGTCGAGCGCCTTTGACGCCTTGTCGTTCATCTTCGCCCCGATCAGCATCGAGGCGTAGTCCAGCCAACCGCGCCAGTCGTTCGGAACGCGGCGCAGGTACTCCTGCATGGTTTCGATCATCCGGTCGAGCATCCTGACCTTCGCGTACAGGCGTGATGCCTCAACGAGAATGGCAGCCGGCGCGTCCTGCGGCAGGCGGTTTATTGCCAGATCGAGCGCCTGCACCATCTCGGTATTCTTCTGTGCCCGGTCGTAGAGCTGTGCGAGCCGGAAGTGGAAGACTGGCGGCAGATCCTTGTTGTCGAGGATGCCGGCCGCCAGGGCGGCGAACTTCGGGGTCTGGCCTGCCTGCAAATACAGCGCCGCCAGCTCCAGCGCCTTGGTCACGTCCATCCGGCCGTCTTGCACCTCCGCTTCCATGCGGTCCATCTTGTCGTACATCTCCATCAGTGTACGGAGTTGCTTCAGGAATTCCGGGACGCGGCTGTTGCCGGGGTCGCTCCTGCCGAAGTCCGATATCAGCCAGTCTGCGTCGGCGAAGCGTTTCAGGGGAATCATGACCTCCTGTGCGAGGCGGAAATTGGCTTCCGGGCTGAGCGGGTAGAGGATGCGCGCCTCCTGGAAAGCCAGCTCCGACTCGCGGTACATCCCGTGGCTGCGGTAGAGGCCGGCGATCGCGCTGCGCAGCTTGGAGAACGACTTGCGCGCAACCGCGTCGCGCCGGAACTTCACGTCGGACTCGAGCCTGCGGGTGTACCAGTCCCAGAAATCGAGATCCGAGCGTGCGTTGTCGCTTGAGATCGGTGTCATGTTGCGGTTGATCTTCATGATCAGCCCGTGCGGCGTGAGGTAGGGGTACATCCAGGATATTACGTAGCTTTCCTCCACGTAGAAATCGTGCCTGAAGTTGTTATGTTCGAAGATCATCTGCGCAAGGATGCCGTTGATCTCCATCACGCCCAGAGCGCCGCTGACCTGTACCCGGCCATTTTCGATCTTCAACTGTGCGTTGCGCGGCCGTTTGCCGGCGTTGACTTCCTCGACATAGCGCTGGAATGCCTTTGCGCTGTCCTTCTGGGCGGGGATCCATATCTGGTCGCCGTAAAGGTCGCGCATGACGTTCATGTACGTGTTGTCCGCGAGGGCGTTCTGGGTGATCAGGTACACGTCCTCCCTTACGCGGGCCGAATAGATCATGTAAGTCGGCACGAAACGGCCGGGGTCAGTCCCCCCGAAGAACACCGCGTCGGGGCCCATTTCCGGCGGGTAGCACGGGTTGGGCAGTGGCTCCTCTTCGCCATCGGCCAGTTCCTCCGTTATGGCGTCCGCGCCGCGCAGCTGGTAATTGCCGAACTGCCATCCGAAGTCGTGGTTGTTCTGTTCGGCGCCGCCGCAAACGCGCACCAGTTCGCGGTTGTAGTAGTTCTCGTAAATCGGCACCAGCGGCAGCGCCACCGCTGCCAGCAGGGCAACGGCGGCCGTATTCCTGCCCCCGAGCAGCGAGTCGGCAACCGCCATGGCGAAAATGAGCCCGTAACCGATCCAGAGTGCGAAGAGCGCGTGAGAGGAAATGAATTTCACGCGCTGGATGAACTGGTCCTGGATATCCCCCTTCGGGTTCGCCAGCACGATAAGCAGGAGACTCATGACCGCGAAGCCGGCCAGGGTGGCTATAACCCACTTCTGCGACGTTGGCCCGAGCGCCATGTCGAACTCGAACCGCCGGTCATGCACCAGCCATGCTATCAGCCCCGCGAAGGCGATCGGGAGGAATGCCATGATCACCAGCACTGCTGCGTGAACGATGCGTCCGCGCGCCGCCTCTGCCGTCAGGCCCGGCCCGATGCCGCGGAGCGGTTCGGTTACCACGAACGCGTGCCTCAGCAGGAACAGCATGTACGCGGCCGTGAGGATGCCGAGCCCGGCGAGTGCGATTCCAACGGTGGCGCGTTCTGTAACGGAGGCGCCGGCCGTGCCCCGGAGTTTGAGAATCAGCTCGCGTATCTGGTTTTCGAAGATGGCCAGGATTCCGAGTCCCTGCAGGATGACGGCGCCCAGGAACAGGACCTTGTAAAGGTTCTCAGCGCCCACGGCGGACTGGCCCAGAAAGAACTTGTGGGCCATCGCAACCGCTATGGCCGGCAGGCAGAGAATGATGGCCACGTGGAGCATCTGGACACGGTTCGAACGAATCTTCATGCTCCATATCGAGAACGGGAGGATGGCCAGCGGGGCCACGAGAAGTGTGAACTGCATGCGCAGGTCCACCAGATACGACGCCATCTGTTCGACGAAGGTTCTCGAAAGCACGTCCGTCGGCTCAAGCCTCTCGTACTGTCCGCGGGTGATGGCGTGGATAAAACCTTCCCATGTTCGCGGGTAGGCCCAGTTCATCGGCGGGTTCCGGAGGTCCGAGACTATCGGCATATAGGCGTAGAACGACACCCCAAGCTGGACCATGAGAAACGTGAGAGCCACGGTCCGCCCGTTCGGCAGCAGGAAGAAGGCGAGTGCCATAGCGATGAGATCAAGAGCCAGATAGGTGAACGTAATCGCGTGCAGCGGGTGTGGAATCGCTGGAAGGCGTTCTGCCTTGATCATCAGAGCGACGAACGCGAACGGCGCGCCCAGGATCAGGAAGTCGCGAAACAGGCGGATATCCCGCAGAAGTATCACCAGGACGAGCGGGAGCGCGGCGAGAAGCAGGACCTGGTAGTTCGTGAGGCCCAGCCCGAAGATGAACGCGGCAAGATACAGCACGCGGCCCGTGGGCGCCACCATCCATCGGTAGGTGAGCAGGAAGACCGCCGCCAGGAAGAGGGCATTCAGGCTGTATACCTCGACGATCACCGATTGCGACCACATGACGGGGCTGAAGGCAAAGAGAAGGCTTGCCGCAACGCCGCCGGCCAGCGCGATGGTCTGGGCCGTTGTCTCGGTCATGTCGTGCAGGTGCCCGCGCGCCTCGCGCAGCATGTCTCTGCCCGAGCGGCAGATCAGCATGGACGTGATGCCCGAAGCAAGCGCGCCGCAGACTACGGAGAAGAGGGTGATGCTCCACGCCGGGTTCGGCTGGCCGCGGAAGCGCATGAAGGAGAAGATCTTGGTGAATATCCATGAGCACATGGTCCAGATCGGGTAGCCGGGCGGGTGCGGAACGCCGAGGTAATCGCCTGCCACGGCCAGTTCGCCGGAATCCTCGAGCGTGACCGTGGGAGCCATGGTCGCGGCATAGACAACGAAGGCGACTCCGCAGGAGATGATGAATGCAGCCCAGTCAACCGGTGAAAAGAACCGGCGATGCTTTACCTGTTCGTTCTTCTGCAATTCGGCGTCTGCCATCTTTGTCGTCCCCGGTCAGCCCGCGTCACGAGGCGGATGAAGTAGCAAGACTAGCACGCGTTTCGTCCGCCATGCAAGCGGGCGGAGCGGATGCCATCGACGCGCGCCGTCCGGGCTAATACCTTGATTCACGGCGAGCCGGAAGGTAATTAGCATCATCAACAGGATGGGGAGTGTGTTGTCGTGGCGAAGAACGGACAAGATGCTTTTGCGCCGATCACGGCTGCCGCGATGGCGGTCGTGCTGGCTCTTACCTGCGCCGCCGCGGGTCAGACGAACGGTGTTCAGGTTACCGACTGGTTTGCGCCTGCCTTTTCGCTCCTCGAACACGCGATCGGCCGGGATGCTGTTTCCGACCTGAAGGCCATGAACACTGCCGAGTTGAACTGCTTCCTCTCGGAAGTGTCGTCCGTTCTGGGTTCGGCGGACATCAGGGATCTGGCATCGGCAAGCGCCTCCGCCCACGAACTGGCAACCGTTCTCGAATCATGGTCTGAGACGCAACCATACGGTTCCTGGCTCAAGTCGAGGCTTGAGTACTTTGACGCGGCGGAGGCCTTCATCGCCGCCGTTCCGCCCGGTGATACGGTCCCCCTGTGTGCCGCGCCTGGCCAGGACGAGCAGCGGCTTCTGTGGTACGAACGGCTGGCTGGCCGGCCGGCGCCGGCCGGCGCGGAGAAGCTGGTTCCCGTTCTCAAGCCGGTGTTCAGGGCGCACAGCGTCCCGGAGCAGCTCGTGTGGATAGCGGAAGTCGAGTCGTCGTTCGATGCTCGCGCGCGGAGTCCATCCGGTGCGGTGGGTCTTTTCCAGTTCAAGGCCGCCACGGCGAGGGCGATGGGGCTTTCGACAGCGCCCTTCGATGAAAGGGTCGTGCCGTCGAAGAGCGCCGCCGCCGCGGCGCGTTACCTGGCGTATCTGCACGGAAGGTTCGGCGACTGGTTTCTTGCGCTGGCGGCGTACAACGCGGGGGAGGGCCGGTTGAAGTCGGCGATGGACCGCCACTCGGTCCGGACTTTCAGGGAGGTCGCTTCGAAGCTTCCTGTCGAGACACAGATGTATGTGCCGAAGATTGACGCCGTTCTGACTGTAAGGGAAGGGACCGGGCTGGCCATGCTGCCGCCTCCCGGCAAGCAGGCGCGCCAGGGGGGCGGTGCGCCCGCGGTGCGCAGATGAGCAGATACTTCAAAGCATTGATCGTGGCTGCGTGGCTCGGGTTCGCCGCCTGGTTCGTGCGCCACGAGGCGTTCCCTGAATGGTTCACCAGCGCGGCTGGCGGCTATGACCGGCTGGTTCCTTCCGATGTGATGGTTGACGAGACGTGGATGCGCGTGCTCGTGAACGGTCAGCCGGTCGGCTACGCGCATTCCGGCGTGGAGCGGGACTCCGAGAACCCCGTTCACAACACGATCCTGAAGAGCGATATGCACCTGCTCGTGTCGATGATGGGCGAAAGGCAGAACCTGCGTGTCAATATGACCGCCAACCTGGACGTGCTCATGAGGCTGCAGGACTTTTCGTTCGATTTCTCATCCGCCGGTTACGCGATGAAGATCCGCGGCGTGCGCCGCGACGGCAATTCGTACCGCGTATCCATGCGCACGGGCGGTGTCTCCAACTCGCTCGACATCGAGATACCGGACGATGTCGTTCTCTACTCGCCCATGATCCAGCTCAGACTCAAGCAGCTCAAGCCCGGCCGCAGCCTCACCCTGAAGACCATGGATCCGATGACGATGCAGCCGACGGTGATCCATTTTGAGGCGCTGCGGCATGAGCCGGTCACGGTGGGCGGCGTCACGTATCCTGAAGCAACGCTTATCGAGGCGAAGCACAGGGACATGGCCGTGAAGACCTGGCTTGACGGGGAAGGAATGCCGCTGAAGCAGGAGACCCCGTTCGGCTGGACACTGGAGAAGTGCTCATTCGACGAGGCGATGAAGGCGCTGCGCGCCGCCGGCAATGTTGATATAGCGGCCGGACTGGCGGTGCAGTGTTCCGGGCGGCTGCGCGACCCGCAGGGGGCGAAGCACGTTCGACTCGCGATCCAGGGGCCGGGGTGCGAGGGCATCTCCTTTCCGTCGGGCCGTGTGGCGGTCGAATCGCTCACGGCCACTTCGGCGGTGATATCTGTTTCCGCACAGGCGCCCGCGCCGCGCGGGGGCGCGCTTTCCGGCGTTGAGCGCGCCGCCGCGCTGGCGACTTCGCCGTTTGTGCAGGCCGATGCTCCGGCGATCAGAAAAGTCGCGCTTGAGATAGTCGGCGCCGAGACGAACGACACGGAGAAGGCCCGGCTGATACACGAATGGGTCCACGCGCGTCTCGAGAAAACGCCGACCGTGTCCATCCCATCCGCTCTTGAGGTGCTGGCGTCGCGTCGCGGCGACTGCAACGAGCACGCGATCCTGCACGTTGCCCTGGCCAGGGCGGCAGGCCTGCCGGCGCGCCAGCTTTCGGGGCTTGTTTATCACGAGGGCAGATTCATGTACCACGCATGGCCGGCGGTGTGGGAAGGCGGAGGCTGGGTTGAGGCCGATCCGACATGGGGGCAGAGATACGTGGACGCCACGCACATACCGCTTGTCGAGGGCGATCTCGGCGACCAGGCGGGGCTTATCCGGGTGATGGGCAGAATCAGGGTGGTGATTCTTGGGGAGGGAGACGGCGCTGATGATCAACGTTGAGCATCTGACGAAACGCTACGGCCCGGTGGTGGCGGTCGACGACCTGAGCCTGGAGGTGCCGGGCGGCGAAGTGTTCTGCTTTCTCGGACCGAACGGAGCCGGCAAGACGACCACCATCAAGGTCCTGACGGGGCTCGTCCGTCCGACTTCTGGCAGGGCCAGGATAGGGGGAATTGACGTCGCCGCCGACCCGGTGGCGGCGAAGAGGCTGCTGGGCTACATACCGGACATGCCGTTCCTATATGACAGGCTCACGCCCGTGGAGTTCATGCAGTTTGTCGGCGAGCTGTACGGGATGGGTATGGCCGCGATCTCGACCGGGACTGACCGGCTGTTCGACGTATTCGACCTCGACGGTCAGAGATCGGCGCTGATCCGGGAGCTGTCGCACGGCATGCGTCAGCGCCTTATCTACTGCGCGACTCTTCTGCACGACCCCAAGGTTCTGCTGATCGACGAGCCGTTGATCGGGCTGGACCCGCACACCATACGTCTCATAAAGAACCTGCTGCGCGAGAAGGCGGCGTCGGGCATGGCAATAATGCTGACAACGCACATTCTCGCGCTTGCCCAGGACGTCGCAGACCGGATCGGTATCATACATTGCGGCAGGATGATCGAGCTCGGCACGATGTCGGAACTCAGGGCCAGGCATGGCGGTTCCACGCTCGAGGACGTTTTTCTCCATCTCACCGAAAAGACGGAGGCGGGCGGGAAGTGAGCGCGGCTTCGGCCATGATCCTGAAGCAGGTATGCAGCGCGAGGAACCGCTGGCGTTCGGCGCGCGAGCAGTCGCTGTTGAAGATCGCGGTTGTCCTCGGGTTCGGCGTCTGTCTCGAGGCGACGCTCTGGGCGGCGTTCCTTTCTTCCTTCCGCTTCCTTGATCGCATGGCGGGCATGGGCGTTCTCCTGTCGCAGCGCCTCTTCTCCCTCTTCTTCATGGGCGTTGGCGCGATGCTCGTGCTGTCGGGGATAGTCTCGGCCTTTGCGGTTACCTTCAGATCCGATGATGTCCCGTTCCTTCTCACGTCCCCGGTGCGCCTGCGCGCGATAGTCGCGGGTAAGTTCGTTGAAGCCGTCGGGGTGTCGTCCTGGGCGTTCGGCGTGTTCCTGGTGCCTTTTATCGGCGCGTACGCGATGTATGCAAAGGTCTCGCTCTGGTTTCTTCTTGCAGCCGTGGTGTTCTCGGTGCCTTTTCTCTTCCTCTGCTCGGGACTTGGTTGCCTGGCGATCTATCCGCTCGTGCGATGGGCGCCGCGCCGGAGGCTTGCCGCGGCGGTGGCGGTCTCGGCGCCTGTGATTGCCTTTGCGGCGGTTGCGCTGATCCCGCACGTCAAGGAGGCGATGGAGTCGGACAGCTTTTCCCTCCAGCAGCTTGTTCCCGGCATCCGCCTGGCCTCGTCACCGCTTTTGCCGAGCTGGTGGACTTCGGAAGGGATGCTCTGCTTCACGCGCGGCGACTGGGGCAGGGGCTCGTTGCTGTGGGGCATGCTGGCGAGCACGGCGGCGATGGTCTATCTGGCCGTTGACGCGGTGGGCGGCAGGCTGTTCTACAGTTCGTGGCTGCGGGTCGCGGATTCCAGCGGAGGGGGCAGGCGCCCGGCCGTGATGCTGGGCAAGGTCGCGCGCCTGCTGAGGTGGCTTCGGGCGGATACACGCGGGCTGGTGATGAAGGATATGCGCGTGTTCCTGCGGGATCCGGTGCAATGGAGTCAGGCTGCGGTGTTCTTCGGCCTGCTCGCCCTGTACTTCGGAAACATAAGGACCCTGAACTACGACGAGTTGCCCGGGCACTGGCCGAATACAATCGCGTTCCTGAACGTTTTCAGCATCTGCTCGGTCATGACCTCGCTCGGGTCCCGCTTCGTCTATCCTCAGCTCAGCCTGGAAGGGCAGGGGTACTGGGTGCTGGGGCTTTCCCCGACATCCGCCCGGCGCATAGTCCTTACGAAGTTCGCGCTGCCGGCGGTCTGGCTGACGCTTGCGGACGTGGGGCTTATATGGCTTTCGAGCACGATGCTCGGGAATCCGCCCCTTACCCGCATCGTGGCGGCTGTTGTTGTCGCATGTGTTGCGATAGGCATCAGCGCCGTGTCCACGGGGCTTGGCGCGATATTCATGGACCTGAAACAGAACAGTCCTGCGGCGATAGTCTCCGGGTTCGGCGGCACTCTCAATCTAGTCGTGAGCCTTGCGTTCATGATGGCCGCGATCGGCCCTTTCGCGGTCGGCTTTCACCTGAACGCCATCGAGAAACTTGACGGCGCATCACTGGCGAGATGGCTCGTCGTGTGTTTTGCGTGGCTGGGTGTCCTTACGGCGTTTGTTTCCGCCGTTCCCCTTGCCATGGGTGTGAAGGCAATGCTCCGGCGCGATTTCTGATAACAGGGTCAGATAACAGTGCGCTAGAGCCGTTTCTGTCTCAGGCGGTCAAGCGCAACGGCTGCGACTATGATTGTTCCCGTGACCATTTCCTGAACCCAGTTGGGCAGGCCCATCTGGGCACATCCGCTTCTGATGACAGTCATGATGAGCGCGCCGATGATGGTTCCCGCGATTGAGCCCTCGCCGCCGGAGAGGCTGCCGCCGCCGATAACAACAGCCGCGATAACATCCAGTTCCTTGCCCATCGCCACGGTGGGATCGCCGACCGTCAACCGCGAGAACTGCATCAGCCCAGCCAGCCCTGCGAAAAGACCGTTCAGCGTGTAAACAATGAGCTTCACTTCATCAACGCGTATTCCGCACAGGCGCGCCGTCAGCGGGTTGGACCCCACAGCGGTAACGTGTCTGCCGAATATCGTCTTGCGCAGGAGCACGGCAACGGCGACGGCCATCACAAGCGTGATCCACACGCCGGCGGGCCAGTGCCATGTTCCCCCGGACGCCAGGAGGCCGTTGAGGAAGGTTATCGGCGCGTCAATTTTCTGCTCGGCGGCTATGCCTTTCGCCGCGCCCCTGACCAGAAGCATCATCCCGAGCGTGACGATGAAAGCTGCCATGCGCAGCCGTGTTATAAGGAAGCCGGTCATCACCCCGACCAGCGCTCCTGTCGCAACGCCGCCGACGGCGGCGACAAGGGGGGACGCGCTGCCGCGGTCGAGGAGCCATGCTGTGACGACGGTGGACAGCGCGATAACCGAGCCCACCGACAGGTCGATGCCGCCGGAGACGATGACGAGTGTCATCCCCAGGGCGGCCATGACCACGATCGTGGACTGCCTTGCCATCGTCTGGATGTTTGCCGCCGTGGAGAAGCTCGACGGCGCGATGGCCACGAAGAGCAGGTACACCGCAACCAGACCCAGCAGGGGGCCGGCGGCGGAGGAAAGGGATCGGAACCTGTTTTCGCTTCTGGCGTTCACGCTGCCTCCTGTCCGGTTGCCGCCATCATGAGCCCGTGCTCAGTCCATTCCGAGGCGGCGCGGGCCGGGTATAGTTCGCCTCGCTTCATGACTGCGATCCTGTCGCAAACGGCAAGGAGTTCCGGGAAGTGACTGCTGACAAGAAGAACCGAGCGGGGGGAGCGGCTGCCGGCCGGATCGCCCTCGGCCATGGAGGCAATCAGGCGGTAAACCTCCGCCTTGCTCGCAACATCGATCCCGCGGGTGGGTTCATCGAGGAGGAGCACATCAACGTCATGGTGGAGAAGGCGGGCGAGTGCGACCTTCTGCTGGTTGCCGCCGGAGAGACGGTGAACATTCTGAAGAGGGCCGGCGCAACGGATTCGCAGCGCGTCTATCCACTTCTGCGTTGTGGCATTCTGGCTGCGGGAGGATATGAACCCGGCAAACCCGAACCCCTTCAGCCTGGAAAGGGTCATGTTGTCGGCAACCGACATCGCGGCCGCGAGCCCTTCGCCCTTCCTGTCTTCGCTCAGAAGCCCTACACCGTGGTTCAGCATTTCAGATGGCGAGGCGCCCACCGAGTACGCGCCCACCCGCACGTCGCCGCGGACAACGGGATCCAGCGCGAAGATCGCCCTCAGAAGTTCGGTGCGGCCTGAACCGAGAAGACCGGCTATGCCGAGGATTTCGCCCCGGCGCAGCGCCAGATCGGCCAGTCTCAAACGCTTGCCTGCCGCGAGCCCGTCAACGGTGAGGACAATGTCGCCGGGCTTGCCGTGTGTACGTCTCGACAGCATCGCATCGGATCGGCGGCCGACCAGCATGGCCGCGAGATCCTCAACGGAAACGCCGTCCAGCTTTCCCGACCCGGCCACCCGCCCGTCACGGAGCGCGGTGAACGTGTGGCACAGTCCGGTCACCTCTTCGAGAAAGTGCGATATGTAGACGACGGCGCATCCCTGCCGCGCGAGGCGGCGGAGAACGGAGAACAGCGCGCGCGAGTCGTCACCCGACAGGCCGCTGGTGGGTTCGTCAAGAACGATGACCCTGCATCCCGTCGAAAGTGCCCGGGCTATCTCCACGACCTGTCGCTCCGCCGCGGACAGATGCCGTACCTGCTGGGTTGTTCGCATGTCCCGGTGTCCGAGCTGGTCCAGCGCGGCCTGCGCCCTGCGGCGCATTGCCTCAGTGTCGACGAACCCGAACCGGCCGGGCTCCATTCCGAGGCATATGTTCTCCTCGACGGTCATGTGGTCCGCGAGGGAAAGTTCCTGGTAGATAACCGCTACGCCGGCCTTGCGGGCGTCGTGAGGAGATGCCGGCCTGTACGGACGGCCGTCGAACACCATCGTGCCCTCATCGTGTTTCCCGGCTCCGGCGAGTATCGAGACGAGAGTGCTCTTTCCCGCGCCGTTTTCGCCGATGAGAGCGCGGATCTCGCCCGGACGCACCGAGAAGTCGACGCCATCGAGCGCGGTTGTCGCTCCGAAGCGTTTTGTCATGCCGGTCATGACGAAGACCGGCATTGCGGACGGTTCGCGCGGATTGTTCACTTGAGCCATGCGGAGAAGTCAGGTTTCAACAAGGCTGCAACAGCCGCGTCGTTCATGTTCTCCGGAGTGGCCACTGTCGAGCCGGTGTCAATTCTGCGGTCAACCTTCTCTCCACGAAGATGTGCAGCCAGCGTCTTCACACCCATGTAACCCATGTTCATCGGGTCCTGAAGCACAAGACCGTGTATATGCCCGGCCGAGAGAGCCTGGACAAGTTTCTCCGAGCTGTCGAACCCGACAAAGCTGACCTTGCCGGCCAGTCCGGCATCCTGGAGCGCCCTCAGCATTCCGAATGTGGTGGATTCGTTCGGGCAGAATATCCCCTGGACGGTCAGCCCCCCGGCAGTCTTAAACGGCGCAAGCAGGTTCTCAGACGCGCGGTACGCCGACTCCGTCGTCGCGCCGCCATACTGGTTGGCGCTGACGACTTCGATGCCGGGATGCTCCGCCATGGCGTCAAGGAAGCCTTGCTCCCTGTTCATGGTGCTGGCGGAGCCCTCGGCGTAGCGCAGCATGATCACCTTGCCTTCGCCTCCGATCAGTTCCGCGAGCCGCTTCCCGCCGGCGTATCCGCCGGCCCTGTTGTCGGTGGCGACGAAGCTTACGTAGTCATCGCTCTTCAGGTCCGAGTCGATGATGACGACCGGTATGCCGGCCTTCGTCGCCGACGCCACGGGCATCCTGAGCGCCATGTCGTCAAGCGGCGCGAGCACAATGCCGGCCGCGCCGCGGCCGATCATGTTTTCGACCACCTCGATCTGCGCGTCCCGGTCATCCTCCTTCAGAGGCCCTTTCCAGACGATCTCCACTCCGATCTCACGTGCCGCCTTGACGGCGCCAGCGTGTATGGATTTCCAGAATTCGTGAGTAGTCCCCTTTGGGATTACGGCAATTACCGGAAGAGCGCTGCCGGTTTCGGAGCCGGCGGGCGGCGACTTGCCGCAGGAAGTGATGCTTGCGGCAACTGCCGCGACGAGGAGATGGACGAGAAGTCTGCGCATGCCGGTCTCCTTGTATCCGTTCGGCGACGGCCGCCAACGGCCGTCGCCGGCGTCCTGATCAACACTCCCATGCGGGCGGTGTCAGCCGTTCCTGCTTTCGAAATCCTTCATGAACCCGACGAGCGCGTCAACGCCCTCCATCGGGAACGCGTTATAAATCGAAGCCCGCAGGCCTCCGACAGACCGGTGGCCCTTAAGTCCGTTGAGGCCCGCCTTCGTGGACTCCTTCACGAACTTCTCCTCCAGTTCCTCGGTGGGAAGGCGGAACGTCACGTTCATGTCGGAGCGGAACTCGGGCAGCGCAGTGCCCCGGTAGAACCCGGTGGCGTCGATTGCCGCGTAAACCTTGGCGGCTTTTTCCCGGTTCGTCCTGCAGACGTTCTCCAGTCCCTGCTTTTTCAGCCACCGTGTCACGAGTGTGATGATATACACCGAGAAGCAGGGCGGGGTGTTATACAGCGAATTCTCCTCGATATGGGTGGAGTACTTGAGCATTGTCGGGATGCCGGCCGGCGCCCTGCCGGCGAGGTCCTTGCGAATCGCCACGACGGCGACGCCGGACGGCCCGAGGTTCTTCTGCGCCCCGGCGTAGATCATCGCGAAATCGGTTGCGTTGAACGGACGCGAGAGTATGTCCGACGACATGTCCGCGATCAGCGGCGCCGATGTCTTCGGGAATTCCTTCCACTGCGCGCCGGAGATGGTCTCGTTCGATGTGATGTGAACGTACGCCGCGCCGTCCGTCAGCTTCAGTTCCGCGAGCCTGGGGACGCGGGTGGGTATTTCCTTGCCGCAGTCGGCTGCGACAGCCGTTTTGCCGATGAGCTTGGCTTCCTTCAGGGCCTTGCCTGCCCAGTATCCGGAGTTGATGTAGTCGGCGGTGGCGCCGGGCCCAAGAAGGTTCATCGGGATCATCGCGAACTGCAGGCTTGCGCCGCCCTGGATGAACAGGATCGAGTAGTCATCCCCGAGCCCGAGCAATTCGCGCAAGTTCGAGATCGCCTCGTTGTGAATCGCGTCATACGCCTTGCCGCGGTGACTGCTTTCGATGATGGACATGCCAGTCTTGTTGAAGTCCACCATCTCACGGCCGGCTTCTTCGAGAACCTCAAGCGGCAGCATCGCGGGGCCTGAACAGAAGTTGTAAACGCGCGCCATTGGTCAGTTCCTCTCTTCTGTGCCTTCCGCGCAACCCGGCCGAATCAGGACCTGACACGGCTGGCGGAAAGGTGTGGGCAGACTCTAGTAGGTGGACCGCTCTGCGTCAACCTCGTGCCAAGTGAAACGTGAAACAGTGCGGAACCCGGGGATTGGGACCGCGATCTTGATACGCGGCGCCGGCAAGGGGAACGAGGCGCTCTATGGGTGACTGGATGCCAAGGCGGCCGCCGTCAACCGGCACGGGCTGCTGGCCGCGCCGGTACTGTCGTGGGGGAGGGGGCCGGGGCAACCCCGAGCCCCGTCTCTTCCGCCTTCATCCCTTCACTCCACCTTCACCCGATAGAACCTCTGCTCCACACTCTCCACGTTGTCCGTGTGCACGTTTTCCGGCGGCGTGGCCTGGATGTTCGTGCCGAGAATCAGGGTGAAACCTTCCAACAGGTTCGTCGCCGCCTGCAGGGTGTAGAACTTGTTGGATACGCTCTGCCAGCGCACTAGGAACTCGCCCGGAACCCCGACAACGGAGACTCCCATGAAACCGAGATAGGAAGTGTCGTCATCCGGATGGGTTCCGGCCAGGTACTCATGGAGGTTGCTCATTCCGTCGCCGTCGGAATCGGCGCCGTCGGCGCGGATCTCGCCGAAATAGCCCAGGTACCACTCGTCGGGAACGATGTTGCCCGCGCCGGGGAAACCGGCGGGTCGGGCGAGGCCCACGTACAGGTCGTCCAAGACCGCGCCAGATCCTTCGAACGACAGACAGGTGGGCCGGGTCTGCGGCGAGGCAAACCCGAGATTCTCCGCCACGGCCGTGCCGTCGAGATACAGCGCCCACGTCTGCGAGGCGTAATCCACCCGCGCCGTCAGCCGCGCCCATGTGCCGGCCGTGCGGGGAGTGTGGTTCGTCAGCACGACCCATTCGGCGCCTGTCGGGCACGCGCCGTCGCACACCGTCAGCCGGCCGTCGTTGTTGAAAAGCATGGCCACGGCGGCGTCGGGCACGCTGTCGGGGACCGTCGCGCCAGCCACCTTCTGCCGCAGGTCCAGCCAGACCACCGTTAGCGGCGCGCCGGTGAACACCTGGCTTACGGCCGTTGTCTTGGTCCCCGTATTCGCGATCTTCAGCGCGCGGACGCCTTCGAAGACGTCGTCCGTCTGCACGAGCGCGGCGTTGGCCGGAACGGCCACCCACTTGTTCTGGCCGTTCAACTCGCCCAGAGTCACGGTGTCCGACTCGAACCGCTCGACAAACGGCAGCGCGCTCACCTGTTCGGCCACATTGGTGGCGCGGCCAAGTCGAACTTCCACGGCGTCGGGCAGCCCGTCGCCGTCGGTGTCTACCGGGGGCGGCACGTCGTTTTCTACCTCCGTCGCCGTGACCATGACGTCCGCCAGTTCGTCCGCCGTGCAGGTGATGGTGGCGCTGCCCCTGTCGGTATCGTCGTCCTCGGCCGCGGCCAGTGTCACGGTCTGCCAGGTATTCCAATTCCCCGTGGTGAAGGTCAGGCTCGCGCCGGACTGAACGGTGATATCCCCATCGCCGCCGCTGTGAACTACGGTGACCGTCACGTCGTTGGTGGGCGCGGCCGCAAGCTTCAACCGGAACGCGGCTGTGCCGCCTTCGGGCAGCGGCCAGGAGCTCAGCGGCAGGCCCGTGAACACGTCGAATTGCGTCACGCGCCGTTGGTCGGCGTCCACCACCCACAGCGAACCGCCGCCAAACACCACGCCGTCGGGCTGGATTCCCGAAACGGCCGCGGCCTGCGTCCGTTTCAACACGCGGGTAACGTCGGCATCCACGGCGAAGATCGCCTTATCGTCGTAATCCGCGAGCCACAGGTTCTGGCCGTCCCAATCCAGTCCCCACGGGTTGAGCGTTGCCACACGCGTTTCGGTGCCCAACAGAACCGTGCCGCTGGCCGCGTCCAGTTTCCACAGCTTGGCGGGCAGCCACAAGTCGGTCACCCAGAGGACGTTGCCATCGAACGCGAGGCCGACCGGCGACCTGATGCTGGACGACAGGGAAAGCTGCCGGAGCACCTGCCCGGCATTCGGGCTGACGCCGTCGGTCGCGTGCCACAGGCGCCAGACCAGGGCTTCGGCGCCCGGGTTGCCGAGCGTCAGCGTCCGGGTCAGCGTCTGCCCGAGGACGCCGGTCACCTCGATGGCCGCCGGCACGGGCGCGGCGCTCGCGTCGGGGCGTGTCAGGGCAAAGTCCTCCGTGAGGGTTCCCGGCGGCACGGTCACGGTGTGCAGCGCCGAATTGACATAGCCCGCCATCCACACCCCCACCTTCTCGCGCATGGAATGGGCGCAGATCATCGCCAATTCGTAATAACCGGCGGCGTCGGTGGCCGTGGACCCGAAGAGGCCGCCGCCGTCTTCGACGGCATAGCCGGCCGGCAGGCTTTCCACCGCCGCCCCGGCGAGCGGCTGACCCGTCCGGGCATCGGTCACGTGGCCGGCCACCTTGACCGTCGTGAAGGCAAAGTCCAGGTCGGTGCGGCTCGGCGCCACGGTCACCACGACGGGCACGCTGAACGCGGCACTCAAGTTGCCGGCGCCCGGATAATTCAACCGTGCGTACAGCGTGTAGGTCCCATCAATCACGTCGCAACGGTAATGGCCCAGGGCGTCCGTGTAAAAATAGGCTGCGGGCATGGGCCCGTTGTAGCACCTGACCTGAACGCCCGCAGCCGGCGCACCGTCCAGGGTGATCGTGCCCGCGATCTGGTACCAGGAAACGACCGTGAAGTTGATTTGGTCGGTCCAGGTGCGGCCGGCCGCGTCGGTGACGGTCAAGGCCAGCGTCACCTCATGCGGCGTGGGGCAGGTGGGCGCGATCTTCAGGCGGAAGGGGCCCGCCGCCTGCCGCTCGCTCAGGCCAGGAATGTCCCCGAAGGCCGCAGCGCCCGCCAGAACGGTCACCTGCGGATCGGTGGTGGCGAGCGTGGCGTTGACGTTCGTCACTCCTTCGAGGCCGCCATTGACCAGCGTCACGGTCACGTCCAGGGTCTCGCCCGGAGTGAAGGTCCCGTCGCCGTCCCCGCCGGCGGCATCGCTGAGGACTGCCCGCCAAACGCGCAGGATCGGCACCGGCGAGATCGTCATCGCCTTGGAGGCATTTAGCCGCGCGCCGGTGACGCACTTGCCCTTCAGCGCCGGGATCCGGTCGGTCTGGATCAGCAGTTGCGCCTTGAGTTGAGCGGCCGTCAACTCCGGATGCTCCGCCGCCAGCAGGGCGCAGGCCCCGGCGACGTGCGGCGTGGCCATCGAGGTGCCGCTGATCGCGTAGTAGTGCGTCGGCATCTTGGATTGGGTCATGGCGGACGTCATGTACGTCGGGTACGTGCTGAAGATGTCCACGCCCGGTGCGCCCACATCCACCGAGTTCAGGCCGTAGCAGGAGAAGTACGCCAGACTGTCGTTGCAGTCCGTCGCCGCCACCGCGATGAGGTTCGCGCTGTCGTACGACGACGGGTAGCGGACTACCTGTTGAAACCATGACCATGCGAGTAGCGATTGCCAGCGGCAAGGGAGGCACGGGCAAGACCACCATCGCGGTGAACCTTGCCTGCGTTCTTGCGGACAGCGGTCAAACGGTGGAGTACCTGGACTGCGACGTTGAGGAACCGAACGGCCATATTTTCCTGAAGCCGGAGATCACGGCCACTGAGCCGGTAGGCATTCCCGTGCCCGTCGTGGATGAACTGAAGTGCACCGGATGCCGCAAATGCGCCGAGGTCTGTCAGTATCATGCCATCGCGGTCCTGAAGAAGCCATTGGTCTTCGCCGAACTCTGCCACGGGTGCGGCGGCTGTACGCTCGTCTGCCCCGAAGGCGCCATTCGCGAGGAGAACCGGATGATCGGCGTGGTCGAGACGGGACGGGCACTTCTACGCAGCTCCCGCCTTCGCGAATCTACGGCGCGGCAGGCAGGGCAAGCCGGCGGGGTGGCGTTCGTTCAAGGCCGCCTGAACGTGGGTGAGCCCATGGCGCCGCCATTGATTCGTGCCGTGAAGAGGATGGCCATCACGGACGGCGTGGCGATTATGGATGCGCCTCCCGGCACGTCCTGTCCGGTGGTGGCCACGGTGCGGGACGCCGACTATGTTCTTCTGGTCACTGAGCCGACCCCGTTCGGGCTGAATGACTTGCGGCTGGCCGTGGAGATGATCCGGCAACTCGGGGTCCCGCATGGGGTGGTCATCAACCGGGCTGATTCCGGAGACCGGCGCGTGCGCGAGTTCTGCGCGGCGGAGAAGATCCCGGTTCTGCAGGAGATTCCCGACGACCGGCGCGTGGCGGAGGCGTATTCCCGCGGGCACATGGCAGTCCGTGTCTTGCCGGAGTGGTCGGAAAGAATGCTGAGGCTGTGGGGGCGGTTGGAAGCATGAAAGAAATTGTCGTCATCAGCGGCAAGGGCGGCACGGGAAAGACGAGCATCGTGGCCTCGCTTGCCGCGTTGGCCGAAAACGCGGTGCTGGCGGACTGCGACGTGGACGCGGCAGACCTGCATTTGCTGTTGACCCCCACAATCCGCCGACGCGAGGAGTTCCGGTGTGGGCACGAGGCGATTATCAGACAAGCCGACTGCATAGGCTGTGGCGCGTGCCTGGCGCGCTGCCGCTTCGGGGCCGTGCTGCGCCGAGGCGATGGCGGCGCCGGCGAGTCCGAGTTCGAAATCAATTCGACGGCCTGTGAAGGCTGCGGGGTGTGCGTCTGGGCGTGCCCGGTCAAGGCGATCGACTTTCCTGAACGCCCCAGTGGTGAATGGTACGTGTCTGACACGCGTCACGGGCCAATGGTCCACGCGCGGCTGGTTCCCGGCGGCGAGAACTCCGGCAAGTTGGTCAGCAAGGTCAGGGATGTAGCCCGGACTCTTGCCGTGGAACGGAAGACAGACCTCGTTCTCGTGGACGGCCCTCCGGGCGTCGGTTGCGCGGTTATCGCATCCGTGAGCGGCGCGTCCCTGGTCCTGGTCGTGACCGAACCGACTCTGTCCGGAGCGCATGACATGGCGCGGGTTCTGGAACTGACCCGGCACTTCAGCATCCCGACAACCGTTTGCGTGAACAAGTGGGACCTGAATGCGGACATGGCCGGGCGCATCGAGTCCGAGGCGCGCAAAGCCGGAGCCACGATTGCCGGGCGTGTGGGCTACGACCGGGCCGTAACCGCCGCCCAGTTGAAGGGGTTATCCGTGGTCGAGACGGATGCCGGTCCACTCGGCAAGGACATACAGGCAGTGTGGGAGGATCTTCGCCCATGAACTCCTTGGCCATTCGACCGGAGGTCTTGCCTTTTGTTGCCGCGACGCTGCTGGCCTTCGGCCTCCTGGCCGTCATCCTGCGGAGGAAAGACTGGCGGTGGACGCGGTTGTCCTGGGCTTGTGCAGTCCCCGCCTGCGTTGGCGTCGCGTACCTGTGTTATTTCTTCCGTGATCCCGAACGCACTCCGCCCCGCGACCCCGATGCGATCGTCGCCGGCGCGGACGGCACCGTGGCTGCCGTCGCGAATGTCTATGAGGGCGGATACATGGGAACAAACTGCGTACGCATTAGCATCTTCTTGAGTCTGTTCGACGTGCACGTCAATCGGGCGCCCATCTCGGGGAAGTCCACGTTCCTGGGTTACTTCCCGGGAAAACGACTTTTCACCTTCCAGGAGAAGTCTTCCGAAGTGAACCAGCACAACAAGATTCTGATCGAGGACGAACACACGAGGTGTCTGGTCAATCAGATCGTGGGTCCGGTCACTCGGCGAGTTGTCTATTGGCTGCCGCATGATCAAACGACACAGGTTGCGATGGGCGAGCGAATCGGCATGATGAAATTCGGCTCGCGGCTGGACATCTATCTGCCAGCGGACAGTGTCGACGTAGTGGCAAGGCCAGGCGATACGGTGCGCGCGGGCGAAACAATCATCGCACGGGTGAAAGGAGGAACACGATGAACGTTGCCGTGCTCGGGGCCAGCAACAAGCCGGATCGGTACAGCTACAAGGCGGTGATGCTGCTCAAGGAGAAGGGGCATGCGCCATATCCAGTGCATCCGACGCTGCCAGTGATCGAAGGCATCCCCGTGTTCGCCTCCTTGCGCCAGGTCCCTGTGTCGCTCGATGTGGTGACCCTTTACCTGGGCCCCGACAATCAGGGGATGGTGTCAGAGGAGATTATCCAAAGTCAGCCGCGGCGAGTGATCTTCAATCCGGGGACGGAGAATCCCGGGTTGGCCGAGCGGCTTCGGGCGGCCGGGATCGAGGCTCTGAGTGCCTGCACATTGGTGTTGTTGAAGACAGGACAATTCGACTTGTGAGGGGAGATGACGACATGGCAAAGGATGAGGGATGCGGTTGTGGCCAGGGGCGAGCGCCCAGGCATGACGCCTGTGCCGCCGTCCACAAATCGGAAGATGGCAGTCTCGACGAGTTTCTTGACCAGCAGGCGCTTGATGAGCGTCTTCAGCGAATCCGTCACAGGATCATTGTGATGTCCGGCAAAGGCGGTGTCGGCAAGAGCACGGTTGCCGCCAATGTGGCCATCTCGCTGGCGTTGTCCGGAAAGAGTGTCGGCTTGTTGGACGTGGATATTCACGGCCCCAGCATCCCGAAAATGCTGAAGCTCGGTGATGCAGCCGTACGGATGAAGAACGGGGTAATTCAGCCGGTCGAGAAAGCAGGGCTCAAGGTCATGTCCATTGGGTTCCTGTTGCGGGATCGTGACGAAGCCGTGATCTGGCGCGGCCCCATGAAGATCGGCGTCATCAAGCAGTTTCTCAAGGACGTGGAATGGGGGGACCTGGACTACCTGGTGATTGACTCCCCGCCCGGAACGGGAGACGAGCCCCTGTCCGTTGCTCAACTCGCCGCGCCGGTGGACGGTGCGGTTATCGTCACCACGCCGCAAGATGTGGCGACCGCCGATGTGCGCAAGTCCATCAACTTCTGCCGTCAGTTGAACCTTCCCGTGCTCGGAGTCGTGGAAAACATGAGCGGATTCGTGTGCCCAAAATGCGGAACGGTGACCGACATATTCAAGGCCGGTGGCGGGGAGCGGATGGCAGCGGACACGGGCGTGCCTTTCCTGGGCCGCATTCCCGTGGATCCGGCGGTGGGTGAAGCCTGCGATGACGGCAAGCCGTTCGTCTATCATTACAGCCGGACAGAGACGGCAAAGGCTTTCGAGCGTGTGGTCACGCCTATCCTGGCGCTTTCGAACAAGGTCACAACGGAACAGATGCCAAACAACACGACAAACGAAGGAGGGAAGACAGCCATGAAGATCGCGATACCGGTAGCGGACGGGAAACTCTGTATGCATTTCGGGCACTGCGAGCAATTTGCCCTGCTTGCCGCAGACGAGAAGACAAAGAAGGTGACGGGGAAGCAGATGCTGATACCCCCGCCGCACGAACCGGGCGTCCTGCCGCGCTGGTTGCACGAGCAAGGCGCGAACGTGATCATCGCCGGCGGCATGGGGCAGCGTGCCCAGGCGCTCTTCGCCGAAAACAACATCAAGGTCGTGGTTGGCGCGGCGTCCGGCGATCCTGAGGAACTCGCATCTCAGTATCTTGCGGGAGTGCTGGCGTCCGGGACAAATGTGTGTGACCACTGAACGCAAACCCAGTCTCAAGGCGCTTCAGTCGCGCTTCCACGCACAGTGTCTTCTGTGTGGCGCTGATCACCCGCAAGGGCTCCAGCTTGCGTTCAGCACGCATTCCGACGGACACGTGGAGGCCCCTTTTCCGTGCGACCGGCTGTACCAGGGGTACACCGGTTACCTGCACGGCGGTGTCATCGCCGCCCTTTTGGACAGCGCCATGACGAACTGTCTCTTCGCGCACGAGCGAGCAGCTCTGACGGGAGAGCTGAATGTTAGGTTTCTCAAACCAGTACTCGTGAGCCGCCCCGCCATCGTCATTGCCCGGCTGGTAGAATCCCTTGCGCCGCTTTTCAAGCTGAACGGCGAGGTTCGTCAGGACGGTGATATCATGGCAAGGGCGACTGCCAAGTTCATGGAAGTGCGAATATCGGAGTCGGGGGTTGCGCCCGAAGCCGCTGTTGGACATCAAGCCCTACGTCCCGGAGTTCGACTCTTTTTCGGACGCGAAGGCTGGATGGCTTGATGCGCGTCGCGTGGACCGGACCCATGCGGACGAACGTTTCGCGAGAGGAGAAAACGAATGATCACACGCATCCTTGCTCTCTTGTGCGCGGTATGTCCGCTCTGCATCGCCGCGCGACGGTGGCCTGACAGCGGCTGGGCGCGTTTCATGCGGACGATTGAGCGGGGGTGCCCCTTTTGTCGCGCTTATCGCCAATGCCAGGGCAGGACGCCATGAGCAGTTCGGACATAACAGTCACGGTGCTGGCCGAGAATACGGCCCAAGGCATGGGCTTGCTCGGAGAACACGGACTCAGTCTCTGGATTGAGACTCCCGAAACCTGCGTGCTTTTCGACACCGGCCAAGGGTTGGCTCTGTCTCACAACGCGGAAAGGTTGAGCATCGATCTGGAACGCGCCGATGCAGTCATCCTCAGCCACGGCCATTATGACCATACTGGCGGCCTGGCATATGCGCTGGGCCAAGCACCCCAAGCCAGGCTGTTCCTGCATCCGTCAGCCCTCATCCCGCGCTTCGCCTGTCGGGAGGGCAAGACCCGTGAGATCGGCATGCCTGCGCATGCCCGCAGGGCCGTTGAGAAACGGCGGACTTCGACCACTTGGACCAGGGGACAGACAGAAGTCGCTCCCGGCATGTTCGTGACGGGACCGATTCCGCGGCGGACGGCCTTCGAAGGCACCGGCGGTCCATTCTTTCTGGATGCCGACGGTAAGACTCCGGACCCCATAGAAGACGACCAAGCCATGTGGATCTTGACCCGGGACAGCTTGGTCGTGTTGCTCGGCTGTGCCCACGCGGGGGTCGTCAATACCCTTGAGTACATTCACGAACTGACCGGCCGGAAGCCGATCCGGGCCATCTTGGGCGGGATGCACCTTGGCTCGGCCACAGGAGAGTTCCTTACCCGGACCATCGGGTCGTTAAGTCACATCCGCGTCCAAGAGATGTGGCCGTGCCATTGCACTGGGGCAACGGCGACGGCGCAGTTGATGACCGTTTTCGGCGGCCGATGCCACCCCTGCGGGGTCGGGACGAGGGTCGGGTTCTGATGCTCATTACCCACGCCGTTCGCGTACCGGCCAATGCGCCTGTCGTCGCGAAAGCCGATGTGCAGAATCCGATCCGCCTGGCCACCACGGACGACACCCCGGTTCTGCCGGGCCTGGTGTCTGCTGCCACAACATCGAAAAGACGACCAAAGCCGGCGGCGGAGTCACATTCTGATCAGCGCATCCGGCAGTTCGTTGGGGTTCGCGCCGGACGCCGGGTACTCGCGCGTGAGGATGGCGCCGATGGCCGCGATTCCGGCGGCGGATCCCTCTTCGAAGCGACCTTCGCGGAAAGCCGATTCCATGAGGCGGCAGATGTCTTCCCACGTGCCGGGCGGGACGCGCGAGTTCACGCCGCGATCGGCGACGATCTCGACATCGCGATCCGCGAGAAGCATATAGATCAGGACCCCGTTGTTCTCCGTCGTGTCCCAGACGCGCAGGATGGAGAAGACCTCGCGCGCCCTTTCTTCGGGGTGTGTGCCGCGGATCAGGGCCGGGATGCGGAGCGACTCTTCGACCGCAAAGACCAGTTCGCCGCGGTGTTTCGACTCGCTATCGCGTATCGCGGCTTCGACCGAGCGATCGAAGGTCGGGCCAAGCCGGCGTCTCAGCAGCCAGGCCGGTGCCGAGAGGTGTGTCAGTGCGCGCAATGCTTTGGTCGTGAAAGTCATATGGGTCACCACCTGCCGGAAGCGCCGCCGCCGCCGAAACTGCCGCCGCCCCCGCTGAAGCCGCCGCCGAATGAACTCGATCCGAACGACCTCACGCCGCGCGTGCCGGACGTGAAGGTCCGGCGGTTTGAGTCCGGCGCGACAATGAACACGAATGTGAACGCGCCGAACCAGAGGCCGGGAACGGGGTGTCCGGACAGGAGCCACATGAAGACGCCCATGCCGATGCCGCCCAGCGCGGCGGCGACGAGTCGCCCGAGGAACCTGCGCATGAGCATCCCGGCGGCGGGGATGCCGACGAACAGCATCGGCAGGTGGCGGTCCACTGCGATTGGCAGGGTGGTTGACCTGGGAGCGGGGAACGGTTCGCCTTCGAGCGACGCGATGATCCGGCGGACGCCGGCCTCGACACCGCCAGCGAAGTCGCCTTTCCGGAAGAACGGCGCAATGGTCTCGTCAACTATCCGGCGCGCGACGGCGTCCGGTATCGCCCCCTCGGCGCCGTAGCCGACCTCTAAGCGCATGGTCCTGTCGTCCTTGGCGATCAACAGCAGAACGCCGTCGTCAACCCCCTTCCTTCCGAGCTTCCATTGTTCCGCAACGCGGATTGAGTACTGCTCGATCGTCTCCGGGGCGGTTGAGCGGACGATCAGCACGGCGACCTGTGATCCCTTTTTCGCCTCGAAGTCGGCGAGCAGATTCTCGATGGCGAGGACGGAATCGCGCGGCAGCGCGGAAGCAAGGTCCGTGACGCGAGACGTGAGCGTGGGCACGGCGACTTCCGCGAAGGCCGCGGCGGCGGTAAGCGTAATTGCGGCAATATGGAGGCGACGGATCATTCAGGGCGTGCGGGTCGTTAGAACTCGATTGTCGGTGGTTTGGCTGGCGCCTCCTCGACGGCGGGCGAGAAAGTCGGCTTGGTCGTGTAGTTGAACATTTTCGCGGTCATGTTGGCCGGGAATGACCGGACGGTGACGTTGTACTGGCGAACGGCCTCGATGTAGCGGTTGCGCGCGACGGCTATCCGGTTCTCGGTGCCCTCGATCTGCGCCTGGAGGTCCCGGAACGCGCCGTCGGCCTTCACCTGCGGGTAGTTCTCGGCGACGGCGATCAGGCGGGAGAGGGATCCGCGCAGTTCGTTCTGGGCCGACACGAACCTGTCGAACGCCTGCTGGTCGTTCAGCAGTCCCGGCGTGGCCTGGATGGATCCGACGCGTGCGCGCGCTTCGGTGACCTTCATAAAGAGCTCCTTCTCGTGCGCGGCGTAGCCCTTGACGATGTTCACCATGTTCGGCACGAGATCGGCGCGGCGCTGGTACTGGTTCAGCACCTCGGACCACGCGGCCGAAACCTGTTCGTCTGTTGACTGGATCCGGTTGTAGCCGCAGCCGGACGAAACCAGCGAAGCGGCGACGAGCGACGCGGACAGCGACAGCCGGATGAAGCGGCGCAGGGCCGACAGAGACGACATGGCGGTATCTCCCGGGTTGAATGACTTGGGTTCGTTCCTCACAAGGCGGAATAGTCCGGCGCGCGGCGCGGGATGTCAAGAAGTTGGGTCGGCTTTTCCTTGAGGGGATGAGTTGGCGAGTGTATACACAATGCCCTTTCGGTCCTGGGAGGTAGAGGATATGGAACTGCTGCCAGACATTCTCGGCAGGTGGATGAAGGACGCGTTCGTCAGGGCGTTCCCGGAGGAAGCCGGGCGCATGGAGACCGTGGCCGTTGTTGCGGCGGCCAATCCCGAGTTCGGCGACTACCAGTGCAACGCGGCGATGCCGCTTGCAAAGGCTCTGCGCCAGCCGCCGAGGAAGGTGGCGGAGACGGTGCTGGCGGGCATGGAAATGCCTTCTTTTCTTTCGAAGGTCGAGGTGGCCGGGCCTGGGTTCATCAACCTGTTTCTTTCCGACGCGTGGATGGTGGAGAGGCTCGTTGAGTTGTCGCGCGATCCGCGGCTCGGGGCGCCGGAGCCGGGGCTGGGTCGGACTGTGGTTATGGACTACGGGTCCCCCAACATCACCAAGCCGCTCCACATTGGCCACCTGCGTTCTCACAACATCGGCAGCGCGATAGACAGGCTGCACAGGTTCCTCGGTTACAGGGTCATTGCCGACAATCACCTTGGCGACTGGGGCACCCAGTTCGGCGTAACAATCATGGGGTACCGTCATTTCGGTGATCCGGAGAAGATGCGGAAGGAACCGCTCGAAGAGCTTGAGCGTGTGTACGTGCTCAGCTACGAGAAGACGAAGACCGATCCCGAGTGGCTGGCGCGTTGCCGGGAAGAGCTGGTCAAGCTCCAGAGCGGCGATCCGGAGAACGTGGCGCTGTGGCGGGACTTCACCAGGTACAGCATCGAGGAACTCGAACACACCTACGGCAGGTTGGGGATCAAGTATGACCTTGTGAGGGGCGAGAGTCACTACAGGGACAAACTGCTGCCGACGGTCGAGTTCCTTGCCGGGAAGGGGCTGACGCGAATCAGCGAAGGCGCGACGGTTGTGGATCTGGAAGAGGAGGGACTGCCGCTGTGCATAGTCCGCAAGAGTGACGGCGGCTTCAACTATGCCACGAGCGACATAGCCACTGTCCGCAGCCGCATCGAGGAATTCATGCCGGATCGGATCGTATATGTGACCGACGAAAGGCAGCAGCTTCATTTCAGGCAGGTTTTCGCGATCTGCCGCAGGCTCGGGATAGAGACGGCGCTTGACCACGTATGGTTTGGCCTGATGCGCTTGCCGGAGGGAACGTTCTCGACCAGGGAGGGGAACGTCATACCGCTCGAGCGGCTGCTTGACGAAGCCGTGACGAGGGCGAAGAAGGTTCTGGATGAGACAAGCCCCGAAATGCCTGACGGGCGCAAGAAAGAGGTGGCCGAAGCTGTCGGCATCGGCGCGGTCAAGTACGCGGATCTCAGCCAGAACCCGCAGAGCCTGGTGACTTTCACATGGGAGAAAGCCCTGGCGCTTGACGGCAATTCCGGGCCATACCTGCAGTACGCCTACGCGCGGATTGCCAGCGTGCTCGACAAGTACGGGGAACGGTTCCCCGGCATGGATCTCCAGTCATTTCCGGTTTCCGTCTCTGAGCAGGTGGAAAGGACGCTGGTTCTTCACCTGCTGCGGTTCGGCGAGACCGTTCGCCGTGCGGCCGAGGCGTACAAGCCGAGCGTGCTGTGCGACTACCTCTACGAGCTTGCCGGGGTTTACAGCAGCTTCTACCAGAACGTCCCGTTCCTGAAGGCGGACGAAGGTGTGCGCGAAAGCCGCGTGCGGATATGCGGCATTACGGCCTCCGTTCTCGGGACAGGACTGAAGTTGCTCGGAATCAGGACTCCTGAGCGGATATGAACCGGCGGCCGGCCTGCGGCCGTCAGTAGGGGTAGGCGCTGCCGCCTACGAACTCCCGCAGGAGCGACTTTGGCGGAATCACCGAATCGTCCCGCACCGGCTTCAGCGGCTTCAGGAACTCGTACACCCTGTTTGCGCGGATGTGGGCGTCCAGCCTCTTCGGGTTGCCTTCGAACTTCTTCCTGCAGTTTGAGATGAAACGGAAAGTCTTCGACTTCAGTATTGGCAGCTCGTATGGCATCGCGCTGTTGACGATGAAGTCCGCGTCACGGATGTAGGCGATGATGTGTTCGAGCTCGCTGCGTCTTACGTAGTGCCAGTGTGTCAGGGTGTCCAGCGGCTGCAGCGCCCGGTGCTGGCGGTCGCGCAGCATCCGGCGCAGGAGGCGGTTGTCGGCCCAGCGCATGAACGTTCCGTTCGCGCTCCGGACCTGGCCGAGCGTTTCGATGTAGAGGCGGAACTTGCGCTCCTGCGGAACATCGCGCGTCATCGCCGAGTACAGGCCGTGCAGGCTGTCTATCAGCAGAATCTCGCCAGGCCGCAGCGCCATTTCGTGGACGTTCATCGTCTGGATGCCCGTCTTGAAGTCGTAGTTGGGGGTCCTGATCGTCCGGCCTTCGAGGAGTTGGACGATATGGGAGTTGATCAGGTCGAGGTTGAGGGCCTCGGGTGTCTCGTAATCGTGGTCGCCGAACTCGTCAACGGGGTGTTTAACGAGGTCGTAGAAGTAATGATCTATGTTGATCGCCTTGAAGGACAGTCCCGCCCTCTGGAGTTGCTCGCTGACCTTGATCATCGAGGTCGTCTTTCCTGACGACGAAGGCCCGGCGACTATCACCACGCGGACACTGTCGGCGCGGGCCAGTATGCCGCTTGCGGCATCGCGCACCTCCAGTTCGAACCTTTCCTCGCACGCGGCCGCCAGTTCTCTGAATCCGCCGCGGGAGATGACGCGGTTGATGCCGGCGATGGAATCGCATTCGTGTTCCATGTTCCAGGTGAGGATCTCGTAGATCTTCTTGTACGGGACCATGTCGGAGACCTGGAACTCGAGCGACCGCGCGGACCTGGCCATGGCACGCTGGTGACGGTAGATGATGTACGCCCGCGCCATGGTGGTGTGACCGTTTACCATCAGGACATTCTCGACAACGTCCTGGATGTCCTCCACGCTCGGGACGGTCTCGGGCGTGTAGGTGGCGAAGATGGCGTCTTCCACCTTTGCGGCCATGGCCTCGGCGAAGGAGTAGTCGGGTTTTCCGCAGGCGTTGGCGGCGCGGCTGATTGCGTTGGTGATCCTTTCGCGGTCGTACGGCACCACGCGCCCGTTGCGTTTGAGAATCATGCCGATCACAGTGTCCGGTCCCTCCGTTTGACGCAGCGATGGTAGGCCCGGCGCGCGCGAAGTCAAGCGGCGGCGGAGTGCGGTTTCCGAGTTGTGAACGGGCCGACGTTCGGGTATTGGGTTTGGAGCGGTCTGGCAGTCTACCCGGAGGAATCGGTGAAGAACGTGTTCATACATGACGACTTCATGCTTGGAACCCCGCAGGCGGCGCGCCTTTATCACGACTACGCGAAGGCCATGCCGATAGTGGATTACCACTGCCATCTCCCGCCCGCGCAGGTTGCCTGCGACCAGAGGTGGGAGAACATCACCCGCATATGGCTGGCCGGCGATCACTACAAGTGGCGCGCCATGCGCGGAAACGGGGTGGCGGAGAAGTACTGTACCGGCGACGCCGGCGACAGGGAGAAGTTCGCGAAGTGGGCGGCAACCGTTCCCCGGCTCCTGCGCAACCCGCTCTATCACTGGACACACCTGGAACTTGCCCGTTACTTCGGCATCGCCGACCGGCTGCTCGGCCCGGACACGGAGCAAGGGATATGGGACGAATGCAACGCGCGGCTGGCTGAGCCCGGCTTCTCCGCGCGCGGCCTGATGCGCAGGTCGAACGTGGTGCTGGCATGCACAACGGACGATCCTGCCGACTCGCTTGAACATCACGCCGCCGTTGCACGCGATCCGTCCTTCGAGACCAGGGTTCTTCCCGCGTGGCGGCCGGACAAGGCCATGGCCGTGGAGGCGCCCGCCGCGTACAGGGCGTACATGGACAAGCTGGAGCAGGCGGCAGGGGTCGAAATCCGCGACATTGACGGTCTGCGCGAGGCGCTCGCGAAACGTCACGACTTCTTCCACTCGATGGGTTGCAGGCTCTCAGACCACGGGCTGGAGACCATCCATGCCGCCAGGTACACGGAGAAGCAGATCGCGAGCGCGTTCAGGACGGCGAGGAGCGGAGGGGCCGTTGACGCGGGGGATGCGGCGGCATTCAAGTCGGCCATGCTCTACGAGTTTGCCGTGATGGACGCTGAGAAGGGGTGGACGCAGCAGTATCATTTCGGCGTTCTCAGGAACAACAACAGCCGCATGTTTGCCGCGGTGGGGCCGGACACGGGATTTGATTCGATAGGCGATTTCGAGATCGCCGGGCCGATGTCGCGCCTGTTCGACAGGCTGGATTCCGAGGGCAGGCTCGCCCGGACGATCCTCTACAACATCAACCCGCGCGACAACGAACTGGTTGCCACCATGTGCGGCAATTTTCAGGATGGCAGTGTGCCGGGCAAGATCCAGTTCGGCAGCGGCTGGTGGTTCCTCGATCAGAAGGACGGGATGGAACGTCAGATCGAGGCCCTTTCGCAACTCGGGATACTCAGCCGGTTCGTCGGGATGCTGACGGACAGCAGATCGTTCCTCAGTTACACCCGGCACGAGTACTTCAGGCGGATCCTCTGCAACATTCTCGGTCGTGACATGGCGCAGGGGCTGATACCCTCCGACATGGACCTCGTCGGGGACATGGTTAAAGACATCTGCTACAGGAATGCTGCCGGGTATTTCGGTTTCGATCTTCCCGCCGACTCATGACCGGGCCGCGGACGGTTTTTGACCGCGCGGCCGCGGCGCTGTAGAATTGTGGCGTCGTGGCCTCGGATGACAGACTGGAACGTGAAGTCCGTTTCTTCAGCAGGCACTTGAGGCGGCAGCGTCTCAGGAGCATGTTGATGTGGGCGCTTTTTCTTGCGCTGGTTGTGGCTTTCGGGTTTGCGCTGACCTATCTCATATACCTGCGGCCGGGCGAGGATTACCCCTATATGCGGCAGATGCGCGAGGACGGGCGGTGGACCCATCCTCCGCCTGGTGAGGGCGGGCCGTTTCCCGGCGAGCGCTGACCCGGGCCGGTTCGCGAGTCGGTGTTTCGAGACCGGCACCGCGGCCGCTGACTTACCGTCACCTTTCCGTCCAGCCGCGCGAGGCAGCGGGGGCGGGCGGATAAGAATGCCGTGCCGGCTTTTTTGTGGAAATGCGTCGCGCCATGGTGCAGTCTAGGCCGCGTTTTGGAATCAGCAGGAAGGAGATCGATGTCCACCCCGGAGCACAACGAATACCGCGAGGCGCGGCTGGCGAACATGCGGAAGCTGGTCGAGGCCGGAATGGAGCCGTTCGGCAGGGCCTATGTCAGGACAGGCAGGCTTTCCGAGATACGCGCCGGTTTTGAAGAGGGCAGGGAAGTGTCCGCTGCCGGCCGTCTCATGACGATCCGGAACATGGGGAAGAGCGTATTCGCCGATCTCCGCGACGGGTCGGACAGGTTCCAGGTGTACGTCCAGAAGAACGCCGTGGGTGAGGCGGCTTTCGACGCGTTTGGCCATCTTGATGCCGGTGACCACATTGGCGTGAACGGATCGCTGTTCACGACCCGTACCGGCGAGCAGACGATCAAGGTGACGGGTTGGACACTGCTCTCCAAGTCGCTTCTGCCGATGCCGGAGAAGTGGCACGGCCTGAAGGACGTGGATGCCCGCTACAGGCAGCGGTACCTCGACCTAGCGTCGAATCCGGAAACCCGCCGTGTATTCGATCTTCGGACCGCGTCAATAAGGGCGATCCGGGACTTTCTTCACGGGCGCGGTTTCGTGGAGGTTGAGACGCCGATGATGCAGCCGCAGGCAGGCGGCGCCGCGGCAAAGCCTTTTGTAACGCACTACTCTGCGCTCGGGACGGACATGTTTCTGCGGATCGCGCCGGAGCTGTACCTGAAGCGTCTGCTTGTGGGCGGATTCGACCGCGTCTTCGAGCTGAACAGGTGTTTCAGAAACGAGGGGCTTGACCGTACCCACAATCCCGAGTTCACGATGCTCGAGATATACGAAGCGTATTCCAACGTCGAAGGCATGAAGCGGCTTGTCCAGGATCTTGTTCGCCACGTTGCCGGTTCCGTGTTCGGCAAGCACGAGTTTGAGTGCAGGGGACAGGTTCTGCGGTTCGACGAGCCATGGCGGGACGTTACCTACGCCGAGTTGATCCGGGAACGCATGGGGTCGGACTGGGACGGTCTTCCTCAGGACGAGGCGCTAAAGCGCGCGGCTGCCGAAGGCGTGGCAGTTGACGCTTCGTTCGACCGGCTGATGCTCAACCACGAGATATACGAGAAGCTCATAGAGAACACCCTGATCCAGCCCACTTTCGTTCGCAGGCTTCCTGCAGCCCTGATTCCACTTGCCCGCGTGTGCGAGGACGATGA
>Ga0194125_10000995_pt1 | contig 48231 bp, 46 predicted proteins | sample TA2KigC250mmetaG_FD_148626 | JGI IMG/M metagenome (GOLD analysis project Ga0194125, IMG submission 148626) | Freshwater microbial communities from Lake Tanganyika, Tanzania - TA2015034 Kigoma Deep Cast 250m | ecosystem: Environmental > Aquatic > Freshwater > Lake | place: Tanzania: Lake...
AGGCTAGGTGGGGGTGAAAGAAAACAAGAAAGCAACGGTCTCACTTTTTAATTTATCACCCTCCCCTAACCCCTCCCGTCAAGGGAGGGGAATTGACCAAAATTTCGTTAAGTTGATGCGCATGGGGTCTTCTTCCTCAACCCCCTGCTTGCCAAACCGCTTCAAAAAATTTATTCCAGCAAGGCTGGAAGCTTCCCACCGCTTGTTGCCCATTTCTAAAAAAACATCAAGAGCCCTCTGATAATACGAAATGCCCTCTTCCGCATTACCTTCCCATACTCCCAAGCCATTGCATAACATCTGCTTGTCCTGCCTTATCCCCAAGCTCAGTAAACATGTCCAACGCTTGCTTGTAATATTCGAGAGCCTTTTCTTTATTACCAGCATTTGAATAGACCGTGGCAAGTTTTCCGATAACATGTGCTTGGCTAGATTTGTCTCCGATTTTCTTCTCAATCTCTAAGGCTTCTTCGTAATACTTGATTGCTTCTTCTCTTGACCAAGAGAGACGAACAGCATCACCTTTTAACCACAGAACTTCTTTCTTCGTCTTCCGGTATTCCACACTATCGGTCAGTTTCATCAACGCGTCCAAAGCTTCGTCGCAGTATTTGATAGCTTCACGATAAACATGTTGACTTTGGGCTTTCTTGGCTTGCTCAATAGCTTTTCGCACTTTTTCATCGAACTCTTGCGAAAGTTTGCGACCTTCGAAATTCTCTTTGACCATTGTCATCAACCTTCTTTTCAATTGTTTTCTTGCTTCGTAGAGTCTGCTTTGTACAATACTGACAGATGTGCCTAAAAAGTCCGCCACTTCCTTGCAAGAACAGCCATCCAAATAGAAAAGCGTCACCGCTTGTTGATTCTTCTCCGAAAGTGATGCGATAGCTTCTGCGACTTGTTCTTGAAGCTCTTTTGCTTCACAAATTTCCTCTGGCGATGGCGAAGTGGCCGGCTTTATAGAGATAGTTTCTAAGGGAATAGTGTCATTTTTTTGACGGCGCAGCCAATCATGGCAAACGTTTATGGTTATTGAGCGCAACCAACTGAGAAATTTCGATGGATTGGACAGGGAAGAGAGCTTAAAATACGCTTTGGTAAAAGCTTCTTGCGCCAAATCTTCAGTATCTGCGAAGTTACGCACCATAAGGTAACAAAGCCCATGTACAACGCCGCGATGCCTATTTACCAGCGTGGTGAAAGTAGAATCATCACCTTCAAGTGTTTTTGAAACCAGAAATTCATCTGAAAACTCCATCACAGTCCTCCACAAAACAAGATTCTGTTATATAGACGCAAAAAGCCTCAAAAAAATCTGATTTTTTATGAACGATACGAAATGTGAGGATAGCTATATAACACAAACTATCAGTTTGCGCCTGCGTATAACACAATCTAACAGATTGTGTTACATAAACTTAATCTTGCTCTTCGACCACGGTGATAACTTGATTCGCCGCAATATCTTTCATCGTTTGCACAATACCACTTGGCCATCTAATCTTTACCATCTCCGCTTTCGGATCCTTTTCCAGCCCGAAAGCGGCTTCTAAGCTACTTTCCGACATCACACTGTTTCCAGCGATTATTTCGCGTATCTGAGTGAGTTCGCCGGATTTGACCGTCACTCTCGCCCCAATCCCGTCGCGATTGCTTTTCGTACCGATAAGTTTGATCTGTAGCCAGTTGTTCTGGTTGCCGCCGTCATTGCGAAGCAATACAACGGGGCCATTATTATTCGCTATGAAAATGTCTATGTCGCCGTCCCTGTCGTAATCGCCGAAAGCCGTACCGCGCCCGACATATTCGTAACTCGACCATGCGCCTGTGCTTTTACTGACATCCTCAAACGTCCCATCGCCATTATTGCGAAACAAAAAGTCCGGTTGTCCGATACACGTGGTTAAATCTATATCATCGGATTTAATATGTCCATTTACTGCAAAAATATCTAAATATCCGTCGTTGTCGTAATCCAGGAAACCTGCGCCCCAGGTGACATACATCCGACACGGTTCAGCAAGCCCAGCGGCTAAAGAGACGTCATCAAAGTTGGCGAGCATTTCACCCTTGGATGGGTCCTTGGGCAGGTTATTTCTATACAACGCATTTGCCTGGTATTTGAAATATCCAACATAGAAATCTAAATCGCCGTCGTTGTCGTAATCGCCCCAATCTACTCCCATACCACTGCGTGGGTCATCAACACCCTCCAGAAAACTGACATCGGTAAACGTCCCATCGCCATTGTTTCTATACAATTTATTGCGCGAAATGTCATTGGCGACGAACAAGTCTGCGTCTCCGTCATTGTCATAATCGCCAAATATCGCAGCCAATCCCTTCCCCTCTTCGTCGGCCACGCCTGCCTGGCCCGTGACATCGGTGAACGTCCCATCTCCGTTATTGTGATACAACACATTGGCTTGTGGGTCATAAGGTTCAGGCGCGAGAAGAACATTGTCCTCTGAGCGTTCGACTAATACAAAATCCTTCGGCGCTAAGTCTCTTGAAAATTTGATATAGTTTACTACGTAGAGGTCAAGGTCACCATCGTTGTCGTAATCAGCGAATGCTGCGCTGACGCCCCAACGTCCATCGCCGCCAGTCCTTGTTTGACGCGTCACATCGGTGAAAGTCCCATCGCCGTTATTGCGGAAGAAAACATTTGGCTCATTGTAATTTAACACGTATAAATCTAAATCGCCATCATTGTCGTAATCGCCAAAGACACATCCCATTGCAAATCCTCTGTGGTCAACGCCTGCTTTCTTTGCTACCTCGCTAAAAGTTCCATCGCCATTGTTATGATACAACGCATTCGGCAATCCCGAACCGTTGGTTATGTATATATCAAGGTAACCATCGTTGTTATAATCTGCGAACGCCGCGCCCGGCGATGTTGTCTGTGAAACCAACTCGATTGTGTCACCTTCGGAATGGATGAAATTTATGCCTGCCGCCGCTGTAACATCTGTGAATGTAACGGAAATCCGCGGCGGTCTGGTCGGCGCTTCTTTAACTTTATCAGAGGAACATCCGAGAAAACCAAGCAGAAGTATGATGAATAATTTCCAATGTTTCAAAGTTTCTTCTCCATAATATGATATAAGACTTATCAGGTTGTCCCCATCGAATCTATGTAGACCCAAAAACCGTTGATATTTTATCACAATGCTTTGTTTGGTGTCAAGGGAGAGTGTTTAGAAACCCCCATATGTATCAACTTAAGACCCATTTTGTAAGAATTACACAATTCCTCCCCCTTGACGGGGGAGGCTAGGTGGGGGTGAATACAGGGCACCCCACCCCTCACCCTCCCCTAGCCCCTCCCGTCAAGGGAGGGGAATCGATGAAAACCCTTAAGTTGATACGCATGGGAGAGTGTTTAGAAACCCCACAGAAATTCCCCATACGTAACACAATCTGTTAGATTATATTCACTTCGTTCAGCCGTTTGCTTCGCTTTAAGAAGCGCTGCGGTGACAATAGCGGTGAAATACCCCTTCCCATTTTGAACACGGAAGTTGAGCTCTTCAGCGCCGATGATACTTCGTGGGAAAGTAGGACGTCGCCGTAACATCCAAATCTTAGTGGTCCGGAGGCAGAAAAATGCTTCCATTCATATCTCATGATGACATAATCCATAATGCTTTAAAACCCTCAATTCCTCGAAACCCGCGCTATTATTGCATTTGCGGGAGGGGGGGTAGCAGTAGAAACATCAAGGGATATTTTTGTTTCTATTTCATCTTTAAAAGGCGTCCTGCAGAGTTAATCTGCTTGACGCCTTTTTCTTTTTATACTGAACAGACTAAAGTTTGTCCATTTTGGAGTGCATCAGTCTCTGCTGATGCACTATGTTCACTGAGCGAAGCGAACAGAGCCTTCTGCACTCAAAAAATCATATCTTAACGGAGGTTTAAGTAAGTTAACTCAATACCTTAGGAGAGCGTTTATATATACGTTTGCTTTTACAATTACAATCTGCTTCTTTCAAAACCTGTCCTTTTCCGCTGATGACAAGGTTCATCCTGATATTATAGCCGCTGCTCAACAGTTCGAGAAAGTGGAAGTTATTATCCGTCTGCAAGACCAATCGGGCCATGAGATGGGATGGAAAAAACGATGAAGGTAACTTAGTTTCCTCCGGAGTATATTTCTATCGCTTGTAATATTCGACTTCTTTTCTTTTGAGAATCTCTATTATCGCTCCCCAAAATTCTCCACAATTTTATGTATTGACAACCAATGGTGAGGTGGTATAATATTTTCCATAACTAACCACCAAGAATCAAAGGAGATATCAACCATGGTCAAAATTGGTATTGTCGGCATTGGATTTATGGGCATGATTCACTACTATGCGTCTAAAAGAGTGAAAGGTGCTGAAGTGATTGCTATTTGCACGCGTAGTCAGAAAAAGCTAAATGGGGATTGGCGCGATATTCAGGGTAACTTCGGACCGCGTGGCGGGCTTGAAGATTTGTCGGGACTTCGCAAGTACAATAACCTTGATGATATTCTCGCTGATAAGGACATTGATATGTTAGATATCTGCTTGCCCACGGATAGGCACCCAGGGGCGAGCATTGCCGGTCTGAACGCTGGCAAGCATGTGCTGGTTGAAAAACCCATCGCGTTGGACCTGGACGCCGCAAACGAGATGGTCGCCGCCGCTGAAAAGGCTGGTCGCTATCTGATGGTAGGACACGTATTGCCATTCTTCCCCGAATTTGCTTATGCTAAAAAGGCAGTAGAAAGCGGCGAATACGGCAAGCTCATGGGCGGACACTTCAAGCGTCTCATCACCGAACCGACCTGGTCCGAGGATATTGCGGATTATTCAAAAACGGGCGGGCCGGGCATCGACCTGCATATCCACGATACGCACTTCATTCAACTTATCGGCGGCATGCCTGACCGCGTCTACTCGCGCGGAATGCTGGTAAATAACAAATATGTTAAGTATCTTTCAACACAATATATCTACGATGATAAAGAGTTATGCCTGACCGCTGCTTCCGGCGCAATTAGTCAACCCGGACGAGCATTTGCGCATGGCTATGAGGTTTACCTGGAAAAAGCAACTATATTGTTTGAATCTGCCACATTGGGAAACAAAGGTGTTACCTCCATGCCGGTGACACTGCTGACGAGTGACGGCGAAGTACACAATCCCGACATGGGCGCAGGTGACCCGATAGATTCCTTCGCCGCGGAAATTCAGTATGCGGTGGATTCCATCCGCAATAACCAGACTCCCGTCGCGCTCTCCGGCGAAGGCGCGCGAGATGCGTTGTTGTTGTGCTACAGGGAAGCTGAATCTGTGAAGACAGGCAAAACAGTGAAATGTAAAGGGTAGAAGGGCAAAATGGCAAGAGGGCAAGAGGGTAAAAGAATTCGGATTTCGGAATTATTCCCCCTTTATTAAGGGGGAATTGTCAAGTTCCCTTAGCTTAATGCCTATGCCTCCTTGCCACCTTATACTAAAGGGGGAATAAGGATTCAGAATTTCTGAGAGAGTTCCTCCTTTTTCTGTGGGATTTAATTACAGCATAACCAGCTATGCCTACCAAGCCGGTGGACAGCATTAGAATAGTGGATGGTTCGGGGATGGTTGTGGACAGGTAAGGGGTGAAAGTGCCACCAAGATCGTGCTTTGTTGTACTTGCTATTTCCAAATAATAAAGCTCATTTGAATAGAGATTACCGTAAAAAAGGTCCCAGCCGCCCTTACCACCAGAACGGTTACTCGAAAATCCGACTAAAGAGCCTCCGATTGCGAATGGGTCCGAATCATCTGAATCGCTATTGAAAAGCGCAGAAGTATGACTGTAAGGGTTCTGGCTTAAGTTCACGACGTAAATATCATCATCGACGAATCCTTCACGCCACCTTGAATATAGCAAGTAATCGGAGGCAAGGTATGCCGGGTACATATCCTGAATGTTTTCATTACTCACTATCGCTTCTGATGAGCCACCGCCAGCAGGTATTCTATAAATATCGGCATTGCTACCACTGCTGATCCAGTAAGCAATCCATTGGCCATCAGGTGAGTAACGTGGTCCCGACTCCTCCTTCTCTACACCGTCATAAGTAACCTGCGATAATCCATAAGTGCCAAGATCAATCGTCCAGAGATCGGACCGATTCTTTTTGAATATCACCTTTTGCCCATCAGGTGAAAAATCGGGGTCTTCCTCAACGTCACCTTCATAAGACATCCCTGCTTTTTCACTGAGATTTGTCAACTTGTCTGTGTGGAAATCATAAAGGAATATATCAAGATAATTGGGCCACGAATCGTCGTAGGGAGTGCTTGATTTCGGCAAGCCCATGAACACGAGTTGACTGCCATCGCTCGAGAATTTGGGATTCATCGCATGTTGTACGCCATTTGCGATGGTTAGTTCAGCAAACTCATAATGTGTATTCGTTTTTAGATTAAAAACGGAGATCACACCATCAATGCTAGTATAACTTGTGTAGCTGTGGAAAGCGATCCAGCCTTCTGTAAGTGGAGTCGCAGATGCCCTGTCGGTTATGAAGATAACTAGCGTTACCAAAATTACCGTCAAGGTCGATAAAACAACTCACTCACTGACCGATTGTAATGAATCCTGTTGATGGTACGAGCTAAAGTATCCGATAGACATCTCACCGAAAAAAATGGCAGAGCTAAAAACTCATCAGTCTGCGGAATGCTGTTTGTTACGACAACCTCTTTCAAATGGTAGTCAGCATGCAAAGCCACAAATCGCTCGCGGGCACGCTCCATACAGAGACTGTGCGAAGCCCCAAGATGTATCTCTTCGATTCCTTTTTCTTCCACCAGCTTCTTTATAAGCTCATACAACGTCCCACCGGTGCTGATTTCATCATCAAGGATAATCGCCACTTTTTTTCCCGTAAAGTCGCCAATAATTTCGGAAATGATGACTTCATCTGGGCGCGGACGTTCTTTCGACGCAATTGCACACTTGAGGTTGAGCGCCCGGCCAAAATGCGTTATGAGGTTCGAAGCCCCAGCATCGGGGGCAACCGCAATAACATCCTCTCGCCCCTGAAAACAACGAAATTCCTCAATAAATAACGTCAAAGGGTCCAGCATATTGGCCGGTATACTTCCGTAAAACCCACGAATCTGGTCGCAATGTGCATCCCAGGTAATCAGCCGGTCAACGCCCGCTTCGATGCTCAGGTCAGCCATAAGCTTTGCTGTTGTCGGCTCTCGCATAAATTTAGTCGGTTTGTCCTGTCGGCCATACGCTAAATAGGGCAGCACGGCAGTCACATGGTTGGCCCCATGTTCTCGAAATGTCCTTGCAGCGATAAGAAAAGTCATGTAGTTTCCATCAACGCTGTAATCCAGGGTTGGATTACGGAGAGCCTGGAAGAGGAAAACGTCATAGCCGCCGACGTGAATATCTAATCGAACACAAGTTTCGGAATTAGCAAACCGGTAATCAATATTTTCTATATGTAAGACCTCGTCTCCACTACCCGCTTCCACCAGGAGTTCCTTGTAGCGTTCTACTACACTCGTTGATAAATAGGAGCCAGAACAACAACCGGCGATCAGAAGTCTCCCCCGTGTGGATTCCATCCTTTGGGCTTGCTCTTGGGCAAACCGTTCCGGTGTAAAAAAGACTTTCTGGTTCGCGTTTAGTTCTTTAGTCATAAATTCAGTTATTCTCCTGCCAAAATTTTGGAAAAAGTTTGGATTTCGGCATCTTTCAGAAAATAGTTTACATTTGTGCATGATGCGTGAAACATGATGCGTGATACGTGATGTGAGGTTTCATCACTCTTCACGTTTCACGTTTCACGTACAACTAATTTTTGCGAAAATTTGAAACCTGCCGAGTAATGAGTGATAAGTGATAAAAAATTATTCATCACTCATCACTCTTCACCTTTCACGCTTCACTCATAGTTCAATAATGTTAGAACTATCGGAATATCTCTCAATCCTGATATCTTCGAGAATCCCTTCTTTGTCTGTCCCTAGGTGGCCGACTTTCATCTCTTTGCCTACCTCTATTATATGGTCGTCTTTCGCCCCCTCCACCTCTTTCTCTACTTCTAGGCGGTCGAGCTTCTTCAATTTTCAAGGTACGTCCTTCGAAATCGGAACCATCCAGTCCTTCTTTTGCTTTTTCAGCTTCCGATGGGTTAGACATTTCAACAAATCCAAAACCTTTACCTTCAATTATGTTGACTTCTCTAACCTCACCATAGTTGGAAAACAATTCTCCCAACGCTTCATTAGTTACAGAGTAACTAAGATTTCCTACGTAAAGCTTGCTGCCTTGCATTCTAATCTCCTTTTTTATTTGTTTTTCTCTGTCAAATAATATTTCTTTTGGAGATAGAAGCAAGAGAGTAATTCTAACCTCCTAATGGAAACATTATCACACAAGAGAACCCTCTTTATGAACTCGTTTTAGAGGATGTAATTGATTATTTTGATTACTTTTTCAGTTCTTGCCAACCATTTCATATAACGTTCTATGTGCTTGCGAATTGCCGGAAGTGTTAAAGAAAATTCTACTTTCCGAGAACTTTCAACATCTACGAAATGTTGCCTAACAAAGATAACATTTTTTCTTTTAAGTGTCAAGCAAAATGAACCAAACTTTTCTTTATTCATTCTATCATCAAACATCGCTGTATCCTCCTTTCGACATAGAAGCATACAGCATTTTGCTATCAAATGCAACTTATTTGGACAAAATCTAGGTTAAGAAAGAAAAGTTTGATCAAAAGAAATAAGAGGAATATTAAAGGTGCTTACAAAAATCATCAGCCAATATTTTCACATTTTCCAGTTGCGCTGGTTTATTTTTGACTTCGCCTTTCTCGCGCGAGTATACCCGCGCTTTGCCGATAATCTCACCACCGTAATATCCAATCCAGCTTTGCATTATATTTTCGTGGGTGGTGAATCCCCCGCCGGCTGATACGCTGATGATGCCGACTTTCTTGCCAGAGGGAAATTTATCGGGGCAGGCGTAGAATGTGTGCGTTCTGTCGATGAAATTTTTCATCACACCCGGCGGGCTGTTCCAATATACAGGAGCACCCAAGATAAGTCCCGTCGCATTCATTACCTCATCGAACACTTGATGAAATTCGTCATCTTCGATAACGCACTTCATCTCCTTCATACATCCGCGACAACCTGCACATGGTTTGATATTGAAATCCGCAACGCGAATAAATTTTGTGTTAATGCCCTTCTGATTTTTTATCTCATCTAAGGCATATTTGACGACAATATCAGTATTGCCATCCTTACGTGGACTGCCAGAAATTCCCAATACATATTTTTCCATGATGTTTGCCTCCTTTTTCTATAATCCAGGCAGAAGAAACCGAGTTTCTTGGAGAAACTCGGTTTCTTTTCGCTCTAAGTTTACCGCATTTTCTACATCACGTCAACAAAAATTTCTGTGCGTTAACTCTTCTCATTATAAATTATTGACAGAAATCTTTTGTTGTGATAGTGTATAAAAAGTGAAACGTAACCAAACTTTTCTTTAAGAAAGAAAAGTTCCATCAAAAGAAATAAGAGGGAAAAAAGTAAAACGTGAAACGTGATTATCACAAATCACGGAAGAATAAGCTAACCCAGAGAAGGGAGAAAAAGGAAATGTCAAATGTTGATGGCTTCTCACAGCCAGAGGAAGTTGGTCTTTCAAGCGAGAGATTAGAACGTGCTTATGAGATTGTTGAGCAGTCAGTTGCTAAAGGTTCTTTGATGGGAGCATCCATTCAAGTGTCAAGGAAAGGGATAGCTCTTGAGCCAGGAAGTTTCGGGCGTAGGGAACTCGACCCCAATGGCTCTCCGGTAAAACCTGATACCATTTTTTTAGTTGCTTCAGTAACTAAGCCCGTCACGGCCGCGGCGGCGATGCTCCTTGTAGAAAGGGGGAAACTTTGCCTTGATGAGCCTGTGTCATCCATCGTTCCAGAGTTCGGTAAGAAGGGAAAGGAGAGAGTTCTCGTTCGTCATTTGTTTACTCATACCTCTGGACTTCCTGACCAATTGCCTGAAAACCAGGAACTTCGAGCAAAACATGCTCCGATGGAAGAATTTATTCGGAGAATCTGTGAAGTCGAGCTTCTTTTCCCACCAGGCGCCAATGTATCGTATCAGAGTTGCGGTCTGGCAATGCTCGCGGAAATTGTCGAACGAATTGAAGGAATGCCGTTGCGGGAGTTTATGCGCCGAGAAATCTTCGACCCATTAGGCATGAAAGATACGTCTCTTGGGGCGCAACAGAACAAGGCTGAAAGGATTTCTAAAGTGAAAATTCCTGGTGGAGCTTTCCAATATGGGGCGAGTGAAACGGATTGGAACTGGAATTCCGAGTATTGGTGGAACTTTGGCGCTCCCTGGGGAGGAATGTTCACCACCGTTAAGGATATGACTGTTTTCTGTCGGATGTTTTTAAATGGCGGCAGGTTTGGCGAAGTCCAGATTCTCAGTCCGACAACAGTCGCCGCCATGACCACTAACCAAATCGCCGCCATGCCGAACATCACCGAAGATGTCAAGCTGACAAATCGTTGGGGTTTAGGATGGAATCTTAGAAGCCCCAGTAGCTCAAGCTTCGGTGACCTTGTGTCCGAATCCACTTACGGCCACGGCGGCGCTACAGGTACACTCGTTTGGATCGACCCTCAACTTCAATTAACCTGCGTCATATTCACCAATGACCCTCAAGGGGCAAACCGTATTCGTTCCCGCGTTTCCAATGCTGTTGCGGGTTCTGTCATAAATCTCTAACAGGTTGTCTGTCTTTCAAAACTTAACGGCAATTGCCTTCCCTTAGTCATTGTCTAAACTGGGTGCGGAGGAGCAAGGGAGAGTGGAATACAGGTTAAAAGCTGTATTCCACTTTAAGAAAAATTCTATCCTTCATCTGGCTCATAAAAGTCCCTGTAACATCGCCAAAAACTTTGACCGCGGACAGAATCACAGAATACGAATCAGCCGGGGACAGAGTCACTTCGGGGAAAACGATAAGGATTTCATTTGAAGTTTCATAAGCCATTCCAAGTTGCAACGTGTGAACGTCCCTGAAAGGATAGCGCGATACAGCCATCAAATAATTTTCGTTCGCTTCGGGATAGTTCCTGTGATAAAACTGTCCCATGAAGTAAAGGTCATTTCCAAAGGTGTATTCCCCTCCAGCAGCGAGTTGATAGAATGAATCTCCGACCTTCGGCGAGGTTACAGCGCCCTCTGCCCAGAGAGCTATTTCCCATAAGGTTCCAATGACATCTCCGCCGTAAATTTGCAAATCACGATATTGTCCATTTATCCAGGGATAATATTCCTTGCCCTTGAAATAACTTGCCGAGATATCCCATCCCCACAGAGACTGAGCCGCAACCTTGAAAGCGCATTCCGAATTTTTCATTTTCCGCTCGGGCAGTTCTATTCCGGGTGGTTGAACAGCAGGGACAAAGTAAGGGATGAGAACGCCAGTTAAAGTAAGATTTGTTATGGGATAGCATTTAATTTGAAGCGCCGTTACACCCAATCTTTCTTCAGGAATAAAGGCTACCTGTGCGCTTAGGTCATACGGATTTAGATTGTCCGTTGGGTTGAGCCGATAAGCTGTGCCCCAGGAAAATATCTGTACGCCTGTCCGCAGGTCGAACTTGTCCAAAATATGGTATGAATCTATATAAGCCTCGCTCAACTTCCAATCGAACTGCGAGGCTTCCGTATCATACATTTTCAGATTGATGTATGCATGAACATCGTCGCTCACCTGATGGTCAAGCTTTAGTCTAAATTTCGTTTGAGACCAGATTTTTCTTGATTTATCTAAATCCCAGCTCCGAGTAGAACTTATTTCTCCGCCGATGTCAGGCGATGTCTGAGCTTTGATATGAGCTTCGGATATAAACAACCCCAGTAGCAAGAAGCAGATTATTCTCTTCATAATATTCTCCTTAAAACAACGAGATTGCTTCGCTTCCCCCTCGCTACGCTCGGCGCTTCGGCTCACCGCAATGATAGCCACTTCTTTGTCATTGCGAGGAGTCCCGCGTCCTGAGCGTAGCGAAGGAACAGAGGGAACAGACGAAGCAATCTCAAGATGACCCTACTTTTTCTCCAATTCACGGGTGGTGAACATACTGTCCGGGATTTCCGGGTTCACCTGAATTTCCTTCATGACGATGATGGTTTTGCTTTCTTTCTGAACATTGCGCATCTCTATTCTCTTCGCCATCCAGAGCCCCTCCCTCTTTTCAAACTCGGATGGGTACATAATCTTGAGCAGGTCACCGTGTTTGTCGTAATACTCCGTCTTCACCGAGTAGAAGTTCTCCTTATCCACCCATCTTTTTAGTTTGCTGTAGCTTATCTCCTCCGGCTTTTTGGGGACAAGTTCCAGAACATAGCAATCATGTCCCTCGTACTTCTCCGTGTCGAGCAATTTGGCATTGTAGTCTTCTACCCAAGAACCACCGCCGACATCTTCGATACTGAAATCGCTTCCCATAAAGCTTCCGCCCTTCTCTTCCTTTGTGGCGATACGGCGAACCTTTCTCAAGGCGGGAAGATACAACCAGTCATCGTCCTTCACCGAAAGAAAACCTGTTCCTTCGACATCTGCTGGAGTGAGGAATCTAACCAACGTGTAGTCATCCCCTTTCATCCAGGCTTTTATCGTTCTGACTCGTTTTGAACCCGATTTGTGAACGATGGTCATCTCGCTGACGCTTATCTCTGACTCGGGTTCATTTTCCTCCTCTTTCTTGAGGATTTCGTCGCCGGTCAGTTCGGCTGCCACAGATGCGAAAGTAAAAATAGTCAGGAATACGAATAGGGTGATAATCAAAGTTCCGATGTGCTTGTTTTGGATATCCATGTTGAAAACCTCCTTTTTGTTTTTGGGTCAAATCGGGTTTGTGGGGAAGTAGAAGAGCGAAACGTGAAAATAATCACGCTTCACGTTTCACGCATCACTTTTTTATTTTGCCGTTATCATCTGATTTCAACGCTTCCTCTATTTTGCCCTTCAGAATTGAAAGGTTTTTCTCAGAATAGGGAACAACCTGATGATGAGCCAGAATCCCCTTTTTGTCGATGACGAAAATATTGATTTTATCTTCGTCAACGCCCAAGAGTTTGCTGACCTTTTTCCCCCAGTCAAAGAGAACTATTTTAGTGAATGGAAGCTTTTTATCCAGCATAAACTTTTTTGCCAGCGGTATAACAACCGCTTTAGGCATGAAGCGAGGCATATCCCCGACAACCTCGAAGATTTTTATGTTGCCCTCCTCCTTGTTAGCTTCCTTAAATGCGTTGTGTAATTCGAGTAACCAGCGGTCAGTCTCCTCATCCAATTTTCTGGTTCCAAATACCAGCACAACAACTTTCCCCTTCATCTTCGCAAGCTCGTGCTGTTTATCATCTGTGCCTTCCAATGTAAGGTTAGGAACCTTTTCCCCCACTTTTATCTTTACCTTCGACTCGGCAAAGACAAAAGATGGCTGAAGAAGAAGCAAAAAGCCTATGCAAGAAAGCATTATTCGGAATGTGAATCTCATTTTGAACACCTCCTTGGTTTTTGCATTGACATTGCTGTCAAATTGTGGTAAGCTATTATTAGCCAAACCAAACTGAAGGAGCAGGAATATGAAAAAACTAATTTTCACAGGCGAAATCTGGCAGGAAGGCAACATGTACACTTCCTACTGCCCTGAACTTGATTTAGCAAGTTGCGGAGAAACTATCGGGCAAGCAAAGAAAAATCTGCTGGAAGTCGTCGAAATCTTCATTGAAGAGACTTCCAAATTGGGTACGCTACGAGAGCTCTTAGAAGAAGCAGGTTATAATCTTGATGACTCGGGTGTCCTACAACGAGCAAGAGAACCTGTCTCTTTCGAGCAGATGGAACTGAAAATGGGAGTGATGTGATATGCCGAGAATCACTCCTACTGACTGGCGAACCCAGGTTAAAATCTTTGAAAAATTCGGATGTCAATTTGTTCGCGAAAAAGATGACCACCTAATATTCCATTATCCGAATGCTCGCCGACCGGTCGTCATTCCCAAATACAGAGAGATTACCGTGACTGTCATCAAGAATAACATGAGGACAGTTGGGATGACTCGACAACAATATTTTGAACTACTCGTTGAGATTTGAATGTGCTCTATACTGCTTCGATAAGCCCTTTCAAATAGCCAACTGCCCGCGCATAAGCAACCGGTCCTCGTTGATGTTCCAGACTGAGAATGCCATCGTAGTTTATGTCCAATAGTGTTCGCATAACCGCCGGGAAATCGACCTCTTTCTGGCGTAGCATAGCTTCTTGAAGTTTGCCATCTTTGATTTCGAGCGTTTTCATCGGCGTTACGTCACCGATGGCGCGCAGATTATACATCAAATGGGTGTCGGGCAATTTCGGACTATTCACTTGTGTCCTTCTCTGTTCGCTTCGCTCAGTAGTTCCGATTCTCGGAACCACTTCACTTCGTTCAGGCAGTTTAGGAACTAAACTGCTGAGGCGAAGCCGAACAGTTTACTTCGTAAACCGCCGTCTGTCTCGTAAGAACAATAATGCTGGTAATATAGTCATAGAGATAGTCGAAGTGAAAAACATCGTTAATGCAATGAACAAACCGAAGCGACCCATCGGCGGCATGGACGAAAATATAAGCACCAAAAAGCCCAATCCAACGGCAGCGGCATTGTAAAAAATTCCCTGCCCGGTATTTGAGATGGTAATCTTTACTGATTCTTCAGCACTTTTACCGATGGCGCGCTCTTCTTTATAGCGATTGAAGAAGTGAATGGCGTAATCTATTCCCATCCCGATGGCGATACTGGCGATGGTCGCTGAAGCAACGTCTAACGGTATCTTAAACCAGCCCATTATGCCAAAATTCAAAACGACTGTGAGAGTAACAGGGACTGTACAAAATGTTCCATAAGTTAATGACCTTGAAAGGATAATCATCACGACAAGGATGGCCAGAATTGACACCGCTAAGCTTTGCAATTGCCCATTTACCATTAACTGGTTCATTCTGAAGCCCAATACTGGCGAACCTGTTAACACTACCTCATCATCGCTGCTAAAATGTTTTGCAATTGCCTTTTCAACTTCATGAATCATTTTATCCCGTTCTGAACTTTTGTAGCTTGCCATCCTTGCCTGGATTAAAGCACGGTCATAGTCGAAAGAGAGGACATTATCCAGTTCATCTGAACCTCCCATGGACAAAAGCAGAAGATACTGCGCCACCTCTTCTTCTGTTTCGGGAAGGATTTCGTATTCCGGTTTCCCCTCGTGCAGCGCTTTGTTAGTTTTCCGCAGGAAATTGACTATTGAAGTGGGTTTACCCAGTATTTCAATCTTGTCGATTTCGTTCTGAAAGTTTTCCATAGCCTGTAAAACTTTCGGGTCTTGAATGTTGCCTTTTACCACAACCTGAATGATGTCAACGCCTCCGAAGTTCTCCTTCATTGTATTAATAGACAACCTGATAGGGCTATCCGGCTTGAAGAAATTTACGAAATCCGTTTCTGTGCTCATCAACGGAATCCCTACAATGGCTAACAGAACCAGCAATCCGCCGGCTACCAGTACCATTTTCGCTCTTGAGACTATAAAATTTGCCCATTTCCCCAAAATCCCCTCCAAGAAGACTTTTCGTTTTTTATCTATTTCTCTTCTGTGGGGACGCAATAAAAAAAGAAACGCCAGGAATAGAGTAAATGTGATGATAAAGGCAATTCCCACTCCAATCGCAGTGAATAAACCGAAGTCCTTAATAAGGCGTAGGGATGAAGTACAATTGGAAATGAAGCCAATCATAGTGGTAAAGGATGTTAAGAAGCATGCCAATCCAATAACAACCGCAGTCCTGGTCAGCGACTTCCATTTGTCACTTTCACTGGAAAGTTCCTCCCTGTATCGAGTGAAAATATGGATGGCGTCCGCTATTCCATAGCTGATAAGTATGATTGGCATAATGTTACTGATAGGGGAAAAGGGTACGCCAAGGTATCCCATTAAGCCGACGGTCCAGATAACTGTAACAATAACCATGAGTATCGGCAGAACAATCCCTCTGATATTGCGAAAGCTGAAGTACAGTATGGCAACCATCACCAGAATAGCTAAAGGAAGCAATCTCGACATATCTCCGCCGATAATTTTATCCATCTCCTGGTCAAATATCGGCTCACCCGTCAAATACGCCTTTTCATCCAGCCCAAGCTTTTGAATAACCTCTTTGATATCGCGGATAATGCTCTCTTTATCCGCATTGGGGAGCAACTGGACCATGACCAGAGCTATTTTTCCATTTTGGGAAACTATCTGCCCGGCATAGTCATCATCGGATAACACTCTATTTTTCAACTTCTGGAGTTCCGTCTCACTGCCTGGAATTTCCTCAATGAGTTCCACTACCTCAATCCCGCCTTCGACTCCTTTAATCTGTTCTATATTGGTGATACTTAGAACAGAACTGACCCCTTTCACTCTCTCTAAATCATCGGTCAGCCGGTCTATTTCACGCAAGGCGCCGGCAGTAAAAACTTCACCCATATCCATAATAACCAGTACAAACTCTGCGCCGCCGAAAGTTTCATCGACCTCATCAAAGGCTGCTACCGCCGGGTCGCCTTCAGGAAGCATCGTCTCCGGGTCGGTAACCATATTTATCTTGGTGAGACCAAAATAAAAGAAAACTGTCAGCAGAATGATGACGGCTATTACGGTCTTCGGGTATTTGCCGACAAATTTTGTTAGTTTTTCCAACATAAGTTCTTACTCCTTTTCATTCTTAAGTAGGTAAACACTTACTAACTATTTTCAGAAAAAAATAATACCTTATTCCTTATTTATGTTTTCTTAATCCATTGAGAAATATATCTACCATTATTTCAGCAACTTCATTGTTATCAAAAGGCAAATTTTTATTTGTTCCCAATACAAATCGTTCAATACAATATCCCCCCATCAAATAATGAAATATTTGAGCAACAAGTCTCGGATTAACCTCACGATACTCTCCCGCTTGTATTCCTTTTTCAATTGCTTTTGCAAACTCTTCTCTCTCACTGAGCAAATGAGTTTCCGTAAAATTATGGGCAAGCTCGTGTTCTTCTAATGAACTATATAATATCAATCTTAAAAAAGTAGGGTCATTTTCATTAAGGTCAATCACGTGTAAAATAAATTCTTTGAGGACTGTTGGAAGATTGCTAATATTAGATTGTAAATCACTAATTTCTTTTGAATGGTCTTTCACGGTGCTGCTAATTATTGCTTTATATAAATCCTCCTTGTTTTTGAAAAATTTGAATATCATTGCTTCACTGATATTCGAAGCTTTGGCAATATCTTTGGTTTTCGTTCCCTGGAATCCCTTCTCAGAGAAGATTTTCATTGCCGCATTTATAATTTGTTTTTTTCTTTCCTCACTTGACATTCGTTTCCCTTTTTGCATTTTACCACTCCTTCAATTGATAAGTTAGTAAATACTTACTATATAATACAACATTTTTTTTAACTTGTCAAGTGAAAAATTCAAAACATAGTTATGTCAAACTACCATAAATACTATATTCTATTTGCAACGCTCTCTCAAAAAATTAAAATGTGCAAATATGCAAATGAGCAAATATGCAAATGGGATTTTGGAAGGGGATTTAAACCCCTACCAAAATCCTGACAATATGCAAATATGCAAGCCGATTCATCTCCTCCCAAATCAAAGATTTGGAAGGAGTCTTCTCGGTATTTAAGATAAAATTTCTGATTGACCTGAAGATTAAAATTGGGTAGAATAATTATGGATACCATAGGCTGTGCTTGCGAAGGATAATAGAAATACGAGTTTTTCAGTTATCGCGTTGTATCATGCCTTACGGCTAAGTGAAAAAGTCGTATAGAAACCGAGTTTTTCTCAAAAACTCGGTTTCTCATTCAGGAGGGAAAATATGAGAATAAAAGAAATAAAGAAAACATTACAAAGTGGGAAACTTTTACTTGGCACATTTATCATGGAGTTTGGTGTTCCGTCAATTGCGACGGTGATGGCGAGCGCAGGGAGTGACTTTATAATTGTGGATATGGAACATAGCACTTTTACGATGGAAACCGTCGGCCGTATCGTCCGTGCGGCGCGCGGTTCGGATTTACCAAGCATCGTGCGCGTGCCGGCGATTGAACGTCATTTTATTTCCAGAGCGCTGGACGCAGGCGCTACAGGTGTGATGATTCCACGTATTGAATCGCGGAAAAACGTCGAGGATGTGGTGGAATGGGCGAAATATGCTCCGGAAGGCGACCGGGGCGTGGCTTTTGGAATCGGGCACACTGACTATGGTGATTTTCGAAAATTAGACGGCGTCAAATATACCAAACAGGCGAATGAAGACTTGCTAATCGTTGTACAGATTGAAACCGCTAAGTCCATCGAAAATTTGGACGAGATATTCTCAGTTGGTGGAATTGACGCTATACTTGTTGGCCCGTATGACCTTTCAACATCAATGGGTATTTCGGGACAATTAGAACATCCTCGTATGATAAACGCCATTGAGGAAATTATTAACAAAGCCAAGCAGTATAAAATCATTTTAGGTTGCTATGTCAATGATTTTGAATCTGGTAAGCGCTGGGTTGATGCTGGCATGAGACTGCTTGCCTGCGGCAACGAAGCGTTTTATCTCACGCTCAAATTTGCAGAGGAAGCGGAAAAATTTAGAAAGTATATTTACACAAACTGAAATTCTCCAAAAGTGAAGGAGATGAACAAAACGTAATGCGTAAAACGTAAAACGTAATTATTATGTGGCAAGAGGGCAAAATGGCAGGGCAATTACCTCTTAGCCCTTTTGCCCCTTTACCCTTTTGCCTCTTACTTTTTGTTTGCTATTCCCACAAACTTTATGTTATAATTTTAAAGTTTTTAATACCCAATCCAAACAAGAATTAAGGAGTTTAAAATGAAAAAGTTTTTGATTGTTCTAATGGCACTGTTCGTAGTTTTCGCAGCTTGTGCTAAGAAGGAGAAAAGCATAACTATTGTCTGGGCAGAGTGGGATCCAGCCAATTATCTTGATACGCTTGCTAAGGATTTCACCGCCGAGACAGGTATCAAAGTGACCGTGAGCCAGATTCCCTGGGCAAATTTCCAGGAGAAGGTCTTCATGGCGTTGAAAAGCAAAAGCGGTGTCTACGACATTATCATCGGCGACAGCCAATGGCTGGGGCAAGGCGCAATAGAGGGACATTATGTCGATTTGACCGATTGGATGAAGGCAAATATTGATATCGCTTCGGTATCGGAAACAGCCATGACAGCTTTTGCTGAATATCCAAAAGGCAGCCAAAAATATTGGGCGTTGCCTGCGGAAGTTGATTGCAATGGCTTCGCATACAGGACAGATTTATTTGAAAACCCAAATGAGCAAGCCGCTTTCAAGGCAAAATATGGCTATGATTTAGCGCCGCCGGAGACTTATGACCAGTTGCGCGACATCGCCGAATTTTTCACCAGGCCGCCCGACCTTTATGGCATAGCCCCCTGGTTTACCAAAGCTTATGATGGCATTACTATGGGATTCCAGCAGGTTATGTGGACTTTTGGTGGGTCCTACGGCGATGAACAAACATACAAGGTCGAAGGAATTTTGAACAGCGAAGCAGGGGTAAAGGCGCTTGAATACTACAAAGGTTTGAAACAGTTCGCGCCTGAGGGTTCAGTAGAATACTACTGGGCGGAAGCTTTGGATGCTTTCAAAAAAGGATTAGTGGCAATGGCGATGGATTATTTCGCCTTCTTCCCAGGATTGGTTAGCCAGGAAACTAACCCAGCGCATTATAATCATATCGGTTTCTTTGTCGCCCCAGGACAGACCGGGCCCGATGGCCAATACCGTCGATACATCAGCATTGGTGGACAGGGAATGTCCATCTGCTCTTATTCCAAAAACCAAAATGAAGCGAAACAATTTCTCAAGTGGTTTATCCAGAAGCCAGTTCAGGAGAAGTGGGCGCAATTGGGCGGTTTCACGCCTCATAAAGAAGTCCTAAAATCGGACGCATTTCTCAATGCCACGCCGTATAATAAAGCTTTCTCCGACAGTTTCCCATATCTGCGGGACTTTTGGGCTGTGCCAGAATATGCTGAATTAATCGAAGTTTGTCAGACCAATTGGAATGCTGCGATTGTCGGAACTATAACTCCCAAAGAAGCTATGGATACAGTAACTAAAGAACATGAGCGGATATTCCGAGAGGCGGGATACTACAAATAATCCGTGATGCGTGAAACGTGAAGCGTGATGGAGACCATAATCACGTTTCACGTTTTATATTTTCTTAGGACTATTGCGACTTGCGATTTACGAGGAGGATATGCAATTTGAAAGTCATTCCAGATTCGTTGTTAAGTTGCTTTGAGCGAATCTCCAGTGAAAGATATGGGCTTCTGTATGATTTGGCTGCGAAAGGGTTATTTTCCTTAACGGAACTGGAACGTATCGTAGAAGAGTTCACAATTCGGCGATACAACTTCGCCCAAAATTTCCATGAATCCGCCAAAGCAATTCCCCTCAAGGCTGATATAGATGCGCGTAACGTTGTTTCGCGTAATTACTACGCGATGTTTCATGCGGCACGCGCTGTTATATTTCATTTTCACCGATACGATGAAGAAAAACATGAAGAGGTTATCAAAATTATTGGAACCATCCTTGGAGATTCCTTTCGAAATCAACTCAGAAAATGGAAAGAGAACAGAACTGCAGCAGATTACTCACCTTTTACTGAGCTCAATTTAATGGATTGTGCAAATAAATCAACCCGAGAGGCAGAGGAGTTCCTTAATGAATGTAAATTTTTTTTGTCAAAGCGAGGTGTATCTTTATGAAATTCTCTGACATTCCCATCATAGGTTATCGCATTGTAGTTGATTATTATGCTTTGGGACGATTTGTTTTGGAAAAATTCTTGGAGCGATTTGGACCTGAGCAGATTTTGGGCGCTGATCCAAAATCATATTCGGATGGATATTCAGTTAGCATCATAGCCAAAGAAGAAACAGAGGAATTGCAAAACTTTGGTAATCAATTAGAGGATGAATTGCATGAGAAGGGAATTTCTGTATCTATTCTGGTTAGAAGCAAAGACCAAATTTTATACGGGCCCAGGATTAAGACGGAAAACCTGTATCCTTACGATGTAATAGTGCAGAAGGAGTAATAAATATGCCGTTAATTCGTCGAGCAAGAGGCTTGAGTGATTATCAAATCAAGATGTTGTTCATCATTCCCACTTTGGCCTTGCTTATAGCGATGAACATTTTCCCACTACTGTGGTCACTTTATCTCAGTTTCACCAAATACAAATACGGTAGTAACCTACCTCGAATTTTCATTGGAACGGAAAATTATTCCCAAATTCTTTCTAACCGCAATATTTGGTCGTATTTTACCACCACTGCTAAATTTGTTCTTTTAGCAGTGGCTGCACAGTTTTTAATCGGATTCGGTCTTGCTTTACTCCTCAATCGAGAATTTAAGTATAAGGGTATTGTCACAACTCTTATTCTCCTCCCAATGATGCTTTCTCCTGTCGTTGTTGGTCTGTTTTGGAAATTCATTTTCGACCCAGATACCGGTATCTTCAACTATTTCTTAAAAATCCTCTTCCGTGTTGAGAAAATAGGCTGGACTACCAATCCGAAAACTGCTTTGTTTTCTGTGGTTATCGTAGATACATGGATGTGGTCGCCATTCATGATGTTAATCTCCCTGGCGGGGTTATCAGCTATACCTAAATATCTCTATGAGGCTGCTGATGTCGATAGAGCCTCGGGTTGGTTCAAATTCAGACACATCACCTTGCCAATGGTCGCGCCTCTATTATTGATAGCGTTACTTTTTCGGACGATGGACGCCTTTAAACTTTTTGACCTTGTTTATACTCTAACCAATGAGGGCGGCCCAGGAGTAGCGACAGAAACAGTTTCTATGAACCTGTATAAAATAGCCTTTAGAAGATGGGATATAGGTCAAGCCTCCGCTATGGCGTACATACTTTTAATTATCATCATTGCTTTAAGTAGCATTTATATAAAATACCTGAATAAGGTAAGAGGGGAAACGTAAAACGTAATGCGGAAAACGTAAAACGTAATTATTGTTACGCTTTACGTTTTACGTTTTATAAATCAGATGCGGAAAAAAATATATCACATAATAGCTCTGGCGGTAATATGTATCGCCGTTGTTGCGTATTTGATTCCGATATACTGGATATTTGTGACTTCGCTGAAATCGCCTGGGGATATTAACACAAAAATTCCGAAATTCATATTTCAACCTACGCTGAGGAATTACCAAAAATTAATCCCCGAAGATAGAAGCCAATTACTAAATGGCGCATTCTATCCACGGCAATTGTTAAATAGCATTATAATAGCCTCTTTAAGCACATTTTTAGCGGTGAGTTTGGGAACTTTATCAGCTTATGCGTTTTCGAGGTTCGAGGTTAAAGGAAAAAACGATTTGTTGTTTTTCATTCTTTCCACCCGCATGTTGCCGCCTGTAGTTGTGGTTATTCCGATTTTTCTGATGTATTCGGCATTAGGTCTGAAAGATACGCACTTCGGGTTGATATTGCTGTATACGACCTTTAATATTTCTTTTGCAGTGTGGCTGATGAAAGGGTTCATAGATGAAATTCCGAAAGAATATGAAGACGCCGCTCTCGTTGATGGTTACACGCGCTTTCAAGCCTTTCTGAAAGTTGTTTTGCCTCAAGCGACAACGGGAATAGCCGCAACCAGCGTCTTTTGTTTGATAACCGCATGGAATGAATTAGTCTTCGCTTTGGTATTAACCGAATACGGTGGCGCGGCAATCACTGCTCCTCCTGGAATTCCCAGCGCCGTCGCTTCAGGTGGAGTTGACTGGGGACAAATAGCCGCGGCGACGTTTATATTTTTGCTGCCGGTGGCAATATTCACTTTTCTTATGAGAAAACATTTGTTGCGCGGCGTGACTTTTGGGGCGATAAAGAGATAATACCGAATGCGTGAAACGTAAAACGTGAAACGTGAAGAAATGTCATTGTGAAGATAAAAAAATGGAAATGAAAGAATATTTTCAACAGATTCTAAGCGATATTCTCACATTGCCTGAATATAAAATTATCGAAGTCGCGGACTTCGTGCAATTTCTGAAACAGCAATTACAAAATAAAGGTATCCCTTTGCGAAAAACAAGCTTAACCCCCTTTGATGAAACAGTTAATCTGTTTAGAAAATCCGCTGACAGTGTGAGGTAAATACAATGTAATATGATATTGCTTCAAAAAGATTAGTAGAGATAGGGAAAGAATCGCTTTTAAGGTGGCTTGTGGGGATAGAAGTAGAATCTGCTGACTTGCTGGAAGAGTTGCCAAAGGAGATTGTCAGCCTCCGTTCAAGTGATTTCCCACTCCTTGTGCGGGATAAGGAAGGGCTTGAGCAAATAGTTCTACTTGAATTCCAAACCCAGTGGAAAGTTGATTTTCCGCTCAGATTGCTTGATTACTATGCCAGGTTCAAGATGAAATATCACACCCGCGTTACACCAATTGTGCTACTTTTCAGAAAACACGGCGGGGCAAAAGACAGTTACACCGACGAAGTTGTAAGCATTCGATTTCGTCTAATCAAATTGTGGGAGATATCCGGAAGGGAGCTGCTTGACAGTGGCGATGTATATCTGTATCCTTTTATTCCAATCAGTGAGTGTAGCGAAGGTGAAATCTATGAAGCAGAGGGAAAAATCTATGAAAGCCCTATTGAGCGGCGACGAAGAGGTGACTTACTGACGGCCCTGGCAATCTTCGCCGGGCTTAGGGATAAGAATATAACCATGGAACTAATAAGAAGGAGGCGAGATATAATGATTGAATCCTTTGCTTATGAAATAATCAAACAAGAAGGAATAGAAGAAGGATTGTTGAAAGGCTTAAAGCACGGTATGTTGGAGAAGGCTAAGGAATCGGTTTTAGAGGTTCTGAACATTCGTTTTCATAATGTTCCAGCGCATCTTAAAGAAACTGTGCATAAAATGGAGGAACAGGAAAGGCTAAATTTTCTCCATCGCCAAGCAATATTATGCGAGTCCCTTAGTCAATTTGAGGAGATATTAAGCAGGAAAGAAACCTAGTAATGTCATTGCGAGCGTGTGAGCCGAAGCCCTGACCCTGAACGAAGTGAAGGGGAAGGGGAAGCAATCTCGAAAAAACTTGGTTTCTGTGTAGTAAAGACTGCTACCTGCCTGTGCCGCAAACGTCGCGGCAGGCAGGTCGGCGCAAAGAGGAATATGTGGAAGAGCAGGTTCAAGAAGGGCAGCTTATCTCTAAAGCAGTGAGGGGATTTTGGGTTGACGTGGGCTGGTTGTGGCAGCGTCCTTTGCCCAAAAAGTCATGGGCGCTGGAGCAAATTTTTAGCCTGCGAATCAATTCGCAGGTCGAAGATACCGACCTGTCCCGAGCATCGGGAGAATCGGTGCTAAAAGCGAAAGTCTTCTCAAGACGACTATTTTTAGTCAACTTTAGTTTTCAGCCTGAACTTCAGTTCAAGGCATTAAAAAAGAAAGAAAGGAAACATGCCCCTTTTCTTAAAAGATATAGACCTTAAAAAGGTGGCGGAAGATTATAAATCTTTCATTGCAAGAGGTGAAGAAGGCACAGAAGGGCTGCTGATTTTTGTTTTACAGAGATATGGTAGCGAGACCATGGCAGAGGATTTTTTCAATTGCGGCAATTCGAAATTAGCGGAAGCAGCAAGGAGATGGGCGGAACGCCATGGTTATTCGATTCCTTCTGAGAGCAAAAGGGAAGCTATTCCCTGGAGGAGTTCAAGGTGAGAATATGCCCGGTAAAATATTTGCGAAAGAGGGTGTGCAAAAATGATTCTGAAATTTGAAGCATATCACGATGGAGAATTTTGGTCGCCAAAGCAATCGGCGAGAGCATATTCACCCAGGGGGGAACGTTAGATGAACTAACGGAAAACATTAAGGAGGCTGTATCACTGCACTTTGAAGAAGAATTAGAACAGGGTAAGACTATTCCGATATTGTTGTTCTCAGAATTGGAGGTAACATACGCCGCCGAGGCTGCCGCAGGTTAGTGGGAGAAGTGTAAAAACCCGTTTTCTCCGAGAAAACGGGTTTTTGGCCGAGCCGCTATGAAGCGTGCGGTTTTTGAGCGGCTTAAAGATGGAACTATCTACGGGCGTATTCAAGGATTCCAGGGTGTATGGGCAAATGCTAAGACCGAATCCGCTTGCCGCAGAGAGCTTCAGGATGTGCTGGAAGGTTGGCTTATTCTAAGCCTTAAACATAACTTGCCTTTGCCCGTTGTAGAAGATATTGACCTTAATGACACGAGTTTTTCAGTTATCAGAAGCTAGTGCGTCGTTAAGAGTAGATTCAACCGCCGAGAACACAGAGAGGGCGGCGGTTTAGCTTCTAAACTGCTGAACTCAGAGCACGCGGCGAAAAAGAGTACTAGAAAAGCCTCTGCGTTCTCCGCGCCTCCTCCGCGAACTCTGCGGTTAACAAAGGATGAGACGCTAACTGAAAAAGTCGTATTAATGAGGCTGTAGCATAACTCAAAGATTGACACCGATTAAGCGACGGAAATTAGTGCAAGGAGTTCGACCTGCGCATGAGCCATTGAGCACAACAAAAGTGATGCGTGATGAAATGAGAGCAGTAGGGCAGGTATATGTACACCGACGCCTTCGGCTTACGGTAGCTTCTCTGTCAGTCAGAGTCGAAGGGCTGTATACAACCCGGCTTTGCCCGGGGAATTACGGGTGGGTGTGAGTTCAGCAGTTTAGAAACTAAACTGCCCTTACAAGCCACCATCCTTCCTCTTCGCCAAATTCATACCAATTCGCTTTCAAAGATTGAATAAATATGTTATACTTCTGTGAATTCCTAATGCGACCTTTGTCGAATTATAGGAGGATTTGAAATGAGTCAAGAAATTCTAAGAGTAGGAGTAGCAGGTTGCGGCGGACTTGGCAGAACAGAAGCCAAGATTGTCCATGATTTAGACGGCGTGGAATTGGTTGGCGTATGCGATGTCGTTTTGGCGAATGCTAAACAGGCGGCCGCGGATTTGGGCATCGAAAAAGCGTATAGCAACCATCGCCAACTGATAGAGGAAAATGATTTAGATTGTCTGGTGGTAGTAACACCGACCTATACGCATGCGGAAGTTACCGTTGATGCCGCCAATGCCGGTTTGCATGTATTCTGCGAGAAGCCAATGGCTATCACGCTTCAAGAATGTGATAAGATGCTCGCGGCGGCAGAACGCAATAATGTTAAGTTGATGATAGGCTTCGTGCGTCGTTTCCAGCCGAATTATAGAGAAATGAAGAAGCGCGTCGATGCTGGCGCCATTGGCGCGGTTAGATTGGTGCAGAGTGTCCGCATGGGAGGGCGACCACCAGTCGGTATCGGTGAATGGCGTCGAGAACGCAGAAAAGTCGGTGGTCTGCATTCTGCTTACATTCATGAAATGGACCAACTGCTGTGGCTGGGCGGTGATGTCAAGACGGTTCGTGGAGTGGCGAACTTCGGCACTCTCCCGGATACCGATGTTGAGGACAGTATCTGGATGTGTCTGGAATTTGCCAACGGTGCAATCGGCGCTTTGGGCGCCAGTGAAATATATCCCATAGGCTGGTATGAGCTTGGTGTCGGCGGCACAGAGGGCGCGATGAAAATCGCCGGTGGCACCACGGCAATAATCTTGAAGAAACATAGCGGAGATAGCGAAACGATAGAACTCGAACCGAATGACGCCTTCGTGGAAGAACTAAGCCACTTCTTCGCTTGTGTGCGAAATGACCAACAACCGTTAGCAACCGGTATGGATGGCCGTCGGAGTCTGGAAGTTGTTATGGCGGCTTTCAAATCAGCGGAGACCGGACAAGTGGTAACGTTGCCAATGTAGCTTAGGATTGTCGATTGTCGATTGATGATTGATGATTGAAAAACCTCCAATCAACAATCAACAATCATCAATCATCAATCCAAATAAAGGGGGTGATTTTCATCGAAAAGGAAAAAGCGCGGTTGTTAGAATTAATTAAAGAACATGCTTTGAGGTTCGGAACGCACCAACTATCTTCAGGGAAAAAAAGTGATTACTACATTGACGGAAAGATGGTTACTTTGCATCCCGAAGGCATTTCCCTTATCGCTTGCATCATTTTCAACCTGATTCAAGGCTTAGATGTCGATGCGATTGGCGGGTTGACAATGGGTGCAGACCCAATCGCCGCTGCAGTAGCTTATGAGAGCTTCAAGCAAGGACAACCTATTGATGCTTTCATTGTTCGCAAAGAGGTTAAAAAGCATGGCACTCAGAAGTTTATTGAAGGCCCACTGCGAAAAAACTCGCGCGTCGTTATTGTGGACGATGTAGTAACGACGGGTAATAGTCTTGTAACCTCCATCCAAAGAGTCAAAGAGGAAGGATGCAAAGTTGTTGCAGTGATTGCTCTGGTTGACAGACTGGAAGGCGCAAGAGAAGCGGTAGAATCCCAAAACTGTCAATTTAGTCCTATTTTTACTCGGGATGATATCAGAAGTAACGGATGATTTCTTGCTCGATTTGAACAGTCATGCGCAGGGAAAGGAAGGAAGGGAAGGATTTCCGTTAAGTTTCTCCCTTTCCTTTTCCTTCCATTTTTCATCTTTCCTGTTCGCTTTGTTAAAGGGCAAGCCCTTCACTTCGTTCACGCGCATGCTTTTCCTTCCTTTTCTAATCCTTCCAATCGTTTTCCTTCCTTTCCTTCCATTCTTTCAACTTCTCCAAAAATTTTTGCACATTTTTTTCAAATTGTTGTATAATATGAGGAGTATTATAACGCGATTTTATCCGAAGCACATTCTAGTACACGTCGGCAGAAGTTCTTAACCCCCGTTCCTGCGCGTGCACGTTAACGGATAAAAAAGAAGCCACGAATAGACGCGAATATTCGCGCATAAAAAGAAAAAACAGTCGCGTTTATTAGCGGAAATTCGCGGATAAACAGAAAGGCCACGACAGAAAAAAGATAGGGGCAAGAATTTTCGCCCACGTGTACTAGAACTACTATACTAATTCTCCGAAACGATGTTATGCTTGGCACAAAGATTGGGAGGTGATTTCCATGGGAAACATAGAGGAGGACAATGAATTAGTTAAGCGATTTATAAAGGGTGACAGCACCGCTTTTGATGAACTCGACAAAAAGTATCGCAAAAAGATTACACAATTGTTGTACCGCATGATGAAGAATTATGAAGACGCCGAGGACATTTATCAGGAAGCTATATTCAAAGCAACGCAACATATTGATATGTTCGATAGTAGTCGTAATTTTTACAACTGGCTGTATGCAATAGCTACAAATCATTGTATTAATCAGTTGAGAAAACGGCGTCGCAGACTTGACAAAAAGTATTGTGAAGAAATCTTGAAAGCAACGTGGGGAGAGAAAGAGCCATTAAAAATCCTTGAGAATCAAGAATTGCGAGAATATATAAACCGGGAAATTGAGACACTGCCAGAACGTCAAAGGCGCGTTGTCCAATTGCGGCTATTAGATGGACTCAGTTATGAAGAGATTGCCGAAATTCTGGGCGTGAACGTCAATTCCGTCAGGTCATTGCTCCGACATGCCCGTAACTCTTTAAAAATGAGACTGTCTTCTTACGCCGGCGCTTTGTTCTTCATTCCTCGTCAGATAAGACGGTGGACGGGATTTACAGCGCCAGCGACAGTCCAGGCTACGGGGACGTTCACAGCATCTATGCTCTCTTCTATCATTCTGCATTTTGCTTTAATTGTCTTCATTGTGATTCCAACGACTATTAACACCTCGTCGGACTATACCGATTCTATTACAGTTAGTCTTTTGCAACCGGGAGAATATCAGACGAAGAATGCGGATTTCGGAGTTCGGATTGCGGAATTAAGGAAATCATTCTCAATTCCGAATTCCGAACTCCAAATTCCGAACTCCGATGGTGAAGCATCTAAAAAACACATTGGCGGGCAAAATACACGGCGAAGTATTTTTTCCAAGCAACCGGGCGGGCTAAAGAAGGAGAGTTTCTCGAAGGCGGAATACGAAATTCCGCCTTCCGAACTCCGAATTCCGAACTCCGCCTTCCGCCTTCCGACTTCCGACTTCCGTATCTCTGCGCGTAGAGAATTTATCCTACCCTCCAGTATGAAAGTCAATAGCGTGGAAGTGGGAAGAGAAAATAGTGTGAATGAGAGCGGCATAGTGGGAAAAACTGTCGAACGTGAGGACATAAAGGTAAAGCGCAATTCGATGCACAAACGCGAGATGGCATACTCTGTCGTTGCAGATACACTTCCTTTCGTAAATTCGCATTCCGCGGCTGGTCTTGACGCAACGCTTCAAGATGTCATTCAAGGAGTCATGTTGGGCAATGCCGATATCTGTCCGCTTGGGAAAGGAGAAGGTGGCGGCATTGTCGTCGGGAAAGGGTGTGATATAAAAGGCTACTTCAGGTTTGCCAGGGTGAAGTGTTCTATAATTGATGAATACATCGTGGAATATTGGTGGCCAAAGATGTTTCCAGCCCTTTTGAAAAATTTTAACGCGCAGACAAATATTAAAGCTGATATGAATATGGAAGGCAGTCCTATGTTGCTGACCGATTCGAGACTACAAAAATGCCCGATTATTTTTCTCCTCGGGTATGACCGTTTTGAACTATGGGCGCCGCCTCAAATTCATAGTAATCGTACTGAATTTCGCCTCAAGGACAGTGAGAAAGAAGCATTAAGAAAATATCTTGTCGAAGAAGGCGGAGTGTTGTTTATTGATACTCTACCTCATCGTATGTGGAGTAAAGATGTCCCTGTAAGTCGATGGTCTTTTAGAATGAAGGCGGAATTGCGGGAAATCCTCCCAGAATATAGCATTCATAAAATCCCAAACGACCACGAATTGTACCAATGTTTCTATCGCCTCGGAGGTCCTCCACTCACCGCTATAACTTCGCCGAGAACTTCTCAGCTTGAAGGTATTTCTATCGACGGCCGATTGGCGGTGATTTACTCGGAGAGAGCTTATGTCGGGTCGATGACTCATGAAGGCCCATACTGGTCGCCCCAAATAGCGACTTTCAAATTGATGACAAACATCATCATTTATGCTCTCACACATGGCGGAATCTCTGATTACAGCAATTATACGCCGATGGATTTTCAAAAGCGGACAGCTACGGATATTCCTACTGAACCACCTTCTATAAATAAGGATGCTTATCGTTAAATAATTTATGGAGCATTTTAAAGGAACCACAGGAAATCTGTTAAAGAGAGGACGTATTGAATACAGCTTAGGAATGCAGATTGGGATTTTCAATGTGCAACCCCTCAAGAACGGCGATTTGACACAAATTTTCATCCGCAGATATAAACGTAAAGTCTGGCTGTCCCATTTGATGCAATCGGCGTTTCAATAGAAGAGTTGATGCTAATTGTACGGAATCATATCCTCGAAGCGGATGGAATTTGGCTAATTGCATAGCGTTGGTAATCACTGCATCTGTTACCGCTATTTGTGAATAGTAATGTTGAAAATCTCGTTCAAAGCTCACTACAGCAGTGTGATAAGCGGTAGCGGAAATTTCCTTTGTTCTCAATCGACGGGAAAATGCCGCAATCACTTCAGCCCCAGTAATCTTTGAGACGAATATGAGCCTTGGTTTTACATTTTTCATCAGGCTTTGAAACCAGGGTGTACCTATTTCTGTAATGTAGCGTTTTACAACAGCGCTGCTATCTACAAAATATCTCATAAGTTGCCTCGATCTTCGATGATGGTTTCGGAAACAGGTTTCCCCTTTACAGATACAGGTTGAATTTCGGGCAGTGTTTCTGCGGTCAGATTTGGAAGTGAACAGAGAAGCCCATCGCGATGCAAGGATATAAGTATATCTATATCTTCTAAAAATTCTTTGGTGTCTTCAACAAGAATGGCGACGCTTGTCCCCTCTTTAATCTTAATAGGCGTCAGGGGTTCTATTACACCGTTTCGATAAATCCCTTTGAGGATTGCAGCCATTTGCAGTCACCTCTTTTGGAATATGAATTTATATTTTACCTAAAAGACAAAAACAAGGACACTGGGACAATCATAAAAACATTTCACATCAGAGGTATTTTACAAAATAGAATGGACAATGTCAAGCAAAAACATCAATTTCTCAGACGACCTTCAAAGACAAGGTGCTGGTTCTAACCGAAACCAACACCGTCGCTTTAGCGTCAGTCTTTAGACCGGTGCATTTGCAATTATGGCTCCCGTCGGATTGGCGAATCCGACGACCTCTCCCCTGTTCACGTGGGGGAAGGGGGGAGTGGATTTGCCAATTCATTGGGCTCAACTTAAGCGCCATTCGCCAATTCCCCTCCTACCCACCCCTGTCCCTCCAAGGAGGGGAGGGGACGGGAGGGGTTAGGGGAGGGTGAATGCAATAGAGAATACCGATTTCACCGCCACCTGCCTGTGCCGAAGGCAGACAGGTTAAGGGGAAGGAACAGCATCATACCGCAAAATTTCCGTTAAGTTGATGCGCATGGGGGCATGGACTTGCCAATCCACGCGGAGCAGATGACGAAGAACTTTTTTAATTCCGAAATCCGAAATCCGAATTTCATTTCAAGGAGGTGAACATTATGAAAAGCTATACACAACGAATAGGACGCGCTCTGTTAATTTCATTAGTTTTACATCTAAGCATAGCCATTGCGCTGATGTTCGTTACCTTCACCAAAGTTGATAATAAGAGGGAGATGCCTTTTTTGAGTGTCAGTTTCATCAAGTTGGAAAGCCAGAAAACGCTAATTCCAAGAGTTGCGCCACTGGTACCTCCGGTACAGCCGATATCTCCGTCGAAACTGAAGTCTGGCGACTTCAGCCACCAATTTTTACCTACGGTAACATCGCCTAAGTCTCGGAGCAACATCACTGGTGTTTCAAAATCTTCGTCAGAGCTGGTTGCGAATGTTACACCAACATCTCATGGAGTTCGCCTGGGTGCAGCAGACCTGCCTGTCACTAATCAAGCGGTAGCGCAGGATAAAACGTCGGCGCTGGCGCATTTACCTACCGAGCCTTCGGCGGTCGAATCCAGACAACTGAAATCCGAATTGGCTTTTGGCGAAACGGGCGCGGCAGGCAGTGAAGTGGGTCAAGGACAAGATTCCAATATCAATAAGCAACGAGGTGTATTTCCCAAAGGTGTTCAGGTAGAAAGCACATCAGCCAAAATGTCCGGTATTGGTTCATTGGTCTCCAAAAGCCAGGTCGCTAATGAGGATGATGTCTTAGCCGATATCACAGATAATGTCGTCCTGGGGGGTGAAATCCCTTCGCTGCCTAAAGGAGAACCGGGCGGCATTATCGTCGGACGAGGCAATGACATCAAAGGGCGGCTTAATTTGGTGCGGTTGAATGACCCACTTCATCCCAGCTTGTATGGGTGAGGTCAGAAACTCATCGGCAGTATTCAATTTGGAGCAGGTTTGCCATATTTAGTAAAAGCGATGAATCAACTGACGAATATTAAGACGCGTTTGGAAAGTCCGATTAAACTAACCGACGCCTCGTTATTCAAAGCGCCTCTTCTATTCATGGAACCGATTGCCGGGGCGACGCAAAACATCGGGCAAGCCGCCAGTGATAAAGCTCTCTGGCAAGCGCGCACGATGTCTGGCGTCGACAAATATACTGACGCCGAAGCGGAAAACTTGAGAAAATACATTGTGGAACGCGGCGGCTTTATGTATATGTTGACGCACGGCAATACACCCATTGCGATGCGTAGCGCGCAGAAAGTACTGCGGGAAATACTACCGGAATATCCCCTGAGAATAGTATCCAATGACCATGAAATATATCGCAGCTTCTTTTCACTCGGCGGTCCATTGCGTTTTCCTCTCAGAGAAGATACATGCGCCGCGTATTCTCTGCATCTGGGACCGTATTCTGAGTTGAAAGGTGTTTTTGTCGGTGATAGACTGGCTATATTGGTTGATACAGAATCTATGATGCACATTCTCGACGCTGCTGCCCAGCATCCCTTCACGGGCGGATACGCAAACTACAATAAACTGATGGATGAATTAGCGCCACACGCCGCCAGACAGATGATTAACATCATCGTGTATGCTATGACTCACGGAAGCATCTCGGATTACAGCCATTATGTACCCACAAAAACAGCGGATTCATCGGAAGCATTACCCACTGCTCCCAATTCAACGATGAGTAAAACTGCCCCTGTGGGGCGGTAAAATGTAATGCGTGGTGCGTATTGCGTATTGCGTGTTGCGTGGTACATAACAAAACACGAAACACGTAACACGTAATACGTTTCACGCAAAACAGTATAACTTAAAAACATTTTGTCGAGTATGATGGAGGCCTATCTATGAAATCAATAAATATTCAACAAATTGTAATCTTAGTTTTGATAGTTTTGTCTTTCGTCGTCGGGTGTGGAGATGATGAAGAAGTGATAGAAGAGAAAGTCACCAATGGTATTCTAACTTGTTTTATTACAAACGCTTCTACGGGAAAAAGTGTCGAAGGCGCGCTGGTAACAATTGACGGAGGCACCAGTGCTACTACTGATGCTACAGGTAAAGCGACCATTGAACTTTCACTCGGGAAACATGATATCAAAGTTACCGCTAAAGGATACATTGAAGCCGGTCAGACTGTTACAATAAGGCCCGATGGCATTAAAGTAAATATAATGCTGACTCCTGGGGTCAGAGTTAAAGGCGTTGTAACATCCGATGTGGGAAATCCCATCGCGGGTGTAAGAGTAACGCTGGGAAATTACTCGCGCTTTACCGATGATTTGGGGCAATTCACTCTGTCGCCAGTTTTGCCAGGGACATATCGGCTTATTGCGGAGAAACCAGGATATGAGAAAGCAACCCGTGATGGTGTTTCTATTGGTACGGATGAGGCAAGTTTCGACATCACCTTAGCTCGTCAGGTTAGTGGTAGAATTATCTTTGAAAAAGGGCTTTTAGACAAAACCTCTTTTGGCATCTCCGTTGTGAACGCGGATGGAAGTGGGTTAGTGAAAGAATTGACTAATTCCGCCGATAAGTCTCCAGGCTGGTCGCCGGATGGTTCTAAAATAGTATTTCAAGGCAAAGGACAAGGCAGAGAGGGAGGAGCATGGAAAATCTACACGATGAATGCTGACGGCTCTGGCATCAGAAATATAAGCCAAAATGCGGAAAACGATATTATGCCCGCCTGGTCGCCAGATGGAACAATGATAGCTTTTGTTCATTGGGATATCCTCGGGCAACCGGCTATTTATGTCATGGATGCGAATGGTGGAAATCGTAAAAAAATCACTGATTGCGCTGAAGAGGGGGCGCCGACCTGGGCTCCCGATTCCAACAAAATTGCTTTCGTCAAGAAGACAAAAATTGGAGAGGAGATAGAATTTGAAGAGGAAGCAGTAAAAGATAACTTAGATATCTATGTGGTGAATGCAGATGGAACAAACGAAGCGCAGTTGACCAAAGGTAAAAAGAATGAGATAGCGCCCGCCTGGTCGCCTGATGGAAGCAAACTGAGCTATACCACAGTATCTAGCAGCGGGATTGCGGATGTCTATGTGATTGACTTGTACAGCGGTCAAACAGGAAAAATCAGCAGCGGTTCAGGATTCAATGGCTATTCTTGTTGGTCGCCTAATGGCACAAAAATCGCCTTCTCCAGCAATCGCAGCGGCAGTTTTGGTATCTATATGGTGGATGCTGATGGTGGCAATGAAACGGTGGTCTATGACAATCCTGGCGAAGATGAGTTGTTGAGTCAAGGATGCTGGGCGAAGTAGGAACGATGCTTTGTATCTGCTATTAGTATCTGCCCATAGGGGCGACCTATGTTGTAAACGTAATACGTAATGCGTAAAACGTAAAACGTAATTATTGTTACGCTTTACGTTTTACGTTTTACGTTTTATTGAAGGAGCGCAATGTGAAAAGAAAAAATACCTCCAGTATAATGTCGATATTGATATGCGCAATTTTATTATCGAGTTATCTATACTTCGCCAAAGCGGATGAATCGAAGATTATCAAGCATCCACAAAGTGTATATAGCGTCCGATTTAGCAGCGATGGCAAATACCTGGCCATCGCCGGCGGGCAATCAATTCTCCTATACGATATGGAGAGTAATAGGATTGTCAAGCGCTGGGACCCGAATTTCTGGATATACGCCATAGACTTCGCGCCTAATGGCGAAGAAATTGCCGTCGGTGGATTTTCCATGGATATACCGATTTACAAGATTAATACGGTAAAAAGACCATCAAAACGTCTAAATTCCGATACAATAGGATTTTTAGATTTCAGCCCGGATGGGAAGTGGTTGGCAGCCAGGAGTATGAGTAAACCTATTACGACAGTGTTTGGCCTTACGAGTGACAAGAAAATTACCCTTAAAAACCTTGCAGGACTTTCATCGTGGCCACCGCCTCGCATCCTGTTTAGTCCCAATGGCAAATTGTTTGCGGCGGCTGGGAACCCTGTGGTAATATGGGAAGTAGAATCATGGAGGGAAATAGCGAAGATAGGAGGAACGGACAGGAGTATTGCGTTTAGCGCCACCAGTTTGACGTTAGCTCAAGGAACTTTAAACGGTAATGGAGAGATTATTTTTTGGAATACAAGCACAGGAAAGGAAAGGCTGTCATTTCAATCAGAGCGGATTAAAAACAGTATATATATCGAATTTAGCCCCGGTGGACATTATTTAGCCGTTGCTGGAGGACAAAATGTCGCTTCAATTATTGAAATCTGGAATATTAAAAAAGAGCGGGTCATCAAAGTATTAGAAGGACACACTGGACCGATTACAACCCTGGATTTCAGCATGGATGGCAAGTGGTTAGCTTCCGGCTCCTACGACCAGACTGTGCGATTGTGGGACATCTCTCCCATAGCTGACCCATCTCCTAAAAGCGTTGATACTGGAACTGACAAGATTGCAACCACCTGGGGACAGATGAAGAGTGCGCTCTGACAAGTTACAATGCAATGCGGGTTAGATTCCAACTACGGCAGTGCATTGTTAAATAAGTCTTGATATCTGTAGTAGCAACTTCAGTCGCTTTTAGTGGGCTTAGAAACGACTAAAGTCGTTACTACAAAAATATCCTAACCTATCATAATTTATTTAACAATGCCATCTTCTAAAAATCTCATCATCTCCTCATATTCAATTCCGCCGGTCAACTCCAGAAAAATATCCTCTAAACTCAAACCATTTACTCCCTTGCTCTGGCGTAATTCTTCCATTGTCCCAACGGCGATTAGTTGACCTTTGTTTATGATACCGATACGGTCACACATGCTTTCAGCTATTTCGAGGATATGGGTCGTCATGAATGCAGTACACCCTCTGTCACATAGCGCCCGGAGAATTTCTTTAGCAGTGCGCGCGCTTTTGGGGTCTAAACCACTGGTGGGTTCGTCAAGGAACATCACCTTCGGTTCTTGTACGATAACCGAAGTCAACAGTAATTTCTTTTTCATCCCATGAGAATAGCTACGAATCAGGTCATCCGCGGATGCGGCTATGTCGAACAATTCAAAAAGCTCATCCATTCGCTGTTCAGAACGCTTGGGTTCAATTTCATATAAATCGGCTATGAAGCGGACAAATTGCCGTCCCGTCAGCGTTTCATAGAGGTGAGGTGTATCAGGTAAAAGCCCGGTCACGGCTTTTGCTTGCAGCGGTTGCGTTTGGATATCGAAGCCACATATAGTCGCAGTTCCGGACGTGGGCTGCAAAAGTCCGGTCAGCATGTTGATGGTAGTTGTTTTACCTGCGCCGTTCGGCCCCAGGAATCCAAATAGTTCGCCAGAACCAATATGTAGCGAAAGATTGTCAACAGCAGTAACTTTACCAAAACGTTTCGTTAGATTTTTAGTGGTTATCATAAATCACTCAAAATTCGGCGCTCACCATCTAATAGTAAATGGCAAAATGGCAAGATGGCAAGGTGGCAAGACGGCTTTTAACCATTTAGCCCTCTTGCCGTCTAGCCGTTTTGCCCTCTTGCCATTTCCCTTCTTTGTAAAACCTAAGTAATAAATGGTAACTATCCAAGATTTAGAAAAGTTGCATTTAATATTATATTATGTTATCCTAAATTTAGCAAGCCAATATTTGTTAGGAGACGAAAAATGCAAACCCGAAGATTAGGCAAAACGGGATTAGAAGTCGGCGTCATCGGTTTTGGCGGCATTAAGCTGCCGGGCATTCAGCAGGATACCGCGACTGAAGTGTTGAATAAAGCCTTAGACGAAAAAATTAACTTTGTCGATACAGCCAGAGGTTACGGAGACAGCGAGGCGAAGATTGGCGAAGCTATCAGTTACAGGCGTAAAGAATTTTTCATATCGACGAAAAGTGGAGCGAGGACAGCCGACCAAATGAAAAAAGATATAGAACGCAGTCTTAAAAACCTGAAGACGGATTTTATTGATGTCTATCTCGTTCATAATTTGAGATTGCCAGAACAGTATGAAACCGTGATGTCACCTTCAGGTTCATTATCTGCGCTTAAAGAAGCCAAATCACAAGGTCTGGTCAAACACATCGGCTTCAGTTCACACCGATACCGCGAGACCATGAAACTCGGTATCGAATCGGGAGAATTTGAAGTAATCATGGTCGCCTACAATATACTCAATGATGAACTCGTAGATGAAGATGTCTTGCCGTTAGCGAAGGCTAATGACATTGGCGTAATTGTGATGAAGCCTCTCGCTGGAGGCGCGCTCGCTATGCCCCCCCCCATGCGCATCAACTTAACGAAATTTTGGTCAATTCCCCTCCCTTGACGGGAGGGGTTAGGGGAGGGTGAAAAAAGCGAGAGTGCCGCTCTCACCCCCACCTACGCCTCCCCCATCAAGGGGGAGGAACAACATCATATCTACGTGATTGCCCTTAACTTGATGCGCATGGCGCGCTCGCTATGCCCCCCCCCTGCCCCCCCGTCAACGGGGGGGAAAGGGGGGGCGATGTCGATTTTCAGGGAAAAATTACGGTGTCTGCAACTCAGGCTCTCAGATTTGTCCTGGCGAATGATGCAGTGACAGTGGCTATCCCAGGGATGACGAAGGTCAGCGAAGTTTGCGAAAATGTAAAAGTTGGAGAGACATTTCAGCAGATGTCTGATAAGGAAAAGCGACAATTAATCGAAGCCGCAGAAGAACTCGGCAAAGATTTTTGCCGCAGTTGTGGATACTGTCTGCCATGTCCAAATGGGATAAAAATTCCAGTTATCCTTAGGCATTTAGGATATTACATGAGATACGGGCTGAAGGATTGGGCGAAGGGAAGGTATAGCATGGTCGAAATCAAAGCGTCAGAATGTGAAGAATGCGGCAAGTGTGAAGAAAAATGTCCTTATGAATTGCCGATAATCGAAAAATTGAAGCAAGCTCATGAACTACTTGCGGCGTAATGTCTATACACATCAGCTCGAAAATAAAGAAGCCCGTAAAAGCTATAATAACAATTACGGGTCTCGAAATATCCCAAAACTCAGACTATTGCATTGTTACATCAATTTTGATAAGTTCGTAGTAGCGACTAAAGTCGCTTAAAAACGACTGAAGTCGTTACTACGACGATCCCGTCAGATATTTTGTGACAATGTACTATGGCTTATTTAACTGTTAGCTACCCTCCAGATATTGTGATACAAAGACGCGCGTGTCTGTGAGTATTTATTTTTTGATTCTAGCCCAGACCGTTGGCAATTTACCACTATGGGCTACACTCGGCTTACTTGGTGCCATCTGACCACACCGTGCATGTAATTGTCTTCCGCGTATGACCAAGGGAATACAGCCCATCCCAAGAGACCACCCGAAAGTCCGGCAGTGTAGAAATTCAAGGTGTGGGTGGGGTCGATAGCCAACTTCTTCTTCATTAGCCTCATAATTTATTTATTATTGTCGAACTAATACGCGATGTAACGCAAACTGTTAGTTTGCGATTCTGCTGGCACGATCTAACAGATCGTGTTACAGTCTTTGTCAAAACAAATTTAACAATGTACTAACGTACAATCAACAATTTCCGTGTTGCCGTAAAATCGCCCGCTTTGAGCGTATAGAAGTAGAAGCCGCTGGCGACAGTTTCGCCATTGGCGTTGCGTCCGTCCCAATGGACGGAGAGTTGTTTGTTTTCATAGATGCCGGCGAGACGATGGCCAAGGTCTAACGTGCGGACTACTTGTCCCGCAAGGTTGTAGATGGTAAGCGTCACATCGCTTGCCGCCTCAAGCCGATAGGGAAGCCACACTTCCGGGTTCGCCGGGCTTGGGAAGGCATTTCCCAAAGAACTAACCCTTAGTGTAGGATTCACTTTCGTCAATGCTGTTCTCTTAGCCATAGCGATGGGCGGCGCGGCGGGGAGAGCCAATTTTACGGCCGTTGCGGCATTGAGTCGGCCGCCGGTTAGCACTTTGCCCACAAGGCCAGGCACGTTGTCCACCGAATTTAAGATGCCGTCTTTGACTTCAAGGTCACTAAGATTGGGATTAACAGCCATAACAAGAGCCGCGACACCAGCGACATGCGGCGCAGCCATTGAAGTACCGTCCCCTAAACTATAGGTATTCTGTGGAGTCGTACTTAAAATATTCACCCCAGGCGCGCCAAGGTCCACTGATTTTATGCCATAGTTTGAAAACGAAGCTTTCATATCCTTGTCGTCTGTCGCGGCGACGGCAATAATATTCCGAAGCCTGTAGCTGGCCGGGTAGTGTGAAATTATATCGTTGTCATCTCCTATGTCATCTCGGCCGCCGTTGCCTGCGGCGGCGACGAAAAGTGGGCCCGCTGCAATAGCGTCTCGAAGCGATTGGGAAGGGGGACCACCATAACTGTTGTTGGATAGACGAGCGCCCATCAAGGTCGCATATTGGACACACTTGATAATCGCAGCATTATCACTCATACCACTGGCGCTGAAGCATTTTAACGCCATTATCTTAACCTTCCAACACACTCCCGCGACGCCTATACCGTTGTTGCCAACCGCGCCGATGGTACCGGAAGTGTGAGTGCCGTGGCCATTGTCATCCATCGGAGCATTGTCATTGTTATAAAAATCGTAGCCATAAACATCATCAACGAAGCCATTGCCGTCGTCATCCTTACCATTGTCTGGAATTTCACCGGGGTTTTTCCACATATTAGCCGCCAGGTCTTCATGGTTATAATCAACACCGCTGTCAATGCTTGCCACAACAATCGCTTCTGAACCAGTGGCAATCTCCCACGCTTCCGGAGCATCAATGTCAGCATCAGGTGTTCCACCGGTCTGACCGGTATTATTCATTCCCCACATCTCATTGAATTTAGGGTCATTTGGAATGGCATCAATGTAGGCGAGGTAGTTGGGTTCGGCATATTCGACTTCAGCCTGACGGCTGTAGAAGGCAATCGCCGCCGGGACAGTCAGTCTTTTGGGCAGACGTAACTGATAAGCGTTGATTAGTTTGAATTGATAAATCATCTCCGCGCCCACGCGGGCGTTGAGCGCTTGAAGCGCATCCTGTGTAACTCCCTCTTTAAGTCCGACGAGAAGTTCACCTGGGACATAAGCTGCGTCTTCAGCATACGCAACAGTAATTAAGGACATAACGAGGAACAAAGCAATAACGAACACTACAAATAAAGGAGGTCTCATAATGTTCTCCTTAATCATAACAACATCGATTTATAGAGTAAAAATAAAAGCCACGAAGACACCGAGCCGATCTGAACAGGTAAGCCAAGAAGCCGATAAGTAATTCAATTTCTCATCAGCATACTTGCTCATCTGCTTTGGCGCGCTTTGTGAAGCCGTGGCTATTTTTACGCTTGCTGCTTTCTTACCCTCTAATCTACCTTCATCTCATAGAGATAAGACTGTCGTTTGCCTTGTACTTCTCAACGCTTCTATGAATTGTTGCATTAATGAGCACAAGGCAAAGAAATGGAAAAAACGAAGAAGTAGATCTCCTTAATAATTTATTTATTATTGTCGAGCTAACTAATTTTCAAGATTAAAATTTACATTTCCGGACGCCCGAACTTGTTCGGGTATTTCCCCCAACAAGTTGGGGCGTCCAGAGGGGGGCCAATAAAATTTCTCGAACATTATGCACTGTAAAATATGTTTTGACTAAATCAAGATTGCTTTGCTTCGTTCCTCGCAACCGCTTACGCTCCTCGCAATGACAACCCTCTCATGTCATTGCGAGCCGAAGGCGAAGCAATCTCATTCGCTCACCAACAGCTTCACCTTATGGTTATAACATCATTGTCTTTGTGACCTCATAAAAAACTCGATTTCTGGTTTTCTTAAACCGTTCTATCTACCAAAGTCAAGATAAAAGCCACTTTCTACCACTCTTTGGGTCTGAACTTCTCATCATTAAGGATAACCACCATACCTTCACCAGAAAGCGTCAAAACAAAAAGCCCTTTGCGATAAGCATATCTATCCGCCGCCTCCTCTATCCTTATGCCAGCTACTGCGCCGTATAGTGTCATCCCTTTATACTTAGGGAAAAACTCAAAAAAGCGTGACAACTTCTCTATAATAAAGTCGTTTACATCCTCTACTTTGAGAGTAGTTTTAACCTCTATGACTATAACACTATCCTCGTTTGTCGCAAGAATATCTATTTCCATCTGTTCGCCATTTTTTTTAGTTTTCAGTCGTTGCGCGGTATCTATGACTTGAATGCCTCGTTCTTGAAACAGTTTCAGCACTGATGGTTCAACCAGAGCTTCCACCAGTTTTCCCCATTGTCCAGTGAAAAGCTCTCGAAGGTCTTTCATCCCTTCATGAAATCCTCTAATTTCCCTCGAAGTTTCCTCTTGTTGCTTAGTAAGTTCCTCTTGCCGCCTTGCAACTTCTCTAAATAATGTCCAGATTTCTTGAACTTCTGTTAATTGTTGTTGAGCCATGTTAAACCTCTTTTCGTTTGCCTTGTGCTCACTAATGCTTATTACTAATAGCATTGATGAATCCAAGGCAAACAACATAATTTATCTATTCGGCTACTGCTGATGAAAGATTCACCGTTGCCATAAGCCGAAGTTAGATTGGCAAATCCACGCCACTACTCCGCGGATTCGCCAATCTGAAAGACCATGAAAGGTCAACGGGAGCGAAAGCTAATCTTGTCGTGCTAACGTACAATCAACAATTTCCGTGTTGCCGTAAAATCGCCCGCTTTGAGCGTATAGAAGTAGAAGCCGCTGGCGACAACTTCGCCGTTGGTATTGCGTCCGTCCCAATGGGCAGATAGTTGTTTGTTTTCATAGACGCCGGCGAGACGATGACCAAGGTCTAACGTGCGGACTAATTGTCCAGAAATGTCGTAGATGGTAATAGTCGCGTCGCTTGCAACATCAAGCCGATAGGGAAGCCACACTTCCGGGTTCGCCGGGCTTGGGAAGGCATTTCCCAAAGAGCTAACCTTGATGGCAGGATTCACTTTGGTCAATGCTTTACCATGAGCAATAGCGATTGGCGGTGCTGCGGGGATAGCCAATTTTACTGCCTTTACGGCATTAAGTCGGCCGCCGGTTAACACTTTGCCATTAAGGTCGGGCACTGCATCCACCGAATTTAAGATGCAATCTTTGACTTCAAGGTCAGACAGACCTGGATTAACAGACATAATCAGCGCGGCAACGCCGGCGACATGTGGCGATGCCATTGAAGTACCGTCCGCTGGACCATAACTGTTACGCGGCAACGTACTTACAATGTTTACGCCAGGAGCGCCAAGGTCAACTGATTTTACGCCGTAGTTCGAGAACGAAGCTTTCCTATCATTGTGGTCGGTCGCAGCGACAGAAATAATATTTTTAAGCTGGTAGCTGGAAGGGTAATGCGGAGATATATCTGTATTCTGACCATTGTTGCCTGCTGCTGCGACAAAAAGTGGTCCTTTCCAGATGGCAAGCGCAAGTGGTATAGACTTACCACCACCGCCCCAACTGTTGTTGGATAAATTGGCGCCCATCAGAGTCGCGTATTGGACACACTTGATGGCATCAGCAGTAGACCCAGAGCCACTGGCGCTGAGGAATTTCAATGCCATTATCCTGACATCCCAATTTACTCCAACGACGCCTATACCGTTGTTGCCAACCGCGCCGATGGTACCGGAAGTGTGAGTTCCGTGGCCATTGTCATCCATTGGGTCACCGTCATTGTTTGCAAAATCATAACCGTGAATATCATCAACGAAGCCATTGCCGTCGTCATCCACTCCTGGAGTACCGCTGGCTTCGGCAGCGTTGACCCACATATTATCCTTTAGATCTTCATGTTTATAATCAACACCAGAATCAATGCTTGCCACAATAATCTTCTCTGAGCCAGTGGCAATCTCCCACGCTTCCGGAGCATCGATGTCAGCGTCAGATGTTCCACCGGTCTGACCGACATTATGCAATCCCCACAGCTCTTTGATTTTAGGGTCATTGGGGATGACATTAGCGTAGAGGAGGTAATTGGGTTCAGCATATTCGACTTCTGGCTGACGGCTATAGAAAGCAATCGCCGCCGGGACAGTCAGTTTTTTGGGCAGACGTAACTGATAAGCGTTGATTAGTTTGAATTGATAAATCATCTCCGCGCCCACGCGAGCGTTGAGCGCTTGAATCGCATCTTGGGTAAGTCCCTCTTTAAGTCCGACGAGAAGTTCACCTGGGACATAAGCTGCGTCCTCTGCATAAGCAACAGTAGCTAAGGACATAATGAGGAACAAAGCACTTAAAAGTGCTGCAAACAAGATTTTCACGATAATCTCCTTTTAGAAAGTACAGAAAATTTTTGTGATTTTTAAACGTAAATATTATAACATAATATTAAATTAAATGTCAATGTTATTTTGACTTTGGTAAATTAACGTCTCTTTCTTTCTGTCATTGCAAGCCGAACCTCGTAACTCCTCGCAACCACTTTGTGCCTCGCAATGACATGGAAATCTACCAAAGTCAAGATACAGCATTCTTGTTATTTTGTCAATAGAAGGAAAGCGATAAAAACAAAATGCCCCATGCAATCTACGGTTACATGGGGCGAAAAACAATCCTTGAAAAGGGTTGAAACCTTTTCGAAGCCGGCGTCATATTCCTCTACGCCGGAAAATGATATAGGCAATACTTTGCTGAAAATCGCTGACTAAAATTACCTCAGTGATAACATCCTCAAAGCCTAAAATCAGCGGCATACTGTCATCGTCAATTAGGTTGGCTTTAACACTAAGAGGCGGTGAGATTGTCTCTTCATCATGTAAACGTAATGTAACCCATCCAAGCCTTCCGGTAATGATGTTCCCTCCAATCCCCATCTCAATTTCGTCGGATATGAAACTATGATGGACATTTGTCCAGATATAACATGGAATCACTGAGACATGGCTGCCTGTATCAATAATAGCGTCCTCTGGTTCAGTCCACTCACCTTTTAGCATCCAGAAAGACACTGGTGCCATCAAGCGGATATCGCGGTAAATGATTTGAGATTCAACGAACAGTTGCCCGTTAATCTTGGTCTCGTATTTTAGTTTTATCACGGAACCAGAAAACCCGCCACGCAAAAGTGCAGTATGCGGGTCGGTCAACAGCTTTCTGACGAGCCGCCTTTTTAACTTCTCCCAAATTTGTTCCAACACTCACTACCTCCTTGTTGTAGACAGCAATCCACTGATTAGGATACTTTTCTACGAACTCCCCCATATGTTCGTGAGCCCAATTCCTGTCTTCGACCCATCCCTTCGGCAATGGTTGGTGTTTCGGATAGGTGTATTGGTCCCAAAGGATTGGCATAATCTGTATCACTTCCTCTTCTTTTCTTTTTGATCAAACTTTTTCTTTTCGGAAAAGAAAAAGTTTGGTTCATCTCCTCCGATTCTCGGAATCTTCGACCTGCAAACAAATATATTCTGATTATGATGCCCAGTTTCAGGCTATATTATACAGCCTTCTCGTTATTTTGTCAATAGAAGGAAAGCGACAGAAATAAAAATGCCCCATGCAACCTACGGTTACATGGGGCGAAAAACAATCCTTGAAAAGGGTTCAAACCTTTTCAAGGATTTCTTTACCGCTGATGGCTAATTACCTCGTTTTAATCTTCCCCAAGTCGTCGGAAGCTTGTCCTGCCAAGAAACAGCGCTTCCTTCAGGGGTGTATTCTTCTACTGTTGAAAGCGCAACAAGCCCCCCCCCCTGCAACACAAAACCTCCAATGGCGTAGATTTTTCCGTTCACCGCACTGGTGGACGGAAACGTGAGGCCTCTTGCAGTTGGCATATCGGATTTCTTTGTCCATTTATCCGCCACTGGATCGTATTCTTCTACAGTGGAAAGAACAATATTAATATCAGAGCCCCCGATGGCATAAATTCTTCCATCCACCACACTGGTGGATAAGCATCTTCTTGCAGTGGGCATATCTGCCTTTTTTGTCCATTTATCCGCCACCGGATTATATTCTTCTACTACTGTGGAAGAAAAAACACCGCCGCCACCACCACCGATGGCATAGATTCTCCCATTCACCGCGCTGGTGGAGAACTCAATTCTTGCAGTGGGCATATCTGCCTTTTTTGTCCATTTATCCGCCACCGGATCATATTCCTCTACTGTCGAAATCATATTATTCCCATTCCAACCTCCGATGGCATAGATTTTCCCATCCACCTCACTGGTGCAGAAGAGACACCTTGCTGTCGGCATATTAGTCTTTTTTGTCCACTTATCCGCCACCGGATCATACTCCTCTACTGTCGAAAAAATACCAATTCCAATCACAACCCCCCCGCCGATGGCATAGATTTTTCCGTTCACCGCAATGGTGGACAACAGGGCTCTTGCTGTCGGCATATCTGCTTTTCTTGTCCACTTGTCTGCCGCTGGATCATACTCCTCCACTGTCGAAAGAACAGCATTGTTATCTGGAGACCCACCGATGGCATAGATTTTCCCGTTCACGGCGCTGGTATAACAATATCTTGCTTTTGGCATGTCAGCTCTTTTGGTCCATTTCCCCTCTCCACCCGAAGGCGCGAGCAGAGGCGCGAAGGCATTCTGCGGATTGGGACGCTTTGGAGCGGAATCTTTGCCATTCCCTTGCTCACTTGATAAGAACGAAATCTCTGAAATCTCCAATATATCTACCGGCAACTCGCCTTCCTCCATCACCTTTGTCTCGCCTGGCATCGGCGAACCGAACAGCGTGCCGAATGGGGTGAGTGAAATCAGATGTGCGCTGAACATCAGAACTGCGAATACAATTCCTGTTGCGGCCGAAAGCCCGAAAGGTAGCCACGGCGCATGTGGAGCCGGTTGGATTTTTATCTGCTTTACCATTTCGACAATGCGGAAGGTAAAACTGGGTTGCAATTTGTGCTGTTGAAAAGTTGTGTTCATCATGGCAATCATCTCCTCTTTTAATTTGGCTCTCGCTCTACTGAGCCGCTGCCTGATGGTAGCGGGAGATGTCCCAAGAAACTGGGCAATCTCAAAGGTGCTCATGCCACCAAGATAGTGGAGCGTCAACACTTCTCGATAAATCGCAGGCAGTGAATCCAGGACTTCATGCAGCGATTCACGCAACAGTCCCTCTTGATAGAAGTCCAGCGAAGGACGGTCTAATATCTCCTGCTCTATATCTTCGACAAATTCACCGTCAGGACGGCTTTCTTGCGAACGAAGAAAATCCTTGCACATGTTCGACGTGATAGAATAGAGCCACGCCCGGAAATTGTCCCACTGTTTCAAGGTACGGAGTTTCTTATAGGCTTTGATAAATACCTCCTGGGCGATATCTTCGGCGTCGTGAAAGTTGCGGAGTCGGGAGTAGGCGAACGCAAAGATGCTTGACCGATATTTGTCCACAAGAAAACCAAAAGCTTCTGGCTCCCCGTTGAGGCATTTATTGATAATATAACCATCTTCAGTGCGCATTATTTTCTCCCCCATGTGTATCAACTTAAGCAACTTTCGTCAATTCCCCTCCCTTGATGGGAGGGGCAAGGGGAGGGTGAGGGGTGGGGTGCCCTGTATTCACCCCCACCTAACCTCCCCCGTCAAGGGGGAGGAAGGATGGGCGCGCATTATTTTCTCCCCCATGCGTATCAACTTAAGGGTTTTCATCGATTCCCCTCCCTTGACGGGAGGGGCTAGGGGAGGGTGAGGGGTGGGGTGCCCTGTATTCACCCCCACCTAGCCTCCCCCGTCAAGGGGGAGGAAGGATGGGTGCGCATTATTTTCTCCCCCATGCGTATCAACTTAAGGGTTTTCATCGATTCCCCTCCCTTGACGGGAGGGGCTAGGGGAGGGTGAGGGGTGGGGTGCCATGCGCATCAACTTAAGAGATGAAAATGGCTTCCCCCTTTGGTAAAGGGGGATTGAGGGGGATTTGAACGAGAGAAAAACCTGAGAAATCCCCCCTGCCCCCCTTTACAAAAGGGGGGGAACTCAAGTGTCCATCCCTGAAAAGGGTCTGGGGAGAGGGGAAATGGGCTTAAGTTGATGCGCATGGGGAGGGTGAGGGGTGGGGTGCCCTGTATTCACCCCCACCTAGCCTCCCCCGTCAAGGGGGAGGAATTGTGTAATTCTTACAAAATGGGTCTTAAGTTGATACATATGGTGCGCATTATTTTCTCCCCTCATAATATAAGACGTATCAAATCGTCAAAATGTGACAGGAGGAAAAAATTTTTTTATTGACAAAAAATATATCTTAGGATATCATCATCTTAGAGGCTGTCTGAAAAGGTTGTTATTGTCATTGCGAGGGGTGAGCCGAAGCAATGTCATTGCGAGGAGCAAAGCGACGAAGCAACATACGCATCAACTTAGGACAATTTTCACAGTCGTGACGCTGTTCCTCCCCCTTGACGGGGGAGGGGGGGAAATACTCCCATACGCATCAAGTTAAGCGTTTTTTCCCAATTCCCCTCCCTTGACGGGAGGGGTTAGGGGAGGGTGAAAAAAGCGAGAGCGCCGCTCTCACCCCCACCTAACCTCCCCCGTC
>Ga0194125_10000999_pt1 | contig 48171 bp, 48 predicted proteins | sample TA2KigC250mmetaG_FD_148626 | JGI IMG/M metagenome (GOLD analysis project Ga0194125, IMG submission 148626) | Freshwater microbial communities from Lake Tanganyika, Tanzania - TA2015034 Kigoma Deep Cast 250m | ecosystem: Environmental > Aquatic > Freshwater > Lake | place: Tanzania: Lake...
CCTCCCTCCTGATTCAATTGCCGTTAGCATTCGTCGAATCATTTTCTTACATTTCTCAATCCTGGAAAACCACAATCACAGCACATCTTTGTTATCCTTATGCACGATAAAATCAGAATTGCCGCTATTGTCGGGATGGAGCAATGCAACCAGCGGGTCTGGCGCGAAGTAAGGGAAAAAATCGGCGCTCATGCCGATCTGACCCAATGGACCGATCAGGATCTGGAGCATCAGAACCCTGAAGCCGCCGAAGCGATCCGCAATGCAGACTGCATTTTCACCACCCTTATTCAGTTCAAGGGTCAGGCGGACTGGCTGCATGAGCAGATAGAGCAGTCGAAGGTACGCACGATTTTCGCTTACGAATCGATGCCCGAGGTCATGCAGCTGACCAGGGTCGGAAACTATGTGGTGTCGGGAGACGGCAGCGGCATGCCGGACATCGTCAAAAAGGTCGCCAAGATGCTGGTGAAGGGGCGCGACGAGGATGCGCTTTACGGCTATATGAAGCTGCTCAAGATCATGCGCACCATGCTGCCGCTGATCCCCAAAAAAGCAAAGGATTTCAAGAACTGGATGCAGGTCTACACCTACTGGATGCATCCGACCACCGAGAACCTCGCCTCGATGTTCAACTACATCATGGCCGAGTATTTCGAGATTGGCGTCAAGGCCGAAAAAGTTCAGGAAGTTCCTACCATGGGCTTCTACCATCCGGATGCTCCGGAATACCTTAAAGATCTTCACCACTACGAAAAGTGGCTGCACAAGCGCGATAAGGCCTCCGCAAAAAAACGCAACATTGCCATGCTCTTCTTCCGCAAGCACCTGCTGCAGGAAAAGGAGTATATCGACAATACCATACGCGCCATCGAACAGAAAGGGCTCAATCCCCTGCCGGTGTTCGTGATGGGTGTGGAGGGCCACGTCGCCGCTCGCGAGTGGTTCACCCATGCCAACCCCGATATGCTCATCAACATGATGGGCTTCGGCTTCGTCGGCGGCCCGGCTGGTGCCACAACCCCGGGAGCTTCGAGCGCTGCGCGCGACGAGATTCTCGGCAAGATCAACGCGCCTTACGTGGTCTCGCAGCCGCTTTTCATACAGGATTTCAATTCGTGGAAATCGCAGGGCGTCGTGCCGCTGCAGTCGGCAATGACTTACTCGCTGCCTGAAATGGACGGTGCAGTCTGTCCTGTCGTGCTCGGCGCAGTGAAGGACGGTCGCCTGCAGACCGTACCCGACCGTCTCGAACGACTTTCTGGCATCGCAAAGAAATTTTCAGACCTGCGCACGCTTCCCAACAAGGAGAAGAAGGTTGCATTCGTCGTATACGACTATCCTCCGGGCATGGGCAAAAAGGCCAGCGCCGCGCTCCTCGACGTTCCGAAAAGCGTCTATAAGATGCTCGAACGCCTGAAAGCGGAAGGATATGAGGTCGGCGAGCTTCCGGAATCGCCCGAAGCGCTGCTTGCCATGCTCGATCGTTCGACGGATTACGAGATCCAGGCTCATGAGCAGGACTGTTTCTCTCTCGACCGCGAGACGTTCAACAGAATCACCACCGATCGTGAGCGCGAACGCATCGAGGGCCGCTGGAGCGGATTCCCCGGCGACATCGTGCCGGTGGGAACCGACAGACTCTTCATCGGCGGTCTGCGGCTCGGCAACGTCTTCATCGGCGTACAGCCGCGTCTCGGCATCCAGGGTGATCCGATGCGCCTGCTTTTCGACAAGGAGAACACGCCGCACCACCAGTACATCGCTTTCTACCGCTGGATCAGCCGGGAGTTCAAGGCAAACGCTCTCGTGCACGTCGGCATGCACGGCACCGTGGAGTGGATGCCCGGCCTGCAGCTCGGTGTTACCGGTGAATGCTGGTCGGATGCGCTGCTCGGCGAGGTGCCGCACTTCTACATCTACCCGATCAACAACCCGAGCGAAGCGAACATCGCCAAGCGCCGCGGTTACGCCACCATGATTTCGCACAACATCCCCCCGCTGGCGCGCGCCGGCCTCTACAAGGAACTTCCGGCTTTCAAGGAGATGCTGAACGACTACCGCGAACGCGGTCTCGAAAAAATCGTTGATGTCGAAACCGAGGAAGCCATTATCGAAAAGGCTCAGCAGCTCAACCTCACGGACGACTGCCCGCGCCTGGAGAACGAGACCTTCACCAACTATATCAGCAGGCTCTACACCTACATGACGGAGCTGGAATGCCGCCTGATATCGAATTCGCTGCACGTTTTCGGCGAAACGCCGCTGCCTGAAACCCAGATCACGACCATCACCGAGTACCTGAAGGTGCGCGGCAATGAGAAGTCGCTGCCCTCGGTGGTACTGCACGCCATCGGCGAAAGCAGGACTTACGGTGATTACGCAACGCTGGCCACACGCGCGCGCAAGGGCGAAGAGGTTGCTCTGAAAATGCGCGAAAAAGTTGACGATATCACCAGGGAGTTCATCGGCCAGACCATTTTCGGAAAGTCAAATCCTTCGACGGTCTTCAACGTGCTGACCGGCGGGGCGAAAGTTTCGCAGGAGCTGGCCGAAGCGATCAACGACTCGCTGAAAGAGGGCATCACCATGAAGCGTGCACTCGATGACAACAGCGGCGAAATGGAGAGCTTCGTGCGCGCTCTTCGGGGCGAGTACCTTCCTTCGGGACCCGGAGGCGACCTTGTACGCGACGGAGCGGGCATTCTGCCGACCGGGCGCAACATCCATGCCATCGATCCGTGGCGCATCCCTTCGGAACTCGCATTCAAGCGCGGCAAGCAGATCGCCGAGACCATCATCAGAAGGCATTGCGAAGAGAACAACGGGGAGTATCCCGAAACCATAGCCCAGGTGCTCTGGGGCCTCGACACCATCAAGAGCAAGGGCGAAGCCGTAGCGGTGATCATCCACCTGATGGGCGCCGAACCGGCGTACGACGCGCAGGGCAAGATCAGCCACTACCAGCTCATTCCTCTCGAAAAGCTCGGCAGGCCGCGTATAGACGTGCTGATCCAGATCAGCTCGATATTCCGCGACACCTTCGGCGTGCTCGTGGACCATCTCGACAAACTGGTGAAAGATGCCGCCAAAGCCATCGAACCCCACGAGATGAACCACATCAGAAAACATGTCGATGCCGCCATCGCCGAGGGCAAGGATTTCGAGAGCGCCACTTCGCGCCTTTTCACCCAGGCTCCGGGAGCTTACGGTTCCCAGGTGGAGGAACTGGTCGAGGATTCCGCATGGGAATCTGAGGAGGACCTCGACAACATGTTTGTCAAGCGTACCGGCTTCGCTTACGGTGGAAACCGGTACGGCGATCAGCAGACCGACATCCTCAAGGGACTGCTCGGCACGGTTGACCGGGTCGTGCAGCAGGTCGATTCGGCGGAGTTCGGCATTTCCGATATCGACCGCTATTTCTCTTCGTCAGGTGCGCTGCAGCTCTCCGCCCGCCGCCGCAACCCGAAAGGCGACAGTGTGAAACTGAACTACGTCGAGACCTTCACGGCAGATGTGAAGATCGACGATGCTGACAAGGCGCTGAAGGTGGAGTTCCGCACCAAGCTGCTCAACCCGAAATGGTTCGAGACCATGCTGGAACAGGGCCACAGCGGCGCGACGGAAATCAGCAACCGCTTCACCTACATGCTGGGCTGGGATGCCGTTACAAAGGGAGTCGACGACTGGGTTTACAAGGAAGCCGCCCAGACCTATGCCATGGATCCGAATATGCGGGAACGGCTCATGAAAGTGAACCCGAAAGCGTTCAAGAATATCGTGGGGCGTATGCTCGAAGCGAGCGGCCGCGGTATGTGGAGCGCAGATCCTGACATGATCGAGAAACTTCAGGAGATCTACAGCGACCTCGAAGACCGCCTCGAAGGCATCGAAATCTGAACGATACCTGAAACAGGACTGGAAAAGACCCGGCAGAGATCTTCGCCCCTTTTTCAGTCCTGCCGGTCAAACACAGGGACTGGTTGAAAGGGCTTTTCGTTTTACGCTTTCTATTTGGTATATTTGGCAAAATTGCGTTTATGGCATCTGGCAGAAGCAATATATCGCGCAGTGTCTGGCGTTTCTTTGAGATAGCGCTTTTTTTCGCAGTATCGGTTGTCGGGTTCAGCATGTACGCCAAAACCGCAACCTTCAATGCGAAACAGAAATCACGCGCGCAGCAGCAGCAGGGTTCCGGATGCCCGGCCGAATTGTACTCGATCAGCCTGACGCTTTTCCACTCGCCCTTTCAGCATGCAGTTCCGTTTACAGGCAAAGCTTCTTCGCATGATAGCGCAGCAGCAACAGGCCTTGAGTTCCAGCATGCCTCGCATCTATGCGTCATTGCCTATCCGCACCATTCTTCGGTTTTTATTTCAGACATTCCTTCCTCCCCTGTCTTTACAGCTTTTCCCCGCAATCTTCTCCAGCAGAACCCCGTTCTTCTGATTTAAGCGTCAACCTTCGACAGCGTCCATGCTCCTTTTTGCTCAATGCATGGACCCATTATGGCCGCCGTTGACCGTTCAGAGCGGCAAGCAGCCATGAATTATTCCATTCAGGTTAAAAAAACAACCCGTGTCAAAACAAGGTTGACCGTATGCGTTTTGTGTTCCTTACGATGGAGGCCACCAACAACAGCGCACTTAAAAGCGCTGCGGAAGAGCTGAACCGCAGATTCGATACCGGAATTGAGGTCTCTCTTTTCAACCTCGGTCTCCGGCACGACAGCGACCAGTGGGAGAAACTGGAACGCGCGTTCCGTTCTGCCGATTTTATTTTCGGTTCGATGCTGTTCAGCGAAGAAATCGTTCGTCCGCTGGAGCTGCTGCTCGACAAGGCTGCATGCCCGATATGCATCATCACCAGCAATCCGGCATTGCTTACCCGTACAAGAATGGGTAAGTTTTCCCTGCGCAAGCCGATGGATGATCAGCAGAAAGAACCCGGCATATTCAGGCAATGGGCGGCAAAGCTCAAACCGAAGCACAGCCACGGAGAAAGCCGGCGGCAGCTCGCGCTCGCAAGAAATGTCGGCAGGATCATGAAGTACATTCCCGGCAAAGCCCGGGACATCCATACCTTCATTGCCGCGCACCAGTTCTGGCTGAATGGATCGCAGGAGAACATGGAGCGGTTCCTGTCGCTCATAGCCGACCGTTATGTTCCTGCCTGGAAAGGAAAGCTGCCGCAGTCGGACCCGGTTTTCTATCCTGATTCAGGACTCTTCCACCCGGATGCTCCCGAGCACTTTCTGAATGCCGGGGAGTTCATTACATGGCAACAGGACAACCGCCCGAAACTGAAAAAAGGCCCGGTCGCAATCCTCGCCATGCGTTCGACCGTGCTGAGCAGGAACCTCCTGCATCTTGAACAGATCGTCAGGGAACTGGAGTCGCAAGGTATCGGCGCCTGCATAGCCTACAGCGGAGGACTCGATTTCAGATCCGCGCTCGACCGGTTTTTCGATCCGCAAAGACCCGGCACGATCAGACCTGGGCTCATTGTCAACGCAACAGGTTTCTCGCTTGTAGGCGGTCCTGCCGAAACCAGGGCAACTGAAGCGGTCGAGGCGTTAAAAAAGCTCGATACGCCCTGTTATAATCTCATCCCCCTCTCCTTCCAGTCCATCGGGCAGTGGCAAGAGAACGATCAGGGCCTGACTCCGCTGCAGACCGCTCTCTCCGTTGCGGTACCGGAGCTTGACGGCACCATCGAGCCCCATGTCTATGCCGGCACGGGCAACGACCGTACAATCCCCCTCGAACGGGAGATTGAGTTCATAACCCGGAGAATCGACCGATTTCTCCGGTTGCGCGACAAACCTCCGGCTGAAAAAAAAATCGCCATCGTACTCTTCAATTTTCCTCCGAATCTCGGCAACGCCGGTACCGCTGCCTATCTTGATGTCTTTGAAAGCCTCATGCGGCTGCTCGGCGAAATGCATAAAGCCGGCTATTCGGTCGACATGCCTGCAGGCGTCGAAGAGCTCAAAGAGCGACTGCTCGAAGGAAACCGGCTCGTCTACGGCACGGACGGCAATGTTGCGGCCAATCTGCCTACCGACGAGTACCGGAAGCTTTTTGCAGCATACAGCGAAATAGAACCGTTCTGGGGAGACGCTCCCGGAGAGATCCTAGCCGACCGTAACGGGTTCCACATTCTCGGCTGCCGGTTCGGCAACGTCTTCATCGGCCAGCAGCCTTCGTTCGGCTACGAGAAAGATCCCATGCGCCTGCTCATGGCAAAGGATGCGGCTCCGAACCATGCATTCGCGGCTTTCTACACCTGGATCGAGCGCTGTTTCGACGCCGATGCGGTTCTGCATTTCGGCACGCACGGCGCGCTGGAGTTCATGCCGGGCAAACAGGCCGGTCTTTCCTTCGGGTGCTGGCCTGCACGGCTGATCGGAACGTTGCCGAACTTCTACTGCTACTGCGTGAACAATCCGAGCGAGGGAGCCATTGCAAAACGGCGAAGTTTCGCGACCCTTGTCAGCTATCTCTCCCCTCCACTCGAACATGCGGGGCTCTACAAAGGCCTGCGCAAGCTCAGGAATCTTCTGGCAGCCGCCGGGCGGCAGCCTCAGGAGGAGCTTTTCGAGGAGATCCGATTGCTTGCCTCAGAACTCGACATCCATACAGCACATGCTCCCGAAGAAAGAGAGGCCTATCTTTCGGCTCTCGGCAGCGAACTCTACCTGATCGAGGAACGGATGATTCCGATGGGTCTGCACATCATGGGCGAAGCGCCCTCTGCGGAAAGACTGGTCGATCATCTTGCTCTGCTCGCAGAACACTGCCGTCCGGAACTCGACAACCGGTCGCTTCCGGAACTCATCTGCAACGCAGGAAAAATCGATTATCACGAACTGCTCGAACGTACCGGCAGTGACCGGAACGCCTTGAGCGAGTGGCAGGAAATCCTCTCGCTCTGCAGGGAGGCGATCAGGCTCTTTACCGGGCATTTATCTCCGGAACGAACCGGAACCGGTCCGGATATCCGCACCATCCTTGAAGGAAGCTTTCCGGTAAGGGTATCGGAAGCGGACAGCTTTCTCAACCGCAAAGCCGGTCTGAAAAGCACAGACCTGCAGAAGTTCTGGCAGTTTCTCGAGAGGGTTCTCGGCAACCTTGCCGTAAACGACGAATTGCAGGCTGTCCTGCGCGCGCTCGATGGGGCCTACATTCCTCCCTCTCCGGGTAACGATCTTGTGCGCAATCCCGATATCGTACCGACGGGAAGAAATATCCACAGCCTCGATCCCTACAGCATACCCTCAGCTTATGCCTCTCGGGCCGGAAGCTCTTCCGCCCGGGAGCTGATCGAACAATACCGGAAGGAACACGGCTGCATTCCGGAATCCATCGCCCTGATCCTCTGGGGAACGGACAATCTTAAAAGCGACGGCGAAGGCATAGCGCAAGCACTCTCGCTGATGGGAGCGAAACCGAAAACCGACGAACTGGGCAAAACGAGCGACGTTGAGCTGATACCACTGGACGATCTGGGACGGCCGCGCATCGACGTGGTTATCACCGTCAGCGGTATTTTCAGGGATCTGCTCACTCCCCAGGTGAAGCTGCTCGACAAAGCCGCAAGGATGGCCGCTGCAGCGGACGAACCTGTGGAGATGAACTATGTCAGAAAACATGCCCTGCTTGAAATGCAGGAAAAAAATTGTTCTTTTTCCGATGCATCGAACAGGGTATTTTCCAACGCTCCGGGCAGCTACGGCGCAAATGTAAACCATCTGGTCGAAAGCAGTACCTGGGAGGAGGAAAAACAGCTTGCCGACGCGTTCGTGAGCCGCAAAAGTTTCGCCGCAACCGAAAGCGGAGAGTGGAAGGAGTGCCCCGACGCCCTGCGCTCAGCCCTGCGCAACGTTACCGTAACCTTTCAGAATATCGACAGCTTTGAAATCGGGATTTCTGATATTGATCATTATTATGAGTATCTTGGCGGAGTTTCGAAAACCGTCGAGCATCTGAGCGGTTCGAAACCCGACATTCTGCTGGGCGATATCAATGGATTCGGACAGAAGCAGCGGATAACCCCGCTCGAAAAAATGGTGGCTCTCGAAACCCGCACCAAGCTGCTCAATCCGAAATGGTACGAAGCGATGCTCGAACACGGTTACCAGGGAGTGAGGGAGATCGAGTCGCACCTCAGCAACACCTACGGATGGAGCGCCACAGCGTCTGCGGTGGGCGACTGGACATATCAGCAGTTCAACGAAACGTTCCTGAAAGATCCTGCGATGCTCGAGCGGCTGACGGGTCTGAACATGCATGCCGTATGCTCAATGACCCGGCGCCTGCTTGAAGCCAATTCGAGGGGATTCTGGAATACCGATGACAAAACCATCGAAGACCTGCAGCGACTTTACGAAGATCTCGAGTCGAGGATCGAGGGCATCGAAGGCTCTCAGGGCTGAATTGAAATAAATAACAATCACATTAACTTATCAACGACAAAAACCGAAACATGAGCAGCTCCTCTTTCAATGCCGAAGAACACAAGAACATGCTTCGCTCGTATTTCAACGGCCAGGGCTTCCAGCGCTGGGCATCGATATACGGCGACGACAAACTCTCAACCGTGCGCAATACCGTCCGCCAGGGCCATGCGGTCATGATGGACAGGGCGTTCGACTGGCTGCAGCAGCTCGGTCTGCCGAAAGGGGCAACTGTGCTCGATGCGGGTTGCGGCACGGGACTGTTCAGTATCCGTCTGGCAAAAGCCGGCTACAAGGTCAAGTCGGTCGATATCGCCTCGCAGATGGTGGAAAAGGCAAAAGCCGATGCGACGAAAGAGGGCGTAGCCGGCAACATCGAGTTCGAGGTCAACACGATCGAGTCGGTCAAGGGCTCCTTCGATGCCGTGGTCTGTTTCGACGTGCTCATCCACTACCCGGCCGAAGGCTTCCGCCAGGCGTTTGCAAACCTGAGCAGTCTGACGAAAGGTTCGGTGATTTTCACCTATGCGCCGTACAACAACATCCTCGCTTTCCAGCACTGGATCGGCGGTTATTTCCCGAAAAAGGAACGTCGTACGACCATCCAGATGATCCGGGACGAAGAGATGCAGAAAGCCATCGTGGAAAACGGAATGCGGGTAAAAAACAGCGAAAAGATCAGTTTCGGCTTCTACCACACCATGCTGATGAACACCTCTCGCAAATGAGCATCCCGAGAAAAGCGTATGACAATTTTATAAATAAATCGTAAATTGATTGTTCAGGGATTTTTTATTCAGACAATGCCGGTTTAGAATGTTTGACCAAGGCATTCCCTATTTCGTAATACAACACACATATCTGGAGGGTGGATACCGATGAAAATACTGATGATTCAGCCTAATTATCATTCAGGTGGAGCTGAAATTGCCGGTAACTGGACGCCAAGCTGGGTTGCTTATATCGGTGGCGCCCTGAAACAGGCCGGGTTCGATCAAATTCGTTTTGTCGATGCCATGGCCGACGACATCCCTGACGATCAGATTGAAGAGATCATCCGGAAAAACAATCCGGATGTGGTGATGGCTACAAATATCACGCCATCGATCTTCAAGGCCCAGGATATCATGAAAATCGCCAAGAAGGTCAATCCGAAAATCCGCACCATCATGGGCGGCATTCACTCGACCTTCATGTACCCGCAGGTACTGACCGAAGCACCGGAAACCGACTATGTCATCCGCGGCGAAGGAGAAGAAGTTGCCGTGAACCTCATCAGGTCCATTGCCGCCGGTACCGATAAACAGGACCGCAGCGAAATCACCGGCATCGCCTATATCGACGACGAAGGCAAGGTGTTCGCAACGGCAGCCCATCCGGTCATCGAAGATCTCGATACCCTGACTCCCGACTGGAGCCTATACGACTGGGACAAGTACATTTACACCCCGCTCAACTGCCGCCTTGCCGTACCGAACTTCGCCCGCGGCTGCCCCTTTACCTGCACCTTCTGTTCGCAGTGGCAGTTCTGGCGCCGGTACCGCGCACGCAGCCCGAAGCATTTCGTTGACGAAATCGAGGTTCTCGTCAAAAAATACAAAGTCGGCTTCTTCATTCTTGCCGACGAAGAACCGACCATCAACAAGCAGAAGTTCGTTGCGCTCTGCCAGGAGCTTATCGATCGCAAACTCGACGTCACCTGGGGAATCAACACCCGCGTGACCGACATCATGCGCGATGCCGATCTGCTTCCGTTCTTCCGCAAGGCCGGTCTGGTGCATGTCTCGCTCGGCACCGAAGCAGCAAGCCAGATGAACCTGAACCGGTTCCGCAAGGAAACCACCATCGAAGAGAACAAGTACGCAATCAAGCTGTTACAGAAAAACGGCATCGTGGCCGAAGCCCAGTTCGTCATGGGACTCGAGCACGAAACCCCGGAAACCATCGAGGAAACCTACCAGCTCTGCAAGGACTGGGATCCCGACATGGCCAACTGGACCATTTACACGCCGTGGCCATTCTCGGATCTCTTCAAGGAACTTGGCGACAGGGTCGAGGTTCGCGACTACTCGCGGTACAACTTCGTCTCGCCCATCATCAAGCCGGACAACATGGAACGCGAGGATGTGCTCAAGGGCGTGCTGAAATCATACGCCCGGTTCTACGCGCGCAAAACCTTCTTCAGCTATCCGTGGATCAAGGATCCATATGTGCGCAAGTATATGCTGGGATGTCTCAAGGCTTTCGCGCAAACAACCATCACCAAGCGTTTCTACGATATCGACCGCGTCAAGACCAAGAACCGCAAGATCGAAATCGATCTCGGTTTCGACCAGTCGAGGATCCTCACCCAGGACGAGGTGAAGAACCTCAAGGAACTTCGTCCGGAAATGGTTGCCGATATGAGCTTCGGCCTGAAGGAAGCCGGTTACCAGCGCGAGCACGACGAGCACGACTGGGACGCCTTCGACGAAAGCACCATCAAGGATCGTACCTCGTCGACGGTACGCAACTGCTGATCGGCTGCGTCCATCACAAAAACAGAAAAACCCTCCTGCATACGGAGGGTTTTTCATTTCACGTGTTTCATCCTGCAATCACTTGACTTCGATCTCCTTGCCCTTCTTTGGCTCCGGCTCCTTCTTCGGCAGCGTGATCTTCAGTTCGCCGTTCTCGTACGAAGCCTGGATGTTATCGGCATCGACGTTATCGCCCACCGTGAAGCTCCGGCTCATGCTGCCCCAGGAGCGCTCGATGCGGTGATACCCTTTCTTCTTCTCTTCCTCCTCCTGCTTGCGTTCAGCACTGATGCACAGAACATCATCTTCCATCGAAACCTTCACATCCTCTTTTTTCATACCGGGCATATCGGCTGAAACATAGATCGCCTGCTCGTCTTCGCTGATATCGACCTTGAAGGAAGGCGTTATCATGGAAGAAAAAAACGGCGACACCTTGTCGTTGAAGACATCCTCGAACATCTTCAGCGGGTCCCTTCCATAAAGCTTCAATGACATGGCTGACTCTCCTTTTAAAAGTGCTATCAAAAACAATCATACAGATAAAAAAAGAATAACGCGCCGGAAAGGAGAATAATTCCATCGTACGCAAGCCGTCTATCGACAGCAGTTATAACTGTTCTATGATTTTATCCCTTTTTTCTTTTTCCTGGCCAGCGCCGCTTCCGATGCCGAGCAGGTCGGCGATGTTTGCTTTCGGGTCGATGACCGGCCTGATTAATGGTTCGGCAGAGGTCATGATGGTGGTGACTCCGGGGCCGTGGCCGGCTTCGAGGCAGTCGCTGTGGACGACGATGCCGATGGAGACTGCTCCCTTGCGGTACGCCCTGCCGTACCGGTTGTCGTGGTCCATGAGCGCAACGAAATCGCCGAACCGGATCCTGTCGATACCGTACTCTTTAACCGTATCGGGGTCGCTGGTCATGATGTCGTAATCGCCTTTGGCCACGTGGGCGGATCCGATGCCGGAACCCATGCAGACTGCCGGTACGACCGTCGTGACCGGCACTTCGAGCACTCCGTCACCGGTTTCGCGGATTTCAAGCTTGCGCAACAGATCGGGGTCGAGATTGAAAAGCGCAATACCGGGATAGTCGGCAAGTTTCAATCCCTGGCCTTTCGCCCTGATCATGATGGTGTCGCTGTAGGTCATTTTTTCCTTCACGTCGCGGGCAAATTCCACGATGAGGTGTTCGGAACCTCCATGGTGGCCGATAACCGTGCCTTTCTCGCCTTTCGCTTCTCCGGAGGTGAGTGTGGCGCTGTTGCCGACACAGGAGTACAACTGGAGTCCGACGTTGGGATGTTCGAAAGGCTTATGGGTATCGGCCGTACAGCTGACGCCCGGCTCCACGTGGTCTCCGGCCCATCCGAAGGCCGGATCGCCGACCTGCACGTTCAGGGTTATGCCTCCGATCGAAGGAAGCAGAAAGGGTTTTCCCTGATGATCAACTTCCCAGTTGCCGCGAGTTCTCGGCGGGCCGGGCTGGCATTGCAGAAGAAATTCCACAAGAGAGGATTCGTTTGTTTTCAGCATGGCAAAGCGATAAAGATAGAGTGATTAAAAAAAACAGGCTGAGGGTTACCTGCGGTCAATCGTCGAGGCCGGGCCTTCGGAAACTCCTCGATCCGGGAAAAAGAGCTTCCACGGATTTGCGCAGCCGATCGAGATGAAGCAGCATATCAAGCGCCGCATCTTCGTATTCAGGATACTCCCGATAGACCATCCCCCATGCGGCAAGGGATCGGTCAATGGCGATAAGAACGGTTTTTGCCGTTCCTTCGGCTCGCTCTCCGGCTTCTTCCGGGTTGTCGTGGCCGGAATTCGTCGTCATGCCGACCTCTATTGCCCGGACAAGTTTCGGGTAGAGAAAGCAATGATAGTGGCGGATTATCTCCCCGGCTTCTCCGGGGAACAACGGCCAGATTTTTCCGGAATCCTTCCAACCGTCTATCATTCCGGCATAATGCAGGGCCGCCTTCGCACAAGGATGCTCCCTGGCGGATTGATGCGGCGAAGGCACAGGAGAAGCCGAAGATCGACCCGGCTCTTCTTCCGCTATTCCTTTCAAGAGCACCGAGAGCTGTTCGTCGAGTTCGATCCAGAATGCCGCATTGAAAACATCGGGTTTGTCAAGTGCGGCATCCGGGCCGGACTGGCGCTCGATATGATAATGACGGCAATGCGACGTAAACGCACACCGTTCGCACCATCGGTCGCAGTATCGGTCTATTTCCGGTATGAAAACGTTATGATCTGGCATGATTGACGGTTCCTGTGTTGCCTGTCGAAAGGAAAATTGCATGTAATAACATGCTTAATCAAAGAAAAAATCCCCGGACAAGCGCATTTGATACGTATTTAAATTTTTTTTCTTAAAACATATATGTAACTTTCCCGTTTTAACTGCGATGTATGCAGAGTTGCCTTATGCCGTTCTGAAACCGATTGCGTATGAAACCGTTGAAACCGTTCATTTCCATTGCAGTAAGGCAATTGAAGCTCTTTGTGAGCCATCTTGATCGTACGGTCTGGCTGCCTCTGTCAGCCGCTGCCCTCGTCCTTATTTTATTCACAGCGAACATATATCAATCGACGCCCGGAACCTGGGCCGATGAACTCGGTTTTACAGGTCACGACGACTACGTGGTCATCGACGATGCCTCAAAGGAAGTAAAACCCTCGATCCATAAAAAAACTGTCCTGTCCGGCGAATCGCTTTACACTATCCTGACGTCGAATGGCCTTACTCCGACTGAAGTAAACGCTGTAACCAGACAGCTCAAGGGAAGCTTTTCAATCCGCGGATTCAAACCCGGCCAGCGGTACGATCTCGAAAAGGACGCCTCCGGGGATTTCAGGCGATTCACCTATTTTCAGGATCGTGCCGTCACCATCCATATCGAGAGGGAATCTGAAAACGGCGATATGAAGGTCCGGCGCGACGCAAAGGAATACGAAAACAGAACCGCCGCAATAGAAGGCACCGTATCGGAAAGCCTGTCCCGCGAGCTGACTGCGCGGGAGCGATCCGGACTGATGCGTCCCTTAAGAAAACTGTTCGCCAGCCAGGTCAATTTCAGACGGGATATCAAACCAGGAACGGAATTCAGGATCCTGTTCGAGGAAAAATGGCTCGATGACGAGTTCATCAGCACCGGAAAAGTGCTTGCAGCAGAATTGTCGGTTGCCAGGAAGCAATACAGCGCATACCGGTATACCGATTCGAACGGGGATACGGCTTATTACGACGACAAGGGCAACCGGCTCGATGAGCGTAAAACGGCGCAATTTATTCAACCCTGCAGCTATAAGCGGATTTCGAGCGGTTTCGGCTACCGGATCCATCCTATCCACAGAACCCGGCACTTCCACGGCGGTGTCGATATGGCCGCAAGCACAGGTACTCCGGTTAAAGCCATAGCCGATGGCGTCGTTATTTTCAGGGGAAGTAAAGGCGGCGCAGGCAATATGATCACCGTCCGTCACAGCGGGGGATACCACAGCCAGTATCTGCACCTGAGCCGCTATGCTCCGACAGCCGGCAATGGAAACAAAGTCCGGCAGGGAGAGGTCATCGGCTATGTCGGCTCGACCGGGACATCGACCGGACCCCACCTTGATTTCCGCATGATCCACAACAACAAACCGATCAACCCCGTTACGGCGCTTGCAATGTCGAAACCGGAACCAGGGCTTTCGCGCCGCGAAAGAAACAACCTTCTGGCGGAAATTTCGGTATTGAAAGCACAGCTCGACAACAACCGGATACTGGTCGCCGAAACGGCGAAAAAACAGGCGCCGGTGATGTAAATTGCGAGTCGACCTGAAAGATGAATAGCTTGAGGGCCGAAAAGCCATTCCTGGTCGGCCGGAATTCCACTCCTTGCGGAAGCAACGGACCAAAAGAACAAGCAAACACAACATCTTCCATTCGTAACCTTACAGATCGATGCGTTTTCGCATGGCTTTGGTTTGTGCACGCCTTTTCTTGATTTCGAGACGTTTTTCCCTGGAACTGCCTGTCGGCCTGGTCGGCTTTCTCCTGACCGGGACCTGCAGCGCTCGCTGCAGCAGTTCCTGCAGTCTGAGCATCGCATCCTCCCGATTCTTTTCCTGGCTCCTGTAGCACTGCGCCTTTATGATGATCACACCATCGGAGGTAATACGGCGATCTTTCATCTGCAGCAACCGCTCCTTCACCGGTTCGGGCAGCGATGATGTTCCGATATCGAACCGCAGATGCACGGCTGTTTCCACCTTGTTGACGTTCTGTCCTCCTGCGCCTTGCGATCGCATGGGACGCAGTTCGATTTCGCTTTCCGGTATCCGGATTGACGATGAGATAAAAAGCATCTCCCGGGCAACCTCCTGCACCCTGAAATAATTACACAGTCCGCATCTCCTGCAATGCCTGGCTCCAGTTCCTGAAGCGAATCGCCCGTATGCCGGAGGAAGCCGCGGAGCGGCAGTTGTCTTCGCGGTCGTCGATCAGTACAAACTCTCCGTCATCCCTGCCCGAAACGGAAAGCAGTTCCTGAAATGCCTCGGACTCCCTTTTGAGATAACCGCGTTCGAAAGAGAGCCAGTATCGTTCGGCTGTTCTCAACACCGGCAGAGTATTGAGAAGATGGGTAAAATGAAGAGGATCGGTGTCGCTCATGATCCAGACCCTGTGGTTCCGAAGGATCTCGCCCACCGCATCCGGAACATCGGTTTTTGGCACAAAGATATCCTGCCATGCGGTTTTCAGTTCCCTTGCGCCAAAGAAGTCTACATCAGGATCTCCTGCAATCGTTTCGAGATACGATGAGGGCGCCACCAAACCTTTATCGAAACGGTTTTTCAGTTCGCTTGCGCAATAACGGCCGTATATGGCCTCGGCACCAACTTCGCCACTCCTCGAAACTTTTCTGCAGAATCTCATGAAATCGACATCGACGAGCACGTTGCCGATATCGAGAAGAACGATGCTCATAATTTTACAACTTATGGACGTTACGCAATTCCATTACATCTTTCAGTAATATCCATAAATTAGAACATGAACAGGAAAATACCCGGAAAAGCTTCATATCAGATAACCATTCAACCCTATACTCATGGATCTCTCATCACTTCTTCAGCTTGGAGCTTCGGTCATTCAGGGAAACAGCGATCAGAGTACGACAGGCCTGCCTGCAGAACAGATCAGCTCGGCTCTCGGTAATATTTTCGGCGGAAAAAGCGGCAACCCAGATTTCGCAGCACTGCTCTCCAACCTGCAGAACAGCGGACTTGGAGAAATTGCGACGTCGTGGCTTGGAAAAGGCGAAAATCTGCCGATATCCGCTGATGCCATTTCCGGAATCATCGATATCAAGCAAATCGAACAGTTCGCCGGAAATCTCGGCATTTCGCTGGACAGCGCAAAAAAAGCAATTGCCGATGCGCTGCCGGCGATGATCGACAAAGCCAGTCCTGAAGGCTCCCTGCTCGACACTCTCGCAGACAATCTCGGCGGCAGCGGCCTGGGCGGGATTTTCGATGCCGCAAAAAAGTTACTCTGAGCAGAGCGAATCATACCGGAAGGAACCATCTGCCGAGCTGCCGCAACGACTGATATGCAAGAAGATCGGTATATCCCATGCTGACGGCAAGCTCCGTCAGCATGAGAACGGAGGGAGTTCTGCTTGTGCACAGCATCACAGGACGCCATATCGGAGCGAACTTGTTTTTAAATCGGTAAAGCGCTTCATGGTCGTATGCATATCGAAGAAAAGATGCCGTTGCAACCATGAACTGCTCCAGAGAATTGCGCGATTCTCCCGAGGGCTGAGAGGGCATCATGAACGGTACCTCTCCAAGACTCCACTCGATATATCCTTCGTTTTGCAGTGCCGCATGAACGGCGAATATAAGACACTCCATAATGTCTCCGGGAGCATCTGCATGACGTAACATCAGTTCCGTATGCATCGCCCGCTCTCCTCGTGGCGATAACGTCACCGCTGCATACCATTTGCCGGAAAACGCCCTGAAAACGAACAAACGACAACCGGAATGAGGCTACTGCCTGAACAGGTGCATGAGCTGTGGTTTTGCGGCATGTTGGGTTTCGTGCCTGAATTGCTCGAAGCGATACCGGTTTTCTTCATTAATAAAAACCTCTTCGACATATCCATGCCTTTTTCCCCTGGCAAGTGAGCGTGCAACGGTTTTTCTGACCGGGGCCGCTTTCCGCAGATCCAGAACCGCTTCCGAACCTGTCATGAGTATGCGGCAGCTTCTGTCGAAAAAATATTCAGCCATGGCAGGAGTACAACCGCGAAAAACGAAGCCTGCCGGATATGCCTGCGCCAGGTCGTCATAAAGAGTCTGCAATGAAAATGCGTATGGAATATCGGCGCAGGTGATCCAGCGGATGCGGGACAGAGGAAGCGGAATATCCCGGTAAACCGGACGGATACACGCAGTTCTGGTCCAACTTAACGGCAGCAGATCATGCATAGACAATTTCCGTCTCTCGAAGCCTGAGCAGAAAAGCTCTTCATACTACATCGATTTTTTCGGCTCTTCTTTGGGTTTCAGCGGATTATCCATTCCCTTGAACGCCTCTGCAGCCTTGAAAACAAGCGAACCCGCCGCAAAAATACCAAGCCCCACCACGGCAATGCCGGCAAGTCCGTGCAGGAGAGGTGGCGCGACCGGAGCAATCAACGCTGCCCCGCCTGCAACCCCGACCGCGTTTTTCACCATTGCTGCTGTATCGGATTGAGCCATATCAATCAATCTCCTGATTAATTTGTTTTTGAAGATAGCGATCCCTGAGCGAAAAACAGGGCGTATTAAAAGATCTCCCGTTCCCGTTGCCTGACTGAAAACAGATAGAGGACGTACTCCCTGTCGAGCAGCAGCCATTTGATGCAATGCCACCCGAACCATAATTCCCTGAATTTTCTTTGGCCTGACAACATGTTGATTCTGAAAAAAATTGAGCCGTGCATGCACGGGATTCAGTTGAGTTTGGGCTCACACTGACGGTTTCCGGTCATAACGCTCTGACTGTATTTTTCGCCTGAAACAAAACCTTCGATAAAAACGATCTCGGCAAACTCTTCGAGCGTCATCCCCATACTGATTTCCTGACTGAGATAATTTTCCATCCTGTATGGCTTCATGCGTTTGTTCATCCTTTTCACGTATGAATTCCACGCCCCTTTTACAGCCTGCATCCATAAAATTCTTGACATCGCATGTGTTATTGAGAGGTTTCAGAGATCGAAGACATCCGTCTTGCACACAGTATCAGATAATAACCTCAGCCGCAACAGGAATGCGATCTACATTGCCTGAGGGCAATTCCTCGACAACTGTAACAGTAACAGGTATTGAAACCGGTAACTCAGGGAGAGCCTTTCCGATACTCCGGAAATTCCGGAAGGCAGACATCTTCCTCTCCTGAAATATTTTTGCGGCGATCGGACTCATAAAGGATGAAACCGCCGCAAACCCGGCACCTGTAACAACTGCTCCGCCGACAGCATGCAGTAAAAAAGGCAGGCCGACAATGGGGGCCATCATGGCCAGTCCTTTGATGCCATCCGTGGGAGGCTGAACGTGTAACCATAAACTGTTTCCCTGCTGCTGGCGAAAAGGACATGGTAGCCGGAGATGCCGCCCGGATTCTGGGGGAATGGTGGCAATTTCAGCAGAAGGAATTGCGTAAGCCGCACTGGAATACAGTGTTAAAACAAGGTCTGATTGATACCGAGTCAGCATTGCGGTTGCGCAATGAAGTCTGGAGCACCGTTGAAAACACCGACGGCATTCTGTCCTGATCACGTTCGCTGTGTGTCAACCGGATCATCGGAAGGAATGCTTCCTGACAGGCATTACCATTGAACAAACCGGTATAATAGAGTTGACTTCCATGGAAACATTCCGGCACAAGCTCGTTGCGGTCAGATAGTCGGCGCAGGAGCAGCCGGCTGCTTTTCAGTTACGCTCATATTTACAGTAATCAGAATGCGATAAAGGAAAATTGCCATGCTTCAGAATCCATTGGCTTCAGCTGCTGCCGCTTTAGGCATTGCAGGAGGAACCGCGTTGCTTGCCCCTGTTGCCGCCCCGACGCTGCACGGCCTGGCCGGAATTGCCGTAGTGGGGTTCGGCGTCTATGCGTCCGGATCGACACTCGTCAATGCAGCAAATTTCCTGAGTGAAACCGCCTCGGGAATCCTTGCTGAGGGCACGAGTACCGCTGGACTCATCAAGGACACCTTATTATCCAAACCCAAGCCATTAATCCCGGTAAAGGAGATTCCATTCAGATGGTAAAGGCACCGATTGGTGCGACAGAAAAAACAAGCGAGCGTGCAGAGAAATCGATGTGCGCATGAGATCGTATTGCCAGAACGGAATGGGTACCTTTCCTTGTGGTATCCTGATCTCCTTTGCCCGAACTTTCCGTTCCAGGAAAACCCTCATTTCTCTCGGCAGCTTCAAAAAACCTTCGGCAACCAGGCTGTCCGGGATGCGTCCGGTCAAGTCAGCCTCGAAAAAAAACTTGCCAGAAAGAAGATCCGGAAGCAAAACGAAAGGGTAACCGCCCATGGATCAGGTTACTGTTTTTCTGAACCGATCATTATCCATAAAATCCCTTCATCATGAACTCCTGCTGCATTGGCGCAATAAGTCGGGACTCCATCAGCCTCGTGCTCTGATCGGTCGTCATTCGTTGCAGAAGTTCTCTGCCGGGAACCTCTAAAAAGAGTGATGAGCGATCAAAGTGCAAGGCGGACGGAGCGGAGAAACCGGAGTGAACACGTAGTATATGAGGATTTCGAGCACCGACCAACCCGAGCAATTTGAGTGCATAATAACTTTTTAGAGGCCCCCTTCTGTAAACGGAAAAAGCCCGGTAATTGGCTGATACAATACCGGGCTTTTTCAATGCAATCAGGCCTGGAGATCTTACTTGATGCCCCATAGCTTGATCTTGAAGTCGTCGCTTCCGCTGGCGATGACCCGGCCGTCCGGAGAAATGTCCACCGACTGAACCTCGTGGGTGTGTCCCCTGTATGTGTGCAGAAGAGTGCCGGATCTGACGTCCCACAGCCTCACCGATTCATCGTTTGCGGCACTTGCCACCAGAGTTCCTTCGGGATTGAAGCAGAGACTGCGCACACCGTCTTCGTGTCCTTCGAGAACTTTGAGTATCCCGCCGGTAGATGCATCGAGAATCTTTACTTTGGCGTCGCGTCCGCAGAGCGCGACCAGACTGTCGTCCGGGCTGAAAGATACATAGTGGGAAAGGGTATCGCCGGTTTTGTAGTTGGCAACGTTTTTGCCGGATTCCACATCCCAGATTTTCACGACCGGTTCTTCTCCGCAGCTGACGATTTTTTTACCGTCATGGCTGTATGCCACGCACTCGATATAGGATTTGTGGCCGGTCAAGGTTTTAAGCTCCTTTCCGGACTCGACGTCCCAGAACTTCAGTGTTGTATCGCGCGAACAGCTTGCAAGCGTTCTGCCGTCGGGGCTGAATGCGATCATACGAACCTCGGTATCGTGTCCCTTGCAGACATGGAGGCACGTTCCTGTAGCGACGTCCCAGATTCGCACCGTGCTGTCGATGCTGCCGCTTGCGACTTTATCTCCATTGGGACTGTAATCGACGCACTTGACCCAGGTCGTATGACCTGCCATCGTATGCAGAGCCTGACCCCGTTCAACATCCCACAGCATGACTTTTTCGTCAAAGCTTCCGCTTACCAGTTTTTTACCGTCGGGACTGAACCTCACGCCAAGCACCCGATCTTCGTGACCTGTGAGGGTCCTGATCAATGCCTCGTCTTCCCTGACCTGGGGACGTTTGAGTTCGACTTCCTTTTTACCGAATATCTTTGATAGAAAACCCATGATGATCGATTCTGTTTTAAAATGAATTATGACGAGTTGTTTAATTTAAGAAAAAAAATAACCTTCCCCGAAGAAGAGGTGAGGGATGTGGGAGGTGTGAGAAAAATGGGACTTATAGGACATATAGGACGTATGAAAGGCTTCAAGAATCCTTTACGGGAAGTTCTATAGGTTTCATTCGTCCCATTTGTCCCATTCGTCCCATTCGTCCCATTCGTCCCATTCGTCCCATTCGTCCCATTCGTCCCATTCGTCCCATTCGTCCCATTCGTCCCATTCGTCCCATTACCCATTACCGTCCCATTACCCATTACCCACTCCCCACTCCCCATTACCCATTGAAACGATAAGTTCTTCCCTTCCATTGGGGGCCTTTTCCGAAGCGTGCGATTGCGAAGGAGTTGAGTGCTATGGCTGCAAGCGTGATCTGTGAAAAAGCGTGCAGCAGTGCGTAAGCGATCGGCTGGCGAAACCTCAGCGCAATGAGCGCCCTGCAGATAATGGCAAGTATGACCTGGAAGAGCGGCATGAAAAAGAAGGGCAGCGAGAACTCGGCCTGAAGCAGGGCCGCCGCAAGAAAACCGTATGGGAGAACATGGAATGCCAGCGTGAGAGCAACGAGGATAAACAGGCCCGCAGTGTGGTAGCCGAGACCGGCAAAGAGGTTTTTTGAAAATCCCCGGATGATGTCGCCGGGCGTACGGTACATCCTGCAGCTAACGGCGTCGATACCGTTGAAAACTGCAACGGTGCAGCCGGCCTGCTTGACGGCCTTGCAGAGCCATACATCCTCGACGATGTCCGCCCTTACGGCGCCATGCCCGCCGATCCGCCGGTAAGCGCCGCGTCGAAACAGCATGAACTGCCCGATAGCCGAGCAGAAAGCGGGGCTGCGGGAAGTACGCACCAGCCGGAGTGGCAGATAGCACAGAAGTATGAAGTAGACCAGCGGAATGACGAGCTTTTCCCAGAAACCCTGCATTTCCTGGTACGGAGTAAGGGTCAGCATGTCCGCACCGCTCTGACGCAGGGCCTCGACAGCTCGGCGAAGGGCATCGGGTTCATGACGGGTATCGGCATCGGTAAAGAGCAGCAGTTCGCCTTCGGCGATTTCGCCGAGCTGCTGGCAGGCCCAGGCCTTTCCATGCCACCCTTCCGGAAGCGGTTTTCCCTGAACGACGCGCAATCGAACCCCTGCAGATACCGCACCTGCAGATGCCTCTATGCGACGAAGAATGTCAGGGGTGGCATCCGAAGAAGCGTCATCGAGCACGATCAGCTCATAAGACGGGTAGTTCTGTCCAAGCAGAGACAGAACACAGGCTTCGATACCGGCCTCTTCGTTTCGTGCAGGAACGAGAATGGACACCGTCGGCAGGGACGGGGAATCTCCGGAAAGGTCGGGCAGACGGGAAAGCTCGAACAGGTTGAAAAGCAGAATGCCGGCAAATACAAGCAACGAAAGCAGCACGATAACCTGATAAGCAAGAAGCAGCATGGCGGGTATCATAAACACAGGACCGCAATGACAGAAATGCGGCCCTGTTTTCAATTTGATCGAAAAAGCCTCAGTCGATCAGCTTGTTGATGTCATACTCGAAAATGCCCTCGGCGCCGGCACGCTTCAGTTCCGGAATGAGCTTGCGGACGATCTTTTCGGTAACGATCACTTCGAGCGCAACCCAACCTTCGTCGGTAAGATGCGATACCGTGGGCTGGCGCAGTGCGGGAATGATGGAAAGAATGGCATCGAGCGATCCTTTCGGGGCGTTCATCTTGAGTCCGACCTTGCCCTGGGCGTTGATGGCTCCCTGAAGCAGCATAGCCATGTTCTCGATCTTTTCCCTCTTCCACGGATCGTTCCAGGATGCTTTGTTGGCGATAAGCTTGGTGTTGGATTCGAGAATGGTATCGACTATCCTGAGCTTGTTGGCCCTGAGAGATGATCCGGTTTCGGTAACCTCGACGATAGCATCAGCAAGATCAGGCGGTTTGACTTCAGTTGCGCCCCAGCTGAACTCGACCGAAGCGCTGACGCCATGTCGGGCGAGATACTTTTTGGTGATATTGACCACTTCCGTCGCAATATGCCTGCCTTCGAGATCCCTGACTGACTGAACCGGAGAGTTTTCCGGGACGGCCAGTACCCAGCGGACAGGTCGCATGGAGGCCTTTGAATAAACCAGATCGGCAACCTCCACCACATCGGCATCGGTTTCGATGATCCAGTCCTTGCCGGTCAGACCCACATCGAACGCTCCGAGTTCGACATAGTGAGCCATCTCCTGCGCTCGAATCAGAATTGCTTCAAGTTCATCGTCATCTATGGACGGAAAATAAGAACGGCTCTGGACGGAAAAATGAAAGCCGGCATGGGCGAAAAGATCGAGAGTCGAATCCTGCAGACTGCCTTTCGGCAAACCAAGCTTCAGAACGGAATTGCTCATATCGGAAATAACGGTTGTTGAAAAAAAATCAGAGTTCCTTCAGGAGGAACTCATCATGACTGAACACGCCATAAGGGTATCGGCCGTCGATCCAGGTACCGAGATTGACGTAGCTGCATGCGCCGTTCCTGAGCTGGTGCACTCCCTCTGCATGATTGTGTCCACATACAAAATAATCAAATTCTCGTTCCGCGGCTATCGATTCGGCAAAATTCAGCAGTCTGTTCGACTCCCTGGGAATATCGACAGGTTTGTGATGACGACTCAGGTACGAGAGCTTTTTCATCAGGGCTACGCCAAGATCAGCATGAAATGCCGTGAACAGTCCGAGATTGAACCTGTTTCTGACAAGCCGGGCAAACACCTTGTACCCGACGTCGCCCTCGCCGAGCCCGTCGCCGTGCGCAAAAAGAAAGGTGCGGCCAGCATATTCGAAACTGTTGAGTCCGTAAAGCGTCGCTTTCAGACCGAGCTCGCGCTCGAAAAATTCGCCGAGATAAAAATCATGGTTGCCGGCTACATAGACGATATCGACTCCGCTGGCGGCAAGATCGCCGAGAAGACAGAGAAGGCGTGTAAACCCTTTGGGAATGACGTGACGGAACTCCATCCAGTAATCGAGAATATCGCCAAGCATGTAAAGCGCCCGGCCATCCTCCCTGATCAGGGCAAAAAGCAGTTCGAGTTTTTCAAGCTTCAGCCGCTCCTCGCCTTCTTCCTGAAGTCCGAAGTGAATATCGCTGATGAAGTAAATACTTTCCCGCTGCCGTTGTGCCATCCATTACAGAAGCTGCGCCGACAGAATCACTGCGGCGGGAATGGTAAGGTTATCGACCTCTTTGGGACTCATTCCCTCGACTATAGTGGCAATGAGGGCTATTATCAGGATTTTTCCCGCATCGAAGGCTTCGGGCACAATGAACCATACGAAAAACAGCCCAGCCGCTGCGCTTCCGGCAAGGAAAGCGAGACTGCCCTCGACGCTCTTGTCGCTGAGAATCCGGTATTTCATTTTTCCGTACCTGGTACCGACCACCGGAGCGAGGCCGTCGCCCCAGCCCAGCACGGCCATGGCAAGAACGCCTTCGAAGGTCTTGTAGTAGAGGGTGCCGCAAAGCATGGCGACCAGCACGAAATAGAGCGTACCCTTGAGCAGTTCACGCTTGTCGCCTGTACGGGTCATGGTTTTCACTGCCTGGTCGTCGGCGGCAGCAAAAAGACCTTTCTGGACGAGCAGTACGGTCCAGACGGCAAATACCGTGATGTTCAGATATTGCGACCAGTCTCCGTCAACGAAAAGCGGAAGAAAAACGATGGCCGACCCCGCACAGATATGGGTGATTTTCCTGCTGATATCCCTCGGGAGACCGTGGTTGGTCACCAGGTAGTCCATGAGCGGGGGAACGCTGAATACATAGACGAACGTCAGCAGGGTAACCAGCACGTTATGCCAGAGAGGGGATAGGGAAAAGAAGGTGGCTTCAAGCATGAGCATGGCACATCAGTGATTAGAGGTTATGAAATACATCTCACTGGAGCGAAAAAACAACAAAAAAACCGAAATGTCCCGGAAACCTTACGACTCTCCCGGCAAGCGGACATTACATGTATTTCGAGCCTATCATGCCGGCCACAATCAGGTTGTTGAGGAGAAAAAGAATATTGTTTGCGACCTGATAGCGGAGGAACGCGTTGTGTTCCTGCACTTCGCTCTTGCCGATGGCATTACCGAATCCGTCTTCGACGGTGCCTTTCATAAAGGAGATACCGCTTTTGGGGTCGCGCAGCAGCTGTATCTGGATGACGATGTTCAACACCAGACCGATCAGCACCAGAACGACCGCCACTGTGAAGCCCCAGCTCCAGGCAAGCCAGGCAAGCACGGCGAATACCAGATCGATGATGGTGAACGAGACCAGAAACGTGTTCCTCGACCCGATCATGACCGCCAGCGATTTCAGGCCGCCCTCCTTGTCACCCTCGACGGATTTGAAGTCGTTGAGAATGATGAGCGCTATGGCCATGAAGAAGTTCAGTCCTGCAAGCCAGATAACTTCGGGCCGGATTTCGCTGAAGAGCGCATTGGCCGACAGGAAGGTGACAAAGCTGTAGGAAAACCCGACAGCAGGCGCTGAGGTAATGATGTTCTTCTTGAGTTTCAGCGGAGGAGCAGAGTAGATATAGGCAATGAAAAGAGCGGTCAGGATGGAGACGATGATCACCGTACCTCGCACACCGCCGATATACAGACCGAGAAAAACCCCCAGACCTATGGCGAGCAGCAGCACGACGATACTGTTCCAGAGCGCTTCGTTAACACTCAGGCGTCCGGAAGGTATAGGGCGCGTCGGCTCGTTGACGCGATCGAGTTCAAGATCGAAATAATCGTTGACCGACTGGCTGAAACCGGTACCGAGCGGACCGTAAAGCAGAAATATGGAGGCAAGCAGCAGGTAGTCGTGAAGGGTGGCCTGCATGGCGCCCGATGCCATGACCCCTCCGGCAAGACAGGGAAAAACGCTGATCCAGGTTACCGGATCGAGCAGCTCCAGGTGGGCTCTGAGTTTATCGGTGAATCCAGGTCGTTGAGCGGCAACTGACATTATGCGGGTGCGTTAAAAGATGCTTTCGATTAAATTTCAATTTACGAATCTCTGTAAAGATAAAAAAACCTGCCGAATGCGGATAAGCTTTTTCGAAAGCATTCAGTAATCCGGCAACGCTTCGCCTCTGAGCGTTGCCGAAGAGGAGCCGGTGATCTTCACCCTGACAAGATCGCCCGGACTGTGCCGGCCCCGATCGAACACCACGACCCGGTTCGTTTCCGTTCTGCCCATGAGCTGCAGTGAAGAACGACGGCTTTCCGTTTCGGCAAGCACCTCGACAACCGTGCCAACCGCCTCGCCGAACAGTTCCGAGGAAATGGAGTTCTGCAGATCGATGATCTCCTGAAGCCGTCGTTTCTTGACATCTTCGGAAACATCGTCATGCATGGTGCGGGCCGCAGGCGTCCCGGGTCGAACCGAGTAGTAGAACATGAATGCGGAATCGAACCGGATATCGCGCATCAGTTCAAGCGTTTTTCGATGGTCGTCTTCGGTTTCGCCGCAAAATCCGGCGATAAGATCGGTTGAAAAGGATATCCCGGGAATCATGTTTCGAATCATGCCGATCCTGTCACGGTACTCCTCGATGGTATGGCCGCGGTTCATCCTGCCGAGCATGCGGGTCGATCCTGACTGTACCGGCAGGTGTATATGATTGCAGATGTTTGGCCTTGCCGCCATGGTTTCTGCAAGCGAACACGACATATCTTTCGGATGAGAGGTCGTAAAGCGTATTCGAATGCCTGGAACTTCGCGACTGACCGCGTCGAGCAGCCTTGAAAAATCCGTTCCGGCAGCCGGATCCCGGTAGGAGTTGACGTTCTGACCGAGCAGCGTTATTTCACGGCACCCGCTTTCGGAGAGTGCCCGCACCTCATTGAGCACCGCTTCCGTAGGGTGGCTGCGTTCCCGTCCTCTGGTAAAGGGCACTACGCAGAAGGCACACATGTTGTTGCAACCCCGCATGACCGGAACGAAGGCAGAAAGGGTGGCGCTCCTTGAGGGCTCGACCCCGACATAGGTTTCGGAGGTATCGAAATCGAGTCGCGATACCCGACGGCAGCCTGATGCGGCTTCGGCAATAAGAGATGGCAGTGCCCGGTAGGTGTCCGGACCGGCAAGAAAATCGAGCAGCGGAAAATCATCGAAAAGCGTTTCGCGCCGGTACTGAGGAATACAGCCCGAAAGACCGACAAGCAGATCGGGATATCTCTTCTTGACGCCCTTCAGGTGCTGGAGATAATGCGCAATGCGCTCGACGGCATTCTCACGCACTGCGCAGGTATTGAGCAGTATTATGCCTGCCTCTTCTTCTGATGAAGCCTGCCGGTACCCTCCGTTTCCGAGCAGTGTCGTGATAATATCACTGTCGGCCTGGTTCATCTGGCAGCCGAAGGTGTGTATATGGAACTTCGCCGGATCTCTTTTCAAAACGAAAACCTCCCGCAGCCTGACATGATTTCAATCAAACCCCGAAATGAATATGCTTGAACTTTTCAAGCAGCGACTCGGCCTCCTCCTTGCACTGTCCGCAGACCGTACCTATTTTCGTATGTTCCTGCAGTTCGAAATAGGTGCGGGCCCCTTCCAGTACGGCTTCCTCGATATCGTGGTCGGTAATGCTCATGCACTGGCAGACGGTCTTCGCCTGCTCCTGCATGACCCGGTCATCCATACCGTTGCGGACATAGTAATTGTTGATGGCCGCCCTGAGCGCCTTGTCGCCGAGCACCGAACAGTGAATCTTGTTATCCGGCAGTCCGCCAAGCTCTTTGGCGACATCTTTGGGAGAGATATGGAAAGCCTGATCGAGCGTCATGCCCTTTACCATTTCGGAAAGTATGGAGGTGCTGGCTATGGCACTGGCGCAACCGTAGGTCTTCCACTGGCAGTCAGTAATGATCTCGCTCTCTTTATCCACCCTGATGACGACCATCATCTGGTCGCCGCACTGCAGATTGCCTTCCAGGCCGACGCCGTCGAATTCATCGGTATTTTCGCCCTGCATGATATTTTTCGGGCTCATGAAATGCTCTTTCAGTTTCTCGCTGTATGCCCACTCACCTGCTTGCAGCATGCGCTCCTCCTTTAATGTATGCCGTTGACATGTTTCTTATTCGTGTTATTGTTCTCGGCAGAACGTCGAGCATATACTCCACCTCCTGCATGGTACTGCCCCTTCCGAGGCTGATTCTTATAGAGCCGTGAGCGCGCTCGGCATCCACGCCGGTCGCGAGCAGCACGTGTGAAGGATCGAGCGAGCCGGAAGCGCAGGCTGATCCCGTAGAAACCGCGATGCCTTCGAGATCGAGATAGAGCAGAATTGCCTCTCCTTCAGCCCCGGGAAACGATACATTCAGCGTGTTCGAAAGCGAATCAACAGGGTGACCGTTGAAATGGATATCGTCAATCCGCTCTTCGATGCCTTTCTTCAGGGTGGACTTCATTGCCGCAAGACGCAGCTCTTCTTCCTCCATTTCCTGCATGCGCATCTCGACAGCTTTGCCAAGCCCGAGAATGCCGAGCGTGTTTTCCGTACCCGCTCTTCTGCCTCGCTCCTGATGCCCGCCGCGGATTAACGGACAATAGGGGGTGCCTTTTTTCACATAGAGCGCCCCTACTCCTTTAGGGCCGTAAATTTTGTGCGCGGAAACAGTGAGAAAATCGACGTCGAGCAGGCTCACGTCTACCGGAACCTTGCCGGCCGCCTGGACGGCATCGGTGTGCATCAGCGCTCCGCTCTCATGCGCCATTTTTGCGATGGTCTGAATATCCTGCAGCGTGCCGATTTCGTTGTTTGCCATCATGACCGAAACAAGACCCACATCGTCGCCAAGCATCTCTTCAAGCTGATCGAGATCGACTTTTCCGTAACGGTCGACGTCGAGATATTTCACCCGGGCCCCCCTGTGGGCGAGGCACTCCGAGGTTTCGAGCACGCACGGATGCTCTATTTTTGTCGTGATGATGGTGCTTCGCATCCTGGTGCCGGGAATGCACATGTTCGATGCGCAGACAAACAGGGAAAGCACGGTATTGTTGGCTTCGGATCCGCTGCCTACAAAAACCACCTCTTCCTGGGTCGCTCCAATGAACTCCGCGACCCTTCTTCGGGCATCTTCCACATTGGCCCTTGCCTCGCGACCCCATGCGTGCATGCTCGAAGGGTTGCCGAACATCTCCATGGCTTCGGTCATCTCTTTTTTCACTTCCGGATGCAGGGGAGTAGTAGCGTTATGATCAAAATAGACCTTCATGGCAGCAGTAATACTTCATGGTTTGAAATTGAAACTCTTCAGTTAATCGCGTTAATATAAAAAGATTCACGGCAGCTCATCGAAAAGCCAGGTGGAAAGATATCGCTCCCCGCTGTCAGGAAGAAGCACAACGATGGTTTTTCCTGACATTTCTTCACGCCTGGCGACACAGACAGCCGCATGCAGCGCCGCACCCGAAGATATGCCGCACAGAATACCCTCATGCCTTGCAAGATTTCTGGACATTTCGCCGGCATCCTGATGCGTTACGGTAATCACTTCGTCGATTATCGAGCGATTGAGAATATCCGGAACGAAACCGGCACCGATACCCTGAATTTTATGCGGCCCGGGCTGCCCGCCCGACAATACGGGAGAATCAACCGGCTCGACCGCAATGATCCGGACGTCAGGCTTGCGCTGTTTTAGCGCCTCTCCGACTCCGGTTATCGTCCCGCCGGTGCCGACGCCGCCAACAAACGCATCAACCCTGCCATCAGTGTGCTCCCAGATTTCAATTGCAGTTGTGGCACGATGTACCGCCGGGTTGGAAGGATTGCGGAACTGCTGCAGGATAAGGCTGCCCGGAATCGAAGCGGCAAGCCGCTCCGCTTCGGCAATCGCAAGTTTCATGCCGCCCGATCCGTCCGTCAGCACCAGCTCGGCACCGAGAATCTGCATGAGCCGGCGCCGTTCGATACTCATCGTCTCGGGCATGACAAGCATCAGGCGATACCCTTTGGCTGCGCAGGCAAAGGCAAGCCCGATACCGGTATTGCCGCTTGTCGGCTCGATAAGCGTCGTACCCGGCGCGATACGTCCCTCTTTTTCGGCATCTTCGAGCATGGCCACCGCTATGCGATCCTTGACGCTCGACATCGGGTTGAACGACTCTATCTTCAGAAGCACCTCTGCGCGGCATCCTTCGCACAGACGACGCAGACGCACAAGAGGAGTATTGCCGACCGTCTGCAGGATGCTGTCGTATATTCTCATTATCGTCTTTGTTTTATAATTATTGCTATTGTCAGCAGCGGCCGTATACCGGAACAGCCGCTCCGTGCAGCGCCCGCGAAGCGTCGGATGCAAGAAAAACAATGACATCCGCCAGCGCATCCGGGTCAACCCAGGTCGAAAAATCCGAATCCGGCATATCCTTGCGGTTCTGCGGCGTATCGACGATGCTCGGCAATACGCAATTCACATTTATGCCGTAATGCTTGTTCTCTTCGGAAAGCGTCTCGGTAAAACGGATTACTGTCGCTTTCGACGCGCAATAAGGGCCCATCAGGGCTTTTCCTGAAAGCGCCGACCTTGCCCCTACCGTCACAATCTTTCCCTGTCCGCGCTCGCGCATGTGCGGTATCACAGCATGACAGACATTCGAGAGCGTAGAGACGTTCAGCCGCATCATGTACTCCCAATCCTGTGACGAAATCAGATGCAGAGGCGTACCCATTGAAAATCCTCCGGTAAGCGCAACAAACGCATCTATCCGCCCGAAAACCCTCAGAACATCCGCAACCAGCAGACCCGCCGATTCCGGCGATGCGAGATCCGTCTCAAGCACAAGAACCCGCTCCGAGCCATCATACGTCTGATGAAGCGGCCCGGCATGACGGTCGCAGAGTGCAAGTGAAGCCCCGGCTTCGTAAAAAGCAGCGGAAACCGCCCTGCCTACATTGCCTGCAGCACCGCCTACGACGACTATTCTGTCCGAAAACTGCCGCATAAATCAATTACTGTCCGTTAACACTTCTTGCAGATACCCTCTTGTTAATTACCGAAATAACGAATGATCTGCCATCTTTATTAATTCCCCAATATAGACATATTTTGTCCTATATCCTGAAATCGATCATTATCGCGCCCCATCGGGAACAAATCGCAAAAGCTACTGAAACACGAGGGTTCTTTCCGTTGACGGCGGCAGTTTTTTACCGTCAAGATAAAGTTCGACGTAGGATGGACGCCCGATATTGATCCAGAACTTCTTTTCCGCATTGAAACGAAGCACCTCGCCTTTCTTGAACAACCCGCCGGCATAAACTCTCGCGCTGTCGTCTGCAACGACCTTTACCCATGTCTGATCCTCGATGATTCTGACCTCAAGCACTCTGTTCATTTTCGGCTTTTCAGCCTTGATGACCCTTGCGGAATCGGCTGAACGGGCGGCTTCCGTGGCGACGAGCGAAGCAATCCGGTCGCTCTGACGGTCTGCGGCAGCGGAATCTTCGGATGCAAGCGAATCTGCAGGCGGCAGGAGAGGTATGAGCCCCTTATCGACAACCTGTTCGGCTACGGCGGCGGTATCGGCATCGATCAGCGCATCTGCCGATGAACCGTCACTGACGCCGGTTACCGAGGGTACGGAAACAAAAAAACGGGGTATGACGAAAAGAGCAGCAGATACAAGGATCACCGCCAGTACGACCAGCAGCCTGCGCGGAGTGACATGATCCTGCAGACGCGACATTACGGAAACCGTACGTTCGTAAAAAAGGCTTTTTCCGGAATGTTCGGAAACGGCAGCGGAAACCGAAGCCTGAGATTCTTTCCTTCCGAGCAGCGATTCACGGAAACTATTGAAGTATTCTTCATTACCGATGCCAAGCAGAGAAGCATACTTCTTGACATACGCGAAAACATAAACGCCGGGCAGAAAATCGAAATCGCCCGATTCGATTTTTTCGATGATGTCCCGGCTGATGCCGATATGCCTGCTGACCTCCTCGACAGTAACATTCTGACGTTCACGAGCATGTTTGAGTGCCGTTGCCAGCTGCTCCAGTGAAAAAATGCCAGAACCGCTCTCTTCCATGTGTTTATGGGTGAGTTAATGGGTGTCGATTATCCTGGTTATGACGCAATAAACCGTAAATAAAAAAAGAGATGCAAGGAAATAAAACGGTTATTGACTGTCAACAGGTAAATCTACGAAAATACCGGGGATCATGCCAGAATCAACACAAGAGTATTCGATGAACGGGACAGGTTCCATGCGAAAAAACGTATCTGTTTCACTCCCTCTCTGTTCAATAGACTCCATATGCGGAAATTAACCGCCATGTCGCGTTATCGCCACCATGGAGTCCGGAAAGCGCTGACGCGGAAGAACGATCCTTTTCGTCAACCTGCCTCAGAAGCCCGCGAATGGTCGCCAGTTCAGCTTCTCCGAACGGCTTCCACAGAAGGTATACCCTGTGGCCGGGATTGAAAAGCTGATGCAGTCTGGCATCCGCCGGGCGATCGGCAGAAAAAAACCTCACCGGAGAGCCTTCCTTGATGCTGTCGGCGTGGAGTCCTGCATGAACGATTTCACGTAAAGAGGATGTCATGGAAATTTTTTTTTCATCGGCGACAGTACTGCCGGAGTAGAACAGCTGAAAAGGCACGGCAGGATCGGCAGCAACGATCAGATGGTCATACCTGCCGGAAACCGCTCGAACCGGATCGATCAATGCCGCTGAAAACCAGAGGTAATCACGATCCCGCGACACCGGATCAAAGCCGGATCCGGGAAAGTGACGCAATGCGTTTATATAAACGGCGAAGGCCGGAATCCGAACGGGAAAGAGAATCGTACGGTACCGGCGTACCGGCAATACCAAACTCTCTTGCGCCGATGGTCATCACCGCAAAAAACGAATCCGCAGGTACCGGCCTGATGATGAGCTGTCCGCTTTTCAGGACGCGCTGCAGCGTCTGAAGCGTTACCGGTGTCATCTGCAGTACCGATGCAACAGCGGGATTGATTGTCTTCACCTCGCCAAGCAGCTCGAAAAGCCTGCCCCGCTTTGCCTGCAGGGCTGCTTCGGCAGCACGGTTCAACTCATAGCCCCTTCCCTTTATGAAAATATCGGCTTTCCGCTGCAGGAGACCAGCGATGTCCCGCTGCAGAAGGCGCACCTCCCGTTCGAGCGATTCATGTCCCTCACCGAGCTTCATCTGATCCGAACGATCAGAAAGGCTCCGCTGAAGCGCAAGCATCTCATACTGCTGCAAGGCATCGTACAATTCGAAAATTCTTGCCTGCCGGATGAGGATCCCTGAAAGAACGCGCTCCGCCTGACGTTCAAGCTGCGCCATTTCCGCGCCGGTATACCTCGGATGGTAGTTCTGATAGAGCTTGAGTCCCCTGCGAAGGGCATCGATCCGCTCGGAGGGGTCGAGATCGTTCCCGCTTGTGCCGAGTCGCAACAGTGCTGCCGCTTCGGCAAACTGCATATTCTTCGCAGCGAAATAATCGCCGGTCTCACGGTACGGCACAGACTTCTGAACAACCGCGGTATTGGACTCGAAGCGAAGCAACTGCAGCAGAAAAGGGTTTTTTGAGCGTTCAGCAAGAGCAAGCGTGCGAAAAAGAAGATAGCTTGCGTTTCTGCGATGTTTTTCGAGCAGCTGCAGGCTCACGGCTGCTGCTCGAAGCGCATGGATCCTTCTGGAAAAATCGCCTTCCATCGAGAGCACCTTTCCGGAGAACGAGGCGATCTGCATGGCAAGATCATGAGCCTCCCTGCTGCCGGCCGGCCTCCTGTGCATGCTGCATGCAAGCAATCCCGAAAGCCCCCTGATTTTCGCGACCGGATCCGACTCATCCGAGGCCGACTTCCGGTAAATCTCTTCGGCCGTGTCAGGATCGCCAAGACGCAACGAAAGGGCTGCACGATCGAAAAGAATCTCTTCGTCGGGATTGTCTATCGCCGAAAGAGCTTCTGCCGCCCCCCTGAAATCGCCGAGTTCGGACAGCCACATGGCTTTCTCTTCGATCATGAGAGATCGAAGAGAGTCAGGGAGAAGATTTCCGGCATGCAGTTCAAGAAAACGGGTTGTTCGCATCGCCTCGTCGTAAATACCGATCAATCCTTCCAGATGACGCTTCCTGTCAAGTTGGACAACTGCCTCAGCGGAAAGTCCGCGCACAGTATCGGAGGCCAATGCCTTGTCATAGAGCTTCAGCGCCTTGTCGTACTCGCCGTTTCTCGCAAGGAGTCCGGCCTTTCTGTATAATTCAGGCACATCACCGCCTGTTTCATCCTGAATGGAACATCCTGATAACAGGATGCAAGCGACGATCGCCGTAATGATCGGCAATAATCCTGCCATTATGGAAAAACCTCCCCTCTCAGGGCAAACGTTGATGAAACAAGTATGTGATCTGTTCCGCGAACGATCTTCATGGATGAACTTTATGGATGAACTTTATGGATGAACTGCCCGACATCATTCTTAGTTTCCCGAAAGCAACATTTCGATTTCCCGCCGGGTTTGTGTATCTTCGCTCGATATTTTTTTTATTCACCATTGTAAATCGAGATCTTCACCATGGAAAGAACGCTTACCATTCTTAAACCGGACTGCGTGCGCAAACAGCTTATCGGGGCCGTTATCGATAAAATCGAACGCGCCGGGTTCCGCGTGGTCGCCATGAAAAAAACAAGGCTCACGACAGAAACTGCAGGAGAATTCTATGCTGTGCACCGCGAGCGTCCGTTCTTCGGAGAACTCGTCGAGTTCATGTCTTCCGGTCCGTGCGTGCCGATGATCCTCGAAAAAGAGAACGCCGTTGCCGATTTCCGAACCCTGATCGGCGCCACCGATCCAGCCCAGGCCGATGAAGGCACCATCCGCCAGCTTTACGCCGACAGCAAAGGAGAAAACATCATCCACGGCTCCGACTCAGCTGAAAATGCCGCAATCGAAGCGTCGTTTTTCTTCTCTCTGGAAGAGACGGTTCGCGTAAACTGAAACTCCTCCCGAAACCGGAATCTGAAAAGCGGCCTCAATGCCGCTTTTTCAGGTTTTCAGCCCTTACTGCCCGATCTGTTTTTTCTCCTTGATATCATGCAGGTAATCGCTGAACGCCTCACCGTACATCTCCCAGACGGTAATGAACAGCCCTGCAATAATCGGCCCGACTATGAAGCCGAACAGTCCGAAGAGCCCCAGTCCTCCGAGAGTGCCAAAAAAAATGAGCAGTTCATGCATTTTAGTATCCCGGCCAATGAGAATGGGACGGAGAACGTTGTCAAGCTGGCTGACGATGAGACTGCAGAACAGAAACACCGAGCCCGCCTCGATATAGTGACCCGTCGCGGCAAGGTAAACGACGGCAGGAAACCAGACAAGCGGGGGACCTAACACTGGTACGACCGACAGCACCGTCATGATGGTGCCCCAGAACAGGGCACTCGGAATTCCTGCAAGATGCAGGGCAAGACCGGCAAGCGAACCCTGGATGAGCCCGACAACCATGGTGCCTTTGAGGGTCGCTCTCGTAACCGAAAGAAACCGTTCAAGCAGCCTGCGCTGGTCGGATTCGGCCAGAGGCATGTAATAGATGATTTTTTCGAGCAGGCCTTTTCCGTCTTTGAGAAAAAAAAACATGGTGTAAAGAAACACAAAAAGCAGAAAGAGGTCGTTCACAGCAGAGACAGTGAGGGAAGAAATGCTGTTGAACAGAAAACTGCCGGCCATCCCGGCCAGTTCCGCGGCTTTCCGGAGAATCTCCTCCTGGTAAAGCATCAGCTCCTTATAGTAGGGGAAGGACTCCAGCATGGCGTCATATGCTGCCGGTTCCTGCAGTTGCCGCCGGATCCAGGGAACGGCCGAACTGCTGATCGAGTATGCCTGAACGGCAACGATGCCGGCTATCGCCATAAAAGGAAGAAACACCATGACGAAAAGCAATAGCATGGTGAAGGCCGAACTCACGCTCCCGTGACCCCTGAAAAGACGATCGATCCTGCTGTAGACCGGCATGGCAAGCGCCGAAAAGATAGCCGCAAGAAAAATAGCCATCAGAAAGTAACGGATCATGGCGAAAAACAGCGTCGAGATCACCAGAACGATCAGCAGAAGAACCACCCGGCTCGCTGTAGGCGTATTCATACGATTCATGTTGTTGGTGTTTCGGTAACGGGGCCTCGTCCCCACTAAAACCATTCCTCTTCCGACTGCTCCAGAAGCCTCGCCCTGACGAGCGAAACCGCAAAAATCGCTGCGGTTTCGGCCCGGAGCGTCGAACGGCCAAACGAAATCTCCGCAAACCCGGCGGCTTGGGCCTCTCTGACCTCTTCAGTGGTAAATCCACCCTCTCCCCCCTATCAGAAAAAGAACGTTTCCTCCGCTGAATGTTCGATCAGAAAGCGGCTGCGAAGAGAGTTCATAGGGAATGAAACGGCTTTCGAACCCTTCAAGAGCGGTTACTGCAACGAAAGAAAGCGGTTCGCTTATATGAGGAAGATAGCATCTGCGCGACTGACGTGCAGCGGAAAGTACGATATTTCTCCATCTCACGAGTTTTTTCGCCGCACGCTCTTCCGCCGGCTGGGCAACCGTGCGCGCGGTGATCATTGGAATGATGCCGGAAATGCCAAGCTCTGTAGCCTTTTCAAGAAAAAACTCGAACCGTTGGGGAGATTTCAGCAGGGAAAGCGCTACGGTTACCTTTGTCCGGGGAGAAGGCTCCGTCCGTTCCGACAGAATATCCCCTTCGAGCGCGTGTTTTCCGATTGCGGCTACAAGAACGTCGAGGTGCAGTCCGCAACCGTCAGTAACATGAATCCTGTCTCCCGTTTTTTTACGGAGTACGCGCACGAGATGGTGGAATTCGTCGCCGTCGAGAATCAGGCGCTTCCCCTTCAGGTCGATATTGGGCCGCAATGCATAAAAGAGCTCCATGATACGCTATTCTTTTATGGTGAGTGCAAGAGCCGCAAGCGAGACGGCGAGAACTCCGGACTTTTTCAATGCTGCCGCAGCAGCAACAACGGTCGCACCGGTCGTAACGACATCGTCAACGAGAAGGATGCGTTCAGGCATCGCTTCGGCCGCGATCCTGAATGCCGCATCGAGGTTCTCCCGTCTTTCGGAAACCGAAAGACCTGTCTGGGTTTCGGTATAGCGACACCGTTCGATCAGATCGGTGCGCACAGGCCTGCGGAACGTTTCGGCTATCCCTTCGGCTATTTTTTCGGCCTGGTTGAACGAACGCTCGATAAGCTTGAGCCGGTGAAGCGGAACAGGTACAAGCGCGTCTATACTTTCCGGTTGAATCACATCGGAGAGCCACTCCCCGAGTTCCCGGCCGAAAGCGCGGCAAAGCGTATAGTTTCCCTCGTACTTCATTGAATGCAGGACTTTCTGCAGCGGACTATGCCGTGAATACCTGTAATGGCAGGAAGCCTGGCTGATAAGCGTGTCGGCCTTGCCGAAATGCGACCGGATGGAGTGCATGAGCATATGGCCGGCTGCACGGGCATCGGTAAATCCGTCAAAACCCTCCTTGCAGTCGGCGCAGCATCCCGGCTCCCGGGGCATCAGCAGCTTACCGCAGACAACGCAGACCTCCGGAAAAAGAAAATGGAACAGCCGGGCGCTCATCGTCAGGTACAAGGGATCATTGAAAACACAATGCGGCCGCGCCATGCATTCCGGCCCTGTTGCCGAGTTCCGCGGGTACCAGCTCGATTCCATCATGCATCGACGGAAGCGTGGAACGCAGCAGCTGCTGTCGCGCCGGATCGAAAATCAGCCCCCCCGCTGCAGCTATGCCGCCGCCGATGACGAATTTCCTTATATCCATAAGCGCAGTGACGTTAGCGAATCCGACTCCGAGTACCGAGCCTACTCTCTCCCACACTGCGAGCGAAAGCGGATCGCCCTGCCTGGCTGCCTGCTCGATGTGCCGGGGAGAGAGCATCGCGCGATCATGCCTGCAAAGACCCGAAAGATGGCTGCCCGAAACGGGGTCTTCCGCAATGAGAGCCCAGGCATAATCAACGATGCGCTCCTTTCCGATCATCCCCTCGATGGTGCCGCGTATCCCGGCATGAACCGAAGGCCCCTGAAAATCCACGATCATGAACCCGATCTCCCCTGCCGTACCACCACCTGCACCCCGATAAAGCTTCCTGTCGAGCACGATGCCTCCGCCGACGCCTGTACCAAGCGTCACCATGAGAAAATCCCGAAAATCGCGTCCCGCTCCGTAACACGCCTCACCAAGTGCAGCGGCATTGGCATCGTTTTCGATGAAAAACGGCGATGAACCGGGAGATGTCCCCTCGAGCACGCACGCAAGCGCTTTTCGAAGCGGAAAGGTTGTCCAGCCGGGCAGATTGGGCGGATAGCTCAGCGTGCCCTCCTCCGGATCGACCGCGCCGGGAGCCCCAAGCCCGGTTCCCGCAAAAGCATCGGCGCCAAGCCCGTCGGAAACTTCATCATAAAGCGCGGCGACAATCCCGGAAAGCTGGGAGACGATGCCTTCGGGTCCCGAAGATGTATCGGTAGGAACGCTCCTCTCCAGAACAATCCCGCCCTGAAAGCCCACAACGGCAGCTTTGATTGCCGTCCCGCCGAGATCGATGCCGATTGCCCATCGTGACATAGACGCTGTGATTGTTTCGTTAGCTGCTGAAGGGGCGGATAAACTTTCTGCCGTACCTGCCCGAGGCAAAAAATTCCAGAATCTCTAGAACTTCCGGTTCGGAAGGGCACTCGGAACGCACTCTCTCCAATGCATTGCCAAGAAGCAGACCCGACTGGAAGATAATGCGATACACGTCGCGGATAAGGGTGATTTTCTCCGGAGAAAACCCCCTTCTTTTCAGGCCTATGGCATTGAGCCCCTCATAGCGGAAAGAAGCGTGCCCGCCTGCCATGACGAAAGGCGGCACATCGGACGAAGCGCGGGAGATTCCCCCGACCATGCTGTACCGTCCTATCCTGACGAACTGATGCACGCCGGCAAGACCGCCGACAACGGCATAGTCGCCCACCTCGCAATGCCCGCCGAACTGCACGGAGTTTGCGATCACCACATTGCTGCCTATAACGCAGTCATGACCGGCATGAACATAGGCCATAATCAGGTTATCCGATCCGACCACAGTTTTGCCGCTCGCTTTCGTGCCGCGATTGAGGGTGACGCATTCGCGGATTACGGTGCGATCGCCTATAATAAGACAGGTTTTCTCTCCCGAAAACTTCAGATCCTGGGGCTCTCCGCCCAGAACGGCCCCTGTATGAATCCGGCAATCGCTGCCGATACGGGTGCCTGCGGCGATATGCACCTGCGGCCCCACTGCCGTGCCGCTTCCGATGGTTACATCGTCTTCGATGACCGAGTAAGGACCGACCGAAACGCCTGCGCCAAGAACGGCATCCGGGCTGATAATGGCGGTTGGATGGATAGTGCTGATCATGGATTTATGTATTATTGCTGTTCCTTCTGTTGCTCAAAGGCTTCCCTGATGCGAGGCTCCTGCAGCTCCCTCGACAGCGATTCGATGACCCTCTCGGCGTCACGATCCCTGCCCGCGTCGCGATACGCTCCGGCAAGCACGAAAAACAGCTTCGGATCGGACTGATAGCTGCTTCCTGCAGCGAGTTTTTCAAGATAGGAAATATACTGCGCAGCTTTCTGTTTCGAGCCCAGCCTGCTGTAGAGCGAAACGACCGTCCCGGCAAGTTCGGGGTTAATGGGATACCTTTCGGGAGGAAGCACTCGAGCCGCGGTATCGAGTACTTCGATCGCAAGTTCTCCCCTGCCGGCCGTGCGCAGGGACTTTTCTCCGGCGTCTATCCTGAGCGTACCTCCGGCGTCCCCGGCGAGGTCGAGCGCAAGACGGACAAACAGCGGCGCATAGTTCGCGCTGAGCCTTCGGGAGGTCTCTTCGAGAGTAACATCGGGATTATGGAGGTTCCGGAACCTGTAGACGCTCATGAGGGACCGGTAGAGCCTTGCAGGATCGACAAAGCTCATCGGATCGTCACTCCGGAGAGAAACAACCCTGTAGACAAGACCGTCAAGCCTCAGATGGCGCTGCAGCCCTATCATGCTCTCCTGATCGACCGTCAGGGCGAAACAGATCGGGCGACGGGGAAAATTGTTGGCGACGATTTCGTAGACCGCGATATCCTGCGGACGGAGATATCCCTGGCCCTGATAGGAAAAACCGGGCTTCAGCACCCACTCAAGGCTGTCGGAAGGCTGCGCAGGAAGAGAATACCCGCGACGGGCGGCTTCGCGGGCAAGCAGGATACCATCCTGCCCGGCAGGGATCGATACATCCACCGAATCGACAGGAATATAGGTGATGGAGGCAAGCTCGCCGTCGCCGGCGCCGAACGCGACCGGTTTGGCTCCTCTCGGGCTGGTATTCTTGAGCTGCAGCAGGTACCATCCGGTATTGGCAAGGCTGAGGTTGACCACCCTGACATCTGTCCTTATACGCTCGACCTCCTGAAGGTACCAGAGCGGAAAGGTATCGTTGTCGCCGTTAGTGAACAGAATGGCATCTTTCTCGCAGCTCTGCAGCATGTTCCATGCCCAGTCCCACGGCACATAATTGCCCGACCGGTCGTGCACCCTGTAATTCGCCTGCAGCATGCGCCCGTTGATGAAGAACAGTGCAGCAGCGATGAGCGCTCCCGAAAGCATGGCCTGCTTCCGGCCTCTGGCCAGGGAAAAACGATCCTTAAGCCATGAGGAGAGGCTTTCAATACCGATACCGATCCATATGGCAAAAGCGAAAAAACTGCCGGCATAACTGTAATCGCGCTCTCTGGGCTGCGGTTCGGTCTGGTTAAGGTAGATGACGAGCGCTGCGCCGGTCAGAATGAAGAGGGCGGTCACCACCATCCCCATTTTCCATTCGCGCCTGAAATGCGCCGCAGCGCCGGCAAGACCGGCAATGAAGGGCAATCCCCAGAGTACCGACCAGTCGACGCCGGCGCCTTCCATGTCATGCTCGCGGCCTATGAACTGCCATCCAAAATAACGCAGATACATCCTGTTGAGCTGATAGCTCATGAAATAATCGAGATCGCTCCGGTACTGCTGGTAGAAGTACTGATGCACCGGCTCGGGCGACCACCGTCTCGGCCAGAGCGGCATCTCCCCATACTGTTCGCGGTTCAGATACGAAAAAAAAGCTTCGGGCGTCGAGGGATTGTTCTCGTTGATGGGCGGCCCGGCCTGGGCACGAGCGTAGATCAGCCCGTAGGAGGTGTACCCGATAATAACGAGAAAGAGCGAAACAAGCAGCGTATTCGACATCGCCAGGCGCTCCTTGTGGGTATACCGGATGCCCCAGCCAAGCGCGGCTGCAAGCAGCAGCAGACCCCACCACGAAGCGAACTGAAACAGGATGGGCAACCCTTTGATAATCACCTGATAGATCAGGAAAAAAAGCGCAGAGGAAGCGGCGACAAGCAGGGAGAACGATTTCAGGGTAACCTCGTATCTTCTGAAATAGTAGATCAGAGCCGCGGCGAACACCGCAAGCAGGCTCAGAAGATGCACCCCGATGGAGAGCCCCACCATATACATCATGAGCATCAGCCAGCGTTCGTGGCCCGGATTCGGGTACTCCTCATACCAGCGGAGCATCAGCCAGACCACCATGGCGGTAAAAAACGACGAGAGCGCGTACACTTCCGTCTCTACGGCATTGAACCAGAAACTGTCGGAAAAAGCCAGCGCAAGCGCGGCGACGAGGGCGCTGCCATATGCGGAAATCTTCTCGGCCGCACTCCAGTCGTCCGGGTCGCTTTTTCGGTACATGATGATGAACCGCACCGTGATAAGATAGGTGAGCATCACAGTAGCAGAACTTGCGATGGTGCTCAGCAGATTCACCCTCGCGCCGATATCGTCGAAAAAGGGAATCATCGAAAACAGGCGACCGACAAGCAGAAAAAGCGGCGCGCCGGGAGGATGCGGCACTCCGAGCGTATACGCGGTAGCAATGAATTCGCCGCAATCCCAGAACGAGAGCGTCGGCGCCATGGTCATCAGATACAGGAGCTCGGCTGCGGCAAAAAGCAGCACGGCAAGGAGGCGGTTAAGTGCCCGGTGTGTCATAGGTTTCGTTTCGTTCGCGTCTTTATTTTGTTTGCTTTCATGTTTCCAGGGAAATCAGCTCTCCTGCTATATGGTCGGCAAACAGGAATCCCCTGCCGGTAAGGAAAATGCGTCCGTCTTCCAGCACGATCCATCCTTTTGCATGAAACCGTGCCAACATACGCTGCAGGTTCTGCCCTAATTTATCGCGTTTTCTTAAAAACCCAACATCGAGACCCCGGTTTATACGCAGTGAGAGAAAAACATGCTCCACAAACCGCTCTTCCTCGGTCAGCGTCTCTTCAATGGCGGAAAAAGCAGGCGGTCCGGCAAGATAGCGAAGCAGGCTTCCCGCGTTCGCACGGCGAACCTCGACAGGTCCCGTGCGGATGAAGCTGTGAGCAGAAGGACCAAATCCGAGATATGGCTCACGCATCCAGCAGGCAAGATTGTATCGGGAATGATGACCGGGAAACGCAAAATTCGACACCTCGTAATGGCGATATCCGCTGCCGCAGAGCCTTTCGACGGCCGACAAGTACATCGACGCCTGAACCGTTTCTCCGGGCACCGTTACAATGCCCCTCGAAATCCTGCTCTCAAGCAGGGTTTTTGGTTCGATGGAAAGCATATAAACCGATACGTGCGGCACGGCAAGTCCCACGACATCGTTCAGATCCTTCTGCCACTCGCCGGACGATTCCCCCGGCACCCCGCAGATAAGATCCACGCTGAGAGTGTCGAACACCTGCAGCGCCTTGCCGGTTATCCTGCGGGCATCCTCCGCCGAATGCCTGCGGCCGAGAACGGAAAGCTTGCGCTGCTGAAAAGACTGTACACCAAGGCTGAGGCGGTTGACGCCCGCACTGCGCAGTTCCCGCATCGCAGGTACGTCGAGATCCTCGGGATTGGCTTCAAGCGCTATTTCCGCCTCCGGCTCGAAATCGCCGATCGCCGAAAGAAGGTCGAGCCATCCGGCGATAAAGCTCACCGGCACCAGCGAAGGAGTTCCCCCTCCTATATGTACCGCTCTCACCCTGCGCCCCCTCAAAAACGGTGCGGAAGCGAGCGTTTCTGACGAAAGAGCCCTGAAAAAAGATTCGACATGGTCGAGACGGGTGACAAGAAAAAAATCGCAGTAGCTGCACCGGGTACGGCAGAAAGGAACATGCAAATAGATGCTGAGCGGTTCGCTCTCCTCATGGAAACAATCCGGGAAAGAACGTGCGTCAGGCAAGAATATGACCTGTAACGGCCCGATAGAGGTCGTCGGCGATATGTTCCGGCATGATGCCCCGCTCGATGCACATGCGCTCCTCATTGTGCCCGGTCCTCACCAGCACGGGCCTCAGTCCCGCCCGAAGACCGCACTCCACATCGACGATCTTGTCGCCGATAAAAAATGAACGGCTGCGGTCGACAATCAGACCTTCCGCAAGAAAATCGGCAATCGCACGCTCCACCATTCCGGGTTCGGGCTTGCGGCATCCTGTATCGCGATCGTAAAGCGGATTGGGATAATCGGGATGGGACGGGCAGTAGTAACACCGGTCGTAAGAGGTACCCCATGCGGCCAGCAGTTCGTTCAGATAACGGTTCACGTCCTCGACCTGCTCGATCGTCGTGATGCCGCGCGCAACGCCGGCCTGGTTGGTCACGACAACGATACGGAAACCTGCCGACCTGGCAAGGGCAACGGCCTCCGCCGCGCCTTCGATCAGTCTGAACTGCTCTCTCGACGTGACATAGGAACCGATATCCTCATTGATGGTGCCGTCCCGGTCAAGAAAAAGCACCCTGACGGTGTCAGCCATGCCTCTTACGATTCAAGCAGTTGTCGGTAAAGCTGGTCGTACTCCTCGGCGGAACTCTTCCAGGCGAAATCGCGGCCCATGGCATCCAGAACAAGCTGCTGCCAGCGTTCTTCGTCGTTGTAGAGATCGAGAGCTTCCCTGATTTTATCGATGAAAGCATCGGCAGTATACTCATGGAAAAGAAACCCGGATCCGGAACCGTCCGTAATATCGGCTATGGTTTCGACGATGCCGCCGCCGGCATATGCCACAGGAATGGTGCCGTAGCTCATCGCGAACAGCTGCAGCATGCCGCAAGACTCGATGCGCCCGGGCATGAGAAGGATGTCCAGACCGGCAATCGCCAGATGCAGGAGCGTATCGGCATGATCCGGCATAAGCGCCACCTGCTCGGGATACTCTTCGGCAAACTTGCGGAAAACGGCTTCGTATGCTTTCTCTCCGGAACCGAAAATCAGCAGCTGCATATCGAGCCCGACCATCCGATCAAGGCTCTCCTTCAGGAGTTCGCCTCCCTGAAACGCGTCGAAACCGCCTATGACGCCCACCAGGGGACATCCCTCGGTATACGGAAGGCTGACCTCTTCGAGAAGCGCTTTCTTGTTATCGAGCTTCCCCTCCATCCGGTCGGTGCTGTACCGCTTCTTGATCAGTTTGTCGGTCGAAGGATTCCACTGACGGGTATCGATACCGTTGAGGATGCCATGGAACCGCTCCTTTCGCTCCTCTACGATAGGACCGAGCCCATAGGTATCGTTTCCGTCGCTCACGATCGCATCGGCATAGCTCTTCGATGTCGTTGTCAGAAGATCCGCATGTTCGACGCCGGTATACAGCATATTGACCTGGTCACCCTCCCGATGCAGGCCGTTGCATACCTCTTCGGGAAGCAGCTTCTGAAACACCTTCAGCGGAAGCACCCCCTGGCGGTAAACGTTGTGAATGGTCAGTACCGTCCTGATATCGCTGAAAAAGCTGTTTTGCGCGTAGACAGTCCTGAGCAGCAGAGGCAGCATGCCTGCATACCAGTCGTGGCAATGAATGATGTCGGGCTTCCACCCGAGCCGCTGGAGAGTTTCCAGAACGCCGACATTGAAAAAAATCACTTTTTCGGCATTGCTCTTCTGATCTCCGCCGCTCTGTATATCGGTAAAAAGGCCGTTGCGCTTGAAATACTTCTCGTTATAGAGAAAATAGGTCTGGATCTTGCTGGACGGCAGCGCCGTAACCTTGACATGAAGAAGTTCGGTTTTATCTTTCAGGTTAACCTCGATGTCCGAAAGCCGCAACACGTCATGCAACCGGAACTTCCTGTCGTTGATGGTGCCGTATTTCGGCATCATGATACGGGCTTCAAACCCTTCTTCTTCAAGAGCCTGGGGGAACGATGCCATAAAATCAGCAAGAGCGCTGATCCTTACAAACGGGGAGACTTCACCAGAGACATAAAGAACCTTGAAATTTCTTCTGGCCATCTATATATCAATCGATCTATAATTTTTCACCAAATACTTTCATAGAACTCCATTTCTTTTTAATTTACGAATTTTTAAAGACAGATACAATCCGGGCATAAAGCAACCGGTTATCAGGAAGACAACGCTGAAACGCAACCGCAACATCATTCTCCTTCCGGTATTGCTTGTATTGAGCCTCGCCGGAGGATGCGCATCGGACAGGCCCCCTTCGGGAGGCCCTGTCGACCGGTCTCCGCTTCAGGTGATCTCTTCCGAGCCGGCGCACACCGCAACCGGCTTTTCAGGTACAAGCGTCCGCCTCGTATTCAGCCACCCGGTCAGCGGCCGCGAGTTCCTCGGCGCGCTCGGGATCTCTCCCGCACTCGGCAACTACGACGTGGCCGTCAACGGCCGCGAAGCGGAAATACGCATATTCGAACCACTGAAACCTGAAACCACCTACCGGATCATTCTGAACAAACACATGCGCGACATGCGCGGCAACAGGCTCGGCAATTCCGCAGTCATCGCATTCTCAACCGGTGCAGCAACAGATGCCGGCTCAATAGAAGGCTCGGTTTATGCCTACAGCCTCGCCCCCGCTCCCGATGCGCTGCTCATGGCTTTCAGGGAAGGCGGCAGCGCGGACCAGCCGGACTATCTGGTTCAGGCCAACAACGACGGAACATTCAGGCTCGACAACCTTGCCGGCGGAGAGTACCGGGTCATAGCCGTGAATGACCGCAATCACAACCTGCGTTTCGATCCGGAAACGGAATCCGTTGCCGTAGCCCACAAGGTCCGCATAACGACGGGAACAGCCCCGCTTCGACTGCGGTTCCCTCCCGGCACTGACACAACCCCCATGCAGACCATAACGGAGCAGGCAAAGCCAAACGATGAAAACGGCACCCTGTCCGGCTCCTGCAGGAGCGATGCCGACGCCCTGGCCATCGAAGCGCGACGAAAAAGCGACGACGCATCGTTCCTTGCTGCTGCCGTAAAGGCGGCAAAAGGGCTTTTCATATACGCATTCAAGTCCCTTCCTCCGGGAACCTATACCGTCAGCGCCTACGTACCATCAGACCGGAAGCAGGGAGCGAAGCCTGAACCATGGAAACCAGGGAAACTCGAACCATTCACTCCATCGGAACCCTTTGCCGTCTACCCCGATACCGTACGAATCCGGCCCGGATGGCTGACCGACGGGATCGATATCATGTTCAGGCAATGACGGCTTTCGGCCTAACAGTTTCATGCGTATCTTCCTGCCGGAAATCAACTGTCATGCACAACAAATCCATACACTGACCCGTCATGAACGCACCTTCAAAAATAGGCCCGAACTCCATTATACAGACCGTCGCCGCACTTGAAGAGCATTTCGGAAAAACCGAAGCTGAAGCCATCCTCAAACGAATCGGCCAGGGACACTGGATCGGCAACCTGCCGACGGAGATGACTGAAGAATCAAAATTCCACAGCCTCGTAACGGCCCTTGAAAAAGAGATCGGCGATAACAAAACCGCCTCGATCCTTGAAGAATCGGGCCGCCGTACCGCCGCCTACCTGCTCAGGGTGCGCATTCCGGGATTCTTTCAGAAAATCCTCAGGCTGCTGCCCGCCGGGCCGGCCTTCAGCCTCTTCCTTTTTGCCATAAGCAAAAACGCCTGGACTTTCGCCGGCAGTGGCGAATTCAGTTATACAACCGGCAAGAATCCGGAAATCACGGTCAGGGTGACCCACCCGGGCACTCCCGTCGTCGGCAACTTTTACCTCGGCACCTTCGAAGCGCTGCTTGAAGAACTGGTAAATCCGAACACCGCCATAACCCCGACAATCAAACAGCAGAACGGCAGCATCCTCTGCACATACCGCTGCAGGATTTAAGCCCATACAGGACGGACACGAGCCTTCACGGACAGGGGTGGACGAAAAACCGGAAGTATTGACCGTCGTATTTCTCTCCCGTTCCACGATAGTCCGGGAAGCTCCGGCGAACATCCGGCAGCGGGTGACCATTCCCTGTTGCACTCCTGCTGCCGGCAATGCATATTAGAGGAAACCGCAACCGTCATCGCATGAAACTTTCTCGCATCCATACCGGCCCGGTGCTGGATTTCTATACGGCGGATATTTCGTCGGAACTCGAGCTGCCGCTGGCGGGCTCGGGAATCGCTGCGGGTTTTCCTTCTCCGGCGGAAGATTACGAAGAGGTTTCGCTGGATCTGAACAAGGCGCTCGTCAGACACCCTGCGGCCACCTTTTACGCCCGCGTAAAGGGAACGTCCATGACGGATGCGGGTATCCTCGACGGCGATCTGCTGGTGATCGACAAGGCGCTCGAGCCGAAAGAAGGCGATATAGCGGTCTGCTTCCTTGACGGGGAGTTCACGGTGAAACGAATCGGGCGCATCGATGGGGAACTCTGCCTGCTGCCGGCGAACGAACGGTTCAGACCGATCCGCATCAGCGGGGAGAGCGAGTTCATCGTATGGGGCATCGTGACCTACGTAATCCATAAGGCCCGTTGAAACGGACAACGCATCGGGATAATGATTTCGATTTTCACCGGCATCAAAAAAAAGTGCCCGGCATGTTTGCCCTTATCGACTGCAACAACTTCTACGCATCCTGCGAACGGGTGTTCAACCCGGCCCTGATCGGCAGGCCGGTGGTGGTGCTGTCGAACAACGACGGCTGCTTCATCGCGCGCTCGGAAGAAGCGAAAGCTCTCGGCCTGCCGATGGGCGGTCCGGCGTTCAAATACCGGGAGTTGCTGCAAAAGCACCGGGTCTCGGTGCTGTCTGCGAATTTTACCCTGTATGGCGACATGTCGTCGAGGGTGATGGC
>Ga0194125_10001001_pt1 | contig 48041 bp, 34 predicted proteins | sample TA2KigC250mmetaG_FD_148626 | JGI IMG/M metagenome (GOLD analysis project Ga0194125, IMG submission 148626) | Freshwater microbial communities from Lake Tanganyika, Tanzania - TA2015034 Kigoma Deep Cast 250m | ecosystem: Environmental > Aquatic > Freshwater > Lake | place: Tanzania: Lake...
CGCGAGCAGCGCCTTGAGGTCCGCGCCGGTTTCCCATACCCGCATCGCGTTGCGCTGGACGATGCGGTAGCCGTCCTCGCGGCTGACCCCGCGTTCCGTCAGCTTGAGCAGCACCTGCTGCGAGTGGATCAGCCCCCGCATCAGGTGCAGGTTGCGCTCCATCTGTTCCGGAAGGACCCGGAGCTTGTCCACGAGCCCCGCGAGTTTCGACAGCATGTAGTCGAGCGCGATCGTCGCGTCGGGCAGGATCACGCGCTCCGCGGAGGAATGCGAGATGTCGCGTTCGTGCCAGAGCGGAACGTTCTCCATCCCGACCAGCGCGTATCCGCGCAGCAGGCGCGCCATGCCGCAGAGGCGTTCCCCGATGATCGGGTTCTTCTTGTGCGGCATCGCGGACGATCCCTTCTGCTCCTTGCCGAAGAACTCCTCGACCTCGTGCACCTCGGTCCGCTGCAGGTGGCGGAACTCCTGCGCCCAGCGTTCGACGGAACACCCCACGAGCGCCAGGGCCGCCAGGTACTCCGCGTGCCGGTCGCGCTGGAGCACCTGCGTCGAAATCGCCGCGGGCCGCAGTCCCAGCTTCCGGCAGACGTAGGCCTCGACCGACGGGTCCAGGTGGGCGTGCGTTCCGACGGCGCCGGAGAGCTTGCCCACGCGGACGATGTCCTTCGCCCGCTCGAGCCGTTCGATCGCGCGCCCGAACTCGTCGTACATGAGGGCCATCTTGAGGCCGAACGTGATCGGCTCCGCGTGGACGCCGTGCGAACGGCCCATCATGGGCGTGAACTTGTGCTTTCGCGCCTTCCGGCCCGCGGCGGCACGCACGGCCCTGGCCCCGCGAATCAGGAGATCCGCCGCCTGGACCATCTGGACGGCCAGGGCGGTGTCGAGAACATCGCTGCTCGTCAGTCCCTTGTGGATGAACCGCGCCGACGGTCCGACATGCTCGCCGACGTTGGTCAGGAACGCGATGACATCGTGATGCACCCGGGATTCGATTTCGTCGATTCGGGCCGCCTCGCACGCCGCCTTCGTCCGGATGTTCCTGAGATCCGCCGCCGGAATCTCTCCCAGGCGGTGCATTTGCTCGCAGGCCAGAATCTCGATGCGGAGCCAGATCGCGAACCGATTCTCGTCGGCCCAGATGGCGGCCATGTCCGGTCGTGTGTATCTCGGGATCATCTCTCTGTCCTCATTGCATTCCCGGCGGATCCGATTCGCGGCGCCGGCTCGGCGCCCCGGTTCCGTCAGGGCCTGCGCGCCGGCAAGGTGCCGTAGCCGGACCCACCTTGCAAGCCCGGCGTCATGGGGCTCATGAACGGCGTGCGGATGGTGGCGGCGCCGCCGGCCGGGCTTCCTTCGGACGCGCGGATGCCCCGATCCAGCCCGGCGCCCGGGGAGGTGTAGGAGTAGCGGGTTTCGCTCAGACGGCTCAGCCCGCCCGGGCTTCCCTGTGAACCTGGCGATCCGCCGGAGTTGACCGTCCACCCTCCGCTTGCGATCCCCGCGGACGCCGCCCCCTGCGCCGGCATGATGCTGGGCGCAACCGATGCGGGAAGACCCGCGTACCCGCCGCCCGATCGTTGATTCCAGGAGAAGATCGAGGGCACGCCGGTGGAGACCGGCTGCAGCTCGGCGGATTGCGCGCCTCGTTCCGAGGACGGCTTTCGTCCATCGGCGGTGTTCGATTCGTGGTCCGGCGTCTTGGCCGCGATTCCGGGGACGGTTCCGGGCCCGCCTGCTGTGGATGATGCGGGCGATCCCTTGGCGTCCTCCCGGCCCGGCGCCGCATCGGCCCCGCGTACGCCGCCTGCGGGGCGCCGCGCCATGGCCGCGTCCCGGCGGTCTTCGTCTTGAACCCGAAGCGACGGCGCGGAAATCCCGTTCGTCCCGTCCGCTCCAAACCCGCCGCGCTGTTCGCTTCCCGCGGGAAGTTGCAGGCGGCCCCGATCGTCACGCAGCAGCCCGGTGGCCCGCTTCTCCGCCGCGGACCCGAACAGGTCCCGTCCCATGATCGCGGCGATCTCCTCGGCCTCGGCCTCCTCCTCCTCCTGCTTCCTGCGCCGCTCCTGTTCCTTGATCTTCTCGTCCCGGAGGCTCTCAACCTCGTCCGCAAGCCAGCCGTAGGCGCTCTCCTCCTCCTCTTCCTCTTGCTTTCCGCTCAGGAGGTCGATCTCCTTCTGAATCCGTTGCTGCGGGGTGAGGAGCCAATCCTCCTCGTCCTTCTTCCTGTCCTTTCCCTGCCGCGAAGGCATCCGGGGCGTGATTTGCATCGTGCGCTGCACGGAGTTCCTGCCGACGGAGACTTCTTGCCGGTTGGGTTCGATCTTCGCGGCCCGGTCGTCCTTCTCCTCCTCCACCGGCGCGGAAACCGCGCCCTCCGGCCGGTTGATCGAGACCTCGGACGTGTACATCCGCCGCGTGCGCTTCTTGAAGATCAGCCCGTTGGTTGTTGATCCGTCGCTGACGGCGTCGTCCTCGGCGGCGGCGGGCAGGACGCCGTCCGGGTGCGCGGAGAGGAGCAGAACCAGAACCCCGCACGCTGTGAATGCTGTGCTCTTCATGGCCTTGACCGCCCGGGTGTTCGGGCCCGTCACGCCCAGTATAGGCCCGCCTTCTCTTGATTCCAATCCTGTTTGTGCTACATCCGGCCCTTGATGGATCCGCTGTTCGACACCATTGCGGCGATCTGCACCGCCCCGGGGGCGGCCGGGATCGCCGTGGTCCGCCTGTCCGGTCCCGGCGCTCTGGCCGCCGCCGATCGGGCGCTCCGGGGACACGGGCCGGCGCCGTCCTCCTGCCCCAGCCACACGGTTCATCATGGTTTCGTGGTCTCGGATCACGGCGCGCCCCTCGATGAGGTTCTTCTTTTGATCATGCGGGGCCCCCGGTCGTTCACCGGCGAGGACGTTGTGGAGTTCCATTGTCATGGCGGACACATGCCTGCGACCCGGTGCCTTCAGAGACTGCTGGAATGCGGCGCGCGCCCAGCGGCTCCCGGGGAGTTCACCCGACGCGCCTTTCTGAACGGACGCATCGACCTCACCCAGGCCGAGGCCGTCCTCGACCTTATCCGCTCCCATTCGGACCGTTCCGCCGACATGGCGCTGCGACAGCTTCGCGGCGCGTTGCGCGAGACCTTGGAGGCGGCGCGGCGGCCCGCAATGGAAACCGCCGCCGTCCTGGAGGCCTCGCTGGATTTCCCGGAGGAAGATCCCGTTCCGTACGATCGATCCGCCCTCATGACCGCCCTTCGCGGATGCTCGGCCCGGTGCCGGGCCCTTGCCGCTTCGTGCCGGCAGGGCCGCCTCCTTCGTGACGGCATCCGGATCGTCATCGCCGGCCGCCCCAACGCGGGGAAGTCGTCCCTCTTCAATCTCCTCGTCGGCCACGGGCGCGCCATCGTCTCCCCCCGCGCGGGAACCACCCGCGACACGATCGAGGAGTGGCTTTCCATTGCCGGATATCCGGTGCTTCTCATCGATACGGCCGGCATCGCCTCCTCCCCTTGCGAGATCGAACAGGAAGGGGTTCGTCGGTCAATGGACGAGCTTGTGTCGTCCGATCTCGTTCTTTATGTGATTGATGCAAACGAAGGGCTCCAGGACGACGATCAAGCCACCCTCCGCGGCCTTGGCCCGGCCAGGGTCCTGATCGTGTGGAACAAGATCGACCTTCTTCATGATGCGGCCCCGGTCCATCCGCAGGATCCCTGGCCATCGGTTTCTACATCTTGCACAGAAGGATCTACTGCAGAGATTGTTATTAGTACCGTGGCGGATCTTATCGTGCGCAGCATGGGCGCCCAGGAGGACGGCGCGCCCGCCGTCTCCGAGCGCCACCGCGTTCTTCTTGATGCGGCCTCCGCTGCTTTCTCCCAAGCCGCGGATCTCCTGGGTTCCCCGCGGGACGACGCCCCGGAACTTGCATGCGCTCACATCCGGGACGGCGTGGAGAACCTGGACGCCGTCACCGGCGCCCGATTCGACGACGACCTGTTGGATCGAATCTTCTCGGCCTTCTGTATCGGAAAGTGAACGCAACCCAGGATCCCATCGTCGTCATCGGTGCCGGACATGCCGGCATTGAAGCCGCTCTCGCTTCCGCGCGCACGGGCTGCCGTACGCTCCTTGTCGTCCCGGCTCGGAATGCCATCGGAAGGATGTCCTGCAATCCCGCCGTCGGCGGAATGGCCAAGTCTCACATTGTCTCTGAACTCGACGCCCTTGGCGGCGAGATCGGCCTGAACGCCGACCTGACGTCCATCCACGCGAAGACCTTGAACACCCGCAAGGGTCCAGCCGTCCAAGCGACAAGATGTCAGTGCGATAAGCGATTGTACTCAAATATGATGCAAGAAGTAGTATCTGGACAGATGTGTCTGGAACTATGCTACGACGAGGCTGTTGGAATCGACGTTGCTGATGGTCGGATTCGCGGCGTTTTTCTTATGGCCCGCGGCCTGATCCGGGCGAGCGCGGTGATTGTCTGTGCGGGCACTTTCTTGAATGGGCGCATCTACGTCGGCCATCACGTCGTCCCTTCCGGCCGTGCCGGAGAGGCGGCGTCCGAGCTTCTGGGGAGCGCTCTCGATCGCATCGGTCATTCCCGGGAAAGGCTGAAGACCGGGACGCCGCCACGAGTTCACAGGGACAGCCTCGATTACCGGCGAATGACGGTCCAGTTGCCGGATGACCCGCCGCCGCTGTTCTCGTCGCGCCTGCGCCGTATTCGCTCCACGTTCCACGTGGAACACGCCTTTGGGGGTTGCCCGGTCCGGGAATCGTTCCACGTGGAACACCTGTGCTCCCTCGGCGCCCCGTGGCCCCCGGGATCCGCCCAACTCCCTTGCTTCCTCACCCACACCACCGAGCTTACTTTCGACGTGATCTCAAGGAATCTGAAGAAGAGTGCGTTGTACGGGGGTCTGATCACGGGAACGGGCGTCAGGTACTGCCCGTCCATCGAGGATAAGGTCGTCCGGTTCCCCGACAAACCTGGGCACCATGTCTTCGTCGAGCCCGAGGGCCGAGACGACATCCGCGTCTATCCTAACGGAACTTCGAATTCCCTTCCTGCATCGGTCCAGCTTCAGATGCTAAGGAGTATTCCGGGGTTTGAGCATGTTCGCGTGATCAGGCCTGGCTATGCCATTGAATATGATTTCTTCGATCCGAGGGACCTCCGGGCCACCTTGGAGTCGAAGTTCGTGGCCGGCCTTTACCTCGCAGGGCAGATCAACGGGACCACGGGCTACGAGGAGGCCGCGGGACAGGGCTTCGTGGCCGGGATCAACGCTTCCCTGGCGACGCGAGGGCTCCGGCCGCTGGTGTTTTCTCGCGATGAGGCCTATCTGGGCGTGATGATCGACGACCTTGTCACCCGAGGAACGGACGAGCCGTACCGGATGTTCACGTCGCGCGCGGAGTTCCGGCTGCTGCTCCGACAGGATAGCGCGCCCTATCGATTGCTTGGAAAGGCAATGGCAATTGGAATCCTTCCGCCTGCCGTACTTCGTGATACGGAAACATCGGCGGCACGTATTTCGGACGAGGTTCTGAGGCTGCGTTCGATCCGTGTCGAGGGAACAAGCCTGGCTCAGCTTCTCGCTAGACCTGGTTGTTCGTATCGCGATCTGCCTTCTGCCAGGGCGGATTTGTCTTCCGAGGAAGTTACCCAAGTGGAGAACGACATCAAGTATGAGGGATACATCGCCATCGAGGCGGCCCGATCGGATCGGCTGAGGAACCTCGACCGCACCGCGATTCCGGAAGATCTGGACTACTGGGCGTTATCCGGCCTTCGTCACGAATCCAAAGAGAAGCTGGCTCGTATCCGCCCGAGGGACCTCTCCCAGGCCCAGAGGATTCCCGGGGTGAGCCCGGCCGATCTGGCTCTCCTTCAGGTTCACATCCACCGGCTACGACGCCTGTCTTCCAACGATCCCGGATAGAATCGCCCGCATGTCATCCGGAAGGGGAGCCGAGAACTCAAGATCCTCCAATGATATCGGATGAGTAAATGCTATTCTTTCTGCATGAAGCATTTGTCGTGATGCTCCGATCGATGCGCTTTCCTTCTTCCTTGCGCCGTACATAGCATCGCCGACGATCGGGTGCCCGATGTGTGTCATATGGACGCGGATCTGATGGGTTCTTCCCGTTTCGATCCAAAGCCTCACGAGGCTGATCCGTTCGTTGCTTGCGACCACCGCGTAGCGCGTAATGGCGGTTCGGCCGTGTTCTGTGTCGGTGGTCATCTTCTGTCGATTGGACGCGCTTCGGCCGATCAGCGTCCGGACGGTGCCTGTTTCGGGTTCCGGCCTGCCGAACACGATGGCCACGTATTCCTTCGTGACCTTGCGCTCCTTGAACTGCTCGACCAACGCCCGATGGGCCCGTTGGGATTTGGCCACCAACAGGAGTCCGCTGGTGTCCCGGTCCAGGCGGTGCACGATTCCCGGACGAAGCTCCCCGCCGATCCCGCTGAGGTCCGGGCAATGATGCAGCAACGCATGCACGAGGGTTCCGCCCTCGTGTCCGGGCCCCGGGTGAACAACCCAGCCGGGCGGCTTGTTCAGGACGAGGAGGTCCTGATCTTCAAAGAGCACATCCAGCGGCCGGTCCTCGGGCACGAGGGCGCTGGCTCTCGGCGGCGGTATTTCGTAGTCCACGCGGTCACCGCCCGATACGGTCGTCCGGGCCTTGGTGACGATCTCGCCGTTGATCTTGACGCGTCCGTCGGCGATCAACCCCTGCCACCGTGACCGCGAATGCTCGGGCAGGATTCTCGCCAGGCACACGTCAAGGCGCCCGCCAGCATCTTCCACAGGGACTGCAACCGAGGGCATCGGGGCTCCTCACGTCCGGCGCATCCGCAACCGTTGCAACGCGACGATGCCGGATACCAGCAGGCCGATGCTGATCCACTGAGCCAGCGAGAGCGGCCCCATCATGTGCCGCTCATCCCCACGAAGGAACTCCAGCATGAACCGGAGCGCCGGGTAGGTCACAAGATAGAGAGCCACAATGCTCCCGGCTCGTCCTCCTCTTGCGTATTGCTTTGCCAGAAAATAGTATATGACTACATCTCCAACGGCCTCATACAGCTGTACTGGCTGCCGTCCGCCCCCCAACTGGCCGATCCAGTGCCGGGTCCAGTCGCCGTGACAGCACCCGTTGAGATAACATCCCACCCGGCCGAAGGCGTGCCCGAGCGGAACTCCGGACACAACGAGATCTCCCAGGGAGAGAAGGTTCTCGCGCCGCCTCATTCCCAGCAGGAGGACGGCCAGGGTGCCGCCGATGAAGCCGCCGTAGAAGATGAGACCGCCGCGGTCGATCCGCAGAATCCCCACCAGATCCGCTGCGTAGACCTCCCAGTTCGCCACCACGTAGGTCAGGCGCGCACCGAGAATCCCGCCGACCATGATCCACAGTACGACGTCCGACGCATACTCCGCCGGCTTGCGCTCGATTCTGGCCAGCCGCGTCCAATGCCAGAGCGCCGCGCCGAACCCCATCGCGGCCAGCACGCCGAACCAGTAGACGGGTCGCGCGCCGATGTGAAAACACACGGGGTCCATGCGGGCCAGAGTATCCTGGGCATCTTCCGGACGCAAACTGCGCGGTTTCCCTGGGGGCTTTTCTCCGTCGCACGGCCTGCTATCATCCGCACGTGAACGCCGTCCCCCGATTCATCATCCGCGGCGGCCGCCCGATCGGCGGCCGTTATCGCCCCATGGGCAACAAGAACGCGGCGCTGCCAATGCTCGCCGCCTCCCTGCTCACCGACGAGCCCATGGTCCTTCACAACGTTCCGGACATCCTCGACGTCCGGGTCATGCTTGAGCTTCTGTCATCGGTCGGCGTCGACGTCTCCTTTCAGGACCATACGGCCCGCCTCTGCGCTGCCCGCGTGCGCCGGCGCTTCTTTCCGGACGCGCTCTGCCGGCGCGTGCGATCGTCCATCCTGCTGGCGGGGCCCATGGCCGCGAGATTCGGCCGCGCGGTCTTGTCGCCCCCCGGAGGCGATGTCATCGGCCGGCGGCGCGTGGACGTTCACGTCGCCGCTCTCCGGTCGCTGGGCATCGACGTTGAAATCGGTTCCCGCTTTGTCTTTCGCCGGACCGGCCTCCGCCCGGCGGATCTTCTTCTCGACGAAGCCAGCGTGACGGCGACCGAGAACATCCTCATGGCCGCCGCGCTCGCGCCCGGCACGACCCAGGTCTACAACGCAGCCTGTGAGCCGCATGTTCAGGATCTGTGCCGCCTTCTCGTCATGATGGGCGCGACCATCGAGGGGATCGGCACCAACAGCCTTCGAATCCTCGGAGCCGCCTCCCTTCATGGCGCCGAGATGACCGTCGGTCCCGACTTCGTGGAGATGGGAAGTTTCCTCGCCGCGGCCGCCGTCACGGGCGGCGCCCTGGAGGTGGAGGGCTGTCCCGACTCCCGGACGTGTCTCGTCTGCAGTCGCGCGTTCGGCGTCTTCGGTCTCTCGTGGAAGTGCGGTGCCAACGTTCTCGAACAGCGCGCCCGCGCGACGCTGCGCGTGGCCAAGGCCTCCCATGGCCCGGTGCCGAAGATCGAAGACGGCCCGTGGCCGGCGTTTCCCTCGGATCTGATGAGCATCGCCATCGTGGTCGCAACGCAGGCCCGCGGGACCACGCTGTTCTTCGAGAAGATGTTCGAGAGCCGCATGTACTTCGTCGACCGCCTGATTGAAATGGGCGCGCACATCGTCGCATGCGACCCCCACCGCGTTCTCGTCTCGGGCCCGGCCCGGCTTCACGCAACCACCACGACAAGCCCCGACATCCGCGCGGGAATGAGCATGGTGGTGGCCGCCCTGTGTGCCCGGGGCACCAGCGTCATCGAGAATGCCGCCATGATCGATCGCGGCTACGAGTGCCTCGCCGAGCGACTGGCCGCCCTGGGTGCCGATATTCGAAGGGCGTGATCCTTTGTTAATTACTGGCGATTTTCACGCTTTTTCGGCCTTCCGCCGTCGTTTTCTTCCCGCGGGTCCGACCTTGGTCCCCGCGGTCCCTTTTCGATTGTCAACCTCAACGACGATCATCCGCCGTCAACAAAGGGTGTCCCGCAACCCGCGGCATCCAACATCTAGCGGTGCCTCTCTCTAGCACTTCTTTGCTCCCACTGGGCCATTGTCTCCGAAAGGCGACCCCGGTACGGTGCGGGCTCGTCCGCGGGGGGCAAGGACCCGGGCTGTTTGCAACCTGTGGATAAGTCGGGTTTCGGCTTCGATTTCTTGGCTTTTTGGTGGTTTGGTTGTGTACAAGCGACCCTCGCGGTGGAGGACGCTTGATGGCGGAAGGGTGTTCGGTCGATGCAAACAGCAGGCGAGGAACTTTGGGGGAGGGTTTGCGTGGAGCTGGCCGCGCGCCTTTCCGAAGAGGTTTTCTCTCGTTGGATCCGCGTGATTCGGCCGTGCCGTCTCGAGGGCGACCATCTTGAACTCTCGGTTGCCAACGATTTCTACGTCTTCTGGCTCGAGGAGAACTATCTTCCGCTGATCACGGCTGCAACCACGCTGGTTGCCGGACGCGAATTGCGCGTGACGCTCGCGGTGGAGGACCGTCTGCCGGCACGCGCGCCCGAGCCTGTTCCCGCTGCTTCTTCTCCGCCGCGGCCGCGCGCGCCATCGGCGCCGAGGGAGTCCGTTTCCATTCCCCTCGACAACGGGTTCACCTTCGAATCGTTCGTGCTGGGTCCTTCGAATACCTTTGCGCACGCCGCCTGCCTGGCGGTCGCCCAGACTCCGGGCCGTGCGTACAACCCGCTGCTGATCTTCGGCGGGTCCGGCCTGGGCAAGACCCACCTGATGCAGGCCATCGGGCATCATGTGTTGAAGACGGCACGATCGGCCGTCGTGTGCTACACGTCCGCCGAGGCCTTCCTCAACGAGTACATCGAGTGTCTCCAGCACAACCGGATGGTCGCGTTCCGGAAGAAGTACCGCGGCGTGGATCTTCTCCTGATCGACGATATTCACTTCCTCGCGGGCAAGGCCGGCCTCCAGGAAGAGTTCTTCCACATGTTCAATGAGCTGCATACGCGGGGCCGCCAGATCGTTCTGACGTCGGACCGTCCCCCGAGCGAGATCCAGGGCTTGGACAAGCGGCTCGTCTCACGGTTCGAGTGGGGCGTGACGACCCAGATCGAGCCGCCGGATGTGGAGACGCGCGTGGCGATCCTTCGGAAGAAGGCCGAGGCGATCAAGCTCCGCCTGTCGGACGACGCCATCCTCTTCATCGCCGAGAACATCCGGAACAACATCCGGAAGATGGAAGGCGCCCTGAAGAGCGTCGCCGCCTACGCCGCCCTGCAAGGAACCGCCATGACGCGGGAAACCGCCATGCAGGTTCTGCGCGGGTGCCTGGACCGCACCGCAAGTGACGGACCGAATATCGACGTCATTCAGAAGACGGTCGCCGAGTTCTTCGACGTCCGCCTGTCGGACATGACAAGCAAGCGCCGGATGCAGACCGTGGTCGTCCCCCGCCAGGTGGCCATGTATCTCTCGCGCACGCTGACCGGCCGCTCTCTTCCCGCCATCGGCGATGCGTTCGGGAAGAACCACGCGACGGTTCTGCATGCCTGCCGGCTCGTCACCGATCGCATGCGCCACGATCCCGCGTTCAAGGAAATGGTCTCCACGCTTCGCCGCCGCCTTGGGGCGGACTAGACTCTCCGCGGCGGTCCGAATCCACAGTCTTCCGTGCACTGAATGTTCATACCCTGTTCACAGTGACCGCCGCCGTCATGCTCGTGCGATCCCCGGCCCGCGATTCCGTCCGCCGCCGTTCGTGATGCACAGGATCGTTCACAAGCGTCCGGTGCGTCTTCGCCGCCCGGAGAGCAACGTTTCTCTTGTTTCCGTCGTTATGAACAGCGATACTGTGACGACGATTAAGATCTAGATACGATCGGAGATCGAAGAACCGCCTCATCCGGAGACGCACGCGATGAAACTGAAGGTGAAAAAGGACGACCTCCTTGCGGGGCTTCAACGGGTCCAGCCAGCCGTGGCCGCGCGTACCACGCTGCCGGTTCTGGGCAATATCCTGGTCCGTGCGGACGGGGATCGTCTCCAGCTCACGGCCAGCGATCTCTCGATGACGGTCATGGCGTCCATGTCGGCGGAGGTCGCGAAAGCCGGGGCCACGACGCTGCCCGCGAAGCGGCTCTTCGCGATTGCGCGGGAGACCGCGGGGGCGGAGATCGAGCTGGAGGCCAGCGAGAGGGAGGTGAGCGCCCTGCGTTCGGGGGCGGCCGTCTTCCACCTGAACGGCATCGCAGCCGAGGATTTCCCGGCGCTGCCGAAGATTTCCGGCGCCCGGACGTTCACGATGGAGAGGGAGGTTCTTCGAAGCATGCTGCAGAGGACGGCGTACGCGGCGTCCTCCGACGAGTCGCGGCAGGTTCTGAACGGCGTTCTCCTTGCGTTTCGGGACGGGCGGCTGACGGTGGTGGCCACGGATGGACGGCGGCTGGCGATGGTGGAGCAGGAAGTCGAGATGGCCAAGGAGCCTGCCGAGCTGATCGTGCCGACCAAGGCGGTCAGCGAGATCATCCTGATGCTGGACGGACAGGGCCCCGTGACCCTGAACGCGATGGCCAACCTGCTTGCGGTGGACGCCGGTGACACGGTGCTGTACAGCCGCCTCGTGGAGGGGACGTTCCCGAACTACCGCCAGGTGATTCCGGGTCAATGCGAGGAACGAATCGCGCTGGAGCGGGAATCGTTCATGAACGCCGTCCGCCGCGTGGCGCTGCTGACCAACGAGACCAACAATGCGGTGAAGCTGACGATCGGACGCAACAAGATCGACATCACGGCGCAGACGCCGGATGTCGGCGAGGCCAAGGAAAGCGTCCCGGTGAAGTACGCCGGCAAGGAAATCGCCGTCTCCTTCAATCCGGCTTTCATCACGGATCCCCTGAAGAACCTCGTGGCCGATCAGGTCTATCTCGAGTTCAACGACGAGACAAGTCCGGGCGTCATCAAGACGGATGAGCCGTTCCTGTACGTGATCATGCCCATGCGGATGTCGTGATCCGCACCGCCCGCACCCCGCAGGATCTTGCTGCGGGCCCGAGGATTTGTTAAGAGCACTAAGGAATGGGAGCCGGACCGCGGGGCGGCAGGACGGCGGAAGGGGAGGGGAACGCATGGCAACCTTGGACTGGGTCGTGATCGGCGGGTACTTCGCGTTGTTGCTGGGTCTTGCCTGGTGGGTGATCAACAAGGCGAAGGACACGGCCGACGACTACTTCCTCGCCGGCCGGAACCTCGGCTGGTGGATCGTGGGCGCGTCGATCTTCGCATCCAACATCGGGTCGGAGCACTTGGTGGGCCTTGCCGGGTCGGGCTGCACGGACGGAGTGGCGATGGCCCACTACGAACTGCATGCCTGGTGCCTGTTGGTGCTCGCGTGGGTCTTCGTACCGTTCTACATGCGGTCCCGCGTGTTCACGATGCCGGAGTTCCTCGAACGACGCTTTTCGCCGAACAGCCGGTGGGTTCTGTCGATCATCTCACTCTTCGCGTACGTGGTGACCAAGATCGCGGTCGGCATCTTTGCCGGCGGCATCGTGTTCGGCTATCTGCTGCCGGAACTGCAGATCCAGGTCGGTTCGGTGACCCTGGACAGCTTCTGGGTGGGCTCCCTGCTTGTGGTGGTGCTGACCGGGGCCTATACGGTTCTCGGCGGGATGCGGGCGGTTGCCTACACCGAGGCGTTGCAGACGCTGATCCTGATCCTCGGATCGGCGCTGGTCACGGTCTTCGGATTGAAGGCGCTGGGCGGATGGTCGGAACTGCGGGAGGTGTGCGGCAGCGAGATGTTCAACCTCTGGAAGCCCCTCGTTCCCCACGGCGTGGAAGGAACGTGGGCGCCGGTGGAGGTCACGAACGCCGCGGGCCAGGTCGTCCGCCAGGCCTGGTACTTCAACGGAAACTACCCGTGGCTTGGAATGCTGTTCTGCGCCCCGATCATCGGCCTGTGGTACTGGTGCACGGACCAGTACATCGTTCAGCGGGCTCTCGGCGCAAACGGGGAGCGCGAGGCGCGCCGGGGGAGCATCTTCGCCGGGTTCCTGAAGCTGCTGCCGGTGTTCATCTTCATCGTGCCCGGCATGATCTGTTACGCCGTGGCGAAGTCCGGAGCGTCGCCCGCGCTCACGGCCACGCTGATGCCCGGCGGAAAACTGGATCCCGGGGCCAGCCAGGCGGCGTTTCCGCTGATGGTCATGCATCTGCTGCCGGTGGGGGTGAGAGGCATCGTGGTGGCCGGGCTGCTGGCCGCGCTGATGAGCTCGCTGGCTGGCGTGTTCAACGCCTGCTCGACGCTGTTCACGATGGATTTCTACTCGAAGTTCCACCGGAACGCATCGCAACACCAGCTCGTATGGATCGGCCGAGTGGCGACGGGCGTGATGGTGATCGTGGGGCTGATGTGGATCCCGGTGATCCGCGGCGCCAAGGGCCTCTACGACTACCTCCAGAGCGTGCAGGGGTACCTGGCCCCGCCGATCTTCACCGTGTTCTTCCTGGGCGTGTTCATGAAGCGGGCCAACAGCAAGGGCTGCCTCTCGGCCCTCGTGGTGGGGTTCCTGCTCGGGCTGTTCCGGCTGGGGGTGGACACGCCGGTGAAGCTCTTCGGGCACCAGTACGCCGAGGGCTCGCTGCTCTGGATCGTGCACAAGATCTACTTCCAGTACTACAGCCTCCTGATCTTCCTGGTCACCGTGGCGGTGATGATCGGCGTGAGCCTGGCGACGGCGAAGCCCGACTACGCGCGGATCGCGGGGCTGACGTACGGAACGGTGAGCGACGAGGACCGGGCGGCGTCCCGGACGAGCTACGATTGGCGCGACATCGCCGGCTCGGCCGTCGTCATGGCGGTGATCGTGGCCGCGTACCTGTACTTCAATGGCTGAGTCGCGGCGCGGGTGGTTGCCGGACTAGGATTCGAACCTAGACAAGCAGATCCAGAGTCTGCGGTGCTACCATTACACCATCCGGCAGTCGAAACGCGCGGATTATCGGGTATTCCGGGGCAAAGTCAAGGAGCCCAAACGAAGGACCGGCCGGCGCGCGGAACTTGGATCTTGGTTCGGGGGCGCCATTCCGTAGGATTCCCGGATGCTGGACTTTCACAACGTATCCGTCGCGCTCGGCGGACGGCCGATCCTTGACGAGGTCTCGCTCCGGATCAACGAGCGGGAGCGGGTCGGCATCGTCGGCCCGAACGGCGCCGGGAAGACCACGCTGTTTCACCTGGTCGTCGGCGATCTCGCGCCCGACCGGGGATCGATCCAGGTTCCCCGCGATGTCCGCATCGGGCACCTGCGCCAGAAGGGGGTTGGGGCCTCCGGGGACCTGACGGTCCTGGACTTCGCGGAGGACGCGCTGCCGGCCGTGCGCGAGATGCAGCACGAGATCGAGACGATCGAGGCGCGGCTTTCCGAAGAGGACGCGGGCCCCGCGCACGACCGCGACCTCCGCCGCCTCGGCGAGTTGCAGAGCGCCTTCGAACACGAGGGGGGATACGAACTGCGCAACCGGGCCGCCGCGGCGCTGGGCGGCCTGGGATTCCAGGCGTCGGAGCTGCACCGTCCGCTGCGCGAATTCAGCGGCGGCTGGCAGATGCGCGCCGAGCTGACGCGCGCGCTGATCGCCCGGCCGGACCTGCTGCTTCTCGACGAACCGACGAACTACCTCGACCTGCCCGCGGTCGAGTGGTTGCAGCGGCACCTGCGCGACTTCGCCGGCACGCTGCTGCTGATCTCGCACGACCGGTTCCTGCTGAACACGCTGACGTCGGTGACGGTGGACGTGACGGGCGGTCGCGTGACGCGCTACGAGGGAAACCAGGCCTTCGCCGCGAAGCAGCGCGACCTGCGCTGGGAGCAATTCGAGGCGGGCCGCGCCGCCGCGGCAAAGCGCAGGGAGGAGATCGAGCGGTTCGTCGACCGCTTCCGGTTCAAGGCCAGCAAGGCGGCGCAGGTCCAGAGCCGCATCAAGATGCTGGAACGGATGGATCCCGTGGAGGAGGCCGTGGCGGCGCCGCGTGCCGTGGAGATCCGCATTGCGCCGCCGCCGCCCTGCGGGGCGGAGGTGATGAGGATCGAGAACGCCGGCGTGACGTACGACGGGACGCGCTGGGTGCTCCGGGACATCACCCTGCGAATCATGCGCGGCGACAAGATCGCGCTCGTCGGCTACAACGGGTTCGGAAAGACCACGCTGCTCCGGCTGCTCGCCGGGCGGATCGAGGCGGGGGAGGGGCGGAGGGTGCCCGGGCACAACGTGGTTCCGGGGTACCAGTCCCAGGAATTCGCCGAGATCCTCGACCCCGACCGGACGGTGCTGGAGACCGTCAAGGCCGCCGCGCCGGATCGCGGCGAGCGGGAACTGCGAAGCCTGCTCGGCGGCTTCTTCTTCAGCGGGGACACGGTCGAGAAGAAGGTCCGCGTGCTGAGCGGCGGCGAGACGATGCGGCTGGCCTTCGCCCGCCTGCTGGCCAACCCGCCGAACTTCCTGCTCCTGGACGAGCCGACGACGCACCTCGACATCGCGGCGCGCGAGGCGCTGGAGCGGGCGCTGGCGGATTACCAGGGAACGCTCTGTTTCGTGAGCCACGACGTGGAGTTCGTGCGCCGCGTGGCGACCACGGTGATCGCGATGACCCCTCCGTTCATCACGCCCTACGCCGGGGGGTACGACTACTACCGCGAGAAGGTGGCGGCCGATGCGGCGGCGGCGGGGCCCGCGGCCGCGGAGGGCCCGGCGACGGCACCCGACGGGACTGACCGGAAGACGGGCCGTCGCGAGCGCGCCCTGAAACGCGAGGAGGTCCGGAAACTGAGGCTTCCACTCCTGAAGGCGGTGCGCGAGGCGGAGGAGCGGATCGCCGCGCTCGAGAAGGAACAGGCGGAGTTGATCGCGCGGTTCGACGATCCCTCCCTGGTGGACTACGCCGCCGTCAGCCGGCGGCTCGGGGAGATCCGTACGGAGCTACCGCTGGCCATGACCGAGTGGGAAAGCGCGGGCGTGAAGCTCCAGGAACTGGACGGAAACTGACGCCCGCCAGGGCCCGAAGGATCGGCGGCCACGGTGGGGCGATCGGGAACGAACGATCCTTCAAGGGCCTCCCGAACGGCGCCGACGGAGCGGCGCCCTCCAGATCCGTCGTCTCGTGTCTCCATGGAACAGGTTTCGGACGTGGCTTGCGGCCCGCGGGGCGGGGGTTTAGAGTCGCGGCAGGCGCATCCGTGCGAAACCGGCGCCGGCGGAGGGATTGCCATGAGCAAGATCGACGTGGACTTCGGCGGATGGATGCAGGAGGCCTTCAAACTCTACAAGGAGAACTTCGCGGTTCTGCTGCTCGCAAACCTGATCGCGATGATTCTCTCAAGCTTCACGGCGTTCATCCTCAGCGGGCCGCTCTACGCAGGCGTGGTCATCGTGACGCTGGGGCTTCTGGACGGAACGTCGCCGAAGCCGCAGGCCGGCGATGTGTTCAAGGGCTTCCAGTTCTTCCTTCCGTCGTTTCTTCTGATGCTGGTTGTGCTGGGCGTATCCATGCTGGTCGGGATGGTGCTCGGGCCGTTGTCGTCCGTGGCGACATGGGTGCTCTCCACGCTGACGATGTTCTCCATCTTCCTGATCGTGGAGAAGAAGATGGATTTCTGGCCGTCCATCCTCGCGAGTTACGAGATGGTGAAGGAGAACTTCTGGGTGCTGCTGGCCCTGGTCGTGGTCGCGAGCATCGTGTCCACGTTGGGGTTCATCGCCTGCTGCATCGGGATCTTCGTGACCATGCCGTTCTACTACTGCGTGCTCGCCGTTGCGTACCGGAAGATGAACGGGGGGCCCGGCGCGCCCGCGGCGGCGGAGGGTGATCCGCTGGTCCGGCTGAGCCCGCCTCCGCCGGCCGCACCCGCGCCGTAGGGCGCGAGGGTCATGGACACCGCCCTGTCGGAGCGCGAAGGACTCGCCGCAAGGCCGAAGGACTTCGACTGGCTGGCGCGGAACATCCCGTGCCAGGCGGCGTGTCCGGCGCACACGGACATCCCGGGCTACCTGGAGGCCATCTCCCGGGGCGACTACGAGGCGGCCTACCGGATCAACCTGGCCGACAATGTCTTTCCCGCGATCCTCGGCCGGGTCTGTTCGCGTCCGTGCGAGAAGCCGTGCCGCCATGGATGGGAGGGGCTCGGCGAGTCCGTCGCCATCTGCTTTTCCAAGCGATCGGCCGCCGACTTCCTGGGGCGTTCGGAGCCGGTCATCCTCCCGCGGATCTTCGCGTCCACCGGAAAGAGGATCGCCGTCGTCGGCGCCGGGGTCGCGGGCCTCGCGGCCGCGCGGGAGCTGACGCTGTGGGGCCACCGGGTGACGGTCTTCGAGCGACACGAAAGGCCCGGCGGCCTCTTGCGGCTTGGGATCCCCGCGTTCCGACTGCCCCGGGCGATCGTCGACAGGGAGATTCGCCAGGTCGAGGCGCAAGGCGTGGAGATCCGGTGCGGCGTGGACGCCGGCGGGGCGGATCTGCCGCTGGAGCGGCTGGCGGCGGAGCACGATGCGGTCATCGTTGCGGCCGGCGCATTCCGGCCGAACCTGCCGGCGCTGCCGGGATCGGACCTCGAAGGCGTGGAAGCGGGCCTTCCGTTCCTGTCGGCGGTGAACGAGGGCGGGCGGACCGCGGTGGGCCGGCGCGTTACGGTGATCGGCGGCGGGTTCACGGCCATGGACTGTGCCCGGGTCGCCCTTCGGCTCGGGGCGGAGTCGGTGAAGGTCTGCTACCGCCGCTCGCTCCAGGAGATCGCGGTGACACCCGGCGAGCGCGAGGAGGTCGAGCACGAGGGGATCCCGTTCGACCTGCAGGTGGCGCCGGTCGCGTACATCGGGAGCGCCGGGAAAGTGGCGCGGGTCCGGTTCATCCGCACGCGGCCCGGCGAACCCGACGGATCCGGCCGGCGGCGGCCGGAGGCGATTCCCGGCTCGGAGTTCGAGATCGAGGCGGATCATGTGCTGTCCGCCACGGGCCAGACGCCGGACCGGGCATGGCTCGGGGGACGGGACCTGCCGCCGAACGTGGTGTTCGCCGGCGATTTCGCACGAGGATCGTCGTCCCTGATCGGGGCGATCGCCGACGCGAAGGAGATTGCCGCGCAGGTCGACGCCCGGCTGATGGGCGGCCGGCGAGTCGCGGAAGCCGCGCGGATCCGGAACGGCCGGGCGCAGCCCCGCGGCCGGGCGCTGGACGCGATCCCCCGGCAGCCGATGCCGGCGATCCCGCTCGAGGAACGAACGGCGGCGGCCGAGGTGGAGACCGGCTTCGGCGACGCGGCGGCGCGTACGGAGGCGCAACGCTGCTACCTCTGCCACTACAAGTACGAGATCGACATGAGCCGCTGCATCTACTGCGACCAGTGCGTCGAGGTGAAGCCGCGGCCCGCGTGCATCGTTCGCGTGAAGCGGATCGACCGGGATCCTGAAGAACGGCTCGCCGGATGGCAGGAACGAGACTGGAGCCTCGCTCCGGATGCGGCGCGGCACGACTACTTCATCAACCAGGCCGACTGCATCCGGTGCAACGCGTGTCTCGAGGTCTGTCCCGTGAAGTGCATCGGCGTGCAGAGGGTGTCGTGGGTGCGGACACCCCGGGGCGAAGGGGCCGCATCACATCCGGCCCTGTGACCGCCGCCGCGTGGGCAGACGGACCAGGACGAACAGGGCGCAAAGCCCGATCACGACGGACAGGATCTCCACCAGCCGGAGCGGGATTCCCGCCCCGCCGCCCCCGGCGACCGCCGGACCCAGGGAGGCAAGCGCCCGGTGAACCGCGACCGGAAAGGCCAGGCAGGCCGCGAGCGCCACGAGCAGCGCGCCGGCCAGGACCCAGGCGACCGCCATCGGAATCGACCCGGTGAGGAGGATCTTCAGACCGCGCTCGGCCAGCGCGGGGACCGGCGTGTGATTCGGATCTCCCAGCGGGCGCCGGCAGCGGCCGCACGAAAGATCCACGGCGTCCTGCCCGGCGCTGTTCTGCAGAAGGTGACCGCAATCAGGACAGTAGACAGACATGATACCCCTCTCCCTCGCACGACGGACCCCATCAACGTACGCGAGAAAGCGTGGCGGTCAAGCGGGGGCAGGACGCGCCGCGGGGTCAGACGATCCGCACGCCCAGCGGCTCGCCGCGGACGGGCACCAACGAGTAACCGAAGGCCTCGCAGAGGTCGGCGGGCGGCCGGATTCCGGTGACCATGACGACGCCGCCCGCATCCCCGCCGACCGCGCCGGCGCCGCACACCTTCGCCGCGCCGCCGCGGTTCTCGACGGCGGCGATGAAGTCGGACACGCGGGCCGGGACGACGCCGATCCGGGTCAGGAGCCGCTGGTTTCCGCGGATCGCGGCCATCGCCTCCTCGGAATCGTTGCGCGCGAGCGCCTGCTCGAGCCGGAGGGTGGTCGCCTCGAACGCGTTCCACAGGGCGGCGTCCTTCTCGTGGCGACGCCGGACCTCGGCGACGCACTCGCCGGTCGTCGTCGCGGGCGTGCCGGTGTTGACGAGCGTGATCGGAAGCCGCGGAAGCGGGATGCGCTCGGCCTTGCCGTCCCGGAAGCGCGCGCAGCCGCCGTGCAACGAGATGTAGGAATCGACGCCGCTCGGGAAGCCGTGCTGCATGCGCTCCGCCTCGAGGCTGTACTCGTAGTACCAGTCCGGGCGGAAGTCGACGCGGAAGTAGTGGCCGACGCCGCGGAGCACGCTGAGGATTGTCGCGGCGGACGAGCCCATCCCGCAGCCCATCGGGATGTTCGACCGGAGGCGGATGTCGAGGCCCTGGCCCAGCTTCATGTGAAGGCCGTCGAGGACGATGATGAACGCGTACTGGAACAGGTCGATCGGCTTGCGAAGCACGTCGCGGATGCCGAGCTCGCCGTTGAGGAACATCCGGTAATTCTTGAGGACGCGGCCCTTGAAATCCCGAAGGGCCATGAGCGTGTAGGACTCGCGCTGGCGCAGGTCGCTGAGGTCGATCGAAACGCGGTCCTCACCCTCCGCGCCGGCGGTGATCTCGGCCACGGCGCTGCGGTCGATCGCCATCGCGATCGCCGGCCGGCCGTAGACGACCGAGTGCTCGCCGCTCAGGATCAGCTTGCCCGGGGCTATCGCCTTCATAGCGCCTCGTAGATCCGCTTGTGCTGGCTCAAGCCGGCGAAGCGGAACGAACCCGTCCGGTACTGCGCGAACGCATGCTCGCCGCCGTCCTTCGGAAGGGCCAGGTGAAAGATATCCTCGTACTGCTGGTAGTCGAGTTCGATCCGCGCGTCGAACATCGCGCGATGGCGGGCGGCGAAGAGCGCCTCGCGGTACCCCGGCTGCACCACGCCGCTGAAGAACTCGGCCATGCAGCCGGAGCCGTAGCTGTAGAGGCCGACCCGGGCGCCGCCGAGATCCTCGGGGCACGTGTCGAGCAGGCTCACGAGGCCCTCGTAGAGCGACGCGGCGTAGGTGTTGCCGGTGTTGCGATTGTACCCGAGCGAATCGCCGAGGATGCGCTGCAGGTCCTCCGGCGTCGGGGCGGGGAGGCCCGCGGCGCGGTGCAGGCGCATCTGGGCCTTCTCGGCCATGCGCGTGAACGGGAGGTGGAAGCACTGGCGGCGAAAGGCGTCGAGGCCGCGGCCGCTGGCGGCACGATAGCGTTCCCAGGCGCTGACCAGCGATGCGAGGTAGACGCGCGTGGAGTACTGGCCGTCGACCAGCGCCTCCTCGCGGTAGTTCGGCCGCCAGAAGTCCATCACGTCCTCGGCGTGGACCCCGTGTTCGGGGTCGATCGCCAGGATGCGCGGGTTGGCGGCGATGCGCATCGCGATTGCGCCGGCGCCCTGCGTCGGCTCGCCCGGGCTGCGCAAGTCGTACCGGGCGATGTCCGCACCCAGGATCAGCGCCGAGCGCTCCGGGTGCGCCGCCACCCAGGCGCAGGCCAGTTGCAGGGCGGCGGTCGCGCCGTAGCAGGCCTCCTTCATCTCGATCGCCCGGCAGGACGACGGCAGCTCGAGGAGGCCGTGGACGAAGAGCGCGGCGGCCTTGGACTGGTCCACGCCGGTCTCGGTCGCGAAGATCAGCAGATCCAGATCGCCGGCCCCGCCGGCCTCGACGATCGGCAGCGCCGCGCTGGCGGCCATCGTGACGACGTCCTCGTCCGGCGGCGGCACGGCCATCCGCTCCTGGCCGAGGCCGAGGACGTACTTGTCCTTGTCGACGCCGCGCGCCGCGGCCAGCTTGTGCAGGTCGAGGAAGTACGACGGGGCGTAGAACGACAGGCGGTCAATGCCGACGTTCATGCGCTCTCCGCCGCCGGCCGCGGCCCGAGAAGAAGGGCGTCGTTGGCGATGAGCTTCTGCGCGCGGTCGATGCCCAGCAGCCACATCGCCGTCATGAATTCCCGTTTCAGTTGAGCGATCACATCGACCACCCGTTCCGCCGATTCCATCGCCGGCTCGAGGAAGGGATGGGCCATCCCCGCCATCGTTGCGCCGAGCACCATCGCCTTGACCATGTCCACGCCGCTACGGATGCCGCCGGAGGCGATCAGCACGAGCCGTCCGCGGTACCGGCGCAGCGCGCGCAGCGCATCGGGCGTCGGAATGCCCCAATCCTGGAACGCCGCTCCGAGGCCGTCGTGCAGGCCCGCCGCCGCGCGGCGATGGCCCTCGATGCGACTCCACGAGAGACCGCCGGAGCCGGCCACGTCGATGATCCGGACGCCGGCCCGCATCAGGGCCTCGACATCGGGCGCCGAGACGCCTGCGCCGACTTCCTTTATGACCACGGGAACCGGGAGTTGTTCGACCACCGCGGCGATCTTCGAGATCACGCCGCCGAACAGCGTGTCGCCCTCGGGCTGGATCGCCTCCTGCAGGGGATTGCAATGCAGCACCAGCGCGTCGGCGCCGACCACCTCCACCGCGGCCTGGCAATGGTCCGTTGTGAAGCCGCAGTTGAGCTGCACCGCGCCGAGATTGGCGAAGAGCAGCGCGTTGGGCGCCAGGTCGCGAAGTTCGAAACTCTCCCGCGCCGCGCGGTTCTCGAACATGACGCGCTGCGAGCCGACGCCCATCGCGACGCCGGTCATCTCCGCAGCCGTCGCGAGGTTGCGGTTGATCGTGCGAAGGCGATCCGAGTCGCCGCCGGTCATCGACGAGATCAGCAGGGGAAACGAGAGGCGGCGGCCGAGGAACTCGATCGAGGGGTCGACGTCCGACAGGTGGATCTCCGGCAGCGCGCGGTGGATCAGCCGCACCGAGTCGAAATGACGGCGCCGGCGGTCGGCCTCCGCGTCCGAGCGGATGACGTCGATCGCCTCCTCCTTGCGCCGGTTCGTCGGCTGCGCGTCCATCCGCGCAGACATACCACATCCGGAGTCCGCCGGACAGGCGGAAGAGGCGCTACCGCAGGGCAGACGCATCTTCCTCGAGGTCGTGGCACCTTTCGGTCGGCGGGGCGCGGAGTGGCTGGTGGACGCTGGAGCGCTTGCGGTTGCGGGGGAGCGACGCGCACCAGGCCGGCCGGATCGCGCGGGATCCCGCCCCGCCTTCGGCGCCTTGCATCCGGGGCGGTCTGCCGCGTTCCCGGCCGGACCCCTCGCGGGCTCGGGGCCACCCGGTGCGCGCCGCGGCACCGCCTTCGCCTTGATTCAAGGATCGTTCGGCTGGGATCTCCCTTTCCCGGCGATGGAAGGGGAATCCTGAGGATCCCGCGCACACGGCCCGGTTTCGACAGGAACAAGATGCGTCTGCCATGGGCGCTACCGGCCGCGGGGGCGCATCTCCGGTTCATGAACCTGATCATGCGGGCGCCTTCCTCATTGCTGCACAGGACCGGATGATGCGCCCCTCCGGCCATCACCCCGCGCAAGATCAACGGTGGCGCCGCAGGGTAGTCATCACGCTCCGCGTGATGACCATCCGGACTGCGGAGATGTCCTCACGCGGAGCGTGAGGACTACGTTGGCGCCCGCCCCCGGCCGTCACCCTGCGCAAAATCAACGGTGGCCCCGCAGGGTAGTCATCACGCTCCGCGTGATGACCATCCGGACCGCGGAGATGTCCTCACGCGGAGCGTGAGGACTACGTTGGCGCCCGCCCCCGGCCATCACCCTGCGCAAAATCAACGGTGGCCCCGCAGGGTAGTCATCACGCTCCGCGTGATGACCATCCGGACTGCGGAGATGTCCTCACGCGGAGCGTGAGGACTACGTTGGCGCCCGCCCCCGGCCATCACCCCGCGCAAGATCAACGGCGGCGCCGCAGGGTAGTCATCACGCTCCGCGTGATGACCATCCGGACTGCGGAGATGTCCTCACGCGGAGCGTGAGGACTACGTTGGCGCCCGCCCCCGGCCGTCACCCTGCGCAGGACCGGAGATGCTACCGGCCGCGCTCCATGCGCTCGTGGACGCGGACCAGCTCGCCGGGGTTCGCAAGGGCGGCCAGGAGCGAGAGCTCGCCGCAGAGGACCGTCGCGGCGGCGATCACCGCGAGGCGCCGAGCGTTGGCGCCCGGCGCGCGCGGCTCGAGGCAGCCGAGCGCGCGGAGGTTGTCCTGCACGAAGGCGAGATCCTTGCCCGCGCCGACCGTGCCGACGACGAGGTTCGGCAGCGACACCGCGAAGTAAAGCGCGTCGCCGCGCGCCTCGGCCGACGTCATGCCCTGCGAGCCCTCGACGAGGTTCGCCGGGTCCTGCCCGGTCGCGAGGTAGAAGGCCAGCAGCATGTTCGCGTAATGCGCGTTGGCCGAGCGGACCCCGCCGGCGAGGATCGACCCGACGAGGTTCTTCTTCACGTTCAGGTCCGCGATGGCCGCCGGCTCCGCCCGCAGCAGCGTCCGGCAGAGGTCGCCGGAAACCGTCACGTCGGCGACGACCGACCGGCCGCGACCGAGGATGCCGTTGACCGCCGAGGCCTTCTTGTCGGTGCAGTAGTTGCCCGACACCGACACGGGCCGCAGCGCCGGGAACTCGGCCGTCATCCAGTCGAGGACCTGCTGCGCCGCGCGCGTGACCATGTTGTGCCCCGCCGCGTCGCCGGTGGAGATCTCGACGCGCACGAACAGCAGCGAGCCGCAGACCTGCGTATGGACGCCGAGGAATTTCGCGAAGCGGCTGCCCCGCTGCGCCGCCGCGGCGATCTCGTCGCGCCGCGCCGCAAGGCCCGTCACGGCCGCCGCCGCCCCGGCCGCGTCGGGGGCCTCCAGCAGGACCGACCGCGCCATGCGCTCGTCCAGCACAACGGCGCGGATACCGCCCGCGGCGGACGTCACCCTCGCGCCGCGCGCGACCGAGGGCCACAGCGGCGACTCGTAGGTCGCCAGCGGCACGCGGACCTCCGCCTCGACCTCCGGGCCCGCGAGGCGGACCGGCCCGACGGACTTCATCGGCACATGTGCGGCATCCTGCATGGTCGCCTTTCCTCCCGGCCGCGCCGGAGCTTCCAAGGATTGGACGGAAGGATAGCGCGGCTTTCCAACCCTTGGAAGCCGCCCTTCGCCGGGGCTCGCCCGCGGGCGGCGGCTATGCCATTCTCCGCGGCCGCATGACGGGGAATGCCCAGAGGCCGCCGATCCGGATCGGCGGCGTGACGCTCGCCGGGCCGGTGGTGCTCGCGCCGATGGCCGGCTACACCGATCTCCCGTTCCGCCGCATCTGCCGTCGGATGGGCGCGGGCGCGGTCTACACGGAGCTGGTCAGCGTCGACGGCCTGGTCCGCGGCTCGGTCCAGACGCTGCACATGCTCTCCGGCGATCCCGCCGAGCGGCCGGCGGCCGCGCATCTCTACGGCAGCGATCCCGCGGTCTTCGCCGAGGCCGCGGCGATCGTCGAGCGGATGGACCGGTTCGACTGGATCGACATCAACGCCGGCTGTCCGGTGCCGAAGGTCGTCCGCCGCGGCGCGGGGGCGGGGCTCCTGAAGAAGCCGGAACGCCTCTTCGAGATCGTCCGCGCCGTGCGCGCGGCCGTGAAGCTCCCGGTGACGGTGAAGACTCGCATCGGCGCATCCAAGGACCTCTTCAACATCGACGACGTCGCGCGCGGCGTCGCCGACGCGGGCGCGGACGCCCTGGCCCTGCACGCGCGGTTCACGGTCGACCGCCACAGCGGCCCGGCGGATTGGGAGACCATCGCCCGCATCAAGGCAGGGGCGGGCCGGATGCTCGTGATCGGCAACGGCGGCGTGACAACCCCCGCGCAGGCGGTGGAGTTTCTCGGGCGCCACGGGGTCGATGCCGTGATGATCGGCCGCGCGGCGATCGGCAATCCGTGGTTCTTCGCCCAGGCCGCGGCGATCCTGGACGGCGGCGCCGCGCCGCCGCCCCCGGCGCCTTCGGAACGCCGCGCGATGATGCTGGAACACCTCGGCGCGCAGATCGAATTTGCGAGGACCCTGTTCCAGAACCGGCGGAAGAAGGTTGACCCGGAAGAGATCGCGTCGCGCCAGTTCCGCGCGCACCTCGTGAAGTACGTCAGCGGTCTGCCCGGCGCGGCGGCGATGCGGCGCAGGCTGAACGATGTCCGTTCGCCCGCGGATGTGGAGGCCGCGATGGACCTGGCCCTCCGGGGCGGCGAGCCGGCCGGCGCCTGAGCGGGCCGCGAACGGAGTCAGACGAGGTCCTGGAAGGACTTGAACGCCGACGACTGCTTCCGCGCCTCGGCGATCGCCTCGCGGAGGTTGCCCGGCTTGAACGAGGGTCTCGCGTCGGTCTCAACCGGAATATCCGGCACGGCGTGACCGGTCCAGTGGCTGAAGGCGTGGGCCACCTTGCGGGCGATGTCCGCCTCGTCCCGTCCGGCGCCGAACACGTGGACCGGGACCTCCTCGCCCGACGCGGTGTCCAGCGCCACGATGGGAACCTCCGGCGGATCGCCCTCGCGCTTCACCTGCCGCGGGTTGAGCATTCTCCGCACCTTCCACCGGGCAATCTGATGAAAGGGGACGGTCACGTTGCGCGCGGGACCGTGAAGACGGAGGGTCTTCCCGGAAGGATCGATCGAGAAGACCGCCTTCTTCCGCGCGGCCGCCGCGGTCCGCCACGCCGCCAGACCCCCGAGGCCGAGGCCGAGCCCGACAACCCCCAGCGCGACGGCCGGCCGCGCCGCGCCGAACCCGCCGCCGAAGATCCCGACCACGAAGATGCCCACGAAGCACGTCACGCCTATGCCGATCGCGCCGGCCATCAGGAGGCCGCCGGGCGAGGCGCGCGGACGGACAACGTAGCCATCGAAGTCCTGCCGCATGACCCCCCAGCCGGGAATCTCCCACGGCACGCGGGCGGGGGCCTCCATGAACCGCGCAACCGCGCGCCGCTTCGCCGGAATCATGAACGTGGCGGTGCCCATGCCAAGGCCGACGAGGACAAAGGGCGTCAGGAAGAGAAGCATGAAGTAGAGGGACGGGTCCGGGTCGCGGACGATGACGGAATCCGCCGGATCCCCGGGATCGTAGTAGACGGTGATCGCCGACCCCGCGGGGTGCTGCCGGACAAGCTGCCGTGCGCGGGTCTGGCCGTCGGAGGACTTCATCTCGCCGAAGGCGTAGCGTTTACCCTCGTGCGTCGTTCCCCCGGCCTCGTAGGAGTAGCGGATCCTGAAGCCGTAGGTGTTGCCGTCGCTGTCGGAGTGCGTGTCGACCGCGCTCTCGATCACGCGGCCCTCGGCCGGCACGAAGCGCCGCTTCGCATCCGTGGCCCGCGCGAAGCCGTACACGAGAAACCCCACGAACACGCCGGTGATGCTGCACCAGAAGAGGGTAAAGAACAGCATCCCGCCGAACCCGCCGCCCTTGATCCGAGCCATGTCCGCGTCCTCCTTCGAAATCAGGGACTCGCGCCGCCCCGCGCGCCCGGAGGGTGGACGCCGTCAACCGCTGCCTTCCTCCGGTTCCCGAGGTTCATCCTCACGACCCGCCGTTCCGGCTGTTGCCCGGGGTCTGCGGCGCCTCCGCGTGCGCTTCCATGGACGCGACGCCCTTCAACACGGCGCGAACGGTACCCACGGCGAGTTCAACATCCGCCGCCAGGGGCACAATGGGCACGGGGGGACGGCGGACAAGGTCGGCGCGGACCGCGAGCCCGGCCTCGCGGGCGAGATCGGGAAAGGGAAGGACCCAGGCGGACAGGCGGCCCTGGTGGGTCTTCGCCTCGGGGGCGGCGCGGACATCGGCGCGAAGGGCGTCGAGCCGCGCGCGCGGGAACTCCCCCGGCGGATCGCCGCGGGAGGTTCGGACGACGAACGGTCGGGACTCCCCGTCGACGTGAGCGAAGAACCGGGGGCTCGATTGCTCGTCGACGTCGGCCTTCGATCCCGCGTGAACGGAGGCGAGCAGGTTCAGCAGCGCCATGACGGATTCGCCCGGGCGTTCGCGGCCGGGCCGCTCGCCGATGCGGGCGGCGCTGGTGCCGGTGATGAGGTTGGTGCGGAAGGTGTAGGGCTCCGCGCCGCGGTAGTCGTTCACGTCGAAGCGCAGGTAGCGTTTCGGACGGCCGCCGAGAATGCGGTAGGACTTGTCCGCGAGCTGCGTGAAGACGAGCGTCTTGCTGCCGCCCGCGTTGGCGAGCAGGACGAAGCGGTCGCGGAGGACGGCGCGCGGATCGGCGGCGGTCGGCGGGCTCATGCGGCAGTCGAGCAGGCAGGCGGGGGCCGCGTCCGCGTCGTCCGCCATGGATCCGGTCATGGCCTCGATGCGCATTTCGCCGAGGCGGAAGAGCGTGACGCCCAGCAGGCGCAGCGAGAACTCGTAGGTGAGGACGAGGCCCGGGGCGTCCGGGCGGAACGCCGCGCGGATCCGGTCGGGAAAATCGAGGGCCTCGACCCGGTCGGAGTCCCGTTCGGTCCCGCCGGGAGGCGGGGCCGCGCCTCCGCCCGCGCCGTCCGCAAACGCGGCCGGCGCGAGCAGGAGGAGGAGTGTCAGCGTGCGGTTCATGCGGCCGCACCCGCCGCGGCGGATGTCAGCGGATGGCGGGATTCCGGAAACCGCCGGGCGAGGCCGGGGCCTGCGCCTGCGGGGCGACCGAAGCCGGCGCGGGGGCGCCGGGCCTGGGAGTCCTGGCTTCCTGCTGTTGCTGCCGGAGCCCGCGCTTCGGGCCCATCATCATGATCAACGAACGCCCCATGGGCGTGGGAACCTGCTCCGGCGAGGCGACGTCCTCGCAGTCGGCCATGACGCGCTTCATCAGGGCGTAGCCGAGGTCCTGGTGGGCGTTCTCGCGGCCGCGGAAGTAGAGGGAGACCTTGACCCGGTGTCCATCGAGGACGAAGCCCTTGAGTTTGCGCACCTTCGTCTGGTAGTCGTGGTCCTCCACGTTGGCGTGGAACTGGACCTCCTTCATGCGCGTCGCCGTATGGTGCTTGCGGGCCTCGCGGTCCTTCTTCTCCAGGTCGTACTTGTACTTCCCGAAGTCCATGATGCGGCAGACCGGCGGGCTGGCGCTCGGCGAGATCTCGACGAGGTCGAGGCCCTCCCGTTCGGCCATGGAAAGGGCCTGGCGGGTGTTCATGACCCCGATCTGGCTGCCGTCGGAGCCGATGAGCCGGACCTCGGGAACCCGGATCCGGAAGTTGGCGCGGATGAATGTCCTGATGGCGGTCCTCCTGCGTTGCGGGGGGTTCGGTGGGAAGTCCCCCGGGTTTACTCCTGGGCCGAGGCGGCGCCCTTGCGGGCCACCTCATCCTGAAGGCGGGCGATCACGGCGTCGGGATCCATGGGACCGAGGTCCCCGGAGGTGCGGTGGCGGAGCGCGACCTTGCCGGCCTGCTCCTCGCGGCCCCCGACGACGGCCATGTAGGGAATCTTCTCCACCTGCGCCTGACGGATCTTGGCCCCGATCTTATCGGGCGCGCTGTCGACCGTCACGCGGAAATCGCGCTGCCGGAGGGCCGTCGCGATCGACTGGGCGTAGGGGAGCTGCTTGTCGGTCAGCGGCATCACGCGGACCTGCTCGGGGGCGAGCCACAGCGGGAAGGCGCCGGCGTGGTGCTCGACGAGGATGCCGAAGAAGCGCTCGATGCTGCCCAGCAGCGCGCGGTGGACCATGTAGGGCCGGTGCGGGGTGCCGTCGGCCGCGGTGTAGGTCATGTCGAACCGCTCGGGCAGGTTGAAGTCGAACTGGATGGTGCTCATCTGCCACTCGCGGCCGATGGCGTCGCGCACCTTGAGGTCGATCTTCGGCCCGTAGAACGCGCCGCCGCCGGGGTCGGTCTCGTAGGGGATGCCCTCGCCCTGCAGCGCGGCCTCGAGCGCGGCGGTCGCCTGCGCCCAGCGCGCCTCCTCGCCGACGGCCTTCTCGGGCCGGGTCGCGAGGTAGGCGGCGATGTCCTCGAAGCCGAACGCGCGCCACATGGCGCGGGCGAAGCGGATGACCTCGCGGATCTCGGACTCGATCTGCTCGGGGGTGCAGATGATGTGGGCGTCGTCCTGCGTGAACCCGCGGACGCGCAGCAGGCCGTGAAGCACGCCGGCCTTCTCGTAGCGGTAGACGGTGCCGAGTTCCGCGTAGCGGACGGGCAGGTCGCGGTAGGAGCGGCGGCGGCCCTGGTAGATCTGGATGTGGAACGGGCAGTTCATCGGCTTGATGAAGTACTCGTTCTCGTCGATCTGCATCGGCGCGTACATGCTCTCGCGGTAGAACCCGAGGTGGCCGGAGGTCTCCCAGAGGCCGGCGCGGCCGATGTGCGGGGTGTAGAGCAGCTCGTAGCCGGCGCGGAAGTGCTCCTGGCGCCAGAAGTCCTCGACGAGGCAGCGCACGCGCGCGCCCTTCGGATGCCAGTGGATCAGGCCGGGGCCGACGGACTCCTCGATGCTGAAGAGATCCAGCTCGCGGCCGAGCCGGCGGTGGTCGCGCAGCTTCGCCTCCTCGAGCTGCCGGACCTGGGCGTCGAGGTCCGCCTGCGTCATCTGCGCGGTCGCGTAGACGCGCTGCAGCATCGGGTTGGTCTCGATGCCGTGGAAGTAGGACCCGGCGACGGTCAGCAGCTTGAACGCGCCGAGCCTGCCGGTGGCGGCGACGTGCGGGCCGCGGCAGAGGTCGACGAACTCGCCGCTCTTGAAGAGGGTGATGGTCTCGCCCTCGGGAATCTCCGCGAGGCGCTCGATCTTGTAGGTCTGCCCGCGCTCCTCGAGCATCCGGCGGGCCTCGTCGCGCGCGATCTCCACGCGTTCGAAGGGGTGGTCCTCCGCGACGATCTTCGCCATCTCGGCCTCGATCGCCGGGAAATCCTCCGGCCCGAGCCGGTGGGGCAGATCGAAGTCGTAGTAGAAGCCGTCCTCCGTCGCGGGACCGATATCGAGGCGGACGTTTTCAAAGAGGCGGCAGACGGCCGCGGCCATGACGTGCGCCGCGCTGTGGCGCATCGTCTCCAGTTCGGGCGAGGTTTGTTTCTTCATCAGGTTTCCAGCCTCCGATCGCCGGGCGCGGACGAATGCGCGGGCGCCGGATTCCGGCCGGGAATCGGCAGTATCCCCGGATTCCGGCCGGATTCAAGCGGATTCGGAGCGGCGAAACGCCCCCGGCGGCCCCCCGGACTCCGGGAGGCGCCCGCAGGATCAGCTCCATGAACTGCAGAGGCGCCCCGACTCTAGGATTCCCCTTCCATCGCCGAGAAGGGGAGGGCCCAGCCAAACGATTCTCGAATCAAGGCAAAGGCGCCGCACTCCCGCAACCGCAAGGGCTCCCGGCGGCCACCCGCGACTCCGCGCTCCGCCGGCTGGCCGGGACTCCTGCGGCAAGGAGGAGGCGTCGGCCCGGCCTTGCGGATACTGCGCCGTGGACGCACCCGCGGGCCGGTGGTAGGATGATGCGGGCGCGAAACGGCTGCGCCGGGAGACCAACACACATGAAACTCCGATCCCGCCGCGGATTCACCCTGGTCGAGTTGCTGGTGGTCGTGGCGATCATCGGCATCCTGATCGGCATCCTGCTTCCGGCGCTGAGCGGGGCGATGGCCCGGTCGCGGGACCTTCACTGCATCAACAACGTCGGGCAGCACGCCAAGGCGCTGAGCCAGTATGCGGCGGTGAACCGGAACCGCACCGTGAGCACGAACAACTGGATGGTGGCGCTCGACCGTTTCTTGAATCTCGGCCCTCGGGCGGAGGCGCGGCTGTGCCCCAACGCGACCCGGGAGAACCCGGGCGACGGCAAGGTGGACCGCGCATGGACCGTGAATCCCGGAGGGTGGATCGGCAGCATCGCCATCAACTACCACCTGGCCGCCGAGAAACCCACGGCGAGCGACTTCACCACCATGTCGCAGCCGGATTCCACCACGCCGGCCTTCATGGACGGATGCAAGCACATCACGGCCCCGGTCACGGCGGTGGCCTGGCCCCCGAACCTGGCCGGCGGAAGCAGCGGCAGCAGCATCTGGTGCATCGACCGGCACCGGAAGGCGATCGGCATGAGCTATTGCGACGGGCATGCCGACCGCGTGGACCTGGCCATGGTCTGGGACAAGAAATGGAACCGGACCTACATCCCCCAGGGCCGGCAGATCCAGGATACGCTCGGGATCCGCTGATCCCGCGCCGGGGTTGGACGACAAGGAACCGATGGACATGAGCCACGAGCCTTCCCGCGGGATCCAGGTCCGCATGCAGGGCGGGGAGCCGTTCGCCGTGCCGTTCGGAACGCCGGTCCGCGAACTCTGCGAACGGGTTCAGCCCCCGAACGGGCTGGCCTGGCTCGGGGCGCTGGTCAACAACGAGGTGGTGACGCTGTCGTACCCGATCGAGATCGACAGCGACGTCACGCTGCTGACCATGTGCGACGGGCGCGGATGGCGGATCTACCGCAACTCGGTCGCCTTCCTGCTTGCCATGGCCGTCCGCGAGCTCCACCCGGGCGCCCGGTTCGCCGTCGAGCACTCCCTCGGTCACGGCTTCTACTGCAGCTTCGCCGCCGGCGGCGCGGGCCTGGCCGACGGCGCCCTCGCGCGCATCCGGGACCGGATGCGCGACCTGGCGGCGCGAAACCTCCCGATCGAACGACGCAAGATCGCCTTCGCCGAGGCGCTGAAGCGATTCGAGGAGGCGGGCCAGCAGGACAAGTACGACCTGCTGCGCTTCCGGAACCCGCCGAAGGTCGTCGTGTACGACTGCGCCGGGTTCACGGACCTCGCCCACGGCGTGCTGGCCGACCGCACGGGCGCCCTCGGGCACTTCGACCTCATCCCCCACGCGCCGGGCTTCGTCCTCCAGTTCCCCGAGCGCGACCGCGCGCCCGCGATCGCGCCGTTCGATCCGCAGCCCTTCCTGTTCCGCATCTTCGCCGAGCACAAGGAATGGGGCCGCATCCTCGGGCTCCGCACGGTGGGCGACCTGAACCGCCTGGTGGCCGAGCGCCAGGCCGACGAGATCGTCCGCATCGCCGAGGCCCTCCACGAGAAGACGATCGCGCGCCTGGCGGACCGGCTTCTCGAGCGCCAGCCCGGCGCCCGGTGGATCTTCATCGCCGGGCCGTCCTCGTCGGGCAAGACCACCTTCGCCAAGCGGCTCTCGGTGCAGCTCCGCGTCAACGGCCTGCGGCCGGTCGCCATCTCGGTGGACGACTACTTCGTGGACCGCCACCGCACGCCGAAGGACGAGGCCGGCGAACACGATTTCGAGCATCTCGAAACGGTCGACCTCGCCCTGTTCAACGAGCACCTCGCGCGGCTCGACGCGGGGGAGGAGGTCGAGCTTCCCTCCTTCAACTTCGCCGAGGGCCGCCGCGAGTTCCGCGGGCGGACGCTCCGGATCGGCGCGGACCAGATGGTGATCGTGGAGGGCATCCATTGCCTCAACCCGAGACTGGGCGAGGGGCTCCCGGCCGCGCACGGCTTCCGCATCTACGTCAGCGCGCTGACGCAGCTCAACCTCGACGATCACAACCGGATCGCCACGACGGACAACCGCCTGCTGCGGCGGCTCGTCCGCGACCACCAGTTCCGGGGACACAACGCGCTGAAGACCCTCGGGATGTGGCCCAGCGTGCGCCGCGGCGAAAAACGGTGGATCTTCCCGTACCAGAACGAGGCCGAGGCCGCCTTCAACTCGGCGCTGGACTACGAACTGGCCGTTCTCAAGCCGCTCGCCGAGCCCCTGCTGAAGGAAGTGAAGCCGTACCACGCCCAGTACGCCGAGGCGAGACGGCTCATGTTGTTCCTCGACAGCTTCCTGACGCTTCCCTACGGCCACGTGCCGCCGACCTCGATCTTGCGGGAATTCGTCGGCAGGAGTAGCTTCCGCTACGTGTGACGCGCCACGGCGCGGAAGCCCGCGGATGCGGGGAGGGGACGACATGAGCGTTCGTATCAGGAACCGGCCGGCCTGGATCGTGCCGCTGACGGTCGCCCTCTGGGCCGCGACCGGCGCGCCGGCCTACGATGCCTACCGCGAGGCGCCGGAGAGGAACGAGACGCCGATCATCTCCGACGTGCCGATGGCCCACGACCTGGCGGCCACGCCCGGCGACCCGGCCGCCGTCCGGGACGCGATTGCCCTCGACGCCGCCGGCAATCGGGCGGCCGCCGTGGCCCGGCTGGAGGAGGCCATCCTGCAGATGCCGGACATGTCGCGGCTCTGGGAGGTGCTGGGGCTCATCCATTGGAAGGCGGGACGGACGGACGAGACGATCGCCGTGTGGACCCGGTACGGGGTCGCGGCGGGCGATCACCCCGAGCCCCACATCTGGCTGGGCGAGGTGAGGGCCGCGCGGAACGAGCTGCCGGAGGCCCTCGCGGCCTTCGATCGCGCGCTGAAGCTTGTGCCGGACAGCGCCGAGGTCCAATTCCAGAGAACGCGCATCCATCGATGGCTCGGCCATATCGAGGAGGCCGCCGCCACGATGCGGACGCTGGTCGCCCGGCATCCCGATCGCGCCGATCTCCGCCGCGAACTGGCCGCGGCGCTCTTCGCCAACCGCGAGTACACCGAGGCCGCCACCCTGTGGGCGCAGGTCCGGCGCGACCGCCCCGGCGACGAGGACGCCGAGCTTCGCGAGATCGCCTCGCGCGCCTATGCCTCCGGCAGCCCCGAGGCGATCCGCGATGCCGTCGCCTATCTCGAACGCTATCCGAACAACCTGCTCGCGCTCTACACGCTGGCCGACCTCGCGGAAAGCGGAGGTCGCAAGGAGGAGGCCCTCGGGTACGTGAAGCGCGTCCTCACGGTCGAGAAGGATCCCAAGAAGAAGGCCCGTGCCGCCTTCCGGGCCTCGGATCTCGTCTCGGGGCTTCACGAGATCCATCCCGACCGGTACTCCATCGAAGAGGCGATCCTCGTGGTCAGGGACTACCTCGGCGCGCAGCCCTACGACGTCGACGTGCGCCTGCTGCTCGGCGAGCTGTACATCGAAAGCGCGCGGTGGAACGAGGCCCGGGAGACCTTCGAGAAGGCGATGGCCGAGTACAATCCGCAGAACATCCGCGCCTGCCGCGGCATGTTCGAGGTGTGCGTCGCGTCGGGGCGCTACGGAGAGGCGGGCCGCTGGCTCGACCGGGTGCGCCAGTTCGAACCGAACGACCCGTACCTCTGGTACCTCGAGGCGCGCAAGGAGGCGGCCGTCGGCCACCACGCGGCCGCGTTCGAGGCGCTGGACAATCTGGAGCGGGCCGGGGCGGCCGGGGCCGTCGCTGTCCTGCTCTACCATGGGCTCGGCGAGAGCGACTGGACCGACCTTCCTTCCGTCGGCATCCTTCGCGAGCAGGTCAACGCGCTCAAAGCCGCGGGCTACCGGTTCGTCTCCGCCCACGACCTCCCCGCCGCCCTCAGCGTGTCCGAGCCCCCGGAGGACCTGTCCCGGCACGTCCCGATGCGGGTCGCCTGCATCACGTGGGACGATGCCCGCCGCGACGCCATGACCCTCGGCACCCCGCTGAGCCGGGAACTGAAGGTCCCGATGACCATGCACGTCCCCGTCGGCTACGTGAACCAGGACCATCCGTTCATCGCCGGGTGGAACGACCTCCGCGCGTCCCAGAACAACAGCACCTGGCACTTCAGCAGCCACGCCTACGACGGCCACGATCCTCGCCCGGCCGTCCAGAACGGGTACGTGGTTCATCCGCTCGCCAACCGCCTCTGGCGTCCCGAGGCCGGCCGCCAGGAGACGGAGGAGGAGTACCGCGCCCGCCTGACCCGCGAGTACGGCGGCAGCCGGGACGCCATCGTCGCCGAGCTGAAACGCCCGGTCGAGGCCGATGTGTTCGCCTATCCGTTCGGCGACATCGGGCAGCTCTCCCACAGCAACATGACCAACGCCCCCGGCATCAACCTCGAGATCGCCGCGAAGTACTACAAGGTCGGCTTCATCCAGTCGCACTTCGGCCATGCCGTGAAGGGCAGCAACCCGCTGCTCTTCCAGCGGACCGAGCCCTACCGCAACGAACGCGGATCGAATCTCGTCGTGAGGCTTCTCTCGGCGCACCCGGTCTTCCTCGCGCGGGCCACGCGCGCCGAGATGGCGGCCACCGCCGACAAGCCCTACCTGGCGAACGCCATGCTCGCCCTGCTCGAACGGGACGGGTACCCGGCCGAGAAGCTCGATCCGCTCAAGGCCAAGGTCCGGCGCATGCTCGGCGGCTCCCTCTTCCGCTGGCCGTTCTGGAAGCGGACATCCGCGGAAAAGGCGGATCCCCCGCCGGATCCGGCCGCACCTCCGAAGACGCCGGAACAGCCCGGCGTCGCGCCCACGCCGGCCCCGGCAACGAAACCGCCGGCCGTGACGGACACCGAGATCCTGCGCCCTCTTCCGCGCCGATCGGGCGGGGCCGCCGATGACGGCGCGTCGGCGGGAGACGACCTCCGCCGCGAGACGGTCCGCCCGTACTGAACCCCGGCCCCGGCTTGATCCCGCGTCCGGGAACGGCCTATCGTCCGGTTCATGAACCGGGGAGATCCGACATGCATGCAGTCCGGAGCCGAGGTGTCGTTGCCGCCGCCCTTGCGGCGGGACTGGTCTCGGTCGATGTCCGCGCGGAGGACGCCGCGCCCGTGAGGACCGCGAGTTTCCAGGCGGCGCGGACGGAGTCCGTGTCCTGCAACTACTGGCTTTCGCTCCCCGACGGGTACGCCGCCGACCCGGGCCGGCGCTGGCCGCTGATGCTCTTCCTCCATGGAGCCGGAGAGCGCGGGACCAACCTGGAGATCGTGAAGAAGCACGGGCCCCTCAAGCGCATCGCGTCCGGCACCAACCTCCCGTTCGTCGTCGTCGCCCCGCAGTGCCCCAGCAACGACTGGTGGGAGAGCACGAGGCAGTGCCTGACCCTCGTCGCGCTGCTGGACGAGGTGCAGGCGAAGCACCGGATCGACCCCGACCGCGTCTACTGCACCGGGTTGAGCATGGGCGGCTACGGCACCTGGCGGCTGGTCAGCGAGAACCCGGACCGCTTCGCCGCCGTCATCCCGATCTGCGGCGGAGGCCGGTGGTTCACCGTCGGCGCCATGCGGAAGGTCCCGGCCTGGGTCTTCCACGGGGCCAGGGACCCGGTCGTTCCCCTGGTCGAGTCCGAGAAGATGGTCGACGCCCTCCGGAAGGCCGGCGGCACGGTCGAGTTCACCGTCTATCCCGAGGCCCAGCACGATTCGTGGACGGCCACGTACGACAACCCCGCCGTCTATGAGTGGCTGCTGAACCAGGTGCGGAAGAAGTAGAAACGGCGTCCGGCCATCGGCGGCATGAAGGACAGCCCGCGTCCCGTCGGCCGGCCGCTCGCTTGAAATCCGGACTTCAGACCCTATAGTGACCGATCCCCGGCCGGGCCGGGGGATGGAGCCGATCATGGATGCACTGACGCTGGCGCGCTGGCAGTTCGGCGTGACGACGGTCTATCACTTCTTCTTTGTCCCGTTGACCTTGGGCCTGTCGATCCTCGTGGCGCTGTTTGAGACGATGTATGTCCGCACCGGGGACGAGACCTACAGGCGAATGACCAAGTTCTGGGGCAAGCTCTTCCTCATCAACTTCGCCATGGGCGTCGCGACCGGCATCGTGCAGGAGTTCCAGTTCGGCATGAACTGGTCGGAGTACTCGCGCTACGTCGGCGATATCTTCGGCGCACCGCTGGCGGTGGAAGCCCTGCTGGCGTTCTTCCTCGAGTCCACGTTCCTCGGGATCTGGGTCTTCGGCTGGGACAAGCTCTCCCGCAAGGCCCACGCCGCCTGCATGTGGGCCGTCGCGATCGGATCGAACGTTTCGGCGGTCTGGATCCTGCTGGCCAACTCGTGGATGCAGGAGCCCGTCGGCTACGCCATCCGCAACGGCCGGGCCGAGATGACCGATTTCCTTGCCGTTGTGACGAACCCGCATTTTCCGGCCCAGTTCCTCCACGTGTTCTTCGCCGGCGTCACGACGGCCGGCTTCTTCGTGCTGGCCGTCAGCGCCTGGCACCTGTGGCGGAAGCGGGTGGCGGATCTCGAGTTCTTCCGTCGCTCGTTCCGGGCCGCCGCGGTGTACGCCCTGGTCGGCATCCTGGCGACGAGCGCCGTCGGCCACGAGCAGGGCCGCCGCGTGGTGCGCCAGCAGCCGATGAAGATGGCCGCCGCGGAGGCGCTCTGGGAGACCGAGTCCCCGGCCGGGCTCTCCCTCTTCTCCGTCATCGATGAGAAGGCGCAGACGAACACGGTGGCGGTCCGCATTCCCCGCATGCTGAGCCTGATGGCCTACAACCGGCTCGACGGGGAGATCCGCGGCATCCGGGAGCTGCAGAAGGAAGCGGAGGCGAAACACGGCCCCGGGAACTACATTCCCCCGGTGACCGTGACGTTCTGGTCGTTCCGCGTGATGGTCGGCTCGGGGCTCCTTCTGCTTCTGCTGGCCGTTCTTGCCGTGCGGGCGTCGCGAAGGAACGCCGCCGCCCCGCCCCGCTGGCTCCTGCCGGCGCTGGTGTGGGCCGTGCTGCTGCCCTACATCGGCAACAGCGCCGGATGGATGATGACCGAGATCGGCCGGCAGCCGTGGATCGTCCAGGACCTGCTTCGCGTCGACCAGGGCCTTTCGATCGCGGTCACGGCCGGCGAGGTTCTCTTCTCGCTGATCGCCTTCACCCTGTTGTACGGAGCGCTGATGGTCGCGGATGTCTGGCTCCTCAGGAAGTACGCCTGCATGGGCCCGGCCGCGATCGAGGAGCAGGAGGCCTGAGGAGAGGATCATGGAACTCAACACGGCGTGGTTCATCCTGGTCACGATCCTCTTCTGCGGGTATTTCCTGCTGGAGGGTTTCGATTACGGCGTCGGCATGCTGCTTCCGTTCGTCGGACGCGACGACCGCGAACGGCGCATGGTGATCAACTCGATCGGCCCGGTCTGGGACGGCAACGAGGTGTGGCTGCTGACCGCCGGCGGTGCGATCTTCGCCGCGTTTCCGCACTGGTACGCGACGATGTTCAGCGGGTTCTACCTGGCGCTGCTGCTGGTGCTCCTGGGCCTGATCCTGCGCGGCGTCGCCTTCGAGTTCCGCAGCAAGGCCCCGGGTGCGGCGTGGCGCGCGGGCTGGGACTGGGCCATCTTCACCGGCAGCCTGCTGCCCGCCCTGATCTTCGGGGTGGCCGTCGGCAACCTGCTCCGGGGCGTTCCGATCGACCAGACCAAGACCTACACCGGCACGTTCCTCGGACTGCTCAATCCCTACTCGGTGGTTGCCGGCCTCGCCTTCGTCCTGCTCTTCCTGCTGCACGGCGCCAGTTTCCTCCGCCTGCGCGTCAGCGGACCGGTTCTCGAGCGCGTCGAGGGGGCGGCAAGGAGGCTGTGGTCGATGGCCGTGCTGGTCGCCGTGTGCTTCCTCGTGTTCTCGTGGAAGCAGACCGGCCTCTTCAAGGGCGGGGCGATCGCCTACATCCTGCCCGCCGTGGCGGCGGGGGCTCTCGTCGGCGCCGGCCTCGTGAAGAAGCCGGGCGCCGCGTTCGCGCTCACGTCGGCGACCGTCGTCGTGCTGACCGTCTCCGCGTTCCGCGCGATGTACCCGAACGTGATGATTTCGTCGCTGGATCCCGCGTGGAGCCTGACGATCTACAACGCCAGCTCGACCCCGTACACGCTGAAGGTCATGACCATCGTCGCCTGCACGATGGTTCCGATCGTCCTTCTGTACCAGGGCTGGACCTACTGGATCTTCCGCAAGCGCCTCACCGGGGCGTCGAAGCTGGAATACTGATCCGCGACCGTTCCGGGCGTCCCGCCCCCGGCGGCCGCACGCTCCGGTCACCGCCGGAGGACGAACGCCTCGATCGCCACGCGGGCGCCGGGCACGGCGCACGGATCCAGCCGCAGCGTCGTGATTCGCCCGCGCCAGCGCGGATTGGCCGCCAGGTCGATCGCGATCGTGTGCGCCGCGCCGTCGGCCGGGATCTCGAAGGCCACGCTGGTGGACTCCGTGACCGCGGCGGCATCGGCGGACCAGAAGAGTTGCCCGCGCACGGTCGGGGCGCCCGCGTCGGCGATGCGGATCGTCAGGTCGGCCCGCGGGAATTCCCGGGCGCGGATCCCGCGCGTCTGGATCTGCAGCGCCGGATCGCGCGTCGACGTGCGGAACCGCAGCGCGCCGTCGGAGACGCCGAGGTCCTCGACCCCCATCATCGCGCTCCAGTCGCGCGCCGGGCCGTCGAACGTCCACGAAGTCGCGGCCGGGAGCGGCGGGTAGTCGTACGGTCCGAGGCCGACGTCGCGAGGACCGGCATTGACCGGCCAGCCGGCGGGATCGCCCCGGCCGAACACGGCGCGGACCGCCTCGACCATCTCGAAGCCGTACTCGAGGTTCGGCTCGATGTAGCTGCCCTCGCCCCACTCGTTCATCGGGCCGAGCACGAGCGTCCGGATCCCGTTCGTCCGCGCGAAGTCGCGCGCCGACTCCAGCAGCCGGCGGAAGAGCTGCGGGGTGCGGCCCTCGATCGCGCGCGCCGCGTCGCCGTGCCACGGGCGGGAGTCCCAGCCCGTGTCGACCACCGGCAGGTAGGCCATGGGCGCGGAGGCCGCGAGCTTCCGCGTCCACGCCGCGGGACCGTCCTCGACGACATGCTCGTAGCGCGCCCGCTTCGCGCCCGGCGCGCGCGACCCCCACTCGTGATACGTCGTCGTTGCGGCGTAGCCCTCGTCCGCGCAGCGCTTCATCTCGGACGAGGAGAAGTCGCCGTTCATCGCGATGAACGTGATGCCGGCGTGGCCGGCGGCCTTCGCCATCGCCTGCGATTCCGCCAGCAGGGCGCGGACGGCGTCGGATCCGCCGACGTCGCGGCGGAGGTTGCGCGGATCCCACAGGTAGACCGCCGGCTTGCCGTGCAGCGACTGGTAGGCCGGCAGCGGGAAGTAGCGCTCGATCCAGTGCTTCGTGACCGTCCGCCAGTCCTCCGCCGAGTGCGTTCCGGGCGCGTTGTGGTTCGCCCACATGATCGCCACCTTCAGTCGGTCGCGGTGCCGGGCCTTCCGGTAGGCGTCGAACCAGTGCTCGTAGTGACGCGACCCCGCCTGCCAGTACCAGTCGACGAGGAAGGTGGAGATGCCGTTCTCGACGGCCCACTTGATCTGCCAGTCGACGCACTCCGGGTTGCCCTCGTCGTAGTAGCCGAGCGCCGGCTTGCGAATCGGGGCGACGCGGCGGATGCAGTCCCATTTCGCGTCCGTGTTCCAGCCCGGGAAGTAGTAGGCGCAGATCTCGACATCCGTCGCCACGGGCCGCGGCACGGGCACGCCGTCCACCGCCTTCGCCGCGCCCGCGGGGGCCGCCCCGATCGTGACCCGCCCGGTGGTGGCCGGCAACCCCGGCGCGGCGAGAGCGAGGTCGAAGGCGCCCGCCGCCTCGGCCATGACGGACCACCGGAGCTCCGCCTGCTCGCCGTACTCCAGGCCGGGCAGGGGGGCGTCCGCCGCGCCCCCCCCGGCGTGCGCAAGCCCCGAAGGCAGCGTCAGCCGCGCCGCGGCAGCCCCGGACGCTCCGCCGCCGAGGTTGCGGATGAGCGCCAGGATGCGGACCGGAACGCCCGGCCGGGGGAGGGCGTCCTCGAGGCCGAGGTAGTCGGTCGTGAGCTCGGCCGGCCCCGACGGCGCCGCCGCGATGCGGATCGACACGGGACGCGCGGGTCCGCCGGCCGGAAGGCGCAGGCCGAGCGCCGCGATCCGCGTCCACCCCGGCGCGCCGGTGAGCTCGAGATTGTACGTGTGCAGTCCCGGGCGGAATTCGAAGGCGAGGGCCTCCCCGCCGCGGCCGCCGGTCGGGCTCCACAGGAGGGACGCATGGCCCGGCGCGGAGGCGTCGATCGTCACCGCCGCCCATCCGCGCTGGCGCACGTCGAGGTTCAGCGGCGGCAGGTAGAGATCCGGGCAGGCCGGGTGCGGCCGCCCCCGCGCCGGATCGCCGCCGAGCGCCCACTCGAAGGTGTTGGTCTGCGGCGCCGCTGCGCCGCCCCAGTCGACGATTCGGATCGAGTCGATCTCGAACGTCGCGTCGTCGTACAGGTCGAGTCGAAGCTGCCGGATCGTGCGCTCGCCCTGCCAGAACGGCGCAAGGAGGATCTCCTGGAAGCCGTCGGCGGCCGCGACCGTGAACGGCGTCGACTTCTCCGGCTCGAAGCCGCCGTGGCGGCCCGTGGTCTGGCCCGTCCAGAAGAGCTCGCCGTCCCCGGCCCGGCTTGCCTTCAGGCGGAGGACGACGAACTGCCACGGTGTGGCGCGCAGGTTCAGGTCGCGCCGGATGAACATCGGATCCCAGTCGACCGTCTCGCAGCGGACCACGCCGGACGTCACCTCGACGCGCGAGACGTGCGAGTTGGGCACCCAGCCCTCCAGCCCCCCGTCGAACGTCCATGCCGCCGCGTTCGTTGCGATCCCCACCGCCGCCACCACGCCCGTGATCATGCCGCCGCGCCTCCGTGATGCGTCCCAGCGTATCGGATTCGCCGCCGCGCGGCGACAGGAAGCGGACCATCGTCCCTCCCCGCCGCGCCGCCGGGTCTTACATCTGTTGATGCGATCGCACCAACAGATGTAAGATCCCGCGCGGACGAAAGGAGGCGGCGCCATGCCTGGAAGGCCCGTGGAATGGACGTGGTTTCACCGTCCGGGGGTCAGCGTGACGGTGCTTCGTCGCCGACTGGGCGATGAACTGCTGGACCTGTTCTACGCCTACGGCGAGGCGTGTGTCACAAAGGGCCGGTCGGCGATCAACCTGCGAACGGACCGCAGGAGCGAGGCGGACTACATGGCCGCCTGGCGGCTGCGCAAGGCCGGACTGGTGGTGACCGAGCCCCGCCGGGAGGGGCCGCCGGTCCTCCGCCTCGCGGGGGACTGGACTCCGCGCGATGCGCTGCGGGCGGACCGGATGTGGAAACACCGATGGAGCGGCGTCTGGTCCGTCCTGGCTTACGACGTGCCCGAAACCGAACGGACGACGCGCAACCTCCTGCGGCGATTCCTGCGCCGGATGCGCATGGGATGCCTCCAGAAGAGCGTGTGGATCAGTCCGCGGGACATCCGCCCGGACTACGCCGACCTGATCCGGGCCACGCACCTGGACCTTTCGTCCTACTTGTTCGAGTCCCGCGCGACGCTCGGCCGCACCGATGCCGACATGGTCCGGTTCGCGTGGGACTGGCACCGCATCGACGAGCTTCACCGGTGGTACCTGGCGGGCGTCGAGCAGACCCTCCGCAAGACGGCCGCGTCCCGGGGCGACCGGGCATCGCGATCGGCGATGGTGCGCGAAGAGATGTCCGCCTACCTCTCGGCCATGGAGCCCGACCCCCTCCTGCCCCGGGCGCTCTGGCCCGTCGGCTACCGCGGCTCCGAGGTCTTCGAGGCCCACCATCGTTTCGTCTCCCGTCTTGCGTCCGCGTCTTCCTGACGGTCGCCGGGTCTTACATCTGTTGATGCGATCGCATCTTTGGATGTAAGACCCCCGTCGGCCCGCGATGGGCCGGGCGGATGCCGGCGGACGGTTCCCGTGCGCCGCGGCTTGCGCGTGGGGGGCGGGGCGTGCTACGAAGGCCGGATGGCGCGCCCGACCAGCCAGCGCATGCGTAGCCCCGGGCGCCGGAGGAGACGGGTCATGAAGAGTTCATCCGTGAAACGCCGCGACTTTCTGAAGGCCGGCACCGCGGCGGCCGGCGCGCTCGCGTTCCCCACCATCGTTCCCTCCACCGTGCTCGGCGCGGACGCGCCCAGCAACCGGATCCAGGTCGGCGCCATCGGCTGCGGCCGCATCGCCCGCGACGCGGACATCCCCGGCACGCTGAAGGCGGGCGGCGTCTACGTGGCCGTCTGCGAGATCGACACCACGCGCGCGGAGCTGGGGAAGGCGTACATCGACGACTGGTGCAAGAAGAACAAGAAGGCCGGCGCGGCGATCGAGACCTTCGGCGATTACGCGGAGATGCTCAAGCGCAAGGACATCGACGCCGTCACGATCAGCACGCCCGACCACTGGCACGCGCGGCCGACGGTCGACGCCGTGAAGGCCGGGAAGCACGTCTACGTCCAGAAGCCCGCCGGCCGCATCTACGCCGAGGGCCGCGCGATGCGCGATGCGGGGCGCTCCACCGACCGCATCATCCAGTTCGGCACGCAGCAGCGGTCGGACAAGCAGTTCCGCCAGGCCGCGGAGTTCGTCCGCAACGGCCGCGTCGGCACGCTCAAGGAGGTCGAGGTCGGACTGCCGACCGATCCCTCCGGCGGCAATCCCGCGGAGATGCCGGTCCCGGCGAACCTCAACTACGATGCGTGGCTGGGCTGGACGCCCGTCGTCCCGTACACCGAGGACCGCGTGCATCCGCAGAAGGGCTTCGGCCGGCCCGGCTGGCTGCGCTGCGAGCAGTACTGCTGCGGCATGATCACCGGCTGGGGCGTTCACCACATGGACATCGCCCACTGGGGCATGGACACCGAGCTCACCGGCCCCGTCGAGGTCTCCGGCAAGGGCGAGTTCCCGACCAGCGGCCTGTGGACCGTCCACGGCCCCTACCTGCTGGAGATGAAGTATGCCAACGGCGTCACGTTGCGCATCTGCGACAAGTACCCCAACGGCATCAAGTTCATCGGGTCCGACGGCTGGATCTTCGTTTCCCGCGGCGCGCAGAAGGCGACCGCGAGCGACCCGACCAGCGGCACGCGCCCCATGAAGGCCCTCGACGCCAGCGCCCCGAAGCTGATCGGGCCGCTGGCCGATCCGAAGGTGAAGCTCTACGAGAGTCCCAACCACTACGTGAACTGGCTCGACTGCATCAAGACCGGCAAGAAGCCGATCTGTCCGATCGAGATCGGCCACCGGTCCAGCGGCGTCTGCAACATCGGCCACATCGCCATGCGGCTGGGCCGGACGCTGAAGTGGGATCCGGCGAAGGAGGACTTCGTCGGCGACGCCGAGGCCAGTGCGGCCCTGACGCAGACGATGCGGCCCAAGTACGCGGTGTAGGCGAACGGGGCCGGCGGGCGCGACGGAGCGCGCCCCTCCATCCGGCCGGGATCGTGGAAGGCGCCGCTCCGTCGGCGCCGGGACGGACAAACGGAGTGTGGCGATGAAGGCAATGACGATGATGGCGGTCGGCGCGGCGGCGGCGGGCCTGGCGGCCTGCGGAACGATGGGAACCGGAGGAGGCGGCACGGTGAAGTTGCTCACGCTCGATCCGGGTCACTTTCATGCGGCGCTCGTGCAGAAGTCCATGACCCCGGGCGTCGATCCGGTCGTCCACGTCTACGCGCCCGCGGGCGAGGAGGTCGAGGCGCACCTCGCGCGGATCAAGTCCTTCAACGAGCGGGCCGAGAAGCCGACGGCCTGGAAGACGGAGGTCTACCGCGGCCCCGACTACCTCGAGCGGATGCTGGCCGAGAAGAAGGGCAACGTGATGGTCACCTCCGGCAACAACCGCCGGAAGCTCGAGTACATCAAGAGCGCCGTCGACGCGGGCCTGAACGTGCTGGCCGACAAGCCGATGGCGATCAACGCGAAGGGGTTCGCGACGCTGCTGGAGGCCTACGCCTCGGCGGAGAAGAACAAGGTCCTTCTCTACGACATCATGACCGAGCGCTACGAGATCACGACGATGCTCCAGAAGGAGTTCTCGCTGATCCCGGCGGTGTTCGGACAGATGGAGAAGGGCACGCCGCAGAATCCGGCGGTCACGAAGGAGAGCATCCACCACTTCTCGAAGATCGTCAGCGGCTCGCCGCTCGTGCGCCCGGCGTGGTTCTTCGACGTCGAGCAGCAGGGCGAGGGCATCGTCGACGTCACGACGCACCTGGTCGACCTGATCCAGTGGGAGTGCTTCCCCGAGGTCGTCCTCGACCACACGAAGGACATCGAGATCGTCACGGCGAAGCGCTGGCCGACGGTCATCTCCCCGGAGCAGTTCAAGGGCGTGACGAAGAAGGACCCGTGGCCGGACTACCTGAAGAAGGACGTCAAGGACGGCGCCCTGAACGTCTTCGCCAACGGCGAGATCGTCTACCGCCTGCGCGGCGTGTGCGCCAAGGTCTCGGTGGTGTGGAACTTCGAGGCCCCCGCGGGCGCGGGCGACACTCACTACTCGATCCTGCGCGGGTCGAAGGCGAACCTCGTGATCCGCCAGGGCAAGGAGCAGGCCTTCAAGCCGACGCTCTGCGTCGAGCCCGTCGCGGGGGTCGATGCCGGCGCCTTCGAGCAGGCGCTCGCGGCCTCGCTGCCGAAGATCACCGCGAAGTATCCGGGCGTGGGCCTCAAGCGGATCGACAAGGGATGGGAGATCCTGATCCCCGATTCGTACCGCGACGGCCACGAAGCGCACTTCGCGCAGGTCGCCGACAAGTACTTCCGCTTCCTCCGCGACGGCAAACTCCCGGCCTGGGAAGTGCCGAACACGATCGCGAAGTACTACACCACCACGAAGGCCCGCGAAATCGCCCTGCAGGCGAAGTAGCCCGACCGCGGCCGGATGCGGCGGAGGAGGAACGTCCGCCATGCGAAAGAACCGGATCAACCGGCGCGTGTTCCTCGGGATGGCGGCGGCCGCGACGGCGCCGGCGTTCGTGCCGGCGAGCGTGATCGGCGCGAACCCGCCGTCCGAACGCATCGTCATGGGGTGCATCGGCGTCGGCGGGATGGGCATGCGCAACCTGCGCGCGGCGCTGGGCCACGACGACGTGCAGATCGTGGCCGCGTGCGATCCCGTCCGCTCGTCGAACGAATACGGCCACTGGTTCAAGGACGGCTGGCAGGGACCGTGGTTCGGACGCGACGCGGCGCGGAACGTCGTCAACGACCACTACGCGAGGAAGACGGGCCGGACCGGCTACGACGGGTGCGCGGCGTACGTCGACTTCCGCGAGGTCCTTGCGCGCGACGACATCGACGCGGTGACCGTCGTCACGCCCGACCACTGGCACGCGGTCATCACGATCGCCGCCGCCCGGGCAGGGAAGGACATCTTCTGCGAGAAGCCTCTGTCGCTCACGCTCGGCGAGGGGCGCGCGATGGTGGAGGCCGTCCGCCGCCACGGCCGCATCCTGCAGACGGGCACCTACCGCCGTTCGGCCGCCTCCGCGCGCCAGCTCTGCGAACTGGTCCGCAACGGCCGCATCGGAAAGCTCCGGCACATCGGCGTCGTGATCGGGCGCAACCACCGCGAGAGCCCGAGGAACTGGACGCCGCAGCCCGTCCCTGCGTGGCTCGACTACGAAACATGGCTCGGCCCGGCGCCGTGGGCGCCGTACCACAAGGACCGATGCCTCTACTCCTTCCGGTTCATCTCCGACTACTCCGGCGGCAATGTCACGAATCTCGGCGCCCACATGATCGACATGGTCCAGTGGGCGACGGGCCACGACGACGGCGGGCCGGTGGAGGTCGAGGACCTCGGCGGCGTGTTCCCGACGGACGGCCTCTTCGACGTCGCCGATCCCGCCCGTTTCCGCTGCCGCTACGCCGACGGCGTCACCTTCGAATGCCACACCGGCGACCACTTCGCCTACGTGAAGTTCGAGGGCGACCGGGGATGGCTCGCCTACGACGACAAGATGCACGCCTCCGACCCCGCCCTGCTCCGCGAGCAAGTCGGTCCGGGCGAGATCCACCTCTACGAGTCCGACGACCACATGCGGAACTTCCTCGACTGCGTCCGCGACCGGCGCGACCCGGTGGCGCCCGTCGAGGTGGGCCACCGCTCGGCGGCGATCTGCCACCTGGGCAACATTGCGATGGAGATGAAGGCGAAGCTGCAGTGGGATCCCGCGGCCGAGCGCTTCACCGGTCCGCGCGCCGACGATGCGAACCGGCATCTCCTGAAGCCCTACCGTGGATCGTGGACGTTGTAGTCCGGCCGCCGCGGACAGACCTCTCGCTCCCGCGTCCCCCGCAGCCCCTTGAGCCGGGCCGCGTCACCGTCGCCGCGGCCCGCAGGATCGAGGCGGACCGGGATCACGATTCCCCCGACGGCCGCCTCCAACCCGCGAACAACCCGAGGGGCGCCAGGAAGAGGCCGTTCCAGAGAGCGATGCGGTGGCGGTCCCGCTTCCACGCCTCCATCGGCTCGTAGTCGCCGGACCGCAGACTTCGCGCCGTCATCCTGCCCGGCGCCGCCACGATGGAGAGCCACGGAGCGGCGAACTTCGAACGGTCTGCGCCGTGGAAGAACTCGTTACGGTATTCCCAAAAGGAGCCGATGTATCCCAGCAGCGCCCCCGCGAAGACGATGCCGGCGCAGGCCGAAAGGACTCTGTTCATGAGGATACCCCATGGAAGCGGCGCAACGGGACGGCCGTCAGGGGGAGCCCCATCAACCCCGGCGCGCGTGCGAAGGCACCCGGGGGCAGAGGCGCCGGGGTCATTTCTGCGGCCGGTCTTCGGATCGTATTCAGTCGAGACATCCTACTCCATGGAGAACCTACCACCGACTCCCCTCGTGCGAAAGTGCGGAGATGGTCCGCACCCGGCCCCGGGGAGCGCAGGGCAACCGCATTCGATCCGTGTCGTGCCGTCGCAGGCATTCGAACCCGCGAGCGCAAGGGCGCCCCGTCGCC
>Ga0194125_10001004_pt1 | contig 47884 bp, 43 predicted proteins | sample TA2KigC250mmetaG_FD_148626 | JGI IMG/M metagenome (GOLD analysis project Ga0194125, IMG submission 148626) | Freshwater microbial communities from Lake Tanganyika, Tanzania - TA2015034 Kigoma Deep Cast 250m | ecosystem: Environmental > Aquatic > Freshwater > Lake | place: Tanzania: Lake...
CGCGTCAACAAGCTGCCGTATGCTCAAGTCGGACACCGCATAGCCCGAAACGGCGCCCGCCACCCCCGCGACCGCTTTCAATGGCATCCTGCCGCCCGTCTCGTTCAGCAGAAACGCCGAAGCGGCGGTCATGATGACCGCCGCCCATTGGAGCCATCCCAGGGGCGTTCCAAAAATCAGCGTTGTCAGCAGCGCCAGAAGAATCACCTTCACCCCGAGCATCGGCGACACCCGTGAGGCATCCACCCTCGCCAGCGCCGCGAAGAGGGATAGCTGCGCCACCACGTAGAACCCCGCCGCGGCAATCAGTGGCCGCCAGTATGCCGACAACGGAGGACATGCGCGGCTCCAAACGAAGGGGAGTATGACGACAGACATCGCGCCCATGAGCGTGTGCGAAACCGCCAGAAGATGGAAGGCCGAGACGCCCCCGCGACGCATGAACCTGCGCGAGAATATGTACGAGGCCGACTGCAGAACCGCGGCCGCCAGCCCGAACACCACACCAACGCCGACGTTCACTTCTCACCCCCATCCGCGAAAAAGGCGCCAGCATATACACCTCCAGCACGAACGCAACCCTCCAGTCGGGCGATCCTGAACAGACAGGGCAACATGGAATGAGCAGCCTCGATTCCTTCCATCGACACCTCCATCGCACCTGCTTTCTCCCGCTTTTACGGAAACAGGTCGCGCATTGCGCCGGTCGCGCATTTTTCTGCTGACTCCAGACAGGTGATGCTGTATTTTCGGCTCTCTTTTTCGGCTCTTTCCGACACGTCAGGGGAGAAGACTGGCCATGACGGAACTCGTTTTGCTGGTTGTCGGCGCGGTTCTGGTAAACAACTTCGTGTTGCACCGCTTCCTCGGGATATGCCCGTTCCTGGGTGTCTCGCGCGACATACCGACGGCGCTGGGAATGAGCGCGGCTGTGGTCTTCGTCGTCACCTGCGCGGCGGCCGTGACATGGCCGCTTCAGTACTTCGTCCTGGAGCGCTTCGGCGCCGGGTACCTCCAGACAATCGCCTTCATCCTGGTAATCGCAACCTTCGTTCAGCTCGTCGAACTGGTGCTGAAGAAGGCTGCACCCGCGCTGCACCGGGGTCTGGGCATATACCTGCCCCTGATCACCACCAACTGCGCGGTTCTCGGTGTTACGGTTTTGAGCATCAAGAAGGGCCTGAACTTCGTTGAGAGCATCTTCTTCGCGCTTGGCGCCGCGCTTGGGTTCGGACTGGCGCTGCTCATCTTCACCGGCATGCGGGAACGCATAGCTCGCGCATACCCCCCGCGCGCGTTTCAGGGCACCGCAATCGCCCTGGTCACCGCCGGGCTCCTGAGCCTCGCCTTCATGGGTTTCGCCGGGCTGGTGAAACTGTAGACCCATGGACCCGGTAATCCAACATACAATCCTCATCGGCATGGCCGGCCTGGTGTGCGGCGCGCTGCTGGCGTTGGTTTCCCACTACTTCGCGGTCCACGAGGATCCGACCGTGGAAGCGCTGACCGCCGCCCTGCCGGGCATCAACTGCGGGGGATGCGGCTATGCCGGTTGCGCCGCGTACGCGAAAGCGGTCGCGACTGAGAATATCGGCCTCGATCTCTGCAAGCCTGGCGGCGCGGAAACGGTGGCAAAAATGGCGGCCATAACCGGGCGCACGGCATCGGCGCGGGAACGCGAAGTGGCGGTCGTCCTCTGCAACGGCAGCAGAGAACGCGCACGCCAGGCGGCGCTCTACAACGGCGTCGCGGACTGCGCGGCGGCGGATCTCGTGGCCGGCGGCGGCAAGTCGTGCAGGTTCGGCTGCCTCGGCTTCGGTTCCTGCGCCCGTGTCTGCCCGACCGGCGCGATAGAGATTGCCGACTCCCTTGCTGTCGTTCATCCCGAGCTGTGCATCGGCTGCGGCAAGTGCACAGGAGCCTGCCCCAGAAAACTGATCAAGCTCGTTCCGGAAAGCCGCTCGATCCATGTTTTGTGCATCAACCGCGACCGCGGCCCGGACGTGAAGAAGGTCTGCGACGTGGGATGCATAGGGTGCACTCTCTGCTCCAAGGCTTGCAACAACGAAGGCATAAAGATGGACGGATTCCTGGCAGTGGTTGACTACACGGTTCCGCTGAATAGCCCGGAAATCGCGACGAAGTGCCCGACAAAGGCGATTGCCGTCAGGCCCGGCGTAAAGAAGGAGGCGGCGGCATGACGGCGATCCGCGCCCCGTTCAGAATCCGCGGCGGAGTCCATCCGCATGATTCCAAGTCGGCAACATCGGCGCTGCCGGTCGAGACGGCCGCCGTGCCGCCGCGCCTGCTCGTTTCCGCCTCGCAGCACCTTGGCGCGCCGTCGAAGCCGGTCGTGAAGAAGGGCGACGCCGTGCTGCGTGGCCAGGTAATCGCCGAGGCCTCGGGCTATGTGTCATCCGCCGTGCACGCCCCGACATCTGGAACGGTGAAGTCCGTCACATCCATGCTGACGGCTACGGCCCGTCACGCGTTCGTGGTGGAGATCGAGCCGGACGGACAGGACAAGTGGGTGGAACCGCTGCATCCGATGGCAGACTGGACTTCAGCCGCGCCGCGCGACCTCGTCAACCGCATCGCCGCCGCCGGCATAGTGGGCATGGGCGGAGCCGGTTTCCCGACCCAGGTAAAACTCTCCCCTCCGCCCGGCAAGAGCATTGACACCGTAATCATCAACGGCGCAGAGTGCGAACCGTTCCTTACCGCGGATCACAGGCTGATGCTGGAGCAGTCGGATGCGGTATGGCTCGGTGCCCGGATAATCCGACACATCCTCGGGGCATCCCGGCTGTTTGTAGGGATAGAGGACAACAAGCCCGACGCGATTGCAGCGATGGAGAAGGCCATGGCCGGCGCGGACGGGGAAACAGGCGTCATCATCCTCAAGAGCCGCTACCCGCAGGGGGCGGAGAAACAGCTCATCCGGTCGGTAACCGGCCGCGAAGTCCCCTCGGGCGGTCTGCCGATGGATGTCGGCGCGGTTGTGGAAAACGTCGCCACGGCGGCGGCGGTTGCCGCGGCCGTTACGCGCGGCGTGCCGCTCACCGAACGCGTCATCACGATCACCGGCGAATGCGTCAAGAACCCCCGCAACCTTCTCGCGAGGGTGGGAACGCCGATATCATGGCTCATCGAGCAGTGCGGAGGGCTCACCGGCAGCGTCGGCAAGGTAATCTCCGGCGGCCCGATGATGGGCGTCGCCCTGCCCGACCTTGATGTCGGGGCAAACAAGACGACTTCCGGCGTTCTGGCCATATCCCGCGAATCGGCACGGCAGTTCGGGTCGGAGCCCTGCATCGCCTGTGGCCGCTGCGTGATCGCGTGCCCGTCAGGCCTCCTGCCCTGCACTCTCAGCGAGCATATCGAGGCGGAGCAGTTCGACGACGCGGAAAGGATTTCCGTCCTGGACTGCATCGAATGCGGGGCCTGCGCCTTCGAATGTCCGGCAAGACGCCCGCTCGTTCAGCACATGCGCCAGGGCAAACAGACGGTTCTTACGCGGCGCCGCGCGCGCGAAGCCGCCGCCCGCGGAAAGGAAGAACGCAAGTGAGCGCCCCGGAAAAGACAGCTTTAGCAGTCAGCTCCTCCCCCCACGCGCATTCCGGCGCGTCGGTGCGCGGAATAATGATGGATGTCCTGGTCGCGATGATCCCGGCGGGAATCGCCGCTTTCATGTTCTTCGGATGGAACGCGATCCGCCTCATCCTCGTGTGCTCCGCGACATCGGTCCTCGCGGAGTGGGCAACCCGACGGATCATGAAGCGCGAAGCTGCGATAGACGACTTGAGCGCCGTGGTTACGGGTGTCCTTCTCGCGTTCAACCTGCCGCCCTCGCTGCCGTCGTGGATGGCCGCGGTCGGCGCGTTTGCTGCAGTTGTGATCGCCAAGCAGGTCTACGGAGGACTGGGCTACAACGTGTTCAACCCGGCCCTGGTCGGCCGCACCGTTCTGCTGATCTCGTTTCCCGTCGCGATGACGACCTGGACGATGCCTTCGCTGTATTGCGCGGGCATGGATGCCGTTACAACGGCGACCCCGCTCGGCGCATGGAAGACGGCATGGAGCGCCGGCGCCGCGCCGGAGGGCTTCTTCGCCGCCTTCCCGCTTTCCGGCCTCGTCACCGGCAACCGGCCCGGCTGCCTCGGAGAAACCTCGGCAATAGCCCTCGGCCTCGGCGCGATCTATCTGCTCCTCCGCCGCTGCATCTACTGGCACGCCCCGGCCGGGTTCTTCGGCGCGGTGGCCGTCATTTCAGCGTCCCTCTACGCTCTTGACCCCGCGCGTAATCTGCCGCCGGCCTACCACCTTCTCTCCGGCGGCCTGTTCCTCGGCGCATTCTTCATGGCGACCGACATGGTAACCACCCCCGTGACGCGCAGCGGCCAGCTCATTTTCGGCCTCGGTTGCGGGCTGCTTACAATGGTCATCCGCAGATGGGGCGGATACCCGGAAGGCGTCAGCTTCTCCATTCTGATCATGAATTCGCTCACGCCGCTCATCAACCGCGCCACGCGTCCGCGCGTGTTCGGAACAAGGAGCAAGCTGGCATGAAGGATCTTCTCAAAATGATGGCCGCCCTCCTGTGCTTCGGCGCCGCCGCCGGCCTTCTCCTGGCCTACACGAACAAGGTGACAGCCGAACCGATCGCCCGCGCGCAACAGACGGAAAAACTCGCCGCCCTCTCCGCCGTGCTCCACGAGTTCGACAACACGCCGTCGAGCGAAACAAACACGGTTTCGCACGGTGGCCGGAACTGGTGTTTCTACGTCGCGCGCAAGGACGGCAAGTACGCCGGAGCCGCGTTCGAGACAAGCAGCGACAAGGGGTACGCCGGCGAGATCGTTCTAATGGTCGGCGTCCAATCCGACGGAACGCTCAATCAGGTGCAAGTCCTTTCTCAGAATGAAACACCGGGGCTGGGCTCAAAGATCAAGGAGTCGCCCTTCAAGGACCAGTTCGCCGGCAAAGGCCTGGCGCAGACCCGCTGGTTCGTGAAGAAAGACGGCGGCGACATGGACGCGATCACCGGGGCGACCATATCGTCCCGCGCGGTTGCTGAAGCGCTTAGGAAGGGAATCGAGGCCTACTCCGCGAACACCGCTGCGATAGCGGGCACGGAATAGCACGGAGACGGAAATGGGATTCTCAAAGGAATTCAAGAAGGGGTTGTGGGATGAGATCCCCGTCCTCAGGGTCATCCTCGGCCTGTGCCCGACTCTCGCGGTCACGACTTCGGTTGAAAACGGGATCGGCATGGGACTGGCCGCGACTTTCGTGTTGCTGTGCTCGAACATCGCCGTCTCGGCGCTGCGCCGCTTCATCCCGGAGAAGGTCCGCATCCCGTGCTACATCATCGTGGCGGCAACGTTCACCACGATCATAGACCTCTCGATGAACGCCTTCGCCCACGAAGTGCACAAGAACCTCGGCATCTTCATTCCGCTCATAGTCGTCAACTGCATCATTCTCGGACGCGCCGAAGCTTTCGCCGGCAAGAACCCGGTCAGGCTCTCGATCGCCGACGCGCTCGGCATGGGAATCGGCTTCACGATGGCCCTTGTGGTGTTGAGCCTGCTGCGCGAGGTGATCGGCAACGGAACTCTCACCGTGTGGCGCGACCTCGGCCTCGTCTGGTCATTGCCCGCTTCGTACAGGCCGACGCTGCTGTTGATCCTGGCGCCGGGCGGATTTGTCACGCTGGGATGCATTCTCGGACTCATGAACCGCATAGAAGCGGCCAGGGCGGCCCGCGCCGGAACACGCTACACTGCGCCGGCCGAGTTCGACTGCCGTCACTGCGCTATCTGTAAGTGGGGCAGCGGCAAGTGACGGCCGGGCGGTACTGACCCGCCCTTCGCCCGTCCGCCGCGGAGATGGGACGTGCGATACGCGATACTTTCAGACATCCACGCCAACCTCCAGGCGTGGAAGGCCGTCCTCCTCGACATCCGTTCCCGCAAGGCTGACCGCATCATCTGCCTCGGCGATATAGTCGGGTACGGTCCAAACCCGCTTGAGGTCCTCAAGTCGGTACACGCGGAAGCCGATCACATAGCACTTGGAAACCACGACGCCGTGGTCTGCGGCAAAATGGACGCGGACCTCTTCAACCCGGCCGCCAGGTCGGCGATCGAATGGACCACGTCCCGCCTCGGGCCGAAAGCGGTGACGTTCCTCGGAACCCTTCCGCTCACACTCGCAGGCCCCCACTTCCGCTGCGCTCACGGCGAATTCTCCGATCCCGCCGCATTCAACTACGTCCTGGACCCGGACGACGCGGACGCATCCTGGAACGCCGTGCCGGACAGGGTTCTGTTCGTCGGACACAGCCACGTTCCGGCCATATTCGTCACCGGAGCCAGCGGACGCACCCACCACGTCACCCCGCAGGACTTCGTGGTTGAGGACGACAAACGCTTCCTCGTGAACGTGGGCTCGGTTGGACAACCGAGGGGCGACGGCGTACTAGCCACATACTGCATCTATGACGATGCCGATCGGACACTGCTCTGGCGCAGCGTTCCGTTCGACCTCGACGCCCACCGCGAGGCGTTCGCCGCTGCCGGACTCGACCCCGGCGCAGCGCTGTTTCTGAACATGGATCCGCGCCGCGGACATGCGCCGATTCGCGAACAGCTCGATTTCTCCCCGCCTTCCGACCCGGGCCGCAGAGCACGTAACGTGGTTGAGGTTTCTGAACTGCGTTCCTTGCGCAGGCGCGCCTCGCTGTGGCGAGCAGCCGCCTGCGCGACCGCGCTGGCGGCCTGCGCCGTGGCGGTGGCCGCGGCCATATCCCTGCGCATGGCCAGGCTGGACCGCATGGAAATAGCCCCGCCCACGACGCCCATCCATGCGGCGGCATCGGTTCCCGAGATGAACCTGCTGCCAAAGCTCGGCGCAAGTCTGCCTGCCGCCAATTGGGGAATAGGGCTCGCCAGCAGAAAGTCGCAGCGCGCTGAGCAGGCCGAGGCGGACGGCTTTCCTGCCCTGAAACTCTATTCGGCCCGGCGCCTGCCGATGGTCATACGTTCAGCCCCGGTCACCGCCGCGCCCGGCATGCCTCTGCGCATGGAATGCTACGTCCGCCATAAAGACGGATTCGACGGGGAACTGGCGCTGGCCGCGGTGATAACCGGCGGATCAATCCAGCCGCGCAGGCTGGTGGCCAGCCCTGCACTGCGCCGCAAGGACGGATGGCTCAAAGCCCAGCGTTCCTTCGAACTCCCGGCCGGCGCGGAACAGGTGGAGATACAGATCTTCGGCGACTTCTCCGGCGAAACACTGGTGCGCGACGTCATCCTTGCGCTGCGAAGCACGCAGTGAACGTTCACCGGCCGCGATGGATGTCGTGAAATCAGGCCGCAAGAGAGCTTCAGGCATGGCAACAGAGCCCGACAGATGATTCCGCGACCTTTCCCCCGTTGGGTCATCCGGTCCTGCATACCCCGGTCATTTGGCGCCCGGAGACCCCAGGGGCGGCCATGCGGTCGTCCTTTCCCGGCCTGCCGGAACACGAACAAGCCCGTCAGATCTGCTGCTCTTCGGGCGGAGAAAACGGCGACAAGGCACGGAGCCGTCTGACGATCGCCGGCATCATGGCAATGACGTAGTCCACGTCTTCGCCGGTCGTGTAGCGGCTGAGGCTGAACCTTATCGAGCCCTGCGCGAATTCCGCGGGCACACCCATCGCCCGCAGCACGTGCGACACTTCCAGCGAGCCCGAGGTGCAGGCCGAACCTGACGACGCGGCGATCCCCAGATCGCTCAGGTGGTAGAGGATCGCCTCTCCCTCAATGTATCTGAAACTCATGTTCGTGGTGTTCGGCAACCTGCGGCCCTTGTCTCCGTTCACCAGCACGCCCGACGGGCATGCCGCAATCAGCCCCTTTTCCAGCCGGTCGCGCAGCGCAGCCAGTTTGCCCGGCCCTTCCCGCAAGTGCTCCCGCGCCATCTCGCACGCGCGGCCTAGACCCACGATATAGGGGACATTCTCCGTGCCGGCCCGCCGTCCGTGCTCCTGATGCCCGCCCAGCATGAATGGCCTGAACTTGGTTCCGCGCCTGACATAGAGAACGCCTATCCCCTTCGGAGCATGAATCTTGTGGCCCGAGAGCGAGAGCATGTCAACCGGCACCTCGTCCACACGCACCGGCAGCTTGCCCGCGGCCTGCACCGCATCCACGTGCAGCACCCCGCCGGCGGACTTGACGATCCCGGCTATCTCCTCGATCGGGAAGATCACGCCGGTCTCGTTGTTGGCCCACATCGTCGTGACGAAACACGGCGCGTGCTGAAGCGCTTTGCGCAGCTCACCCAGGTCCGGCTGACCCGCCGAATCCACACCAAGCTCAACCACGTCGAACCCGGTCTGCCCGAGCTTCCTGCACGGCCCCAGCACCGCCTGGTGCTCCACGCGCGAGGTCACGATCCGCGCCTGCCGCCCGTAGATCTCGGCTGCGCCGGCGATTGCCGTGTTGTTGCTTTCGGTGCCGCAACTCGTGAAGATGATCTCGCTGGGATCGGCCCCGATCAGCTCCGCCACCTTAGCGCGCGCATCCTCGACGTGTCGGGCCACCTGCCCGCCGAAGTAGTGCATGCTCGACGGGTTCCCCCACAACTCGCGAAAGAACGGTTCCATCGCCTCAGTCACTTCGGGCGCCACCCGCGTCGTGGCGTTGTTGTCCATGTAGACGATCTTCACGACTTGACATCCTCGACCACGATATCGCCCGACACGAACTCACGCAGCTTCGCCTCCACAACTTCCTTGAGCGTGAACTGCGCCACGTTGCAGCCCGCACACATGCCACGGAAGGCCACGATCACCTTGTTGCCTTCCACGTTCACCAGGTCTATATCCCCGCCGTCCCTCTGGAGCATCGGCCGGATCTCGCGCGCCATCGTGTCTTCTATCAGGTGTATCTTCTGGAGGAACGTCATCGGCCTGGCAGCAGCGGCCGCGCCGGCCGACTTGCGCTCGACCTCGACCCGGTCAATGACCTCCTGGATGGACGGCACACAGCCGCCGCAGCCGCCGCCGGCCTTGCAGTAGTTGGTGACCTGCTCCACCGTCGTCAGGCTGTTCTCGCGCACAACACGCTCGATCTCCTCCTCCGTCACGCCAAAGCAGTTGCAGATGACTTTCCCTTCGAGGATCTGCTTGCTCTTCTCGCCGGTGCGGTAGTTGCGGATCGCCGCTTCGAGCGCCTCGCGCCCCATCACGGAGCAGTGCATCTTCTGCTCCGGCAACCCGCCCAGAAACTTGGCTATGTCCCGGTTGGTAACCTTCTCGGCCTCCTCAAGCGTCATGCCCTTGACCATTTCCGTCAGGGCGGACGATGACGCGATCGCGCTCGCGCACCCGAAGGTCTGGAACTTGACGTCGCTGATCCTGGCGTCCTTGTCCAACTTGAACGTCAGCTTCAGCGCGTCCCCGCACGCGAGCGACCCGACCTCGCCCACGCCGTCGGGGTCTTTGACAACACCCACATTCCGCGGATTGCGGAAATGATCCATTACCCTGTCAGTGTAGTCCCACATGACTCGCCCTCCTGAACTCACTGCGAGATGTTATTGTATCCGCCGCGCTGCCGCGCCTCAAAGTCATTTCGCGTGCCTCAGCCGCAGCGACACCCGGGCCGGACCCAACTCCGACACCGTGCGGGGCTTGACTTGTCCGGTCGCGGGCGTGAGTATCGCTGCCGCGTGGGGTTGTCTCTCCTATGGACGCAAGACAGACCATAGTCGTCACCGGCGGAGCGGGGTTCATCGGTGGCCACCTGTGCTCGCGCCTGGCATCGTTTGGCCACAGGGTCATCTCGCTGGACAACTACTTCGCCGGCGACCGGGCAGCGCATGTTCCGGGCGTGGAGTACCGCGAAGGACACACGAAAGATATCCGGCTGCATGTCCCGGAAACGCCCGACATCGTCTACCACCTCGGCGAGTACTCCCGTGTTGAAGCCAGCTTCGCCGAGCCCCAGGTCGTATGGGACCTGAACGTCGCCGGCACGTTCGGCGTCCTCGAGTTCTGGCGCAATCGCGGCTTCAAGCTGGTCTACGCCGGTTCCTCCACCAAGTTCGCCGACGGAGGAATGGGCCGCGACCAGAGCCCGTACGCATTCACCAAGGCCACCAACACCGACCTTGTCCGTAACTACGCCGACTGGTTCTCACTTCCCTATGCCATCGCCTACTTCTACAACGTTTTCGGGCCGGGCGAACGCGCGGGCCGCTACGGCACCGTCATAGAGATATTCAGAAGCAGGCGCGCCGCCGGGGAGCCTCTGGAGGTAACTTCACCCGGTACCCAGCGCCGCATCTTTACACACGTTGACGACATAGTTGACGGTCTGCTGCTTGTCGGCGCAAAGGGTGAGGGCGACGAGTTCGGGCTTGGCGCAACCGAATCATATTCCATTCTCGAAATCGCCCGCATGTTCGGGACAAGGATCGAGATGAGGCCCGAAGCCAAGGGAAACAGGATGGGCGCAAAACTGGACCTTACCAAATCCCAGGCACTGGGCTGGTCCGCGAAAAGACGCGTTGCGGACTACATCCGCGACATCACCGCCGGATGACGGTTCAGGCTGGCACGCCGGCATCTCGCGGCGCCGGGCGGTCCATGGCCCGTGCAAAAGAAAAAGGCGCGCCGAAGCACGCCTTTCCCTTGTACGATTTACTGCGATTGCTCGCAGACACCGTCTCTACCAGCGATCGCGTCTTCCGCCACCGCCAGCGCCGCCGCGGCTTCCGCCACCGCCGGCTCCGCCTTTCGGCTTCGGCTGGGACTCGTTAACGCGCAGGGCGCGCCCCAAGAAGTCCTGACCGTTCGTAGCCTTGATAGCGGCTTCCGCCTCGGTCTTCTCCGGCATCTCAACGAAGCCGAAACCCTTGGATTCGCCCGAGAACTTGTCCACGATTACGCGGGCCGAAGAAACGGTCCCGTGCTGCGCGAAGAGTTCCTTGAGCTTCTGATCGTCTGCCTGGTACGGCAGATTCCCAACATAGATATCCATGAGGATATCTCCTTATCCGTGTCATCCGTGTCTGTTTTCCAATACTGCACGATGACACGGTGTGCGGATCGGGATCGGCCGTGATCGGCCGAGTGCGGTGAAGTATCAGGCCGCAGCCCTCGAGTAGCAAGCACTATCTTCAGCCGGCAAGCGTCTGCTCTCCATGACTCCGCCTCCCCGCCCGGGCGACCTCGCGTCACCGGAGCGCAAGTTTTGGCGCCAGATACGGCGGAGCCAGTTCACAGACCTGACGAGATATGGCACGGTGGTGCCCGGGCACAGTCTCACAGACAACGCAGGGGTAAGGCGAGCTTCACGGCTCGCCCGTAGCGTCTCCGCGGTCTCAACCTTCCCGGGCGCTATGCCAGCTTCCGGAAAAGCAGGCAGGCGTTGTGACCCCCAAACCCCAGCGAATTGTTCAGGCAGACCTTGACGTCAGCCTGACGCGCGGTGTTCGGAACGTAGTCCAGATCGCAGTCCGGGTCCGGAAACTCGTAGTTGGCCGTGGGCGGCACAATGCCGTCCCTGATCGCCATGGCGCAGACCACCGATTCAATGCCGCCGGCCGCTCCGAGCATGTGGCCGGTCATGGACTTCGTTGAGCTTACCATCACGCGCCTGGCATTCTCATCGCCGAGCGCGCGCTTGATCGCCAGCGTTTCGACCTTGTCGTTCAGCGGCGTGCTGGTGCCGTGCGCATTGATGTACGTGACCTGGTCCGGCGTAACCCCCGCTTCGCTCATCGCCAGCGACATCGCGCGGCCGGCCCCGCTCCCGTCCTCGATTGGCGCGGTGATGTGGTTCGCGTCGCAGGTCATTCCGAACCCGGCCAGCTCGCAGTAGATACGCGCGTTGCGCTTCTTTGCGTGCTCCAGTTCCTCGATCACCAGCATCGCGGCCCCCTCGCCCATCACGAAACCGTCGCGCTCCCTGTCGAACGGGCGGCTGGCGTGCGCAGGGTCATCGTTGCGGGTGCTCAGCGCCTTCATCGAAGCGAACCCCGCGATACCCAGCCCGCAGATTGTGGCTTCAGCGCCGCCGGCGATCATTATGTCGGCATCGCCGCGCTGGATCAGCCGCAGGGCGTCGCCCGCGCAATGCGCGGCGGTGGCGCAGGCGGAGATGACCGAGTAGTTCGGCCCCTTCATATTGAAATCTATCGCGATCATGCCCGCGGCGATGTTGGAAATCATCTGCGGAATCATGAACGGCGAGCAACGGCCCGGCCCTTTCTCCCTGAGAATCGTGTGCTGAATCTCGAGAGTCTGCAGGCCGCCGATGCCGGATCCCGCTATCACGCCTGCGCGGTCCGGGTTCTCAGCCGCCATGTCGAGGCCGGAATCCTGCATGGCCATCTTTGCCGCCGCCACAGCGTACTGGCAGTACATATCCATCCGGCGCTGTTCTTTCTTGGCAATGAACGCGTCCGGATTGAAATCTTTCACCTCCGCCGCGATTTTGACGTCGTAGGCGGAAACATCGAAGCGGGTGATCTGACACACGCCTGACTTGCCCGCCTTCGCGGAAGCCCAGAACGAGTCAAGGGTGGACCCAATCGGCGTAATCACGCCCATACCGGTAACTACTGCTTTCCTCATGGCCTCTTCCCCGCTGGTTATCTATGCAGGACACAAAACGCAAACGACCGGAGGATCGGACCAGCGCCCGCCTCCGGTCGTCCACGCAACACGCTTCTTCAGGCGCTCAGGCCCTTGCCCTTCAGGTACTCGATCACCGCACCGACGGTTGTGAGCTTTTCGGCATCCTCGTCGGGAATCTCGGCGCCGAATTCCTCTTCGAACGCCATGACGAGCTCGACCGTGTCCAGGGAGTCAGCACCCAGATCCTCAATGAACGAGGCCTCCGGCTTGACCTGATCGGCGTTGACACCCAGCTGTTCGACTATGATTTCCTTGACCTTGTCTTCGATTGCCATATCTACCTGCTCCTCCTTGACTTACATCATCACCATCCCACCGTTCACACTCAATACCTGACCCGTCATGTACGCAGACTGCTCACTCGCGAGGAACAGCACCGCATTCGCGATGTCCTCCGATGTCCCAAAACGGTTCATCGGAATGGCATCAAGCATCTTCTTCTTGACGTCCTCGGCAAGAACATCGGTCATCTTCGTCTGGATGAATCCGGGTGCGACCGCGTTCACTCGCACGTTCCGGCCGGCCAGCTCTTTTGCGCAGGACTTGGTCAGGGCGATAAGGCCCGCTTTTGAGGCGGCATAATTACACTGCCCCGCATTGCCGATCAAGCCGATAATTGAGGCTATATTGACGATCACCCCGGACCGCTGCTTCATCATCGGCCTGGCCACCGCGCGCGTAAACAGGAAGGCGCCCTTCAGGTTGACGGAGAGCACCGCGTCCCAGTCCTCTTCGGACATCCGGACGAGAAATCCGTCGCGCGTTATACCAGCGTTGTTGACGAGGATATCAACACGGCCAAGTTCCTGGACGACCTTATCCACTGCAGCCTGAACACCTGCGGCGTTGCCGACATCGGCCGCCACCCGGATGGCGCGCCGGCCTGCTCCGGCCACAGCCTCCGCGGTATCCGCCAGCCACTCCTCCTTCAGGTCACAGAGGGCGATATCGGCCCCCTCGGCCGCAAGCCGTTCCGCGATCGCGCGCCCGATTCCGCGCGCCGCACCAGTCACGAGCGCAACCTTGCCGTCCAGTATGCCCATGGCTTCCATCCTCCCGGTTACTGCACTTTCAGAACTTCCGCGGCCTTCGCGGCCGAAGCCGCATCCTGCACGTTGTGCAGCGCCGCGGCGCCGTCAATCCGCTTGATAAGACCGGCAAGCACCTTGCCCGGCCCGAACTCGACGTAGCAGGACACCCCGTGCGCCTTGAACCACTCGACACATGAGACCCAGCGAACGGAGCCCGTCACCTGGCGCACCATGTCGCGGCGGATCGAGTCAGGCCCGCCGTGCGGTTCGCCGGTAACGTTCGCCACGACAGGCATCCCCGGCGCAAGAATGTTCACGCGTGCAAGCTCCGCCTCAAGCTTCACCGCCGCCGGCGCCATCAACGAGGAATGGAACGCACCGGCCACGTTCAACACGATCGTCTTCTTGGCCCCGGCCTCTTTGGCCAGCCGTTCGGCGTCGGCGATCGCCGCCTTGTCACCGGAAAGCACGGTCTGCTCCGCGGAGTTCATGTTGGCGATCTCCAGGCCGGTCATCTCGCATATTTTCCGGAGCTGGTCAGTTCCGAGCCCGATGACACTCACCATGCCGCCCTGCCTCTGCTCGCAGGCTTCCTGCATGAAACGGCCGCGTGCTTCAAGTACTCTCACCGCATCCTCAAAGCCTATCGCACCCGCGGCGTGGAGCGCCGTCCATTCGCCGAGGCTCAGGCCGGCGACGCCGACCGGATCCGCCTTCGCCCCGCTGAGCCGCATCGCGTGAAGACACGCAATACTGGTCACGAATATCGCCGGCTGGCAGTTGTTGGAACGGGTCAGTTCCTCGATCGGCCCTTCAAAGCAGACCTTGGAAAGGGAGCGACCGAGCACCTCGTCCGCCTTCGCAAACAGCTCCTTGCACTCGGGATACGCTTCCGCAAGGTCGCGCCCCATTCCGACGGACTGCGCGCCCTGACCGGCAAAGACATAGGCATTGTTCATGTGGTATTCCTCCCGGTTAACCGGCCGGGCATCGGCCGGACTACATCTCGACAAGCATCGCGCCCCAGGTGAACCCGCCCCCGAAAGCGACAAGCAGAACCTTGTCGCCCGGTTTCACGCGCCCGTCGCGCACGGCCTCGTCCAGCGCAAGGGGAATCGAGGCGCCGGATACGTTGCCGACCTTGTCCAGGTTCACGATGAACCTTTCGATAGAGCCTCCGAGCCGGGACGCTATGGCCTGGATGATCCTCAAATTCGCCTGGTGCGGAACAATCCAGCGCACGTCGTCTTCGGTCAGTCCGCAGCGGTCCAGCGCGCGATTTCCGGCGTCGCACATGCACCTTACCGCGTGTTTGAAGACCTCGTTGCCGGTCATCTTGATACAGTGCAGGCGATCCTTCAGAGTCTGCTCGCTCGCGGGATACCGGCTGCCGCCGCCCGGCAGGTTCAGCAGGTGGGAAAGCGATCCGTCAGACCCCATGAAGGATGAGAGAATGCCCCTGCCGTCGGTTGACTCGCGCAGAACCACCGCCCCGGCGCCGTCACCGAAGAGAACGCACGTCGCCCGGTCCTCCCAGTCCATCACCGAGCTCAACTTCTCCGCGCCTATAACCAGCGCGGTCTTCACACCGCCGGCAAGGATGTGCGCACGCGCCGACTCCATCGCGTAGATGAATCCCGAGCACGCGGCGGACACGTCCATGCAGAACGCGTTCGTCGCGCCTATCTTGTCCTGAACATAGCACGCCGTGCTGGGAAACGGCATGTCGGGGGTTATGGTGGCAACAAGGATCAGGTCAACCTCGGTCGGCGCGATCCCCGCGCTCTCCAATGCGCGGGACGCCGCCGCCGCGGCCATGTCGGACGTCACTTCATCCCCGCGCGCAAGCCTGCGCTCCAGAATTCCGGTTCGGGTCCTGATCCACTCGTCGGTCGTATCGACGATCTTCTCCAGATCCGCGTTGGTCAAAACGCGTTCCGGCAGGTACGAACCTGTCCCGACGATTGCCACGCGGCGTTGTTTTGCCATACTCATTTCACTTCGCCCAGTTTGCGGATCTCTTCGACAATCGCCGAATTGAGGTGCTGGTGCACCGATTCGGACGCCACGCGCACGGCATGGAAGATAGCGTTCTCCTTCGACGCACCGTGGGTGATTATGCAGGTTCCGTTCACTCCGAGCAACGGAGCCCCGCCGTACATGTCGGGATCAAGCTTGCGTTTCATGGCCTTGAGCGCGCCGGTAAGCAGCAGCGCACCGGTCATGCGCACCGGCCCCCGCTTGAACTCATGCTTCATCCACTGCCCGATCGCGCGAGCCGCGCTCTCGGCAGTCTTGAGAACCACGTTCCCCACAAACCCATCGCAGACCGCGACATCGGTGCACCCCTCGAAGAGGTCGTGGCCTTCCACGTTGCCGCGGAAGTTGAGGGGAGAAGCGTCAAGCAACCTGAAGGCTTCCTTCGTCGTCTCGTTCCCCTTCGTATCCTCTCCTCCGATGCTCATCAGGCCCACGACCGGGTTGACCTGGCCCATGATCACTTTCGAATAGACGGCGCCCATCGTCCCGAACTCGAGCAGAAGCCTGGCGTCGGAATCAATGTTCGCTCCCACGTCGATTACGACGCACGGTCTCCCGGAAGTCGGCATCACCGCCGCTATGGCCGGCCGCGTCACACCCTCAAGCGTCCGCAGCTTCAGCGTGGCGGATACCACCACGGCGCCCGTATGCCCGGCCGACATCACGGCGTCCGCCTCGCCGGCTTTGACCAGGTCCATGGCCCTGTTTATGGAACAGTCCTTCTTCCGGCGAACTGCAACGGCCGGGGACTCTCCCATGCCTATGTTCTCGGAAGCATGGCGGACTTCAATCAGAGGCGGGATGGAGCCGTGTTTCGCGAGCTCCTTTTCGACCGCCGCCTTGTCGCCGACAAGGAACACCTTCGTCAGCGAGGGCAGTTCCCGCGCGGCGCGCACGGCGCCGGCAACCACCTCGGCGGGCGCAAAATCGCCGCCCATTGCATCCACGGCAATGCGCATGACGGAGATCCCGCTGTCAGTCCGAAGTGACCGTCAATACCTGCCGGCCGCGGTAGAACCCGCACGCCGAACACACGCGATGGGGCAGCTGGAGGGCCCCGCACTGGGGACACGGCTGGGTGGCCGGGATTTGCACCCGGTGCGACGCCTTGCGCGACCGACACTTGCTCTTGGAAACTTTCCTCTTCGGTACAGCCATCTTGCACCTCTATGCAGAACCCGAGTCGGAATGGCCGACTCAACCAGCCACAGCCGTCGCCCGTCTCACGGACCCAACCTGTCCAGCGCGGACCAGCGCCCGTCTCCTGCCGGCGGCACACAGCCACACAGGCGGCGATTCAGATTCTGGCCGCATTGGGGACACAAACCCCTGCACTCCCCGGAGCACAGCGGGTAGTTCGGAAAGGCAAGGATCATAGCTTCGCGTATGGAGGGGGTCAAGTCCACAGATTCATTGCCGTCGGGCACATCGATTATGCGCTCGAACGCGTTGTCGCGTACCTCGATTTCGACGGGCTCACAGCACCGCCTGCACCGGAAGGTCGCTGGGGCGGAAAGACTTCCGGCAACCATCAGTTCGCCGCACGACCTGCTGGCGGTGATGCTGTACCTGACCGGACCTTGCAGCCCCAGGAACTCAGGCGCATCCCCGATATCCAGGATGGAACCGGGCTCCTCACCCTCAAACAACATCCCGCCTTCCGGCAGTGTCGCGACCTGGATGTTCAATCCCGTGCCTCCGTCGGGGCGGCCACGCCGGGCGGAACACCGGAGAGCTTCCGGCCTATCGCCGCTTCGATGTCGGGCGGAACAAAATCGCTTATGTCCCCTCCGTACCGGGCAACCGTCCTGACGATGCTGGAACTGACATAGCTGTGTATCTCCTTCGGCATCATGAACAGGGTCTCTATCTCCGGCGCGAGTTTCCTGTTCGTGAGCGCCATCGGGAACTCATAGTCGAAGTCCGAATAGGCTCTCAACCCGCGGATAAGTATGCGCGCCCCGCGCCTGCGGGCATACTCGATCAGCAACCCGTTGAATGAGTCCACTTCCACGTTGCCGAACTGGCCGACCACCGACCGGGCAAGCCCCATCCGTTCCTCGAGTGAAAACAAGGGGTTCTTCTCGGCGTTGACGGCGACAGCCAGAACCACCCTTTCAAACAGCTCGGACGACCTCTCGATCAGGTCGTAGTGTCCCAAAGTCAACGGATCGAACGTGCCCGCATATATGGCCAGAACGTTCACTCCAACCCCTCCTTCCGGGCGCTGACGGGCTCCATGAAAATCAGCCTCGTCGCTCCGTATTTCCTGTCGCGGACCGTCGTCCAGCCCGCATGCGTCACCGGTTCGGACCCCGCAGCTTCTTCAACCACCAGGACTCCTCCCTCCGCAAGCAGGCCCGGCCGGGCCAGAGCACCGAGAAGTCCGGGCCAGAGTCCTTCATCCCCCACGGCATAGGGCGGGTCGGCAAATATCACGTCGAACCCCAGACCCGAGACGCCGCCGAGCCAGGCGAACACATCCGATCTGGCGAGGCCGAGGCCGGATTCACGGCCTTCCTTCCCCCCCAGAGCCGCGAGGTTTTCCCGTATCACTGAGCACGCCCTGGCATCCTTCTCAACCCACGTAACCCTGTCGGCACCCCGGCTCCAAGCTTCCAGCCCGACCGCGCCCGACCCGGCAAACAAATCCAGGAAACTGCAGCCCGGAATACGTGCGGCCAGACTGCAAAACATGGCCTCCCTCACCCTGTCCTGAGTAGGCCGGACCCCGTTCGGGGGCACCTTCAGCCGCCTTCCGCAATGCACGCCGCCCGAAATCCTCATGGGCGGACTATACGCAAACCGGCCGACCGCGGCAATAGCACCGCCGGTTCACACTATCAGCATGCAGTCGCCGTAACTGTAGAAACGATACTCGTCCCGCACGGCCTGCCGGTAGGCTTCCAGCACCGCCGTCTGGCCGGCAAAAGCACAGACCATCATCAACAGGGTGGAACGTGGAAGGTGGAAGTTCGTCAGAAGCGCATCCACCGCCCTGAACCTGTACGGCGGGAGAATGTAGAGCGCCGTCCGGCCTGAACCGGGACGAACCCGGCCGTCCGGCCCGGCAACAGTCTCCAACGTGCGAACCACGGTTGTGCCCACGGCAACGACACGCCCGCCGCGTTCGCGCACGGCGTTTATGCCTTCAGCCGCGGATTGGGACACCTGGTAGCGTTCTTCGTCCATGACGTGCTCCTCGGCGACCTCGGACTTCACCGGACGGAAAGTGCCGGGTCCGACATGGAGAGTCACCTCGACGACTCCAATGCCCTTGTCCCGGATTCGCTCGAGCATTGCCCCGTCGAAATGAAGCCCGGCCGTCGGCGCAGCAACGGCCCCTGGTTCCTTCGCATAAACGGTCTGGTAACGTTCCCTGTCGTCACGACTTGTCCCGGCGGAGGGCTGACCATCCCCGCCCGGCCGCGCACGTTTGATGTAGGGCGGCAGCGGCGGTACGCCAGCCTGCTCGATGGCCTCCGACACCGGCCTGTCGCATGTGAGGCGCATCAGGAAGCTGCCGTCCGGACGCTTTGCCAGCGTCTCGGCCTCTATGCCGCCGGCCAGGAGCAACCGTATTCCCGGCTTCATTCTGCCCGACGCCCTGCACAGGCACGCCCACACGCCGGGCCCGGTTTCCTCCACCAGGAGAACCTCCGCCCTGCCGCCGCTGTCGCGCCTGGTGCCGAACAGCCGGGCGGGAATGACGCGCGTGTTGTTCAGCACCGTCACGTCGCCGGGCCGCAGGAATCGAGGCAGGTCCGACGCCCGGGCATGGCTCAGTGCGCCGGTCGCACGGTCCATCACCATCATTCTTGATGACGAACGCTCCGGAAGCGGCTCCTGCGCGATCAGGCCGGGCGGCAGGTGATAGTCGAATGCATCGGTCCTCATCACTCGCCGATAATCTTGATTAGCGCGCGCTTGCGCCGCATTCCGTCGAACTCGCCGTAGAAGATCTCCTCCCACGGGCCGAGGTCGAGCTTCCCGTCGGTAACCGCCACGACAATCTCCCTGCCCATAACGGTGCGCTTGAGGTGCGCGTCGGCGTTGTCCTCGGCGCCGTTGTGCGCGTACTGGGAATAAGGTTTTTCCGGGGCCAGCCGCTCAAGCCATCTCTCGAAGTCGCAATGCAGCCCGTGCTCGTTGTCGTTGATGAACACGCTGGCCGTGATGTGCATCGCGTTGACAAGGCACAGCCCTTCGCGGATCCCGCTTTCCCGCAGGGCATCCGCCACGTCGGGGGTTATCGCAACGAGCTCACGGCGGCCGCGCGTACAGAACCACAACTCCTTCCTGAACGATTTCACTACGCACCTCTGCCTGGCATGGCGCCGTCAGGCGCTGAACTGCAGATCGTAGAGCCGCTTGTACAACCCGCCGGCGGCCAGCAGGTCTGCGTGCGTGCCCTGCTCCGCGATACGCCCGCCGTCCAGCACGATGATCCTGTTGCAGTTCGCGATGGTCGAAAGCCTGTGGGCGATGGCGAATACCGTGCGCCCGTGCATCAACCTGTCGATCGCCGCCTGGACCATGCGCTCGGATTCAGTGTCCAGCGCGCTCGTGGCCTCGTCCAGGATCAGGATCGGCGGATTCCTCAGCACCGCGCGGGCAATCGAGATCCTCTGGCACTGGCCGCCGGACAGCCGCACCCCGCGCTCTCCTATCACGGTGTCGTAGCCCTCAGGCATCGCCATTATGAAATCGTGCGCAAACGCGCTTCGCGCGGCTTCCTCGATGTCTGCGCGCGACGCGCCTGGCATGCCGTAGAGAATGTTGTTCGCAACCGTGTCGTTGAACAGGAACGTCTCCTGCGTCACAAGCCCGCACATCCTGCGCAGCGACGAAAGCGTAATGTCCCTCGCATCGGTGCCGTTGAGCAATATCCGGCCGCCGGTCACGTCGTAGAACCGCGGAATCAGGTTCACGAGAGTCGTCTTCCCGGAACCGGACGAACCGACTATCGCGATGCTTTCACCGGCCTTGACGCGCAGGTTGAGCCCGCTGAAAAGCTCCTTGCCCGCCTCATACCCGAAATGAATGTCCTCAAAGACGACCTCGCTCAGGGTCCCGGCGAAGTCAACAGCGTCGAGCTTGTCCGTCACAGTGCTCTTCGTGTCCAGCGTTTCGAAGATGCGGTCCGCCGCGGCCGTGCTCTGCTGGACGAGCATCGCCACCCTGCTCAGCTTCTTGACCGGCTCGTAGGCCATGAAAAGCGCCGTCACGAATGCCACGAAATCCTCGAGCGACATCCTGGCCGCCCGCACGTAGACGAGCACGAACGCCGCCGCGGAAGCGGCGAGAACGACAATGATCGGCTCAACCACGGAACTGGCGCGCACAACTCCCATGCGGCGGCGGAAGAATGACCGAGTCTGTTCCGTGAACCGCCGGTTCTCGTATTCCTCCATCCCGAATGCCTTCACGATCTTCACGCCGGAAAGCGTTTCCTGGAGAATGGAGGTCACGTCGGCTATGCGTGCCTGCGCCTCGCGCGAGTAGCGCCTGACCTTGCGGCCGAACAGCGCAATCGGCAACACGCAGATCGGAAACAGGACAAAACTCACCGCCGCCAGCTTGGCATCCACGTAGAAGATCCAGCAGAGCATGGCCACCATCGTCAACGGCTCCTTGGCGATGTCGGCTATGACCGTGGATACGGCCCGCTCGACGAGCATGGGGTCGTTCGACGTGCGGGCTATCAGTTCGCCAGTCCGGCTCCGGGAGAAATAGGAAAGCGACAGCGTGTGCAGATGCCTGAAGATGTCGTCGCGCAGGTCCTGGACGACGCGGTTGCCCACCCACTTGATGAGGTAGTTCGACAGGTAATCGGCAATGCCCCTGGCGAAGGCAACAGCCGGGAAGAGCGCCGCCAGGGCAAGCACCGTCGCGAGCGGCGCATCGGTCGGATCGAACACCTTGCGGAAGCCGCCGCGTATCACCCACACCATCCCGGCCTGCGCGCCGGCATAGAGCCCGCCGCAGCCGAAACCCAGGGCCAGCCGCCACCAGTACGGCCGGACATACCTCAGCAGCCTGATATACACGGACCAGTCCACGTCCTGGTCAACCGCCTTCTTTTCTGCTTCTTTCATGTGGCGGCTTCCCCCGGCAATCATGTGTATTTCAGGACTTCCTCAACCGTCGTGTACCCGTCCAGGACATTGCGGATGCCGTCCTCGCGGAGAGTGCGCATTCCCATCTGGATGGCCCGGTTCCGGATAAGCATGCTGGGTTTGTGCTCGGTTATCATGTCGCGTATCGGATCTGACACCGAGAGAAACTCGTAAATGCCTTTCCTGCCCCTGTAGCCGGTCTCGTTGCAGTAGTTGCATCCGGCCCCGTAGCACAACTTCCTGTCACCGACATCCTCGCGCCGCAGCGACATCGCGCCAAGAACCGTGTCGTCCGGCGCGTACTGGGTCTTGCAGTGCTCGCAGATCGTGCGAACAAGACGCTGGCCAAGCACGGCCTCCAGTGTCGACGAGATCAGGTAGGGTTCCACGCCCATGTCTATGAGACGCGCGATGGCGCCGGACGCGTCGTTCGTGTGCAGGGTGCTGAAGACAAGGTGACCGGTCAACGACGCTTTCACGGCGATTTCCGCAGTCTCGAGATCGCGTATTTCACCCATCATCATGACGTCCGGGTCCTGACGAAGGAACGCGCGCAGGATAACCGCGAAAGTGTTGCCGGTGATCTCGTTCACCGGAACTTGCACGATTCCGTCTATGTCGTACTCAACCGGGTCTTCGGCGGTAAGTATCTTCGTTTCCACGTTGTTGAGCCGGCGCAGACAGGAGTAGAGCGTGGTAGTCTTGCCGGAACCCGTGGGCCCGGTGACGATGACGATGCCGTTCGGCTTGTCAATGTCCCGCTTTATCCCATCCAGAACGTCCTCCGGCATCCCGAGGTTGTCGAGCTCGAGCGACACTATGCTGCGGTCCAGCACGCGCAGCACGACGCTCTCGCCGAACTGGGTGGGCAGCGTGGACACACGCAGATCTATGGGACGGCCGCCTATGCCGACCTGGATGCGGCCGTCCTGCGGCAGACGGCGCTCGGCGATGTTCAGGCCGGCCATCACCTTGATGCGCGAAATGATGGGCAGCGCCAGACGCCGCGGTGGCGGTTGCATCGCGTAGAGCGCGCCGTCCACGCGGTACCTTATCTGAAATTCTTTCTCGAACGGCTCGAAGTGTATGTCGGAAGCCCTGTCGTTGACCGCCTGGTAGAGGACAAGATTGACGAAACGGATGACAGGCGTTGTGCCGGCCGCGGTCTCAATCTCCTTCTCATCCGCAAGTTCACCCAGCCCAAGCGAGTCCCCGACCGCCTCGAGCCCTTCCTCCATGGCAGACACCATGTCGGTCACATCGCCCGCGTCCGGATAGAACTGGTTGATATGGCTCCGCAGGTCGTCCTCTCGCGCGACCACAAACGATACGTCGCGGGTCAGCACGAACATCAGCTCGTCCATCGTCTGCGGCGACACGAGGTCCGACACTGCAAGCACCACCGAGTTCTGGGTCGTCTCGACCGGCACCACGTTGTACATGCGGGCCACGGCCGACGGCACGCTGTGCACGACGTCGGGCGGGATGTCCGTCGCCGGCAGGTTCACGACACGCGTGCCGAGATAGCCGGCGATCATTTCGAGCATGGCGGACTCGCTCACGAAGCCGCCGTCGACGAGCAGAGCCTTGTACGGCTTCCCAGTCCTTTCGTGCTCTTCCTCGATCGGCGCCGCGGCATCGGAAGTCAGAACCCCCTGCTCCACGGCCATCCTCAGGAACGGATCTGTCGAGGTCTTTTGCGCGCCTTCCATGCAGCCTACCGTTTCTTTCCGCCCATTTCCTGGAGCCGCTGCAGGATGGAGTCGGGATCCTGCGACTTCGTTATGAGGTCTTCGTAGTGAATGATCCCCTCGTCGTAAAGGGCCAGCAGGTGCGAATCGAGCGTAACCATGCCGCGCTTCGCGCCCGTCTGAATGTCGGAAGTGATCCTGAACGTCTTGTTGTCGCGGATCAGCGCCTGGATGGAAGGCGTCGAGATCATCACCTCAAACGCGGCGACACGGCCCGGCTGATCCGCGCGCACCAGCAGCAGTTGCGATATGACGGCACAGATGCTGACCGAAAGCTGTGTGCGTATCTGCTCCTGCTGGTCCGTCGGAAACGCGTCCACGATCCTGTCCACCGTGCGCGCCGCGCCGGTCGTGTGCAGCGTGGCGAACACGAGATGCCCGGTCTCCGCCGCGGTTATCGCCGCGGACATCGTCTCAAGGTCGCGCATTTCGCCCACGAGTATCACGTCCGGGTCCTGGCGCAGACCGCGCTTGATGGCCTCGCCGAAGCTGCCGACATCCACGCCTATCTCGCGCTGCGTGACGATGGATTTCCTGTGCTGGTGGTAATACTCGATCGGGTCCTCGATCGTGATTATGTGGCAGTCGCGCTCGCCGTTAATGATGTTGATCATGCTGGCCAGCGTGGTCGTCTTGCCGGAGCCGGTCGGGCCGGTGACCAGTATCAGCCCCCTCGGCCGGAACAGCAGCTCCTTCACCTGCGGAGGCAGGCCGATCTCTTCGAGGGTCATGAGCTTCTTGGGAATCTGGCGGAGAACTATCCCGACGCTGCCCTTCGTGCGGAGCACGCTCACCCTGAACCGCGCGTGTTCGCCGAAACCGAAACCGAAATCGGTTCCGCCCTGTTCGCGCAGCCGCTGCTGGTGCTCGGGCGAAGTGATGCTCTTCATCAGGCGCTCGGTATCGTCGGGCGTCAGCGCCGGCGAATCCAGGGGACGCAGCCGCCCGCTGATGCGCAGCGTCGGCGAGCAACCCACGCTGATATGAAGGTCCGATGCCCCCTCATCCACGGCCAGCTGCAGGAGTTCGTTCATCTCTATCGCGGAGTCGGAAGTGTCGTTCATCAGTCAACGTCTCCCATCGTTACCCGCAGGATTTCATCGATCGTGGTCATTCCCCCGACAACCTTCCTCAGGCCGTCTTCGCGAAGCGTCCGCATGCCCATTTCCCGCGCGCGCACCCTGAGCTCGGAGGCGGATATCTTCTCGTAGATCATGTGCTGGATTTCCTCGGTCACGAGGAACATCTCGAATATCCCACGCCGCCCCGAGTACCCGGTCAGGTTGCACTTCGCGCACCCGCGCCCCTTGTGGAGGGTTACATTCTGGAACTGCGCCGCGGCCGGTCCGAGCATCTTCAGCTCCGCCTCGGTGGGAATGTATTCCTCCCGGCACTCCTCGCAGATGCAGCGAATCAGGCGCTGCGCCATGACCGCGCGCAGGGAGGAGGCGACAAGAAACGGCTTCACGCCGATGTCCAGAAGCCGCATGACCGCGCTCGGCGCGTCGTTGGTGTGCAGCGTGCTGAACACAAGGTGGCCTGTGAGCGACGCCTCGGTCGCGATGTTCGCCGTCTCCTTGTCGCGTATTTCGCCGATCATTATGATGTTCGGCGCCTGGCGGAGGATCGAGCGCAACGCCGCCGAGAAGGTCATGCCGATGTCTTCCATCACCTGCACCTGGTTGATGCCGGAAAGCTGGTACTCAACAGGATCCTCCACGGTGATGATCTTCCGGTCGGGCCTGTTGATGTGCGAAAGACACGCGTAGAGCGTCGTGGTCTTGCCGGACCCGGTCGGACCGGTGACAAGTATTATGCCGTCAGACATCCCGATCAGGCGCGTGAAGGTCTCCTGGTCGTCGGCATAGAAACCGAGCTTCGGCAACCCGAGCGCCAGGTTCTGCTTGTCCAGCAGGCGCATCACCACGCCTTCGCCATGATTGGTCGGCACCGTCGACACGCGCAAGTCTATCTCGCGCCCCTTGATGTTCACCTGTATGCGGCCGTCCTGCGGCACGCGCTTCTCGGATATCTTCATCTGGGACATGATCTTCACGCGGCTGATGATGGCCAACTGCAGCCGCTTTGGCGGACTGTCCACCTCGTGCAACACGCCGTCTATCCTGTAGCGGACCCTGAACCGCCGCTCAAGCGGCTCCAGGTGGATGTCAGACGCCCTGTGCCGGTACGCCTCGAGGATCACGAGCGTGACCAGCTTGATGATGGGCGCATCCGCCTCCGTCGCCTCGGTGTCCTGGACCAGGTCATCCCGGCCGGTCAGCTCGATGTTCACCGCGTGCTCTTCCATGTTGTCGAGCATGCGTTCCACGTTTGCCTCGGACTGGTAGTAACGGTCGAGGGTTACGTTGATCTCCGCGCGCGACGCCACGACGGCCTCCACTCCGCACTTGAGCAGGTAGCGCAGCGTGTCGAGCGAGTCGAAATCCATGGGGTCGCTTATCGCGACGGTCAGGGTGTTGTCGTTCTTGAAGACGGGAACGACGTGGTAACGCCGGGCAACGTCGGCCGGCACCATGTCCCGCACCTCGGGGAGCAGGTCCACGCCCTTCAGACTTATCATCTCCATCCCGAACTGGGAGGCGGCCGCGGCAAGTATCTGCTCCTCGGAAAGAACCTTGGCTTCGACAAGCAGATCCACCGTTGAGCCCGAGAAACGCTGGTTGGCGCTTTTTGCCGACTCGATCCGCTCCTGCGTCACAAGGCCGCGCTCCAGCAGTATCTCAAGCACGTAGTCGTCGTTGGAAGTCATTCGGTCTTCCCAGCGCCGGTTCTCCCCGCGAAAAGCTGGCGCGTGTCGGGCATCGTACCCCCGACGCCTCCGGTCGGCAAGCCAAGGCGAAAATCACGGCGGACCGCCCGCAGCTACTCCGCACCCAGCTTCCGTTCGAGTATCTCGTTCACAAGCTTCGGATTCGCCTTGCCGCGGCTGAGACGCATCACCTGCCCGACCAGGAACTTCGCGGCCGCGCTCTTGCCCTGCATGAAATCAGCGACCGATTTCGGGTTTTCCTCCATGGCCCTGTCAACGATGGCTTCGATCTCCGATGCGTCGCTCACCTGCGCCAGGCCCTTCTCTCGCACAAGCGCATCCGGGTCTCCGCCGCTTTCGAACATCGCCGCAAACACGTCCTTGGCCGCGGTGGATGACACCACGCCGGAATCAACAAGCGAAACCAGCCTTGCCAGCGCACCGGGCGTGACGCGGGCGTTTCCGATCGTCATGCCTCTCTCGCCCAGCAGGCGCAGCATTTCAGTCATCACCCAGTTGGAGACGGCCTTGGCGTTCTTCGATGCGCGCGCGGCGGCTTCGAAGTAATCCGCAACCGCGCGGTCGGCGGCTATCACGCCGGCGGCGTACCCGGGAATCCCGTATTCGGCCGTCAGCCTCGCCCGCCGCGCGCCGGGCAGCTCGGGAATCGCGGCCCGCCATTCCCCGACGGTCGCCGCGTCCAGCTCCACCGGCATCAGGTCGGGTTCGGGAAAATACCTGTAATCATGGGCGTCCTCCTTCGAACGCATGGAGTACGTCACGCCCTGGTCCGCGTCCCACCTGCGCGTCTCCTGAGTCACGCGCCCGCCCGACTCGAGGACATCCACCTGCCTGTCGAGCTCATGGCGCAGGGCATGAAAAACACCCTTGAACGTGTTCAGGTTCTTTATCTCGGTCTTGGTCCCCAGCTCTTCCTGCCCATCGGGCCGCACGCTGCAGTTGACGTCGCAGCGCACGTTACCTTCTTCCAGGTTGCAGTCGCTCACGCCGAGATAGGAAAGCGTCTGCTTCAGCGCAAGCAGGAAGTCCATCGCCTCCTCGGGCGACCCCATGTCCGGCTGTGTCACGATCTCCATGAGCGGAACCCCGGCGCGGTTGAAATCCACCCCGCTGAAAGAGGGGAAGTGCATGTTCTTGGCGACATCCTCCTCCAGGTGAATGCGGACCATCCGGACCCGCCTGCCCTGCCCACCGGATTCGAATTCCACCGCCCCGCCGTCGCAGAGCGGACAGTCGTACTGCGATATCTGGTAGTTCTTCGGCATGTCGGGATAGAAGTAGCTCTTCCGGTCAAACTTGCTGAAAGCAGGTATCGCACAGCCGAGGGCCAGCCCTGTCATCACCGTGAGCCGGATCGCTTCTTCGTTCATCACAGGCATGGCGCCGGGATACCCGAGACAGACAGGACACACCTGGGTGTTCGGCGGCGCCCCGAACCCGGTCCCGCATGCACAGAACATCTTCGACCGCGTCCGCAACTGCACGTGCACCTCAAGCCCTATTGTGGTCAGGTACTTCATGCCGCGCCTCCATGCGGCTCCGGGAACGGCCCGCGCGCGGTTTCGTAGGCCGCGCCGACGCGCAGCACCCGCTCCTCGCCGAGGAACGGACCCAGGACCTGAAGCCCCACCGGCAACCCGTCGTCCGTCAGGCCGCACGGCACAGAAAGCCCGCAGATGCCGGCCAGGTTCGCGGTCACGGTCAGAATGTCGCCGAGATACATCTTCAGCGGGTCGTCGGTCGTTTCCCCGAGCCGGTAGGCGGCAGTCGGCGCAACGGGCGCAAGCATCGCATCGCATTGCCCGAACGCGCGCTCGAAATCGCGCCGGATCAGCGTTCTCACCTTCTGCGCCGAACGGTAGTAGGCCTCGTAGTACCCGCTGCTCAGCACGTAGGTGCCAAGGATGATCCGGCGCTTCACCTCCGCCCCGAACCCCTCGGCCCGCGTGCGGGTGTAAAGGTCGTAGGGGTCCGATGCCCCGTCAGCCCTGCGCCCGTACCTGACCCCGTCAAACCGGGCAAGGTTCGCAGAAGCCTCGGCGGTCGCGATTATGTAATAAGCCGCTATGGCATACTCGGTGTGCGGAAGGGCCACTTCAACGAGTTCCGCGCCGAGCGCCGCGCATGCATCCGCCGCCGCGCGCACCGCCCACGCAACTTCGGGATCCAGGCCCGCCCCGAAGTACTCCCGCGGCAGGCCGAGTTTCATCCCCTTCAGGCCCGCGGCGGCCCACCCGTCATCCGCACACGGAGCCGGGTCCGGCACCGAGGTCGAATCCAGCGGGTCCCGGCCCGACATGATGTTGAGCAGCAGCGCGGCGTCACGCACATTCGTTGTAAGCGGCCCGATCTGGTCCAGCGACGATGCATAGGCGGTAAGACCGTAGCGGGAGATCCGGCCGTATGACGGTTTCAGGCCAACGCAGCCGCAGAACGAAGCAGGCTGCCGCACCGAGCCGCCGGTATCGGAACCAAGCGCCGCGAGCGCCTCCCGCGATGCGACCGCGGCGGCGGAGCCGCCGCTCGAGCCGCCGGGGACCCTGCCATGGTTCCACGGGTTCAGTGTCGGGCCGTGTACCGAGTTCTCGGTGGTTGACCCCATCGCGAATTCGTCCATGTTGGTGCGGCCAACCACGACGGCGCCTTCACGGCGCAGCCTGGCGACGGCGGTCGCGTCGTACGGCGCCCTGTACCCTTCGAGTATCCGCGACGCGCATCCGCACGGCTGGCCGGCAACGTTCAGCACGTCCTTCACCGCCACCGGCACGCCGTTCAGGCGGCCGCCGCCCGGGCCGCGCCGCGCATCGGCCGCGTCCGCCTGCCTCAGCGCATCGTCAGCGTCCACGTGCACGAAGGCGCGTATCGCCGGATCGCGCTCGATAATGCCGGCCAGCATGGCTTCGACAAGCTCACGCGAGGTGAAGTCGCCGGAAACAACGCCGGCGGCGGCGCTGCGCAGGTCAAGACACTGGAAGGCCTCGCGGTTCAATCTGCGGTCCTCAACGGATGGCTACTCCACAATCCTCGGCACCAGGAACTGGCCGTCCGCTGACCGGGGCGCGTTTCCCAGCGCAACGTCGTGTTCGATCCCGTGCCGGGCCTCGTCAGGCCGGAATACGTTGCTCAGAACGGCAGCGTGCGCGGTCGGTTCGACGCCTGAGACGTCCAGCTCGCCTATCTTCCGCACGTAGCCGACTATGTGATCAAGCTGACGCTGAAAAGTCTCCGCCTCTTCCGGCGTCAGCGCAAGGCGGGCAAGCCGGGCCACGTAGGCAACGTCCATCGCGCCGCTTTCATTCGCTTCAGTCATTCCATTCTCCGGAGCCTGCCGTGCTCCGCGCGCGACAGACAGCTCGCAGACGTTACCCCGCAGGTGGTTGCGACTCAACAAAAAGTTTGGCCGGCAAACCCGGGTTTCTGGTAGATTTCCTCAAGAAGTCGGCTATCTGTTCACGAGCCGGCAGGGAGGCAGATACATGAAGAAGTTCGCTTGCTGTTTGCTGGTGGTCGGCGGCGCTGCCGTCTTCAGCGGCTGCGCCGCTTTTCGCATCTCCATCGATGAGAAGGCGCCCGAAGAGGCGTCCGCCCTCACGGCGAAGTACGACCAGAACGACCTTCTTACCTGGGCAAAACTGATGTCGGAGGACATCGTTAATGCTCCGTTCCCGAGGAAGGAAGGCGAGAACCCTATCCTCGTGGTCATGGGCATCCAGAACAGAACCGCTTCGCATCTCGACACGAAGGCAATCGAAGACTCGATCACCACGGAACTGATGAACACCGGCAGGATGCGGTTCGTCAACGCTTCGAGGCGTGATGATCTGCTGCGCGAGCAGGGCTACCAGCTCGCAAACTGCACCGAGGAAACCAGAACGGCCATTGGCAGGCAGCTGGGCGCGCGCTACATGCTCACCGGTTCGCTCGTGGAGATCAGCCAGAAGTCCGGCCGCGAAGTGCGCGTGTCCCGCCAGGAGGATGTCTATTACCAGCTCACGGTCGAGATCACCGACCTGGAAACCGGCATCATGGAACTCCGCAAGCAGCGTGACCGCCTGCGCCGCGCCAGCAAGCCGATCATCGGCTGGTAGACGACCGGCCCGGCTTTGATGAAATGCGCCGGAAATCGCGCCTTGTTCTGCATGCAGGCCGCGGCCATGCTCGCCTGCATGGCACTGCTGTCCGGCTGCGCCTCCGGCCGGATCAGCGCCGGGCGCGCGAACTTCATCGAGGGCCGGTACAACCAGGCCCTGACCAACCTTAACGAAGCCGTTGAGACGCCCGGCCAGGACCGCGTGCTCGCGCTGATGGAGCGCGGCATGGTCCGCCAGGCAATCGGCGATCACAAGGGCGCCGCGAGCGACTGGCTGGCGGCCTCGGACCTGTGCGGGGAACTGGACTACCTGAGCGTCAGCGAAGGCACCACCAGCCTCGTCGTCAACGACCGCGTGAAGTCGTTCCGCGGCGTGCCCTATGAACGGGTTCTTCTGCGCACGTTCGCGGCGCTGAGCTACCTCTCCCTGTCCGCATGGGACGACGCGGCGGTGGAGGCGCGCAATATCGCGCCGCGCCTCGAACGGCTCGAGGGCTTCCCCGACGACGCCTTCAGCCACTGCGTGGCCGGCCTCGCCTTCGAACTCATTGATGACGCGAACTCGGCCCGCATCGAGTACGAACGGGCGGCCGCGCTTCCCGCCCCGGTCAAGATAGGGCCCGACGGCAGGTATGGCCCCGCGCCGTCGAAAAAGGAGGCCGAACTGGTCGTCCTCGCCGCCATGGGCGGCATTTCCTCAAAGGCCGGCGCTTCAAGGCACAACGAGCGGCTGGGCCCGGATTCGCACGCGGAGATCCTCGTGAACGGACGCGTTCTCGGGCGAACCTACACACTGACACACACTGGAACACTCCTCGCAAAGACGGAAGAACGGCTCGCGGCAATGCGCGCTGCAAAGACGGTCTCCCGCATCGTGATAAAGGACGCCCTCGCGGAGTCCATCGAACGCGAGAACAAGGCGCTGGGCCAGCTCGTGCGCCTGATACTGTTCGCCATGGAAGTGCCCGATACGCGCCGGTGGGAATCGCTTCCGCTGCTGCTGCAGTACGGACGTTTCCCGTGCCCCGCCGACACGCGGGAAGTCGAAATAATCTTCCGCGGCAGCGGAGCGGCCGCCGGGCAGCGGATCACGGCGCGCCCGCAGGCAAGACGAGGGCTGCTGGTCCTGTATGTCCGCGACCTGCCCGCTACCGGGCAACAAGGCGAATAACCAGCCATAGCAGCACAAGAGCCGCGATCCCGATCACCACGAACGCCTTGTTCCGCTGAACCTTGTGCTCGACCGGTTCTGCGGTCTGCGACACCTGGAAACTGCTGGCAAGGTAGTTGGCGAACCGCCTGTCCTGCCCGGCCGGGCGATCGTAGACCTTCTCCCGCGGCTGCGCTGCGTCCAAGACTTCCGGCGCTTCCCGTTCGGCCCGCATTGGCTCAGACCGCGCTTCCGGAACCGGATCACACGGCATGGATCGGACCTTCACCCGCGCCGGGGGAAACACAGGCTCCGCCGGTGCAGGATCCTGCTTTGACGCATGCCGGATCTCATCCTTGACGGACTTGAGCTCCCGCTCGATTTCCTTCAACCGTCGGCCCAGATCGTTTCTGCTGCCTGCCATCTTTGGGTCTCTCCGCCTGCCTCAACACGGAACGGCGCCCGGTCAAACCCTGGCCCGCAGAACGAGATGAACGATGTACAGAATGATGACCAGAACCCCCAGCGGAAGCGTCGCGGCAAAGCCGGCCATCAGCCAGTACTGGAAACCGCGGCCCGATGCCGTGGACGCCGCGGAAGACTCGAACTGCCCGCCGGAACCGGACTCCTGCCTGCGCGGCCACCTTGCCGCCTCAAGCTGCGCGGAAGCCATCTCGAACATCGCCCTCGCATTCTGGACCAGGGCAAGGCTCTCCCGCAGGCGCGTCGTGTAGTCCGCGGCTTCCCACTCGCTTTCGTTTATCTCCCTCACTTCGGCCAGCGCCCGCTCGAAACGCTCGCGGGTCGCGGAGTAAAGCTCGGTCGCGCGCCCCAGGTCCTCCTGCTCCTTGCGGATCTCCACCAGGGCCTGCGTCAGGCCGGCGACCAGATCGCGCTTGCCGTCCTCGTATTCTTCCTGGCTGCGCGTGAGCTTCTCGATCCGGTCCTTCTCCCGTTCGAGTTCACGCTGACGCTGGCGAAGCAGCTCGAGCTCCTTCACCGCGCCGGCGACCTGCGTGGTCATGTCTTCCTTCTGCCTGGCCATTACCCTCGCTCCGGGATCCTGGCCTGAAACCGAATCCGCGCCCTGAGCACGCGGTTCGTCACGGCGGATCGAGGACTTCAAGAGACCGCCATCAAAGAAATCATTGCTCATACCGCACCTCCGCGCCCGCAGCGGGCGCCAATCTCCCCGGCGTAACAAGAACCTGTCCGACAGTAAGTCGGTTCGACCCGCTCAATGCCGCTTCGTTTGCCTCGTACAACCGCGTCCATTCCTTGCTGTCCCCGTACAGGTCCGCCGCAATCGAGGCAAGGGTATCACCCGCTCTGACCGTGTACCGGGACCTCTCCAGAACCAGCCGATCCTGCGCATCTTCCATCCGTTTGAGCACCAGCTTCCTCTTGGCCGTCTCCGGCCTGAGCTCGAGATAGGCGCGATAGTGCTTCACCGCGGATTCGTAGTCGCCGCGCCAGTCATGCAACAGCAGCGCGAGATCGAGGTGCGCGGTTGCAAAACCGGGATGAAGAGCCATGCAACGCTCATAGGCGGCGATGGCGGCATCCCATTCCCCGCCGGAAGCCTTGCCCTCGGCAAGTTTCATCAGCGGAGTTGCGCGCTCGGCCCGCTCAATGCGCGCAATACTCGGCCCACAACCCGCCGAAAGGCCGGAAACAAGGAGAAGAATTGGAAGTATGCGCTGTCCCGAGCGATCCATCAGCCCTCCGCCCCCACGCCGTCAGGCCAGGAGCGGCGTGATACTTGCAGAGCGTCCGGGTGGTGTCAAACAGATCGCTCCCGCGCCGCGCTGCCACCCGGCCCGGCGGCAACATCCGCCGGCTCGCTGCACCAGGCGACAGCCTGCTCAATGCCGGTAAAGGACCGTATCCTGTCTATGCCGGCGACATTGGCAAGAAGGCAGAACAGACCCGCGAGCACCTTGAGCGACTCCGGCACAACCAGCGCAAACCGCCCCTGGAAATCCGTCTCCAGTCTCTTCAGGGCGGCAACGAAGTCGTCTCCGTCACTCAACTCGGCTGTGTAGTCGCCGCTCCTGATATCGAAGATGACCATGTGGCACGGGTCATGATCCGGGTCCGCGGCAACCCGCTCAACCGCTTCGAGCATGGCGGGCATCGTCAGCCGCCCGCTGCCGGTAACGGTCGCCCGCCGCGCCGCGCGGTCTATCCGGTGTGTCAGATCCAACCCGGCTACTCCTTCCTGGCCTTCAATGCCGGCCATTCGGAAAAAGCGAGCACGAACGGCAGGATGATGTTTCCGACAGGCACCAGCATCAGAAGCGAAAGCGAGCTGTGGAAACCAGCCTTTCTGCAGATGAACCAGAACGGCAGAACCGTCACCAGCAACGTCAACGGAATGGCGATCACAAGGATCAACAAAGGCAAGAACTGGAGCCACGTCCCTACGGCTTCATTGGTCATGCTTCTTTCCCTTCCCCTTTTCTTCCCGCCGATTCAACCTTCACATCCTGCATCGAGAGGTTCAGCCCTTGGGTATATGTATCAAAAAGGCGTTGCGCAATACCCGTCATTCGTCGCGCAGGCCGGCAAGCATATCGCCGCGCAGGCCTATACGCGCGGACAGCGCGATCCACAGGAGGCCGGATACGAGTATTCCTGCAAGGAAGAGGACTATCCTGCCGCCCTGCGCCCATGATTCGCCGCCCGACACGTTCGGCCACACCGCCGCAAGCGAGGACGCCGCCCCTATCGCCACCCCCGCGGCGAGCAGCGCCGCATGCTCGATAAGAAGCATACGCACCAGGTCGCCGCGCATGAAACCCATGCACCGCATCGCGGAAAGCTCACGCCTGCGTTCGAGCACGTTTCTCAGCACCACCACACCCATGCCCGCAGTGCCGAGAAGAAGCCCGAACCCGCCGAGCGCCATGAACATCGAAAGATAGGTGGACTCGACGGAATAGAACTCAACAAGGCGCTGCGCGGCCGGCACGGCATCAAGCCCCGCCCGCGCCATCCGCGTCCCCAGCAAACGCGCGGCCTCGACCGGATCAGCGCCCTCCGGCACATCCGCCAGAAACGCGCGGTAGCCTTCCTCGGACGGAAACTTCTCGCTGAACCGCGCCGCGGAAACAAGCACCACGCCCTGCATGACGGACAGGTGCTGCGGGAGCGACCCGACAAGCTTAACCCCGAACATGTCGCCGCGCTCGTCCTTGTAGGCAAGCACGTCGCCCTTTTCCGGGCCGGTCTTCTTCTGCAGCCCCCACATCGCCGTATTCACGTCGCCCACGAGCCCCGGCACAAGCCCGTCCGGCAACTCTTCATCGAGCAGCTTCCACGGATCGGCGCCGTCGCGCGCCACAAACGCGCCGCGCCCGGACATCGCTTCCGGAACCACGCCGACAAGCCGCGGCGCCATCGCCCTGTTCAGGTTGAAACAGCTCGCGTCGTCGCCATCGCGGATTTTCATGGAGACAAACGAAAGTCCGGACAATGACCCTTCGCCAAGCTTGAAGGCGGAACGACCCTGCTCCGTCTCAAGCCGGTCCACCACGGGAATCGTGCTCTCGGCATAGATGCCGAACCCGCCGGTCCCCGACGAGCGGAGCCGGGCGCCTGCCGTCACATCCTGCTGCATCGCGAGAACGGCAAACACGATGAAACACCCGCACGCGAGCAGCCCGGCCGCGGCGAGACTGCGCCCGCGTCTGCGTGCCGCCCCGCGTATCCCTATTTCACGGAGCGTAATCCGACCGGATTCGCGCAGAGCCAACGCGCCCAGCCTGTTGCGCACCAAGCCCATCCCGCCGATCAGCAGCATCGCGCCGGCGGAAAAGAAACCGGCCACGCGGTGCCCCGCGTCGTCCGGCGCCGACGCAGCGATCACCGCAATCGCGGCTGCGATGAGCGCCGTGGAAATGACAAGCCCGCGCCGCCCGCCTCCCGCGCGCGGCGCCTCCACACCGGCATCCCCGGAAAGCAGCTCCCGCGCCTGCCGCTTCGTCTGCTTCCGCAACGCAAGCGCCATGGCGAACACCGAACACACCGCCGCGGCCGCCGCACCGGCGGCGGCGGAGCCGGCCTCCGCGTGATAGACAATCGATGAACCCGCGACCGCGCCGCGCCACTCGCCCGACAACCCCCACACAAGCAGCCTCGTGTATGCCGTTCCAATGACAGCGCCGACCGCGCTGCCCGCCAGAGCCACCACCGCGCCCTCGGCGAGGAAGAGAGCCATCGTGTGATACGGAAGAAACCCGATCGCGCGCAGGATGCCTGCCTCCTCCGCGCGCTGCTCGACGTTGAATACGAACAGGAGGCCCGCAAGCATCAGAGCCGCCGCGATAAGCACGAAACTCATGCTCACAAAGAGTTCCCCGAAGTTCATCGCCTTGGCAACCGACTCGAGAGCCTGCTGCCGCGCCGGGAAAAAGAACAGCCCCAGCGCCTGCGGGGAGAGGCAGGTCTTCAACTCCTCCCGCAGCACCGTCACACCCAGCCCGGTCGCCGCGTACCGGACTGCGGAAAGGTCGCCGAACCTGTTCGCCCACATCCCGCGGCCGGCCGCGAGCGTCACAACCGCCTTCGGCGTGGCGCGGTAACGTTCCCAGTATTCCTGGTTCGCCTTGTCGGCCAGCAGCGCCTCGTCCATCGGCATGCCGATGTTCCAGTTGGCGCACTGTTCCACATCCGTCAAACCCGGAAACTCGGGCATGAGATCGCGCTCCATCGCAAGACGATCCATCTCCAGGATCCCGCGCACTTTGAACACGCGCGCGCGCTCCGTAAAGCCGCCCGCGCCTGTCAGTTCGTGATAGGCAACGGTCACTTCGTCGCCCGGCTTCGCGCCGAGATTGTCGGCCGTCCAGCGGGCAAGCAGTATTTCGTCGTCGCCCATGCCGTCGGGCACCGGGCTGAGCCGCCCGTCCGGGTCGGGATCACAGGCAACCATGAACGAGTACGGGGTAAACGGCGCACCCGCCCCGCCGTCGCCAAGCGATATCCTGTTCACGAGATACGTGAGCACGCCGACGCCGGCGGTTTCTTGCAGGCCGGTCGCGGCGTCTGACGTGGCGGGATCAAGAAACACGCGGTCGCTCTGAAGCTGCGCCAGGCCGAAGCGCATGACAGGTTTCAGCTCCAGGCCTGCGTCCTCGATCCGCCACGCCCTGCGCAGGGCCGCATCAAGGGCCGCCGCGTCGGGCGCTCCGTCCGGCCGCTTAGAAACAACCATCAGGTTGGCGCGGCCGGCAAGCCCGAGCGCGCCCTGCAACCACTCCATCGGGAGGAACACGTTGTAAGGGGAAACCTGGTTGGCCTCGAGGCTGAACCTGCCCATCGCCTCGTCATCAAGCACGGCCTTCACCACGAATGAGCCGCGGACGGACAGTTCTTCGTTGCGCGAGGCAAGCGGCGCGTCTCGCGGCATCAGGCCCGGCCTGCCGGCCCTCACCGCGATTTCGTCACCCGCCCTCACTCCCAGCGCGTCGGCGAGCTTGCGGTTTATCGCGGCTTCGCCCTCGGCCGGGACTGCCGCGGCTGCGCCGCCGAACGACATGAAGCGCGAGTCGGCGCCCAGGATCCTTACGCGGTTCACCTGGCGCGCTTCACCGCCGGACATCGGCTGGAATATCGCTATCCCGTTCACCGCCAGGGCCGGGGCGACTTCGACCCCGGCTTCGGCGCCCACCCGGTCTGCAAGGGACGAGTCGAAGAAAAGGCCCTGCGTGTTCATCGCGAAGACCGCGCGGCCGAGCCGCAGCAGGGCGGCCCGGCGCAGGCTGTACTTCACACAGTCGCCGACAAGCACCGCGCCGACAAGTACCGCGGCGGACACGGCCACACCGATGAAGACGGCCAACTCGGAGCGCCAGTGGAAACGCGCGCCGGCCAGGGCCAGCCCGCAAAATGTCAGCGCCTTTCGCCCGGACATCTCAACACTCCTCCGGATCACGCGGCGGCGGGCGCAAGCTGCCCGTCGCGCAGTTCAAGTACCTTGCCCATCCGCCGCGCAAGATGCGGTGAGTGGGTCACCACCATCATCGCGACGCCTTCGTCCCTGTTCAGATCCCCGAGCAGGTCGGCCAGATTCTCCGACCCGGCCCGGTCCAGCGAACCGGTCGGCTCATCGGCAAGCAGGAGCGCGGGAGAGTTGACCAGCGCACGCACAACCGCGGCGCGCTGACGCTCGCCGCCTGACAACTGGCCGGGCCTGCTCGACAGCTTGCCCGACAACCCCACCTTCTCAAGAAGCTTCCGGGCCCGGTCGGCGGCCGCTTGCCTGCCGTGGCCATGCACGATCGTCGGCACAAGCACGTTCTCCAGCACCGTGCACTGCGGAAGCAGGTGATGAAACTGGAAGACGAAGCCGATGCGCCTGTTGCGGATCGCCGAGAGCCGCTTTTCGTCCAGTTCGAGCATCTCCGCGCCTTCGAACCGGACGGAGCCGGAGTCAGGCCTGTCCAGCGCCCCGACGATGTTGAGCAGCGTACTCTTGCCGCACCCGGACGGGCCTATCACCGCAAGCGTCTCGCCTGCCCCGATCCGGAGATCAACGCCGCCGAGCACTTCAGGCATTCCGCCGTAGCTCTTCCTGATACCCGTCAACTCAACGAGGGCTGATCCCGCCATCGGTTTCTCCCTTCATTCAAGCGCCTTGCCCGGACTGCCGAACGCCAGCACGTACCCGTCGTCCGTGCCGACAATGAGCATGCCGGCCGTAACCGTCGGGGACGTAACATGGTCGCTCACCTGGAACGACCATTCTTTTCTCCCCTTCTTCAGCGACACAAGATGCAGCACGCCGTCAATCGCGACGGCCACGTGTTCCCCGGCGATCACCGGCGAAAGCGCCACCATCCCGCCGCTTTCATAGGTCCAGAGTTTCGCACCGCCGTCGCGCTTCACGGCGTGAACGTTGCCGTCGCCGCCGGAGTAAACCACAAGCTCCTCAGTAACCGCGGGAGTGGTGAAGAGCTCTCCCTCCGACTCCTCGCTCTCCCACGGAGACTCCCCCGTCTTGAAGTCAATACAGGCGAGACCGCCGGCGCGGTTGCCGATGAACGCAAAGTCGCCGTCCACAGCGGCGCCGCCGGCCATCTCTTTCCCCTCGCCCATGGAGACAAGCGCCGACTCCCTGCCGTCCGCCGCCGAGATGCCATGCACCGCGGAATCGCAACTCCCCAGAACGGCGCGCCCGCCGCCAACCGAAACATGGCCGTCGGTCCGGTCCACTGGCTCCGCCGTCCACACCACCTGCCCGTCGGCGAGGTCGAGCGCCTGCAATACGCCTTCGGCCTGGTCGAGGATCAACACCACCCCGCGGCCCCCGGCCTGAGCGAAATTGGGCTGGCCCTGCACTGGAACGCCAAGCGGCTTCTTCCACTTCAACGCGCCTGTTGCGGCATCGAGCACGTGCACTTCGCCGCCGTCGGAAACAGCCACGATACAGCCGCCGGCAAACAGGAGCGGGGCTGTTACGTACAGGGCCTGCCGCGGCGCGGGCGGGGTTGTTTCCGCCGTTGGTTCCACTCCAAGTTTCGTTTCCCAGACCTTATTCCCGGACAGGTCCAGGGCAGTAACCGTGCAGTCGCCGGCAAGGCAGTAGATCCGGCCGGCGCCGGCCACCGGCGTGGTCGTCACGGGCCCGGCAGCCTTGAAACGCCACAGCCGCACGGGCTTGGCCGTGAATTGCGCCGCGGAATGCCCGGTCAAACCGTATCCGCCGTGAAAAGTGGGCCACGAATCGGAAACCGCCTCCGCACGCGCGAACGACGCCAGCAGCGCCAACGCAACAACAAAAACCCTCATCCGACACCTCCAGCACGGCCTCTGCCGCCGGTGACGTCCCTGTACACCGCCTCAAGTTCCTCCGCCATCTTTTCCGTCGTGAAATGCCGCAACGCGCCCTCGCGGCCGAGCATGCCAAGCTCCCGCGCGCGCGCCGGATCGCTCAGAAGCGTCTCGAGCGACCGCTCGGGCTCGGCCGGATCGGACGGATCGTAGATGATCCCGCCGCCGGTCCGCCCCACGATTTCCGGGAAGGCGCCGGCATCAGGCTGTACAACCGGCACACCGCAAGCCCATGCCTCGATCATGAAGGTCCCGAACGCCTCGCCCTGCGGCATGGGAACGCACAGAACCGACAGCGATTTGAGAAAACCCAGCCGTGTGTCGCGGTCCATTTCCTCGATGAATTCGGCATCGCCCGCCATCCCCAGCCGCGCCAGGCGGCGCTTCAGGCGGCCGACAAACGCGCGGTCCCGTCCGACAAGCCCGCCGGTCGCCTTCATCCGCAGCCGCTCCAGCCCCGGCCTGTTCTTCAGCGCGACAAACGCCTCGACAAACCTGTCGAGGCCGAGTGACGGAGTGAGCTTGGAGAGATAGCCCATCACCGGCGCGGCAGCGTCCGGCGTCGCGGCGGGATAGTCCTCGATCTTCATTCCTATCGAAACGGTCCTCATCTTCTCCGCCGGCAGGCCGAGCCTGCCGCGCATCAGCTCGCCGTAGTGATCGCTGACGGCAATGAACGCGTCCACGATCCCCGAGCGCTCCCGCATTTCATCCCAGCAGCGCCGGTCATAGGGCGGATCAAGCTCGTCCATCCACGTATCCTCGTCCTGCAGCGTGCAGACCACCGGACAGCCGACGGCTGACTTCACGCGCGCGGCAAGGCCGATAAGCATGATGGAGGAGAGGTGAACCACGTCCGGCTTCACGTCGGATGCCATCCAGGAAACCAGCCGCTCAAGCTCGCCGGCCTGGTTGCCCTGCTCGCCCCTGATCATCGAGAGAGTCATCTCGCCCAGCCCGTACGGCGCCGTGGTCCCGTCCGCCCGCGCGGCAAGCTTGAGAACCCACCGGGAATCGAGCGCCTTCCTTACCCAGCCGGGCGCTGACCGGAACCAGCGGAAACGCTGCTGCAGGTACACGTTTATCCCGCCGAAAAAGACCGGCGCATCACGGGTGAGCGCGGGGTCGTCATGGTACATCGGCAGGTACATCGGCACGATCACGGCATCGAGCCCGCGCCGCCGGAGCGCCTGCACGGACACGCTGTCGCGGAGACAGTTTTCGCAGTAGAACGTTCCGCCGGAACCGGGCACGACGTTGAGGACCCGCATCGGTTTCTCCCTGCTCGAATACCGGTCGCGATACTAGATCAGGAAGACGCGGCCGGTCCAGCGGATTGGCCCGGCGCAGCGCTCAGAACAGGTTGACGTTCTGCGGCAGCTCAGTGCCTTCGAGAAAGGGACGGGCTCTTCGAGAAAGGGACGAAAATGGTGGAGGTAGGGGGAATTGAACCCCCGACCTTCTGAATGCCATTCAGACGCTCTAGCCAACTGAGCTATACCCCCACACGAAAGAAGCGACGGTGAGTACCACACGCCCCCCGCCCCTGTCAATCGCACGCACCATCGTCGGACGACGGCAGATATGAATAGAGCGTCGCACGTCGTGCAACGGCTGCAGGACGCGCAGGGCCAGTTGAAGCGGACCCGCTGTAGCAGCGCCACGGAGGGGCGCTCGACACGCAGCCGGATTGCCGGCCGGCACACGCGTCAGCGGCGCCACGCGGCGCCGATCAGAACCTGCGCGAGGCCGTGAGAACCACGTTCAGTCCGGGCTCGTTCACGCCGGACCCGTGTATCCGGTAGTCATCGTCGAATACGTTCTCAACGGCAAACCAAATGGTCATTGCATCGCTCAGGCGGACGCCTGACCGCACGTGGAACACCGCATAGCCCGGCGTGCCGCCGGGCGGAATCCGCTGCGTGTCCCGTTCATCGTCGGCGGAGAGTTTGCTCGCCTTCGACGCGAGATCCGCCGCGAGTTCCACCCAGCGCTTGCCGGATCCATCGTGCCAGCGCAATCCCAACTCGGCGGTCGGCGGCATCAGCCGGCTTATGTAGTCGCGTTCGCGCACGTCGGCGGAGGTGGGATAGCCATCGACACGGCCATCCATCACCGACCCGCTTGCGCGCACGGACCAGTTCGGCGAGATGTCACACACGGCGCTGATCTCCGCCCCGCTGACATAGCCGGCACCGGAGTTCTTCTTCGTCACTTCCATGTCGCCGTCTATCACCCGGCCGGTCGGAGTTCTGACTATCATTCCGTCTATCGCGGTGTAGTAGCACGCTGCCTGTGCGCGGATGCGGCCCGCGGATACCCGGTACCCTATCTCGCCACAGATGTAATCCTCCGGGTCCAGGTCAGGCGAAGGCGTCTCTATCTCGTTGCTGCGCGCGGTGTCGAGCCGTGTCAGGTCGGACAGGTTCGGTGCCCTGAACCCCTGTGACAACGCGGCAAACAGCACGTGCCGGCGGTCACGTGAAAGCGGACAAAGAAGACGGCACGCCGCAGTCACCGCGTCCCACCTGCCGGCAACTGACATCGGTCCGCCGGAGACCGGGTCAAGCGCCCTGTCGGCGTCGGCCTCGAAGGAGCTGTACCTGAGTCCGGGAATCACCTCCAGCAGGCCGCCCGGAAGGGTTACCCGGTCCTGAACGTAAACCCCGAGCGACCCGTATGAGGCGTCGTCGGCAACCGGCCCCTGTATTCCAACCGATTTCAGCGATCCGTCGGCATTGTACGCCCGCTGGCCGGAGTCCACGTCATCCAGGTAGCACTCGGCGCCGTAAACCAGCTCGCCGATGCCTGACTCCGACCTGCACTGTACGCCGAGTCCCCATGTCTCCACGCTGGACTTCTGGTCGTCGGAAGAATCGTTGCTCTTCACCCTGTACTGGTCTTCGGCCTGAACATGCCTTGAGAGCGTGCATTCCAGCGAGTCGACGAAACCGGCGCTGGAGTCATGACGAAACCTCACGTACGTGAGGTCACGATCCTGGTCCAGACTCCTCTTCTTCTCATCGCCAACAGACAGTCCTTCCCAGTCAATTCCGTACACGGTCTTGTGCGTCCGCCATACATCGTCCTGCGCGACGTTCTGGTGAACCAGAGTCATCGCCGTGTACGGTGAAACCCTCCAGTCCGCCCGGAAGTCGAAGTCGGTCTCGCCGTACCCGGTGCGGTCCTGCACGCCGACTTCACGCCCGCCGCGCAGGTCGCCGAACGCCTTGAAGGAAACCCCTCCGATGAACGAGAACCCATCCGTCGGCCGCCCCTCCAGTTCCACGCGGAAAACGTGCGAGTCTTCGGCAGTGGCCGCGCGGTAGAGGACGCGGCCGCCGAGGGGAACTTCATCGTCGCGAAGGGACGGCGCAACCGGGTAAGCGTTGACAGTGCCGCCGACCGCATCGCTTCCGAAGAGAACCGAGGCCGGCCCCATCACAAGTTCGCAGCCCGCAAGGGACAGAGGATCAACCGTGTTCCAGTACTGGTTCGGGCCGTCGCGGAAGACTGAGTTGTTCAGCCGCACTCCGTCGATCATGAAGAGCGTCCTGAAACCGGTGAAACCCCTGAGAAATGGAGACCCCTGTCCGTAGGCCGTTTTCTGGACAAGAACGGACGGGACGCCGGCAAGCAGCTCCGGCGTAGTCCGCGCTCCGGCCTCAATCCCGCGCTGAACGTCAATCACATGAACCGTCGCCGGCACCGATTGCATTTCGCACTGCCGGCGGGTCGCCGTAACCACGACCTCCGGCAACGTGCTCAGGGAGGCGGCGGCAACCCGGTTCGTCTCAACCACGACAGCAGCACAGGCAGCTTCAGCCAGAATTGCCGCAAACAACACCATCCCCGCCAGGCGCCTCATCATCCCAACCTCCTCTCCCCTTCACTCCCGTCATGCCTTCACTTCGGGTAAACGTCTCCAGCCCCGTTCCGGTTCAGCTCAGCCATGTTCCTCCGCCTCTTCTTTTGCTGCTTCTCTCATTCTCCCACTTGTGCGGAGCACGGGGCTGTGCAAGGCTCACCGCCGTGAGCGGCACGATACCAGACCAGGAAGCAAGAACCCGGTTCGCCTCGGAACTCGACGGCAACTTCTCCGTGATCGCGCCGGCCGGGGTCGGCAAAACCCGCTCGATCGTGGATCGCGTGGCCGCGATCGCCGCCGCGGAGAACGCCGAAGACATCCTCCCTCGCCTCGCGGTGGTGACCTACACGAACAAAGCGGCCGACGAGATGCGCCAGCGCGCGCGCAACCGCATCCTGGAACAGGAGGGCGGCGCACTGCGCATCGGCCTCTTCAACCGCGCCTTTTTCGGCACCATCCACGGGTTCTGCCTCGGGCTTCTCAGCCGGCACGGACGGCACCTCGGCCTGCCCGGCACACTGCAGCACATCGCCGGCGATTCAGAAACGCTCGCGTGGACCCGTTTCCTCCGGCGCCTCCAACTGCCGGATGACAGATTGGAGATGTCGCCTTCGGACTGGACGGAACTCACGCGCCGGATCCCGGCGGATTCGCTTGTCGAGCTGGGACGCAAGGCCCCCGGCCCGGTCCGCGCACCGGCCTTGACCGGGCCATGCCCGGACGTTGACGTGAAGCCGGTCCTCGACTTCCCCGAGAAAGGCAGGGGTGCGGACAACATCCGGCTCGGGAAACATCTCGCCGGCGAATACGTCCGGCTCTGCGGCGCCGGCGCGGCGTTCGTTCCACTGCCGGAACGTCCCGGCGAAGCCAGGGAATTCCGCGAGGCATGGAACGACGCGTTCGCGCCGGTGAAAGAATGGCTCGGCGCGGCTTCGCTCATCGTGGCGGACCGTGTTTCCAACGCGTTCCTGGACTTCCGCGTACGCGAGGGAACGCTGACCTACGCAGACCAGATACTCCTGGTTCTGCGCCTGCTCCGGAAGCCGGACACGGCACGCCTGCTTCGCGCACACCGGTGGGTGATCCTGCTCGACGAGGCGCAGGACACGGACCCCGTCCAGTTCCGCGTTCTTCTCGAACTCGCACGCCCGCCGGACACGGAGCCGGACTGGATCGAGGCCGGCGGCCCGCCGCCCGACCGCGGCCGGTTCTGCATGGTCGGCGACCCGCAACAGTCCATCTACAGCAGGCGCGCGAATCTGGATTTCTACAAAAAGGTGCGGGAACGGCTCGTGGAATCAGGCGCGGCGGACGAGCTCGTGTTCCAGGTCACATTCCGCTGCAGCAGGAACGTTATCTCCTTCGCCAATGCCGCCTGCCCGGCAATGCTGAACGGTCTCGGCGGGCAGGTCATGTATGTCCCTCTCATGCCCCGCCCCGACGCGCCGGACGGCGGCGTTGTCCGCCTTCCCCTCATGCAGTCCGCGCCTCCGGAAACGGCCGGAAGACCGCGCGCCGCCGACTCCGCGGAGGCGGAGGCAAACCAGGTGGCGGAGTGGCTCGCGCGACTGACGCCGCAACGGATGGGCATCGCCGACTGGTCGAAGGCCGCCATAATCTGCATGCGCCACTCCTGGCTCGACACCTTCGAGACGGCGCTGAAGAAAGCCGGCCTCGGCTTCGTGCGCCGCTCTCAGCAGGCGATTCACGGGGATGACCCGGCTTTCGCGTGGATGACGGCGCTGCTGCGGATATTCACTCACCCGGACGACGGTTTTGAGACAGTCGGCGTTCTGCGCGAGGTGTTCGGCATCTCCGATGACACGCTCTTCCGCTTCGGCCACGGAGAATCGGGCGCCTTCCGGCTCCGCGAGGACGCGGATAGCGCCTCGCCCACCGGCCGCGCTATCTCGGCTCTCGCCAGTCTGCGGCTGTCATGCTCGGCATTGCCGCTGTACGACGCCGCGCGGGAAGTCGTCTGCCAGGCCCAACTTGCAGCACGCCTGCGAGCCATCGGCGCGCACGAGCCGGAGGCGTCCTTGCGCCGCCTGCTGCTTCTCGCGGCGGACGCGGAAACTCGCGGGCTTACGATCGCGGACTGGGCGGGGGAACTGGAACAGCTCTACGGCGAGGAGATCGAACCGGAACCGGGCGCCACGAACGAGATAAACCTGATCACGGGCCACGCTTCCAAGGGGCTGGAGTGGGATGTCGTAATCATCCCGTTCCTGTTCAGGCAGATTCACCACAAGGATGACCCCTACCCGCGCCTCATAACCGCCCCGGACGAATCCGCCAGCCCGGCCTTTGATTCGTCATGGATCGGAGAAGATTTGAAAACCGCCATCACCGCCGCCGGCGCAAGGGAAGACCAGAGACTGATGTATGTCGCCATGACGCGCGCCCGCTCGTTCCTTGTGCTCGTTGACGACAGGACGCTCTTCCCGAAAGACAAGGGGTCGCTCGGCGAACGGCTGGGACTGATCGAGTCCGCCCCCGACGCATGGAAACGGCTTCCATGCGAGCCTCCCCCGCGGAAACGCGCGGCGGCGCGCAAGCCCCCCGGAAAGCACGCCCGCCCGAAGACCCCGGTGCCGGTCAAGGCGGAGGAGTTCGAACTGGCCGCGTCAAACGCAAGGAATTTCCCCCGCAGAATCCTCCCGCATACACTCGCGAAGTCCACGGCCGATCATGAGCCGGAAACCGAACTGCTGAAGCTGGAGGATGGTGAAACAACGTCCGCAATCGAATACGGACTGTGGTGGCACTCGCTGATGGAATCGCTCGACTGGCGCAGCCGCGCCTCGTGGGACGCCTCTTTCAGCACAGCTCTGGCATCCTGCCCCGACACCGGCCGCGCGAAGGCCGATTGGGACAGGTTCATCCGCTCGGAACTTGCCGCCATCCTCTCAGCCCCCGGCGCCGCGATATCAACAGAGGTGCCGTTCATCCTTCCGCGCCTGCCTGACTCGTCGGTCGAGGGATTCATCGACCTGGTCGCGGCTACGGCGGAACACGGTCCGTGGCTTGTGATTGACTGGAAAACCAACCTGCCGGGGCCAGGCGGCATGGCGGCGCTTGCGGAGATCTACGCGCCGCAGTTGAACGCCTACCGCGAAGCAATGTCGGCCTGCATGCCAGGCCGCGAGTTCAAGGCGCTGCTCTACTCCACCTCGCTCGGGAAACACGTGGAAATCGTCCCAGCAACCGGTTCAATTCCGGCCCCGGACCTGTCGCTCCGGTCGTGACAGCATCGCGTTCGCCTCGTCGTCGCCGGTAAACCGTTCGGCTTCAGGATCCCACCGCAGCGTGCGTCCGAGCTTCAACGCTATGTTGCCGATGTGGCAAACGGTCGCTGACCTGTGCCCTGTTTCCGGCGGACAGACCGGCACGGCGCGGCTTCGCACGCAATCGAGGAAGTTGCCGTAGTGGTCATGGCTCTCGTAGAGGCGCGTGTCGTCCGGCCCGAACTCGGTATTCAGCAGCGACTCCGGCTCGGACCGGATGTGACCGCGGCCGACCTCGAGCCGTCCGGTCTCGCCGACGAATTCGACATGCGGGCGCCCCGTCACGCAACGCACCTTCTCGCCGCCCGGATATACCCACTCAACATCCACCTGCAGCGCGGTATCGAACAGGCCGCGGTCGGGGAACACCCCCCGGCCCGTAACCTGCACCGGGCCGGACGAGTCCGCCCCCAGCGCCCACTGCACGATGTCCAGCGTGTGCGCCCCCCAGTTGGTCATCTGCCCGCCGGAATAGTCGCTGATGAACCGGAAATTGTAATGGCACCGCATCTCGTGATAGGGCGCCTCCGGCGCGGGCCCGAGCCACATGTCGTAGTCGAAGGTCGCCGGCACAGGCATGGGCTGCCAGTCCGCCGGCGGCTCGCGGTTGTTCGGGGGAATCCCTACACTGATCTCCCTGATCTTCCCGAGCCGTCCATTCCTCACAAGCTCGCCGGCGAACCTGAATTCGCGGCTGGACCGCTGCTGGGTGCCGGTCTGGCAGACGCGCCCGGTCCTTTCGGCAAAGTTGCACAGCTTTCGGCCGCCGGCCACCGTCAGCGACAACGGTTTCTCGACATACACGTCCAGCCCGGCCTCCATCGCGTCCACCGCCTGCGGAACATGCCAGTGGTCGGGCGTACTGATCACCACCGCATCTGCCACGCCTGCAGCCAGCAGCGCGCGGTGATCGCCGAACACCGCCACTCCGCCATCCCTGCCGCCGGCCTTCAGAATGTCCATCGCCTGCCCGGCATGCAGCTTGTCCACGTCGCAGATCGCGGTGATGTCGATATCCTCGTGCGCCATCACCCTCTGCAGGCTGAACCGCCCCATGTTCCCGACACCGATAAACCCGACCCGCAGCCCGGTCCGCCCGCCCGCACACCCGCGGACGCCTCCCTCGACAGCGCCCACCTCGGGCGCGTTCCATCCGTATCTGGCATGATTGTCGGTCATGACGCCTCCCCCCCGCCCCCGAAAGCCGCAAATGCTAGCTTCACG
>Ga0194125_10001008_pt1 | contig 47724 bp, 45 predicted proteins | sample TA2KigC250mmetaG_FD_148626 | JGI IMG/M metagenome (GOLD analysis project Ga0194125, IMG submission 148626) | Freshwater microbial communities from Lake Tanganyika, Tanzania - TA2015034 Kigoma Deep Cast 250m | ecosystem: Environmental > Aquatic > Freshwater > Lake | place: Tanzania: Lake...
TCGTCCTTCCCAAATCCAACCAATGGACAAGTTGCTGTTGATGGATTAAAGACATTAATAAATGCTTCAGAGATTTCGCTTACGAATATTGAAGGAAAGGTTTTGGCAAAAAGGAATGTTGGCGAAAACCAAGAGGATTTCGATTTGAGTAATTTAAAAGCAGGTATTTATTTTGTTAATGTGGCTCATCCGAATGGAATTGAGTCGATTAAAATAATAAAAGAATAAATAAAAAAATCACTACTTAAGAAAAGGCTGCCCTGAAGGCAGCCTTTTCAATTTTGTATTATTCTTATTAAATAAACTTTTCAATTCCGAGATTTAACCAATCGAGAGATGATTTGTAAAATATATTTTCAATATCTTCTTGAGGTAGATTGCTATCTTGAATAAATTTACCAATCTCTAAATCACCAAGCGGGAATGGATAATCAGAACCCAAACAAACTTTTCTGCTGCCCTGAAGATTTAAAATATATTTCAGCGCATCTATGTCGTGAGTTATGCAATCCACCCAAAATTTTCCAATGTATTCTCGAGGATTTACTTGATTATCGATAGCAACTAAATCTGGCCTACAAACATATCCATGCTCAATTCTTCCGATGGTCGACAAAAAGGAACCTCCTGCGTGCGAAAAACAAATTCTGAGATTTGGAAGTTTTTCCATGACACCGCCAAATATTAAGGAACAAGCCGCTCGCGATGTTTCAGCTGGCATTCCAACAAGCCAAGGTAACCAATATTTCTGTATCTGATCAAATCCCATCATTTGCCATGGGTGGACCATTACTGCCATATTTAATTCCTGACACGCTTCAAAAATTGGAAAGAATTTTTCTTCACTCAAATTTTCGGTATTGATATTGGAGCCGATTTGAATACCAACCAAACCTATTTCTTTACATCGTTTAAGTTCTCGAATTGCAGTATCGGTATGTTGCATGGGAATTGTTCCTAATCCAACGTAATTTTTGGGATATCTGACTACTAAATCAGCAATATGGTCATTTAAAAATTTTGATAATTCTTCACAATCTAAAGGTTTTGCCCAATAAGAAAACAAAACAGGAATTGTACAAATCACTTGAACTTTCGTGTGGTAATTTGAATATTCGTCAATTCGGAGTTCTTCGTTCCAACAGTTTTCTTTAATGCGTCTAAAAAACTTACCTCCTTGCATCATATCAGCCATGCCGTCTTCGACATGATTCAGATAAATAAAGTCACCGTAACCAAATTTTTCAGCCCAATTTGGTAAATATTTTGGAATAATGTGCGAGTGCATATCGATTTTAAGCATAATCAATGTACTTTTAAAAAAAGCCGGTTGCAAACGGCTTTTAAATTTTCATATAATTTTACGCCAACAACTCTTTAACCTTATCAGCAGCCTCCTGAAGAAGCGTCGCAGAATGTACATTCAATCCCGACTCATCAATAAGTTTTTTTGCTTCTTCTGCATTTGTTCCTTGAAGCCTTATAATAATAGGAACGGGTATCTCACCCATATTTTTATATGCATCAACGATTCCTTGGGCAACACGATCACATCGTACAATACCTCCAAAAATATTAATGAGAATTGCCTTTACATTTGGGTCTTTCAAAATAATTTTGAAAGCTTTTTCAACTCTTTCTGCATTTGCCGTTCCTCCGACATCAAGAAAGTTTGCTGGATTCCCACCCGATAATTTGATAATATCCATCGTCGCCATTGCAAGGCCTGCACCATTTACCATACAACCAACATTTCCGTCAAGTTTAACAAAGTTTAAATCTGCCTCTTCGGCTTCAACCTCCGTAGGATCTTCCTCTGTAACATCGCGCATGGCAAGGCAGTCAGGTTGTCTAATCAATCCATTTCCGTCAATTGTAACTTTTGAATCAACCGCAATAATCTTATTCTGAGAAGTTTTTAAAACAGGATTAATTTCAAACATCGAAGCGTCAATTCCTTCATATGCTTTATAGAGCGAAATAATAAATTTTGTCATTTGCTTAAATGCATCGCCAGATAAACCCAAATTGAATGAAATTTTCCTTACTTGAAATTCTTGTAGCCCAACTCGAGGGTCAATGTGCTCCTTATGAATAAGATGAGGGGTTTTTTCAGCAACACTTTCAATATCCATTCCGCCCTCCGTTGAATAAACGATAACATTACAACCTTTTTCACGATCAAGTAAAATAGACATATAAAATTCCTGCGGATCAGAGTCTCCAGGGACATAAACGTCCTCTGAAATTAAAACTTTATTCACTTTTTTTCCGATTGCATTAGTTTGAAGTGTAACCAAATGACCTCCGAGAATGCCTTTTACTTTCTCTTCAATTTGATCAATTCCTTTTGCTAAAACAACACCGTTCGACCCTGTTTCAGTAATTTTTCCTTTTCCGCGTCCACCAGCATGGATTTGTGCTTTAACAACATACCACGATGTTCCTGTTTCTTCTGATAGTTTTTTTGCAGCTGCTTTTGCATCCTCAACTTTATCAACGACTATACCTTCTTGAATGGCCACACCGTATGATTTTAAAATTTGTTTTCCCTGATACTCGTGTAGATTCATTTCACTAATTTGAATGGTAAAAGTAAGTTATATTTTGAATTGGTGGACCATCTAAAATTAAAATTATTTAACAGATTGAGTTTTATTTGAATTTTTTTGGTCAATTTCTAAATGTAATAAATTTGACATGCTTACTATGAAAATTAAAATAGGCGAAATAAAAAGAGTTTAACAATTCAATCTTTAAAAGTTCAAAATAAATAAGTTTTTAGATTTTATATAAATTTTAAATTTGTTCGTGCGATTTTTAAAATTAAAATATTTTTCATGGATAAAGAATAAGTTCTTACTTACAAGCGTCATTTTTATTTTGTATGCCTTATTTTTGGATGATTGGGATATTTTTCATTTAGTGAAGCAAAATGTAAAATTGCAAGAATTAGATGAGCAGCGAGACTCAACAAAGGTAAAATTAATTCAAGCTCAAACAACCCTGAAAAAATTACAAAGTCCAATAGGACTCGAAGCATTTGCAAGAGAAGAGAAATTTTTTAAGAAAAATGATGAAGATATTTTTGTAATTTCGTACGAATAGAGGTTGCAAATCTTTGAAATTTAAAATACCACTTTTACTTTTTATTGGTTTGATTTTTTCGTGCACGAAAGAAGTCAAAATTGACATTCCTCAAAATGATGAAAGAATTGTTGTTGAAGGAAGAATTTACACGGATCAATTTCCCGTTGTTTTACTATCTGGAACGCAGTATATTTATGCTCCAACTGATTTAAGTTCGTATCTCAATTCATTTATTGCTGATGCTGAAGTTTTTATGACAATTGATTCTGATTCGGTTCAATTGTTTCCAATGAGTACCTCGGACTTACCTAATGAAAGTTTATACCGCGTATGTGAAATTTTGGAAATGCAACCACACGAGGTCAAATTGCTTCCGATTAAGGTATACACAACCCAAAATCCGAACTTCGTCGGTAGACTTGGGAAAAAACATAGACTTTCTATTCGACATCAAGAGCGATATATCTATGGAGAAACTTCACTATTGAACCCTATTGGATTAGCTAATTTGTATTGGAAACCAAGCCTTGAAAATTCAGAATATGGAACTTCAATTGCCAATTTTACTGATCCATCGACGATGAGCGATGCTTATTTTTGGGAAGTAAAGCGAATACATTTTTTTGAGGGTAAATCAATTGATAAATATTTCAAGCGACCTTATGGAGGGTATATAAGAGATAAGTACTGGAATGGAATGTATCGTACCTTAGAATATGAAAACCCATTGAGTCGAAAGGATACGACTCATTTGGAGGAATATAAGCGCTATTACCGAAAATTTGATTCTGTGGTTATTCGTTTCTCTAAAATTGAATATCAGATTTATGAGTTTTTCCGAACAAGAAGGGAACAAATAGACAATCAAGGAAGTCCTTTTGCATCACCCATTAATGTTAAATCAAACCTGAAAGGTCCTGCAGTTGGCATTTGGGCGGGATTCTCACCTTATTATGACACACTTTTTTGTATTCCTTAATGACACTTAGGTATTAATAACTTTATGTTTTAATAGTTTCTTTAGAAATAGTATTTGGTAATTTTATCTCGTGCAACAATTGCTTAAAAATATTTGGGTTGATAGAACTGTATTAAAGGAGGTAGAAGAATTTCTGGTTGAATGGAATTCTACATCACAGGAATTAAAAGCACACACCTCAGGTTCAACTGGAGCTCCAAAACAAATTACGCTTTCAAAAAAAGGGTTGTTGTTTTCAGCAAGGAATACCAATACTTTTTTTAATTTGAATGAAAATTCGAAAGCATTATTGTGTTTACCATTGGCAACAATAGGAGGGAAGATGATGCTTGTTAGAGCCTTGGAATCAAAAATGACATTATTCATAGATTCCGCCTCATCTAATCCATTAAGAAAGCGCGAAGAATATTTTGATTTTGTTGCAGTTACTCCCATGCAATTAATTAAGATGCTAAATGAGTCTATAGACAAAGTTCGCAGAATTAAATACATTCTTGTTGGTGGGGCACCCATGAATGAAAATCTTATTTCTAGATTGAAAGATGAAAAAATTACAGTTTTTCTTGGATATGGAATGACTGAAACTGCAAGTCATGTTGCCATTAGAAAAGTTGGTTATGAAAATGATGAATTTTATCAAGCAATGCCAGGGATACGATTTTCATACGGTGATAATCAAACGCTAAAAATCCATTACCCAGCGCTGAATGACTTTCCAATTGAAACCAATGATTTAGTTGAGTTGATTGACTGTAATCGCTTCAAATGGTTGGGAAGAAAAGACTTTGTTGTAAATTCAGGCGGGATAAAAATTCATATTGAAGCTATTGAAAATCGGCTTTCAAATCGAATTAAGTGCCCATTTTTTGTTTTTGGAATACCAGATAAGAATTTAGGTGAAAAATTGATTTTATGTATTGAATCCAGTGAAAAGGATCTAACTATGGATTTTGATTTTTTAGGTATTCAAAAACCCCGTCATGTTTATTTTTTTAAAAGTTTTGTCTATACTCCAAGCGGTAAAGTAAGCCGTCAAGAAACAATAAAACTATTACAATTAAACCAATGAAAAAGTACTATCAAATTTTAGGGTTACCCGAAAATGCAAGTATCGATAGTATTAAACGGAATTATCGTAAACTTGCTTTTCACTACCACCCAGATAGAAATAATAGTGGTGAAGCAAGAGAAAAATTTTTACTCATTCAAGAGGCATATGAAGTTCTCACGGGTAAGAAAAAAGTTAAGCAACCTAAAGTAGGTGATTACTCCAATCGTCGATCCCGGACTGATGACTCGTGGGAAGAAAAAGTTAAAAAAGCCCGTGCCAAGTACGAAGAAAATAAAGAATATCAGGAAAAAGCATTAGCAAATTATTTTAAGAAATTACGTTCGGGATGGCGTTGGAAATTGAATAAAGTATCATCAATTGTTGGAATAGTTTTGGCGTTTTGCATGTTTTTAGATTTACTACTTCCCAATCATCGATCTAAAGAAAATGTTGAAAGATATTCCAAACAAGTTTATTCAAGTATAAGTAATGCTCAAATTTCATTAATTGAGACATCCAGGTTAGAGAAATTATGGGTTCAAACGCAAAATTATGGCCTATACAAAAACAATCGGGAAGTAATTGTAATTCGAAGTTGGATTTTACATGCTCCCATTAAAATCATTTCAATTCAAAAGCACATGCAATATCAGATTCCGGTGCATTTTACGTTTTTCTGGGCTTGGATGTTTGTCATTCCTTTGTTCTGTTTGCCATTATTAGTTTGGATGTACAAGAAAAATGATCCTCTTTTTGTGATTACCTACCACGCAAGTGTTTTTATAATTAGTCTCGGTGTTTTTTATTTTTTATTCACTGAGGATCGCTGGTTTCATATATTGACTCTTGGATTTATTTAGATTTTAAAAAAGTGGTATTGAAATAGCTAATTTAATTTCTCTTATTCATAATTCTAAAGAACGCTAAAATGAGAAAAGCTGCTATTAAAGCAGCTTTTAGGGAGGAAGACGGGGTTCGAACCCGCGACCTCCGGAACCACAATCCGGCGCTCTAACCAGCTGAGCTACAACCTCCGTTTATTCGGGTGCAAATATAGCAGTTTTCTTTTTACTTTTGGTAAATTAATGAAATTGAATTCTTAATTGTCGACCAATAAAAATTATTTTTTTGTAAATTCGACCATTGTAAAATTAATTAATGGAGTTAAACTGGCAATTTAAATATTTCAGTGAATTAAGTTTGAATGAATTTCACGATATGATCGAAATTCGTTTAAAAGCTTTTGTTGTAGAGCAAAATTGTGCATATCTTGATTTGGACGGGAAAGATAAAAAAAGTTATCACGTTATTTGTCGAAATGGTTTTGGGAACATTATTGCCACGGCTCGAATCTTGCCCGCAGGAATATCATATCCTGAGGTTTCAATTGGAAGGGTGGTAATTGTTGAAGAGGTGAGAGGTCAAGGAATTGGGCATAAATTAATGGAAGAAAGTATTAAATTCTGTCAAGAGGAATTTGGAAATTCTGCCATTCGAATATCTGCCCAAAAACATTTAGAGGAATATTATAACAAACATGGTTTTATCACTACGGGTAAAGAGTATCTTGAAGATGGAATTCCGCATGTTGAAATGCTTTTTACACCCTCTTAATAGTATGAATCAACAGTATATTTTACAAAATCATTCTTCGATTATTCGTATGCTTACTTTGATAATATCCTCCCTATCGGCAAAGCGCTTGGTAATTTTTCATTTCGTATTTCCGTTTGCCCTATTTGCTCAGCAGGGAACTTATAAATTGGCTGTGCTTAAGTATAATGGCGGAGGCGATTACTATGCTAATCCTACATCCTTGCCTAATCTTATTAACTATTGTAATCAAACTTTTGGAACCAATATATCCAAAGATGTTCCATTCGTGGAGGCTGGAAGTAAGGATATTTTTATGTATCCATTCGTTCATATGACAGGTCATGGAAATGTATTTTTTAGTAAAGCTGAGGCAGATAATCTACGTTTATATATGCAGTCTGGTGGTTTTCTACATATTGATGATAATTATGGAATGGATCAATATGTTCGCTCTGAAATCAAAAAGGTATTTCCGGATAAAGAACTTATTGAATTACCCACAAATCATCCCATTTTTCATCAAAAAAACAATTTCGAAGGATTACCAAAAATTCATGAGCACGATGGAAAAAGTCCACAGGCATTTGCGATTATTGACAAAGGGAGAATTCTCTGTCTGTATACCTACGAAACAGACCTTGGGGATGGATGGGAAGATCCATCTGTTCATAATGATCCACCTGAAAAAAGACAACAAGCTCTTAAAATGGGAGCAAATGTAATCATGTATGTGTTTATGCAATAATTTAAAGTATTATTTTTTTGAACGTAACTTTTTTTAGTATATTTGTGCCCCGTTTGAAATGGGGAAGTAGGGATATTTTAGATATCACAATTTGACATAAAACGCGAGAGTAGCTCAGTTGGTAGAGCACGACCTTGCCAAGGTCGGGGTCGCGGGTTCGAATCCCGTCTCTCGCTCCAGGATTGCTCGAGTGGTGGAATTGGTAGACACGCCGGACTTAAAATCCTGTGGGCGTTTTGCCCGTGCGGGTTCAAGTCCCGCCTCGAGTACTGATAATCCCCTTAAAACTTTGAGGGGATTTTTTAGTAAAATGATTTATATTATGCGTGTTTATCTCTAAAAATTAGTCTTTACGACTCTGTGTAGAGTCGACATATTCTCAGAATTGCAAATTTTCAATATATAAATACCCTCCGAAAAAAATGTTAAATCAAGTTGAAATACGTGCGTATTTATGGCTTTTTTTATTACTGATTTCCCATTTAAATCTATAAGTTCCACAGTTTGGATTTTGGATTTCTGAGCATTAATAGTGATAAGATCCTTTGTTGGGTTGGGATAAATAATGAAGGTCTGTGTATTTAGATCATTCAACCCTTGGACTTCCATTTCAATACATTGTGAGGTGTCAGAACCACAATTATTTGTGGCTATAGAAGCAAACATACCCGTGTAGGTTGGTAGGTACGTTGTTCCTGTTTCGCCAGGAATTAACGTATTGGTAGTGCAATCCAACCAGCTGTATGTAGATGCATTTTGAGAGGTAGTGGTTAAAGTTCCCGCATTATCAACCAGGGTTGTGTTTATTGGTCCGTGGTTAATTGTCAATACCAATGTTGCCAAAGAATCACATCCACTTTCAGCTGTTCCATTATATGTGTAGGTTCCACTTTGAGTGTACGTTTGTCCATTCCATGTGTAACTATCGCAAGCACTTATTTCTGTCGTAGGACCGGTCAAAGAATTATTAATTGTAAGGTTCAAATGAATTATTGAGTCGCATCCCGAAGCAGTTTGTATCGTATCAGAATAAGTCCCAGATTGCGAATAAGTCTGCCCTTGCCAAGAATATGAGTTACAAGCGGATACATCTACCGTTTCGCCATTTATTGGACCAAGAATAGTTAAATTCAAATACAAAACCGAGTCACAAGGTAAGTTCGATGGTATTGTTTGGACATAAGTTCCACTCTGTGTATACATTTGGCCATTCCACACGTAGTTTTCACATGCACTTACGGTTGACGTTGCACTTGGAGCGTAGTTTATGGTATAGGTGTATGTAAGTGGTGTCCCATTACATCCGACTAAAGTGGGAGTTACTGTTATTGTTGCAGTGACGGGCGAAGGTGTTGAATTTACTGCAATAAAAGAGGGGACAGAACCGCTACCTGAAGCAGCCAAACCGATACTTGGTGAATTATTTATCCAATTATACGTTGCTCCTGCCGTTCCTGAAAATGTCACTGCAGCAGTAGTTATCCCCGAACACAGTGTCTGATTAGAAATTGTATTTATCACCGGGAGAGGATTTACATTAACCACCACCTGATCTGTATTGCTACATCCGTTTGCATCCGTTCCTGAAACGGTGAAAGTACTTGTTGATGTTGGGCTCACGTTGTAATTTGCAGTTGAAGGTCCGCCTGTCCAAGCATAGCTAGTGCCTCCCGTTGCGTTAAGATTTATTGATGCACCTTGACATATTGTGACATCTTGACCGGCATTTATAGTGGGTAAGGAATATACAGTAACCGTTCCCGATCCGGTAGCAGTTCCATTGTTTGTGTAGGTCACGGAGTAGGTCGTTGTTGAAGTCGGATTTACGATGATAGATTGTGTCGTCGCGCCGTTATTCCACAAATACGTTCCTCCACTCGTAGATGGAGTAGCTGTTAGAGTAAAGGATTGCCCGGAACAAATTGTTGAACTGTTAACGGATACTGTTGGAGGCGGGGGAGTCGTCAAACATGCCGTAAATGTACCCGGAATATCGAAGGTGACATTTGTAAAAAGCCGCATTCGGTATGTCGTATTTGGAATAAGTCCGGAAATAAGTGTGGGATTTGGTGCAGAAGTGTTGAAGTCGCAATTTGCAGGGATACCACCCAATGAAAGTCCTGTTGCAAGAACGCCACAAGCAGTAAAAAACTCAACACCAATCCAACTTGCTGTTCCAAGATTCACCGTTAAATTGAGGGAGGTATTGGCTCCTGAATTAAATGTATACCAAACGTCATTTATGATCCCAGGATCACAACTGGGATCCGTATACGGATCTTCTGTGGCGGCCGAGGTTGATCCAGAAACTAAATTACAGGTTGAACTTGGTGTTAAGGTTGTGGCATTGGCGCACGTGTTATTTATTGGTGCAGGAGGAGCGATACCTGTTTTTACTCGAATGGATGAGTTTATTGAATTCGTCAGGCAGGGATATGCAGTTAAATGAATTCTGACAGTTCCTGTAAATGTTGCTGTCCATGATATGTAGGACTGCAAGCCACAAAAATCATCATTGTATATAAGTAGGGCATTCGCATTAGTTGTTAAGGTCAACTCGGAATCATAGGTTACATTTGATCCATTGGCAGCGCAAGTCGAAAACTCGTATAAATTTCCTGAAACAACATTTACTACAGCAAAATCACCAGCCCAATTATCCACTGCGATGGTTGCCCAGTTTGCGGTCGGTGTAACGCTATTGTTTGGCCATTGGAATGCATTTGCGCATCCTTGTGAATGAACTGATAAAATTCCCAAAAATAAAAATGTAAATGCTAAAAAGTAACTTGATCTTGTCATATCGCTTTGATTCTTGATGTCTAAGATACTATTATTTTGATAATTAAAGTATTGGATATTAATCAATCTACTGAAATCACTTCAAGCACTTGAAATAGTCAAAAGGCTCTAAACAGCTATTACACTGGTAATGTGCTTTGCATGCCGTACTACCGAATAAACTGATCATTTTTGTATTTGGTGAATGGCATATTGGACAGGAAACAGCAGGTGCATCAGCAAAAAGAATACTTTTATCAGGTTCATTTACAGGCGGAGCTATTCCGTATTCTGCTAATTTCTGACGTCCATTTTCACTGAGCCAATCCGTAGTCCAGGCAGGTGATAGAACTGTTTCAATCGTGAAGTCGGTTATTTTTTCCTTTTTTAGCGCAGCCTCAATTTCTGTTTCGATCACACGCATCGCCGGACAACCTGAATAGGTTGGTGTGATTTTAATTTTAAAGGACTCATCGTATTTTTCAATTCCGCGAATGATTCCTAAATCGGATATTGTTAAAACGGGAATTTCAGGATCTGAGACTTGCTCTAAGATTTTCCAAATTTTTTCCTCTGTTACCATTCCATGTTTGGATATGTTCGTTGCATATATTGCATTTCAGCCAATAAATGTCCGAGGTGTTCAGAGTGTTTTCCTTTTCTACCTGAACCAAATTCCCAATTCTGTGCTGGGGGATTTAACGTCGCTTCATTCAAAATAGTTGAAACAAATGAGTCATATTCATTTCTAAAGGTTTTTAAATCAACTGCGATTCCCTTATTAATTAATTCATTATCCACCTCATCCATGAAAAATAATTCAGCCCGATATCTCCACAATGTATTTAAGGAATTCTGAATACGACTATGGGATTCTTCAGTTCCATCGCCCAATCGAATAACCCACTCCGAAGAATGTTTCAAGTGGTAACGAGTTTCTTTTAATGATTTTTCAGCAATGGCAGCAAGTTGGCCATCTTTTGATTGTTGTAATCTTTCAAAGAATAATTTACGAAAAGCATCAAAAAGAAATTGTCGCATCATTGTATCCCCAAAATCACCATTGGGTTGCTCGACCAACACAACATTCTTATACTCTCTATCTATCCTCATGAACGCCAAATTGTCAGCATCTCTACCTAGATTTTCAACCTCGGCTGCGTAAGTTAATAAGTTGGTTGCTTGACCAATTAAATCTAACGAAATATTCGTTGTTGCAATATCCTCCTCTAATATTGGTCCATGTCCACATAATTCAGAGAGTCTTTGACCCAGTATCAGGCTATCATCACCAATTCGCAATAAATATTCAAATAATGAATTCATATTTTATATTACATGTGAGAAATACCATCTGGAACATCATAAAATGTTGGATGACGATAAACTTTAGATTCAGACGGTTCAAAAAATGCATCTGAATCTTGAGGGTCTGAGGCAAATAAGTTATTTGATTCAACCACCCAAATGGAAATACCCTCTGAGCGTCTTGTATAGACATCACGTGCATTTTCGATAGCTAATTGCGCATCAGGAGCTCTTAAGCTACCAACATGCTTGTGATTTAATCCTTGTTTACTTCTTATAAAGACCTCCCAAAGCGGCCAATCTGATGAATTTGACATAGATTTATAAATTATGCTGTTTTTCGTGCGGCTCTTTTCGCAGCATGTGCTGACGCAGCTTTTCTAACCCACATTCCTTTTTCTTTTGCATCTTTACGAGCCTTTATACGGTCGAAGTTACAAGGACCATTTCCTTCAACTACTTGCCAAAACTCATCCCAATTTATTTCCCCAAATTCATAGTGCCCTGTTTTTTCATTCCATTTTAAATCTGGGTCAGGAATAGTTAATCCAATTAGTTTTGCCTGTGGTACTGTTACATCAACAAATTGTTGACGTAAATCGTCATTAGAAAAACGTTTAATTTTCCATTTCATTGATTGTTTCGAATGTTTAGATTCGTCATCATTTGGTCCAAACATCATTAATGCAGGCCACCAAAAACGATCTAAAGCATCCTGCGCCATTGCTTTTTGTTCAGGAGTTCCTTGTGCAAGAACAGTCATTATTTCAAATCCTTGTCGTTGATGAAAAGATTCTTCCTTACATACGCGTACCATTGCTCGAGCGTAAGGGCCATATGAACAGCGACAAAGTGGAACTTGGTTCATAATTGCTGCCCCATCAACCAACCAACCAATTGCACCCATATCCGCCCAAGTTGGTGTTGGGTAATTAAATATTGACGAATATTTTGCCTTACCTGAATGTAAATCATCAATGGTTTGTTCTCTATCCGCTCCAAGCGTTTCAACAGCACTGTACAAATATAAACCGTGTCCTGCCTCATCTTGAACTTTGGCCAGTAAAACTGCTTTTCTCCGAAGATTGGGTGCACGCGTGATCCAATTACCCTCGGGCAACATACCAACTACCTCAGAGTGCGCATGCTGGGAAATTTGACGTATTAATGTTCTTCTGTATTCCTCAGGCATCCAATCATTTGGTTCAATTCGTATTTCAGAATCAACCTTTTTTTGAAAACGATTTTCTAAATCTACTAAACTAATTTCTTTCATAAATATTTAGTTTTAACAAAGCTATTAATATCAAACAAAAAAATATGGATTTTGCTCATGAAAATTTTATTTTTTTTAAATAATTAGTATCACTAAGGACATGGCTCGTCCTGATTTAGTGAAGCATTTAATTCATTGCATTTTTCAATGGTTTTTGATCGAGGTGTTTACAATCGAACTAGTTAAACATTTTGGCAATGTTCGGTATCTACCATCTCGCAAACTCTGAGGTGTAATGAATAAGCGAACACATCCCCTAATTTATTGATAATTCCACGAAAGAATTTGCCTTCAAAATATCAATTTATATAAATTGAAAAATGAATATATCAAAATATAGTACGCTAATTTATTGAAAAAAGGAGCAATGCCCATTAACTTTATTGCTATTGATTCAATAAGATAATTTTATACTAATTTTGATAAAATCGATTAATTTTAAATAAACCATTTTTTATGTTATCAACAATCTTTTTCTTAATCTTAACAGTAATTATTGTTCCTATCGTTTCTTTTTATTTTGGAACTCCATTAACTGATTTACAGAGTTATATCCTCTCTACCATGGGAATTTCCGTTTCTCTTGTAGTGGGCTATTGTTTTCTAGTGGGCGAGCTTTCGAAGAATAATTCCCAAGTGGATAAATTATGGAGTGTTATTCCTATTTATTACGTCTGGCACATGACTGCCATGGGTGATTTTCATCCGCGCATGGTTTTTATGAGCATACTTGTTACAATCTGGGGAATTCGATTAACTTACAATTTTGCAAGGCGAGGTGCGTATCAATGGAAATTTTGGGCTGGCGAAGAAGATTATCGATGGGAAGTCTTACGTAAAAGACCAGGTTTTAATAATCGTTTTGTATGGATGATTTTCAATTTGTTTTTTATTTGTGCCTATCAAAATGTTTTGATTTTTTTATTTACCGTTCCAATTCTAACAACGCTATACACAGATGCACCAATTTCATTATCCTCAGTAGATTATATTTTAGGTATTTTATTCGTTGTTTTTGTCATTATTGAATTCATTGCAGATCAACAACAGTATGATTTTCAAACTGAAAAACACAGAAGAATTATTGCTGGTGAAGACTTAGGGGAATTCAAATCTGGATTTGTATCCACAGGTCTTTGGGGAATCGTAAGGCATCCCAATTACACGATGGAACAGGCTATTTGGATCATATTTTATGGTTTCAGTGTTGTTTCAACGGGCGAATGGATAAACTGGTCTATGCCAGGTTGTTTACTTTTAGTTGTTCTTTTTAAAGGTAGCTCTGACTTTTCGGAAAGTATTTCAGCTGAAAAATATCCAGGATATAAGGAATATCAGCGGCGAGTTCCGAGATTTATTCCATTTACTTCGTTCTTTAAAAAATGACTAAAAAGAACAAAGCCAAATATGTTTGTGAGGAACTTGAAAAATTGTATCCTGAAACTCCTGTTCCCTTAAATCACTCGGATGCTTATACCTTGTTAATTGCGGTTTTACTTTCTGCACAGTGTACAGATGAACGCGTAAATCAAATTACACCAACCTTATTTTCGAAAGCATCCTCTCCTTCAGAAATGATTTTATTATCAGTTGAAGAAATTAGAGAAATCATCAAGCCTTGCGGGCTATCTCCACGAAAGTCACAAGCAATTTTTGATCTATCACATATTATTTTAGACAAACATAATGGTGAAGTTCCACAAACATTCGAAGATTTGGAAGCCTTACCCGGAGTGGGCCATAAAACGGCTTCTGTTGTAATGTCACAGGCATTCGGAGTTCCTGCTTTTCCGGTAGACACCCACATACATCGCTTAATGACGCGCTGGGGATTGACTTCTGGAAAAAATGTTGAGTTAACTGAAAAAGATGCGAAATCTTTATTTCCTAGCGAATTGTGGAATAAACTGCACTTGCAAATAATCTTTTATGGGCGTGAATATTCACCTGCGCGTAGCCCTAAATTTGAAGTTGATTTTATTACTCGAACAATTGGAACCAAGAAAGCGAAGGTGGAATTGAAGTAGTGTAGATTTTCATGAAATTATTTCATTTTAAAAAAACTCCTTTAATTTTTTCATTGTGTTAGTCAAAATAAGTTAAAGTGTAATTCGGAGTAAATAAAATACTAAAACGATGAAAATTTAATATTCATGAATTCAAAACTTTGAGTGCTTAAAATAGATGATATTCAAAATATTTTTTCTAAATTTGCCACCTCAAAATTAAAAAATGACTGAAAATTTTTCACTTGATACATTAAAAAATAAATTCAACAATGACAAGCGCTTCAAAACCATAACGTATGTTGTTGGAGGGTTGTTAGTATTAGTTCTTGCCGGCTTGGCGTATTACCAATTTATTTGGAAGTCAACCAATGATAAATCAAAAGATGCATATTGGAAAGGATTGAACTATGCTTCAAAAGACTCAACCGCTGTAGCCATAACGGAATTGACAAAAGCCAAAAAGAAATATGATGGATATATTGGTGGTGAAATAGCTCAGTTTGTATTGGCACGACAATTTATGGCTAAAGGCGAATTTAAAAAAGCATTGAAAGAACTTGATGAGACTAAATTAGAAGGAACTTTTCTTGAGTCAATGCGAATTGGATTGATGGCTGATTGCCATTCAGAATTGAAAGAATATAAAAAAGCCGTTGAAAAATACGTTGAAGCTTCGGACGCAGATGATAACGAGTTTACAACACCGATGTATTTATTCAAAGCAGGATTAAATAGTGAGAAGACAAAGGAGTTCAAAAAAGCTGCAGAATATTATACAAAAGTTCGTGATGAATATCCAACTTATGCCAATCAGATTGCGGTTGATAAATATGTAGCTCGCGCTTCAGGTAAGGCTTTAAAATAATTAAAAAATGGCAACTAAGCACCATAATCTTTCCTATTACAACGAGAAAGATATCCCAAATGGTGCAGACTTTAAAATTGGTATTGTTGTATCTGAATGGAATTCTGAGATTACTTTAAATCTGCTTAAAGGAGCAAAAGAAACACTTCTCCAGCGTGGTGTTCTTGAATCAAATATTTATATTCATTTTGTGCCCGGGACCTTCGAGCTTGCTTTAGGGGCCCAATTTTTATTTGAAAGTAAAGTAATTGATGGTATTATTGCTATCGGAGTTGTCATTCAAGGTGAAACGAAACATTTCGACTTTGTCTGTCATGGAGCGACACAAGGGATAATGAACGTTGGTTTAAAATATAACAAGCATATTTCATTTTGCGTCTTAACCGATTTGAATATTCAGCAATCCATTGACCGATCTGGTGGCAAACTCGGCAATAAAGGAGTTGAATGTGCCATCGCATCATTGAAGATGATTCAACTTCAGAAAAATCTTTCCAAACACTCGTAATCATGACATTAATTAAATCGATATCTGGGATTCGTGGGACTATCGGGGGGTCACCGGGTTGTGGACTAACACCTGTGGATGCAGTAAAATTTGCTTCGGCTTATGGAACATGGTTGAAGTTAAAATCAACTTCCGAAAAATTGAAAGTTGTAATCGGAAGGGATGCTCGAATTTCTGGAAAAATGATTAGCGATTTGGTATGTTCAACCTTGTGTGGATTGGGAATCGATGTAATTGATTTAGGATTATCGACAACGCCAACGGTAGAAATAGCCGTTCCTTTAGAAAAAGCAAATGGTGGTATTATTCTGACGGCAAGTCACAATCCTAAACAATGGAATGCGCTTAAGTTATTAAACGAAAAAGGTGAATTTATTTCAGGAACTGATGGAGAAAAATTATTAGAAATTGCTGAGAAAGAAGATTTTTTATTTGTAGAAGTTGATGATTTAGGAACTTACACACAAAATGATTCTTACCTTCAAAAACATATTGATTCAATTCTTGCTCTTCCTTTGGTAAATAAACAGGCTATTCAGGACGCAAATTTTAAAGTAGTTGTGGATGCTGTTAATTCTACAGGAGGAATTTTTATTCCTGCTTTATTGAAAGCGCTAGGAGTAAAAGATATAGTTGAATTATACTGTGAACCAACTGGTCATTTCCCCCACAATCCTGAACCACTTCCTGAACACTTGGTAGAATTATCCGATGCGGTTGTTTCAAACAAAGCAGTTTTGGGTATTTCTATTGATCCGGATGTAGACCGTTTGGCGCTCGTATGTGAGGATGGAAGCATGTTTGGAGAAGAATATACGCTAGTTGCTGTGGGAGATTACGTTCTATCTAAAACACCTGGTAACACTGTTTCCAACATGTCTTCAACTCGAGCATTGAGGGATGTAACAGAAAAATACGGTCAAAACTATTCAGCATCGGCTGTTGGCGAGGTGAATGTAGTTGTGAAAATGAAAGAAACAAATGCTGTTATTGGTGGTGAAGGAAACGGTGGAATCATTTATCCTGAATCGCATTATGGTAGAGATGCATTGGTTGGTATTGCGTTATTTTTAAGTCATTTAGCTGAAAAGAAATGTACCGTTCGTGCGCTAAGAGATTCTTATCCTAAATATATTATTTCCAAAAATAAAATTGAGTTAACGCCTTCAATTGATGTTGATCGATTGTTGGAAAAAATGATTTTAGAATATAAAAATCAAGAAATTGATACCACGGATGGGGTTAAAATATACTTTGACAAGGAATGGGTTCACTTACGAAAAAGTAATACTGAACCTATAATTCGAATTTATTCTGAAAGTCAAAATAAAGAAAAAGCGGAGGAATTGGCTCATAGTGTAATTAATAAGATTCAGACTTTTATTAATTAATTCAATTTTAGATTATTTTTTGAACTTTAACGCACACCAATTTTCTTCTGATTTTTGGCTATCGAAAGTTAATTCAACTTCTCTTGCTGCTATTATTATGTCCTCAGCATCGGTAGTGAAAAATCCACTGAGAAATAAAATTCCATTATCTTTTAGTTTTGAAAAATAGGAGGGAAGGTGACGAAGTAAGGTATTACGGTTAATATTGGCTAAAATGATATCAAAATCTTTTTCCTCTACACAATCAATGTCTCCACAACGTCCCTCAATTTTTTTGCATGCATTGCGCTCTGCATTTTCCAACGTATTTTCTACCGACCAGTCTTCAATGTCTACGGCTAAAATGGTATTTGCACCTAATTGCTCAGCAAGTATTGCTAAAATTCCAGTTCCAGTCCCCATGTCCAACACTTTTTTCCCTAGTATCGATTCTTCTAATAAAAACGAACACATTAATCGCGTAGTTTGGTGATGACCAGTTCCGAAAGACATTTTAGGCATTATCTCAATTATACGTTTTTTCGCTAAGCTCTTATCGTGAAAAGGAGCAAGAATTGAAAGTTCATCACCTACATGAACAGGTTCAAAATCTGATTCCCATTTTGCATTCCAATTTTCTTGTTCGATAAAACGTTCTTTAAAAGAAACGCAAACTTCATTCATTCGAAAATTTTCGAAAATTAATTTTTCAACCTCCTCTTTGTTAAATTGCATTGCAGGAATATAAGCTAAAATACCTGTTTCATTTTCCACAAAACTTTCAAAAGGTAATTCTGAAAGTAGCGCAATTGCAATATGAGCCCAAGGTTCTCGAGGTTCAAAGTTGATTGATAATTCAATATAATCCATTGGTTAAAAATAAAAAAGCCACCCTTTTGGATGGCTTAATGTGAATAATTTCTATGTTATAAGTGAATTACTTCTCCGTAAGCTGCTGCTGCTGCCTCCATAATAGCCTCAGACATTGTTGGATGAGGGTGAACTGTTTTTATTAATTCTTCACCAGTTGTCTCAAGCTTGCGAATTGCAACAATTTCAGCGATCATTTCAGTGACATTTGCTCCAATCATGTGGGCTCCGAGCAGCTCTCCATATTTCGCGTCAAAAATTAATTTTACGAAGCCATCTTTCGCTCCAGCTGCACTTGCTTTACCGGATGCTGAAAAAGGAAATTTACCAACTTTAATTTCAATCCCAGCTTCTTTTGCAGCTTTCTCTGTCATCCCAACTGATGAAATTTCAGGAGAACAATAAGTACATCCTGGGATATTTCCATAGTCTAAGGGTTGTGGATTGTGGCCTGCGAGTTTTTCTACACAGATAATTCCTTCAGCAGAGGCAACATGTGCTAATGCGGGTCCTGGAATAACATCTCCTATCGCATAATAACCAGGGATATTTGTTTGGTAGTATTCATTGGTTAAAATACGACCTTTATCAGTGATAATACCAACATCTTCTAACCCTAAATTTTCAATATTGGCCTGAATACCTACAGCAGAGAGAACGACATCACATTCTATTTTTTCTTCTCCTTTTTCGGTTTTTAGGGTGACAATACAACCTTTTCCTTTTGAATCAACAGAATCAACAGAGGCATTTGTTAATACGTTTATTCCAGCTTTTTTGAATGATTTTTCAAGTTGTTTAGATACCTCTTCATCCTCAATAGGAACTATATTAGGTAGATACTCAACAATTGTTACCTCCGTTCCAATTGCATTGTAAAAATAAGCAAATTCAACACCGATTGCACCTGAGCCGACAATGACTAATTTTTTGGGTTGTGATTTTAAAACCATTGCTTGTCTATAACCAATAATTTTTTCTCCATCTTGAGGTATGTTTGGTAATTCTCGCGAACGCGCACCAGTTGCAATAATTACCGCTTTGTCAGCTGAGTGCTCTACAGTTGCTCCATTTTCGTCAGTCACTGCTACTTTTTTTCCCGTCTTAATTACACCATTTCCTTTTATTACATCTATTTTGTTTTTTTTCATTAAGAATTGTATTCCGGTACTCATCCCATTCGCAACCCCTCTACTTCTTTCAATCATTCCAGAAAAATCAGCTGAAATACCCTTTACCGTTATTCCGTAGTCATTTGCATGATTTAGATATTCGAATACATTTGCACTTTTTAAAAGAGCTTTCGTTGGAATACAACCCCAATTCAAACAAATCCCACCGAGTGATTCACGTTCAATAATTGCAGTTTTCAATCCTAATTGAGAGGCACGGATAGCGGTAACATAACCACCAGGACCACTTCCCACAACGATAATATCGTAATTCATATCTTTTAATTTTTACACTTCAAAATTACTGAAAACAAATCAAAACAAATGGGTATTTAATAAATAATTATTCATGAATAATGGAATAGACTCTGAAATTTTTTTAAATCGCTGGACAACTATTTAAAACTAAAATTTCGTTGCATTAAATAGCCAAATATAACAACGATACAAGAGGCTAAGACATTTGCGATGGATGGATAAAAGGAAAAAACTTCAACAAATAATTTTAAAATTACCCAAGAAAGTAATCCTGACAGGGTAGAACTGAGTGCATAGCGAAATAGTTGTACACGTCCTTTCAACTCACTTCCAGTAAAAACAACATATTTCATTAAAAGAAAACCGATTGTGAACGAAATTAAAAAGCAACAAATGGAACTTAATGTGTAGGCAGTTGCAACGAAGTTAATATTGAGAGGAAGCTGAAATGGAAAATTTTTTTTACTAAATACAAATTGATAAAAGAAAAAAAATAAAAGCCAGCTCAATACAAGGTTACCACTTCCACAAGCCGCATAATAATAAGTTTTTCTTGGCATAAATTTACCAACTAATGGATAAATGAAGTCCAGGATTGAGGTAATTATTTTTGGTAAAGACATTCTGATTTTACTTACTCTTGAATGAATTTATAGCATTAACAGTAAAGTTGCTTAAAACCAGTTTCCCGCTCATTGAGGCTCTCTCACTTAATAATTCATCCCAATGATCAGTTCCTTGCCAAAATACTTTTTTTAACATAGACATCGCCTCAGGATTCGATTCTGCTAGTTTATTAGCTAATTTAGTTACTTCATCATCTAATTCTTCAATTGACTCAAAAGTTTCCGTGAAAAGGCCTTTATTTTTTGCCCATTTAGCAGATCTCCATTCTGTTGCGTTAATTGCTAATTCGCTCATCGCAGAAAGTCCAATTTTTCGTTCAATGGCTGGTCCGACGACAAAGGGTCCGATTCCCACGGCTAATTCAGATAATTTTACATCGGCATGTTTCGTTGCCAAACAATAGTCAACAGCAGAAGCAATACCAACTCCTCCACCGACGGCTTTTCCTTGAACACGTCCTATAATTAATTTGGGGCATTTTCTGCAGGCATTGATAACTTTGGCAAAACCGGAAAAAAATGTTTTACCTGTTTCAAAATCTTTTATGGATGCCAATTCATCAAAGCTAGCACCCGCACAAAATGTTTTTTCTCCTGATGATTTTAAGATAATGACGCGAATTTCATTATTATTTCCAATAGAAGTTATGGTTTCAGCTAATTGATTAAGTATTTTTCCCGGCAATGAATTGCTTAATGGGTGTCCGAATTCAATTGTAGCTATTTGGTTGTTAATGGTAAATATGACGCTCCCTAAATTCTTTACTTCCATTCCGTTATTTTAATGTAAAACTATCGGATCCGATTATACTACCATCGCAATAAATACGAACTTTATAGGTTCCTTTAGTCGCTTTTACCCCTCTCATATCATAATATATACCAACATCGATACTATTATTTTCATAGTCAATATCCCTTTTCTCAGAATATGGAATTGATGTTGCATCAATAGTAATGACATTTGAACTCTTTGTTTGAAGAGTTCTCCCCTCGGGCGTAATAATTTGCATGTAAACAACTTTTTTTCCTGCTGAAGAAAGTGAATTGGAACCTATTGTAAATAAGGACTTAATTTGAATAGTCTCTTTTGCTTTCGTTGTTTCTTTGGTTGTATTATTCCTTTTCAATTCCATTCCACCTGAACTGAAACTATACGCTTGTAGTATAGCTCCTTTCTTGACTTTTTCAGAAGTTTCTTCAGCTACTTTTTTATATTCATCTCTTTCTGTTTCTGTAGTCGTTAATTTTTCAGAGGTTTCATCAAGGTCGGTTTTAATTTTTTTATTTAGTTGATTTAGTTGATCAATTTCTTTGATGTAACTTTTCATTATTTCTCGAAGAGTCTCGTTTTCCCTTTCCATTTTTAATAACTTCGAGTATGTTAAATTTCCTTGACTTTGCAGAGCATTAATTTGACCTAATAGACCTTGGATTTTAGATTTTTCAAAGTTTAGACTATCGGACTTTGATTTATCCATTTTGATTAATTCATCGTAATTATTTAACATATTGGTTAAGTTGGTTTTTAAATCATTTGACCTTCCCTCTATATCAACAACAGATCCAATTGATTTATTCACTTCATTCAAATCAGATTTGATTTTCGTATTTTCACCTTTTAATTTGTTTAACTCAAGAATTTTATCCGAGTATATTTTTGAAAGGAAGGAAATTGCACCAATTAAGCCTATAACTACAATCAATAGAATAACGATTACTTTTTTAGATGAATCTATTTTTTTTATTTCTTCCGACATAACGTGATATTTTTTTACCTATAAAATTATAAGTTATTTTGAAATTAATCATTAATCTTTTCTTTGACTACCTAATGAATAGGAAAGTCCTAAACCAACACCAAATCCCCAACCTGAATTTGCAACTTTTCTAGATTCCAAAAATCCCTGCAACATCCAATTGGATTGATTCCAATAGGTTCCTTTAACGCCGAAAGAACAAGAATATTTCCATTGCGAATAACCGAGATTTGTGTTCCAAACATAATCGATACCCAAAACATTGGCATACGGGGCAATATCTCCATTATAACCGAATGGAATGTGATAAGATAAACCATCGGGAAGAACAGTTATTAACAATCCAACTAATACCCCTAAATACCCAAGACCAAATACAGAACCAATGCTTGAATTATCATTTGAACTTGAAATTTCTGATAATAAACCAATTAGAATTAAAGGAGGACCGGCTAATGTTCCAACTGATGCGTGTATGTTGTTAAATTTATCTGTTCGTCTCTGGTATTCCAGATTATATACCAATCCAATTTTATTTCGAAAAATATACTCTCCAGTAATACCATAATTGGTATAAAAAGAGGTATCAACAAAACCATAGCTAGTTTTAAAGCCGATGTAGCCTTTTTTTTCAGCCAATTGTGCTTGCGTTAAAAAAGACACAAGAATAGCAATGTTCAAGAAATAGACCTTACGTTTTTTAATCACAAATTCTTCCCTTATTATTTTCTTTATTGAATTGTCTTTCCAACTCATCAAATTCTTTTAGGAGTTCGGCTGAGGGTGGCGTATTTTGGAGGTTACTCAAATTAGGTTGCCCCGCATCCACCCAGCACGTATACCAAACTGAACCAATTGCAAGAATTGCATCTCTCATTCTTCGTTCAACCATCCCGTCAAGACGCAAATGATAAGCATCAGAAAATGCTTTTGAATAAGTCAAAACGGTGGTGTTTGCCCTCTGTTCATAGCTATATTTTTGATCAGATGGAAATTCTTGGGTCAACTCTTTTTCAAATTTAAATACTGAATCAAGTGCTTGGTGAGATGATTTAACTGCATCCCAAGCAAAATCAAGTATATTTTTGATGTATCTGCTTTTACCAACAAAATAATCGTAATATTCGGCATTAATTTCAACTAGTCTTGTTTCCCAGAATCCGTGAATGCCTCGTTGATTTGTAAACTGCCCGTTATAATTTTCTGTAGTGTGAAGAGGGACGTGTGCATCACCAATATAGTGACCAATCTCAGCAGAATATTTTAGAATAAGATCAACATTTTTGGTTTCAAAAGCTTTTTGTAAACGAAATTTCATTGTTTGGATATGCCATGGAACAATTCCGTATGCTTGAAGAGTATCCTCTGTATACTTGTTGACGGCGTCTTCCCATTTTTTAGGCATAATCTCAAAGGGATCATCTTTACCCTTGATGTAAAAATGATCTAAGTCGATAAAGTGCCTCTGCGACTCACCCTCAACAGCGTATCTTCTTTTATCCGGATCAACTGAATGTTCGGTTAAAAACTCAATATGTTCCTTATAAAAACCAAACATTTCAGGAGGAAGGGTAAAAACAGCTACTCGATTTATTCGTTTATGTCCGTAAAATCCCCACAGGACTTCTTTAGGATCTTCGCTTTTTACAACAGAAGAAGCCATCCAAATAAAAGCAGGTAAACAAAAAAATATGAACCACTTATAATTCATGAATTGTTTTATTCAATTTTAAGATTAATTACGAAGATAATGTTTATTTAGATTTTAAATATAAATAGTATGTTAACTCATTTTGAATGCAGGGTAAATCTAAATTACCTAAATCGATCATTAAATGCTTTACTAAGCCTTAGGTTAAGGCCTAAAAATCCATCACCACCATAGGTAAATGGACCAACATCAATTCCAAAACGATAACCACTTTCATAGCCTCCAAATCGAGGTTTGATTTCAAGTCCTAACATAAAGTAGTTTAGAGGAACAAACTCAAACCAACTGTAACCTATTTCAGCACCGAGGTATGGATCGATAATACCGTCAAATCCATTTAATGGATAGATTTTTAAATTTGCATTCGCTGACAAAAGACCTAGTCCTCCCTCAAGAGCTATGAAACCAGTAAAATACTGTTGAATACTTAACCCAAAAAGCATTGGACTTACACCAACTGATGCAGTTACAACGGTTCTGTAATCTGGTGGTTGAGGATTGAATAATGGTACTCTTTCTTCTTTTGCTATTTTTTCTAATTTATTGCTGTGAACTTTTGAATATCTCAAACCAAAAACAGGAATTGGATAAGATTCTTCAAAATCTGTTAACATTCCTAAACCTGCATTTAATTCAATGTTCCAGTGATTATTCAATAAATAGGAATAAGTCAATGAGCCGCCAATTAATCTTCCTGAAGTTTCCTTATTAGCACCATAAACTTGAGATATACCTGCTGAGAGACCAAAATTATGTCTTAATGGTTCATAATCAAATAGATTAAAACCGGCGTTTAACCCAAGAGTTGTGTAACTCCAATTATATCCAATAAAGCTATTTTCATATCCGTAGCCTACTATACAAGGTAAACTTACTGCACCTTCTAAATAAAAATGATCGGATAAATGCTTGCGGTACATTACGCCAAGTCCGTAATTGTTGGTATTTAGTCCTGCGATTGGACCAAGTAAAGAGGTTGTTTGAGAAAATAGTTGAGAAACAGAAAACAGTAGATAGAAAGTTGCGATAAACTTCATTAATTCATAACTTTTAAATTTAAATACCTAATCCTGATAGTGAAAAAGGTTTATTAAAGGGGTTTAATTTTAGGGTAATTCGAATATTATTCGCAAAATTTACGAAAGGATCTCCCATGGTTGAACTTTGTACAAAAGGGACATAAATCCCAACGACACTACCTATTTTCAGTCCAAGTCCGGCGTTGTATGCAAAATTTACCGTATTCCCATCGTAAAATGCACCACCATCAGCAAAAAGCCCTAAGAATCCCAGTCTTGGTATTGGAAGTGGAGCGTATACATTTCCTGTTGCCATCCAAAAAGATGTAGTTCCGAAAGAAGATGTGCTATTAAATCCACCAAAATTATTATTTCTCATTTGAGATAATGGATTAAAGCGCTCAAAATAGTATTCTTCCATAAACAAATCTTGTCGACCATCTGCACCGCTTAATGCCATTTGATAGTAGCTGTTTCCAATTCCAGAACCATTTGTGTACATTAAATTATTGCCAAAAAATCCACGTAGATATATCCAACGCTTCATTTTATTTTTTATATAGCGATAACCGTATTCTGTAGTTAATGAAATTCTTCTCAATACATCAGAATTTGATTCCATTTCGTGCATTTCATCAAACCGAATGTTCGCTTTAAACCTGTGATCTGGATTTCGGAAACTTAACTCGTGCCAGATATACCCGCCTCCCAAAGTCATTGAATTAGCTCCTCTTATCTCATTTCTTACTGCAAGGGAAATTTTACCTGAGTGATTTAACTTGTGTTTTTTTCTTTTATCTCCAAAATTAGCTTGTAAATAGAGGGAGCCAAAATTCAATCCTGATTGCCATTGGTCAAATTGACTATCAGCATTAAATCTCTTTAAGGTTGCCCCAAAAGCGAGTGTTTTGAGATGTTTTTGAGGGTAAAAAGAATGTGTCAACTCAGCAATTCCTGCCAAACTTTTATTTTCCAAAGAAAACATTGGAGCTAGCAAAAATTGGGTGGTTTTTAGAGGAATAGCTATGTTATGCAGTGCTAAGCCAACCATAAATTTATCGTAGCTATTTCCGGCGAAAATTGGTGTGTAAAAGAAATTATTTCTAAAATTATCTTGATCGCCGAGTAGGAATTCGAATTTGGGCTCGTCTATTTTTCGAAGTAATTGATTGCCATACCAATAATTATTTTGTCGATTAATTTCAGGAATGTTTTTATTGGCATCGATTGCAGCTTTAGTAATTGAATTTTTTGGAGTTTTGATTTTAATACTTTCCTGACCTGGCTCAACCCATGCTGTTTCAACGATTGAATCTCCATTGAAAATATTCACTTCGACAGGTCCACTAACTTGACCAATATTTTTAACTTTAACTGTTGATCCGCCATTTTTCCCACGGTGAACACATTGAATTTTATAATCAACCACTTTTGTTGTTTTAATAAGATCATCGAACAACCAGCCTAAATTTTTTCCTGAAACTCGTTCCAATGTTCTTCGCATATCTTCCGGTTGTGGATGTTTGAATTTCCACTCGTCAAAATAGGCATGAAAGCATTTATTAAATAATTCATCACCTAAATAATCTTTTAAATAATAGAAAACTAATCCCGTTTTTTGATACATGATCAGTCCGTAGTTTGTCGATGTAAACTCAGTTGAATGCGTTTCTATGGGTTGATCCCCTCCAAAATGTGCTAGGATTTTGTACAAATAATCACCTTGAGCTCTGTAATCCAAGTTCTTCATGTGGATGAATCTTCCTGCTATTTGATCGGTAGTGAATGTATTGTTTGGATATTTCGTTTGCATGTATCGAACTTCATTTAAGGTATTAATTCCTTCATCCATCCATCCATGAACACGTTCGTTAGAACCTAGAATTCCATAAAACCAATTATGTCCAACCTCATGAACGATAACCGTTTCTAATGATAGAGCGCTATTTACGGAACCTATTACAGTTACATTAGGATATTCCATTCCACCACCCGCACTGATTGTTCCATCAACAGCAGTTACTTGATTATACGGATAATCACCGTTCCAAAGTGAATAATAGTAAGTTCCATCATTTATATATTCGATTCCTTTTTTCCATAGAGAAGCATTTTGTGGAGTAAACATCGCCCAGGAGGTTACTTTTCTTTTTGTGTGCGGAAGTTCAACCTCCCCTTTCAATACTAAATAACGCTTATCGGCAAACCAGGCGAAATCGTGCACCTTTGATTGTTTGTAGCGAAGAGTTTTAAATTCTTGATCCGAGGGAGGGTAAGCCATTTGTCTGTTATTGTTTCCGAGATAATTGTCGATGGTTTTTTCTGTTTCAATTACTTTTTTATTCAAAAAAGCTAATTCTTCTTCATTTTGTAGATCACCGGTTGCTCCAACCACATAATTCTTAGGAAGGGTTATTGAAACGTCAAAAGAACCGTATTCAGAATAAAATTCTCCTTGATTTAAATAAGGCATTTGGTTCCATCCATTTTTGTCATAAACTGCTGGCTTCGGATACCATTGCGTAATTTGATAGGATTGACCGATATGTCCAAGTCTTGAGATACTTCCACTCGGTATTTTTACTATAAAAGGTGTTGAAATGGTAATTTTTTCGCCAGGTTTGAGTGGACTAGATAAGTGAATGAGTGCGATGTCTATATGTTCTGTATCAAATTCCCATTTTAAGGGATTCCCATTAACTGTAAAATTGAGTGAATTAATATATCCTTTAATTGAATCTGGTCCGAATTTCAGTTCTGTTTCGCCGTTTTCATACAATTGCTTTGCAAGAGCAGTTTTTTCATTTTTATAAGCATTTGCCCATAAGTGAATGTATATTTTATCTAGCGTATTGGGTGAATTATTTATATACTCAAATTCTTCATTTCCATGTAAGAAATGATTTTTATCGTCCAATTTTACAGAAATTCGATAATTTACTTCTTGTTGCCAATATTCCTGAGCATTTAACGAAAAAAGGGCACTGCTAATCAAAAGTGTAAATAAATAACGCATAAAAATCTGCTATTTAGTGATACTAGTTTTGTTTTCTGTTACAAAATAAGTAGAAGGTATAAAAATACAATTATTTTTGTGTAAAATTTATTTCATGAGACTTCTTAGCTGTTTAATTTCCTCTATTCTGCTTCTTCTTGCTTCTTGTACAAATATTAAATCAGAAGGAGAAATGCTTGCAGATTATTGCTATTGCAAGATTCTTTCCGCAAAAGATACAGAGGAAAAAGAAAATGCCAAACGCCAATGTAAGGACCTGACCAGCCAGGTTGAAAAACAACATGGAAAGGAATTGAAAAAATTATCAAAAGAAGATATAGAATTGTTTTACGACGGTTTTCTTAAAAAGATAGAGTCGTGTAAATGATATTATCGTTTCACCATTTAAATACTACATTTCTTTTACCACAAGATTTGCGATAAATGAAACCAAGTGAAACATTCAGCTCAAAATTCAACTGAATATCAAACGCTCTTTGACTTTTAGATAAAGAAGCATCATTATAATTTTGAAAGGGAAATGTTTGTCCAATTGCTGTCTTCGCTCGCAGATCAGTCAAATCATATAGAAATCGTATTCCTGCAACGAAGCTAACACGTTCTGTTCCCATGATAAATCCGCCAATTCCTGCAACTAATTTGATATTTTGATCATGTATAAAAGATGAATTAATGGTTGTTTTTGAGTAATCATCTTTCAGCTCCTGAGAGGTGATTTTACTCCAAATAGGTCCAAATTCTAGAAATGAAGCATCTTGGGTTTTTCGATAAAGGAGAGCAGCTTGGAATCCACTAAACTTTATTTTTTCAAAAAACTGTGCATTAGGATCTGCTGCAGGTAGTGATGCTTGGTTAATTCCATAACATCTATTAGATATTGAAAGTTCTATTACTCCTGAATGAATTTCTGACGGATTTACTCCAATTTTTAGTGCAAATGAATTGTTAATTTGTGGAGAAAAGTTGAAACGATTATCAGAATAAATTTTAGGATCCGTCAAAAAACCGGAACCAAAAGCGCCATTTACTCCTATATCGAACCATACCTGGGAATGTAGTTGAGCAAATAAAATAAATACTAGAAAAGAAAAATAATATTTTAGCATATCTATTTTAATTGTATTCTTTATCTAAGATACTACGGATAATTTATATTTTCATTTATTGACAGAGAAAAAAGAACTTAATTTAGTTAAAATTTGATTTTAGAATTTTAGCAATGAGAAAAAGATTTATTTGGATTGTTGTTTTTCATGGTTTTTTTTCTCCTTTGATGTTAACATCAATAGCCAAAATCTTTTTTTCAAGTGCATGGTTTGTTAGGTTTGCGTACGATAATATCGGTATCCTTGATGGTTGCCAACCACCTCTTGAACGTATGAAGAAGTTTGATATTTGGGTAACATTATTGCTCAGGTCCATTCATCAGGACTCACAGGAATGTATGTCTTTTATTCCGAATTTTATGCGATGTTTTTTTAAAGAACAAATGTAACTTAATGAGGGTGATTCGTTTCTCGTAAAAACTGATATTAAAAATTAAAACGCCCTAGAGTATGAAACTTCTATTGTCTTTTGTTGTAATTATCGCTCTCTCAAGTGCAAAGGCGCAGTATAGCTTTTCTGTTAAGTCGCTAAACGAGATTAATATGGAAACTAAGGAAACCATCTCTACAATTGAGGTGAATCAATTTTTTAATTTCTCCTTAAAGGATGAATTTATGATTCATAATTTAATTGATGAGTACGGTAATATTGAGGACAGCCAATTTTATAAAATCATTAAAAAAGAAGAGAAGAATAATATCACCTTTCTTTCGTGTGAGTCGGGAGTTTCTGGACTTGTTTATCAGTATTTTATTAGTGACGATGAAGAAAATGGTATTCAGTTATTTCAATACTTGGAAGAAAATTCTATTTATCAAATGGACGGAAAATCATCTCCCTGTAAAACTTTTAAGCAATAGATAATTCATCCATTTCAGTAGGGTAATCAAAGTTTAAATTTTCCAGTCAATAAATCCTGTCTATTTAAAACGCGGTTGGCAGGAATTTCTTTGTCCTTTATCCCCGATAAATCGAATCGGAGTTATTCAATTCGTTTAGGTTTTGAATCAATCGGGGGAGGTTTCGATTCGGGATATTACGGATTAGGTATCGGTTATAATCAGGGTGGTCAGATTCAGAAATATGTGATTGATTTAGAATTTTATTCATGGTCAAAAAAGCTTCTTCAAAATTTGTTTTTGTCACCTGAATTTGAAATCAATCAAACTCATTCGCAATATGAAATTGGTTTTTCAATTCCTGATTATGGTTTAAAAGATAATAGATGATTTGTTGGTTCCTTAAAACTAGGTACAAATGTTAATCTCACTCATGATTTTAAGTTCAATAGGTAAACTATTACTCCTTCCTTCTACTTTTTTTAACCTGAGTTAAATTTAGGTTCATTTTCTTTTAATCGAATTGGGATATGCGCTGAAGTGATTTAAAGTTGATTAAAGGTTTCTTTTTATCTTTGAATTATTCATAGTATTTATGAAAAATTTTGATTGAATAGGAGTGAAATGATAGTTTGTATTGCCGAAAAGCCTAGTGTTGCAAAAGATTTAGCAGAAATTCTCGGTGCTAAAACAAGAAGAGATGGTTTTTATGAAGGAAATGGCTATCAGGTAACGTGGACCTTTGGTCATCTTTGTACGCTTAAAGAACCTCACGATTACAATGAAAAATGGAAATCGTGGCGCTTAGAAAGTTTACCCATAATTCCCGAATCTTTTGGAATAAAAGTAATTGAGGATAATGGTGTCAAAAAACAATTTGCTGTCATTGAAAACCTTGTTAAATCTGCTGAAACTGTTGTTAATTGCGGTGATGCAGGACAAGAAGGAGAACTTATCCAACGTTGGGTGTTACAAAAAGCAAATTGTAAAGTACCCGTCAAACGTTTATGGATTTCATCACTAACGGAAGAGGCGATTCGAAAAGGATTTCAAGAACTCAAAGAAGCTAAAAATTACGACCGTTTATATGCGGCTGGAAGTGCAAGGGCAATTGGTGATTGGTTATTGGGTATTAATGCCACACGTTTATTTTCGACAAAATTTGGTAAAGGAACAACTGTCTTATCAATAGGTAGGGTTCAGACTCCAACACTTGCGCTAATTGTTCAACGTCAAAAGGAAATAAATGCTTTTAACCAAGAAGAATATTGGGAATTGAAAACGATTTATCGAGAAACGGAATTTGCCTGTCAAATAAATCGATTAAAATCAAGTGATAAAGCTCAGAAAGGACTAGAATATCTTCTAAAAAAACCTTTTGAAATCACCTCTTTTGAACAAAAGGAAGGCAAGGAGGGAAATCCTCGTCTTTTTGATTTGACAGGATTACAAGTTGAGGCAAATAAGAAAAAGGGCTATTCCGCAGAGGAAATATTGAAATATGTACAAAGCTTGTATGAAAAGAAATTAGTTACTTATCCAAGGGTTGATACAACGTATTTGACAGAGGATTTACACCCGAAAATACCCGGCATACTATCAAATCTTGACGATTATTCGGCTTTTGTTAATCCACTTTTACAAAAACCTATTCCAAAAAGCAAGCAGATATTTGATGATAAAAAAGTAAGCGATCACCATGCAATAATTCCAACGGGAGAAAAACCTGGTGCATGGAGTATGGATGAAAAAATTATCTACGATATGATTTGTCGGAGATTCATTGCTGTATTTTATCCAGAATGTAAAGTATCGAATACAACCGTTTTAGGAAAAGTTGATGAATTGATTTTCAAGGCAACAGGGAAACAAATTTTAGAACTCGGATGGAGAGTACTTTACCAAAATGATAGAAAAGAGGAGGAGGAGAAGAAAAAGGATGAGGAAAAAACAATTCCATTATTTAAAGAGGCAGAGTCAGGCCCACACGAGCCTTTTATTCATAAAGGTAAAACCACACCTCCAAAACCATACACTGAGGCGACTTTACTCCGAGCTATGGAAACGGCAGGTAAATTAGTTGAGAATGAAGAAATGCGAGAAATGCTCAAGTTAAATGGTATTGGTCGTCCATCAACGAGAGCCAATATAATTGAAACCTTGTTTAAAAGAAAGTATATCGAAAAAAATAAAAAAAATATTTCAGCAACTCACACTGGAGTGAATTTAATTGATACCATTCAAAATGATATGTTAAAGAGTGTTGAATTAACAGGGCAATGGGAGAGGAAACTTAGGCTTATAGAAAAGGGTGAATATGATATGCAAACTTTTAAAAATGAATTAATTAGACTTGTACGTGAATTAACAGATGATGTTATTTTTAATTCTTTTGGTAAAAAGGTCTAGACTTCTTTTAGTTAACACTTCTTTCTTAATATTTTTTTTAAAAAAATAAAATTTAAAATCTTGTTCTACGAATTAATAAGCGTATATTTGCACCCTGAAATTTGAGATTCCGTAGCTCAGCTGGTAGAGCAATACACTTTTAATGTATGGGCCCTGGGTTCGAATCCCAGCGGAATCACTGAAGAAAAACCTCTTGTTAACCAAGAGGTTTTTTTGTTTTAAGTGAGATATTTCTTATTTTCAATACATATTCTTTAACTTTGTTATTCATTAAATTGGTATATGTCCCAAAAAAAAGTAACAAGGACCGAAGATTACTCGAAGTGGTATAATGATTTGGTGTATAAAGCTGATTTAGCAGAGCACTCAGATGTTAGAGGTTGTATGGTAATTAAGCCCTACGGCTATGCGATTTGGGAAAACATGAAGGATGCTCTCGATCGAAGATTCAAGGAAACAGGTCATTCCAATGCGTATTTTCCTTTATTCATTCCTAAATCATATTTAAGTAAAGAAGCGTCTCACGTGGATGGTTTTGCTAAAGAATGTGCAGTTGTTACGCATTACCGCTTGAAAAATGCCGAAGATGGAAGTGGAGTAGTGGTAGATCCTGAGGCAAAATTGGAGGAAGAATTAATCGTCCGTCCTACCTCGGAAACTATCATTTGGAATTCGTATAAAAACTGGATTCAATCCTATCGTGATTTACCAATACTCATTAATCAATGGGCGAATGTCGTTCGATGGGAAATGCGAACTCGATTGTTTTTGCGAACAGCTGAATTTTTATGGCAAGAAGGTCATACGGCACACGCTAGCAAGGAAGAAGCAATTAAGGAAGCAGAAACGATGTTGGATGTGTATGCTGAATTTGCCGAAAATTATATGGCGATGCCTGTGATTAAAGGTCGAAAAACAGCGTCTGAACGTTTTGCAGGAGCAGAAGATACTCTTTGCATTGAAGCAATGATGCAAGATGGAAAGGCATTACAAGCCGGTACTTCTCATTTTCTGGGACAAAACTTTGCAAAAGCATTTGACGTAAAATTTGCTGATAAAGATGGAAAATTGGAATACGTTTGGGCTACCTCTTGGGGTGTTTCTACTCGATTGATGGGAGCTTTGATTATGACTCATTCAGATGACGAAGGCTTGGTTGTTCCACCAAAATTAGCTCCTTTACAAGTGGTTGCTGTTCCCATTTATCGCTCTGATGAAGAAAAAGCAAGCATTGTTGCCAAATTTGAAGAATGGTCGGTTCTATTAAGGGCAAAAGGTATTTCATTTAAAATTGACGATGACGATAATCGCAGACCGGGGTGGAAATTTGCTGAATATGAAGTGAAAGGCGTTCCGGTTCGTTTGGCTTTAGGACCTAGAGATATGGCAAACAATGTCGTGGAAGTCGCTCGACGTGATACCAAAGAAAAAACGTTGGTTTCTATGGAAGGAATTGACACGTTTATTGAAAACTTGTTGCATGACATCCAAGCTTCGTTGTTTAATAAAGCCTTAGCGCATCGCGAAGCTAATACAAGAACCGTTGAAACCTATGAAGAATTTAAGGTTGAAATTGAAAATGGTGGATTCATTTTGGCTCATTGGGATGGAACTCCTGAAACAGAATCAAAAGTGAAAGAAGAAACACAAGCCACTATTCGTTGCATTGCTTTGGATCAAGTTAAAGAAGAAGGCAAATGCATGGTAACTGGAAACCCATCTTCAGGTCGCGTGATTTTTGCTAAATCCTATTAAAGTATGAAGATTTGGTACGGAAAGGATTTTAAATTAGGAATACTAGGAGCAGGACAATTGGGCCGAATGATAATTCAAGAGGCAATAAACTGGAATGTTCATATTTATACCCTAGATTCAGATCCGGAAGCTCCGTGCAGCAAAATTTCACATGAATTTGTTTGCGGTTCTATCACAGATTATGAAACGGTACTTAAATTTGGAAAAGATAAAGACCTGATTAGCGTCGAAATTGAAAACGTAAATATCGAGGCCTTGGAGGAGTTGGAAAGGGCAGGAGTGGCTGTTTTTCCGCAGCCCAGGGTGTTGAGAATCATACGAGATAAAGGAATTCAAAAGCAATTTTACGCAGACAATCAAATTCCGACAGCAGATTTTCGCTTAATAGAAGCCTGTGAAATCAATAATCAATTGGATTTTCTTCCGTTCGCACAAAAACTTCGAACAGGAGGGTATGATGGAAAAGGAGTTCAAATTATGCAATCCTCATCGGATATTGAAAAAGCATTTGATGCACCTACGGTTCTAGAAAAATTTGTTGATTTTGAAAAGGAATTGGCTGTTATTGTAGCACGAAACAAGAACGGGCAGGTTATTTCCTATCCAACCGTAGAATGTGAATTCAATCCGCAAGCTAATTTAGTTGAGTTTTTATTTTCACCTGCTGAAATTTCAAATAAAGTAGAGATCGAAGCACAACGCATGGCAGTTGATATCATTCAGAAATTAGATATGGTTGGAATATTAGCTATTGAATTTTTCTTGACGAAGGAAGGAAAATTATTAGTGAATGAGATTGCTCCTCGACCACACAATAGCGGTCATCACACGATTGAATGTAATGTCACCTCACAATTTGAACAACACCTTCGAAGTATTTTGAATTTACCTTTGGGAGCAACCGATTTAATTCAACCGGGAGCCATGATTAATATCTTGGGAGAACCTAATTCTCAGGGAACAGCATTTTATCAAGGTATGGAGGACTTGTTAACTGAACCAGGGATTTATGTACATATTTATGGCAAGGAAAAAGTGCAAGAGTTCCGAAAAATGGGTCATTTCACCATCACAGCTCCTACAATTTCTGAAGTGAAAGAAAAAGCGGTGAGGTTAAAGAATACGATCAAGGCTTTGGGTAAATAGATTTCATATGAAACACTACGGCCTACTTGGTAAATCACTTTCTCATTCTTTTTCAAAAGGATTTTTTACGAAATATTTTCTGGAGCATCAAATAGACGCTGATTATTCAAACTTCGAAATTGATACAATTGATGAGGTTCAAAAAATCCTTCAATCCGATTTGGCTGGATTAAACGTTACATTTCCTTTCAAAGAATCCATTATTCCTTATTTAGATGAGGTGACTGAGGAAGCACGTTTGATAGGGGCCGTTAATACGGTTCAGTTTACAAATGGAAAAACTATAGGACACAACACGGATGCGTTTGGATTTTCACAATCCATAAAGCCTTTTTTTACGAATCTACATGAACGAGCACTGATTTTTGGTACGGGAGGAGCATCGAACGCGGTAACTCATGTCTTAACAAATTTGGGAGTTCAAGTATATTTTATTTCCTCTTCCAAAAAAGGGCCTTCGATTTTTTCGTATGATGACTTGAATGAACACATGCTTCAGGGATGCAAACTCTGGGTAAATTGTACACCCATTGGAACGTATCCTCATGTTACAGAGGAACTCCCCATTCCTTGGGTGCAATTATCCGAAGATTATTTAATTGTTGATTTAGTTTATAATCCTCCTAAATCTCAATTTTTACTGAAAGCACAAGCCCATGGTGCTACGATTCTCAATGGCAAATCGATGCTGAAAGAACAAGCCTTGAAAAGTTGGGAGATTTGGAATAAATAATTGTCTTTTATGAAAGAAAAATTATTACCACCAACATGAATAGCATTTTTGTAAATTACGTTTAGCTGAAAATAATAAATAAGGTGATGAAAAATATAATTCTAAATTTTGTTTATTCGTTGAAAATTAGTAATATTGCACCCCTTAAGCTAAAGGATTTTTAATCAATTAAAACATGGATTTAGTAAAACAAATTGAAAACGAGTTAGTTGAGTCAAACAATCTACCAAAGTTTGGAGCCGGAGATACAGTTATTCTTTCGTACAAGATAAAAGAAGGTAATAAAGAACGTATTCAGCAATTCCAAGGTGTTGTTATTCAGCGCAGAGGAAGTGGAGCGACGGAAACTTTTACAATTCGTAAGATGTCTGGAAATATTGGTGTTGAAAGAATCATTCCTGTAAATTCACCCTTTATTGATTCAATCTCAATTATTAAAAGAGGTTCTGTTCGTCGTGCTCGAATTTTCTATTTCAGAGAGAGAACAGGTAAATCTGCAAGAATTCGTGAGAAAAAGAATTTTACTTCAGCTACTAAATAAAAGTAAATCCTACAAATATAACGAAGCCTTCCACTTGGGAGGCTTTTTTATTGTTTGATAAATTTAGTTGTGATTCCAGATTCGGGAATTCGAATGAAATATACCCCATTGGGGTATTCTTCAATCGTAAAATCGATAGTATTTGATTTACCAATTTTCTTTTCTACCAATTGACCCAAACTCGAATACACAAAAATTTCTACGTTATTCAAATCAATAACTGAACTAATTGTGATTTTATCATTGGATGGATTTGGAAATACATGTATTTTAGGTAATGTAATTAGGGGTTGCGAAAGACCAAGATTACTTAATGAATCATGTTCCAAGTAAAACAAACCACCCAAATCCTGACCAATAAATAAATCTAAGTTTGAATCGTTATCCAAATCACCGGTTGCGCAAGAACTGTAGCCACCAATATTTTTTTCTTGATTTAAAAAGTTGGCTGAAATTGTTCTAAAGGTTGATCCAATTGTCAAATTGTCATCAATGGAATCGTAAAAATAAATTGAACCCTCCAATGATCCAACCATTAAATACGTTGTATCTAAATGTCTAAAAAAATGAGGGAAGGCAAAGCCATCTGGAGAGTTTTGTGTTGAAACGTCAACATTGCCAAGATTTGAATTCATTAATTCAAAGCTTGGATTGGATATCGTTCCAATATTGAGATAATAAAGGACTTCTCCAGTTTTTTTTCCAATGAGTAAATCGAGTTTACCGTCATCATTCAAGTCAAAGAGTTGAGGAGCGGCAAATTGACCTACACTTATGCTCTGTCCAAGGTGATCCGGGTAGTTTACAACTGGTGCTGAGAATGTTGGAACAGATCCAGTTGATGTATTTTGTAAGTAACACAGCGTGCCATTTTCCAAACCAAGAATGATGTCCTTTTTTCCATCGTTATTTAAATCCCCAAAACTAGGAACCATTCGTAAACCAAAACCCTCTTGTGATAAATTTAAGAAGTCATTGTCAATGAATGTAAAGACCGGATTATTTGCAGTTCCGGTATTTTGATAGTATGCAATTTTACTTTCTTTCACAAATAATGGTTTGTAGGTAAAGTAATTCGCAACAAATAAATCAACCAATCCATCGTTATCAATGTCCGTTAAAATAGGAATTGAGCCCGTTCCGTGTTCAATCATATCCTCCTGCAGAAAGGATTTCGTTTCAAACACAAAGTTTGGAGTGTTATTAGAAGACGTATTCTTGTATTTTAACACACTTGACTCATTTTCTGAAACATTTTTAGCATTCGGCGCCACCAACAGATCTTTCTGTAAGTCAAAATCAACATCTACCCAAAATGCAGCGGGAAATAATTGCATAGAGACAGGAGTGGAATTAGAGGGAAAATTGGGATTTGCGCTTATCATTAATGAATTTGTATTGACTTCTGTGCCTCCATTGGTTAAAAAATTAAGCGATGGATAAGCAACATCACCTAAAATGAGATCTTTAACACCATTTCCATTCATGTCTATGGCTAGAACTGTTGATCCTGCATGTGCTTTTTCGGAGTTATTTGGCTTCAATTGTGGGTTTGGGACATTCCCTCCTTGGCACGGTGCGGTTTGATCATTTAAAAAAACCGTATTTGAATTTACATCCTCTCGAAATCCACCCCAGCATTCATTTTTCAATTCAAATACCAATGAATCTGAATTACCGTATGTTTCCTGACTTATGTTTTTATGGTATTGCAGGTATTCACCGCTGATGTGATAAGTCAAAATATCAATATCCCCGTCCAAGTCGACGTCAACAATTGCTGGAATATCTGCAGAACTCACATATAAATTAAGTTGTGTTCCCCAATTATCAGAGTAAAGTAGGTTTTTTGCAACAGTCCATTGAAGCCCAGTTGTGCTATTCCCAGTGTTTTTATATACTTTGATGCCTCCAATACCATATGCAAACAGATCGTTTTCACCGTCTTGATTGTAGTCAATCGCGGTCAATCGATATCGTAAATCCGAAGGAAAAAGAGTTTGTCCGATTGGGTTGAAAACATAGGAGCGATTTCCATCGATTAGTCGATTTTCAAATAACCTGATTTGATCATTACTTCTATCAAATACCAACAAGTCCATATCGTCATCGTAGTCGTAATCGATTTCAGAAAATTGGGCGTAGTTAAGTCCACCTGACCAAGCCAATGAAAGTGGCGAACCGTTTTTAGTTACTTGAATGCTATCTGAAAAATTAAAGGAAAATTGACCAAAAATAGGATTAAGAGAAATAAGTGAGTAAAGTAAGAGGAATTTTCGCATAACTTAAAACGAGTTAAATATACATCATAATACAATCGTGAACAAATAAATTAATTGTTGTGTTCACGTTTATTAATTGAATTTACGCCTTTAATTGAAATAATTTATTTGCGTTGTAAGTTGTTCTTTTCGCAATTTCATCTACTCCAATTTCAAAAATACTGGCTAGTTTTTCAGCAATATGTATTATGTAACTTGGTTCATTTCTTTTTCCTCTAAATGGAGTAGGAGGTAGATAGGGCGAATCTGTTTCAATAACTATTTTCGAGAGTGGAATTGTTTTAACAACTTCGGCTAATGGAGAATTTTTGTAAGTAATAACACCCCCAATTCCAAAATAAAAATTCTCGAGTGAAAGTATTTTTTGAACCTCAAGTTCACTCCCAGTGAAACAATGAAAAACACCACTTAGCTCCGAACAATTTTTTGTATCAAGAATTTCAAAAATTTCATGGAAACTTTCTCTTGCGTGAATAACGATTGGAAGTTTGTGTTCCATAGCCCAGTCAATTTGCAGCGAAAAAGCCATTTTTTGTTCTTCTATAAAAGTTTTATCCCAGTACAAATCCATACCAATTTCTCCAATCGCAATGATAGAATGTTTTTCGATTACTTTTTTGATTTCATTTAACTGTGTTTCCCAATCTTCTTTAACATAGCCCGGATGAAGACCAAGCATGGGATGGAACATTGCCGGATTACTTTTGTGTAAATTAAGTAATGGATTGATACTATCTAAGTCAATATTAGGTAAAAGTATTTTTGAAACGTGATTTTCTTTGGCTCGTAGAATTCCTTCTGTTCGATCTAAGTCAAATTCCTCTGCGTAAAAATGAGCGTGTGTATCAATAAATTCCATCAGAAAAGAGAAATGCTACATCCAAGTTGAAACCAGTTCATTTTTGGACTTTCACTGTGTTTAAAAAGAGGATTTAAATTGTAGGAAGCATAAAAAGAATAGTTTCTAACTCCAATGCGTGTGTGAACAGAATACGTGAAGTTTTCTGCAGCTTTTTTTAGCGAAGTTCTGTAATTGACCTTGGAATCCTCAAAAAAATATTTTTCATTCAATCTCACTTGATACCCTATTCGTCCACCAAAATGAATCTTATAATGACTCCAGCCTTTTGTCCTGAATCTTAATTCAATAGGAATATTAATGTTAAATTCATTCAAAACATTTTTTTTATAATTCAATAGAGGCGCACTTAAAATTATAGTATTTGCCTTTCCTAAAATAAGATTTGAATTTAAATTTGCCTTACTATTCGTTAATCCCAACCCAGTTCCTATTGAGATTGTATTTTTTTTATTGAGGGCAAATTCCTGCATGAAATTGACTGTAAAACCAATGTTAGATGTTGACTTTTTTATAATATTTTTTGGATCTCTGGCATCAGTGTAATAGACGTCAAAAATAAATCGATCGTACTTTCTTACTTTTGGTTTATTCGATGGCTTCCAAGTGAAATAGTATAAAATTCCAGGTCTACTGTTGGATTCAATTTCCGTATCGAATTCTTTTTGACTAAAAAGTTTAAAAGAAATGAAAAATATGAAAATTAAAATAATTTTCACCGGTTGAATTTTTTTAATGTGTTTTCCCAATTCCAAGCATCTTTTATGGCATCATCAACAGTTAATTCAGCTTTCCAGTTGAGTATTTCAAATGATTTTTTTGCATTTGCATAAATTTCAATTACATCACCTGAGCGACGTTTACCAAACTCCCAGTTCAATTTTTGGTTACTAATTTTTTCAAACTTTTTAATGATTTCTAAAACACTTGTTCCTTTGCCCGTCCCTATATTAAAAGCATCATTCAAACCCTCTGCTTCATTTTCAAGGAATTTGATTGTCTTTACATGAGCTTTTGCTAAGTCAACTACATGAATATAATCACGAATACATGTTCCATCATCCGTTGGATAATCTCTTCCGAAAACGGTTAATTTTTCATGCTTACCAATTGCTGTTTGCGTAACAAAGGGAAGTAAATTGTTTGGTTTGCCATGGGGCAGTTCACCAATTTGGCCTGAAGGATGGGCTCCAATAGGATTAAAATAACGCAGGCAAATAGTTTTTAAGTGTTTATTTGCGGTAAATGTATCCTCAATAATATTTTCAGATATTAATTTAGAATTTCCGTAGGGAGAACTCGGTTTTACCTTTCTTGAATTTTCGGTTACTTCTTTAACGCCTGCTGGTTCACCATAAACAGTGCACGAGGATGAGAAAACTAAATTTTCAATTGAAAACTCTAACATACATTCCAAAATAGTAGTTAAACCTACTAAATTATTGAAATAATATTTTAACGGAAATTCAACCGATTCACCAACCGCTTTGTAGGCTGCAAAATGTATGATTCCATAAATCTGGTTTTCTTTAAAAACGATTTCCAACGCTTCTTTATTACAAATATCAATTTTGTATGTAAGAGGTTCTTTATTGGTTATCTTTTCAATTCCGGCTAAAATTAATGGATCAGAATTTCTAAAGTCATCAACAATTATAGGATTGAAACCACTATTAATTAATTCAACAACAGTATGAGAACCGATGTATCCTGCGCCGCCCGTAACAAGAATATTTTTCATAAATAAGTCAATTTCAAAATTAAACTAATTAAAGCATAGCGAAAATGAATTAAAATAAAAAATCATTAATTTTATTCACATGTATAAGTTCAATTTTAAAAATAAAATTCCACAAAAAATAAGTAAATGGTATTTGGTAAAATTTACACTATATTCAATTACTTTAATAGTAATTATTATATTGATTATAAATAAATTAAATACTTTCAATTAAAGCTTTTCAATAAGTTTGAAAAACATTTCTTTTTTTGCTTGAGAAAGTGGGACTGCGGCACCATCCTTCATAATTACAGATCCGCCATCAAACTTATCGTAACGATCAACGAAATTAATATTAATCAAATGGGATTGTTGAATTCGGAAAAAATTATGTCCTGTTAAAATTAGTTCAAATTCTTTTAGTGTTTTTGATACTAAGATTTTTTTTCCATTTGTTAAAAAGAAAAAAGTATAATTCTTATCCGCTTCACAACGAATAATGTCATCCAGTTCAACGATAAAAACACTTTCTTGTGTTTTCAAAACTAATTTTCTTTTTTGATGAGGAATTAAATTATGGTGGAGTGCATCAAATTGACTTTCATCCTTTTTTGAATTCAATGATTGTATTGCCATTTCAATCGCTTGCCTCAATTCTTCTGGATCTACTGGTTTTAGAATGTAATCAAGTGCACTGAACTTAATTGCTTTTATCGCAAATTCTTGGTGGGCAGTGATAAAAATCACTTCGAAAGTTTTATTTTCTATTTGTTTTAAGACATCAAATCCTGTTCCGTCTGGCATTTGAATGTCTAATATTACTAAGTCGGGTTTATGCTCATTTATCGCTTCAATTGCAGTTTCTACATTTTCACCTTGAGCTATTACTTCAAGCATCAACCCAAAGGAGCGAATTAGTTTTGCAATAAATTCACGCGTTTTATTTTCATCGTCAATAACTAGAACTTTTATCATAAATCGATTATTTGATATTTAAATTTAAGAGGAATTTCGATATCAACGATGGTTCCCGAATTATTAATCTTATCATAATCAGAAATATCTAATTTACCGTTAGTCACGTATTTTTTGTTTAACATTGAAATTCGTTGCTCGGTGATTTGAAAGGCCATACTATGATGGTCGTTACTTTTTTTATTTTTACTCGCCTCTTTTCGTCCAATTCCATTATCTGATATTTGTATATGTAATTTATTATTTACTGACCAAAAGTCGATTTTAATAAATCCTTCACCGACTGTATGAAGTTGGCCGTGCTCAATTGAATTTTCAATAAATGGTTGTGTGATCATGGGAGGAATTAAGGTTTCACTGAGTGGTAAATTTTCGTGAACGGTAATATCAAAGTTAAATCGATCTTCGAAACGTAATTTTTGGATTGTAAGATATTTTTGGAGAATTTCAATTTCTGTTTTTAATGAGATAAACTCTTTTGAAGAGTTTTCGAGTATGAGACGCATTAACCGAGATAAATTAACCAAAAATTCGGACGATTTAATCGGGTCATTGTCGTAGATATAACCTTGAATTACAGTCATTGCATTAAAAATAAAATGAGGATTCATTTGTGATCGGAGTAAAGTTTGTGACATTTCAATTTCTTTTTGCAATTGTAATAGTTTGGTTCGGTGTAAATAATTTTTTAATATAAATCCACCTGCGATGATTAATATCAATATAAAAATGATAATTATCAATTGATACATATTTCGCTGTTGTGTATTTCTCAATTGTAAATTTGTCATATCTTGTTTTTCCCGAGCGCGCTTAATAGAATCACTCTGGAGGTTGATAGTTTGCAATTGTTCCTGAGTTTTGAACGTTTCATTCAATTCAGCAATACTTTTTGCAGATTGAATCATATTATTACTATCCAAATATTGAACGTAGAAACTAAGATACTTGTATGCCTCTGAAACGTTATTCTTTTTGAGATACAATTCAGAAAGTACCTTATAACTAAGATGCACTGAACTAATTTTCTGAAGCTCCTTTTGAATAGTAATTGATCTATTTAAGAAATTTTCTGCTTCGACGTACTTTTCTTGCGCAAATAGTACTTTTGCCACATGGTGATATACATTTGCTATTTTCAGCCTATTTCCAATACTTTCATAATTTACTAAGGCATTATTCAAGCGAACTGCCGCCTCTTTATAGTTGCCGAGGTCATTGTACAAGATTCCTATGAAATTTTCAATTTCACCGATTGTTTCTCGATCTAAAATTTTTGGAAGGTATGATTCTGCTTTTTGAGATAATTGTTTTGATTTTATAAAGTTTTTTCTTCCGTGTTCTACCGCCGCTAAATTAATCAAGGCCAAAGCAATTTGAGAAGAGCTCTTAAATTTTTCAGCATAAAAAAGTGAGTTATTAAAATAAATCTCTGCATCATTCCAATTTCGAATATCAAGCTGAGATAAACCTATTTCGCGATTTATTCGGCTGAGCTTTTCAAAGTGCGAGCTACTTTTACCAATTTCTAATGCCAAAATATTTTTTGCAATACCAATATCAATTTGATTAAAATACCGATAAATCAAAGCTTGTGTATTAAAACATTCGGTCAAAATTCCATATTGACTATTTGTTTTTCTTGCATAAGTGATACTTCGATTTGAATAATATAGAGCACTGTCTTTTTTATCTTGAAATGCAAAATCTAACCCTATATTCCTACATATTTCAGAATTTAAATAATTGTCACGTATTTTTTTTATTAAAACGAGCGCTTTTCTATGATACGACAGAGCCTTTTCAAATTCGTGTTTTTCCCGAGCGAAAGAGCCAACTAAATTTAAATAATTTATTTGAGTCGGTATGGTTTTAAAGGATGAAATGGTGATTGATCTGCTTGTATTTTGAAAGGAGGTAAAGTCTTTATTTTGCATATAAAGGTGCAATTCCATCAAACATAATTCATATGATTCCGAAGATTTATTTTTGACTTTGGTTTTAACCTCTGTTAATTTTTTTTTAGCTTTTTCAAGATCTGTAGACAAATAAAATTGAATCAATTCCAATTCTAACTTAAATTTATTCGCTTCGTTTGTCGTCTTTGAAATACGCTGTAATATTTGAGTTTCATTTTGAACTTGGGCATTTACATCCGCAAAAAAAAGGAAATTTAAAATAAAAAAGAGATAGAATAAAAATGGTATAGTTTTCACTAACCCGAAAATACAAAATAGATTCAACAAATGTCTTTAAACAATCAAAATTTTACACCTATTGAAAAGAAGAATGTTCTTCCGTTTCCAGGCAATATTCCTGGTCCAGGATATCCACCGGACCTACGGGTAGCATATTTTTCATTTGTTAAATTGTTGATTCCCGCTTTTACGTTGTATTTTCCGTTAATCAAATAGGTTGTTGATAGATCCATAAGGGAGTATCCGTCTAATTTACCTATTGTGGCTTTTGAATTTGGATTCTCGGTATTTAAAGCATCTGTGAACACAGAGCCAACCTGATTAAATTGATAGGTAAGTGAAAAACGACTGTATTTGTATGTAAATCCAAAACGGTTTACATTTCTTGGTGCATTTTCAACATAATTTCCTGAGAAATTTTTTGTTTCGTCATTAATCGCATCGGGATCATCCCATCGGCTGTATTTTGCGTCGATAAAAGATACACTGCTGAATAATTTTAAATTTCCGAATTTCTTGTCGAGAGCAGCTAATTTGAAAATATCAAATTCAATAAACGATTCAATTCCTTGGCTTATTGATGCACCAATGTTGGTTTTTAAATTTTTACCATCTAAAGAAATGGTTCCTACTCGGTTATTGTAGAACAAATAAAATACTCCTATATCAAAAGTAATTGCCTCCAAAAAAGATCCTCGAAACCCAAAATCAATATTGTAACCGGAAATATCTTTTAATTCTTGATCTATTGAATCAGTCGTGGCAGAAGGAGTTAATTCTGAGAAGGTTACAGGTCTAAATGCCTGACTGAAATTTGCGTAGATATTTGTTGTTTTAGTTGTTGCATATTCACCACCCACTCCTGTTAGGAGTACGTTTCGAACAGAATTACTCACAGTTAACGGGATTCCTATAACCGGTTTGTCAATTGTTCCTAAAACCCGATTTTCGATGTATTCAAACCTGAAACCGGGTGTTATCGCAAGTTTATCCGTTAATTGGAACAAGTTTTCCGCAAAAAATGCAGCGTTTTTTGTTTCAAATGACAATTCTTTTTTATAATCAAAATTTCCATATTGAGAATTTTGTTGTTGTACAATTGTCAAATCAAAATCACTATTTACTGAACCTATTCCTCCTTGTTTTCGACGTGTATTTCCTTTGTAAATTCGAGTACCAATTGAAATGGCTGATTTCTGTCCGAAAAGATTATATTGTTTTAATATTCGGGCCTCAACACCAAGATTGTTGTACCAATCACGGTCGATTTGACGAGTATTATAAAACAAACCATTAAGAGAATCAACATTCGTTATATCTTTCATGAATCCGATGCTATTTCTTGATGCAAGGGTGTTAAATATATCGACTGTTAATTTTGTATTTTCGTTGAAATCATATTTGATATGCATTGCTGATGAATTCCATGGCGAACTGAACCAATTTCTTGAACGAACTGATTGCTGAGGGTCAGCTTGAAACATAGAGTCTGTCAATCCACCTGATTGTTGACTTAAATAATACATGTTTGTATACTCTAAAGAAATAGAAAATTTAGATGTAAAGTCATATGTCAAGGATAGATATCCCGTGTTCGTTCTGTATTGGCTATTCTCCCTCCAACCATCTGCACTTCTATGATGCAAATATCCAAAGTAAGAAAACTTTTTTATTTTGCCACTTATTGCATTGTAGGCATTGAATAGTCCGTAACTTCCAAGAGTTTGTTGTGTTTCAAATGAAAAGGTTTTATTGGTCAGATTTTTTTTGGTGACATAGTTTAAAAGCCCACCAAATTGAGTTCCATACTGCAATGATGCTGAACCTCGAATAATTTCAATTTTTTCTAATGCCTCTGTTGGTGGCGTGAAATAAGCCTCTGGATAGCCGAAGGCCTCCGAAGAAATGTCACAACCATTTTGTCTTACATTAAATTCCCAAGATCGATTGGGACTCAAACCTCTTGTTGAAATTGAAGTTTGAATTCCAGATCCGTCATTTTCCCAGATTGAAACTCCGGGTACTTTGGCTAAAATTTGTCTGTAATTATTGATAGAGAGATCGGCACTGGACTGCAATAGATTAATTACTTCATTTTTTTTGCCTGAATTGATTCGAGTTCCATCCAAAATTGGTAATCGATCCAAATCTTTGTATTTCCCTTCAACTAAAATTTCATTAATAAGTTTTGTGCTATCTTCAGATTTCTGGGCTAAGGAACTAAAACTTAGAATTACAAATAACAAAGTGGTTTTAACAAAAAAGAATTTCATAAAATAAAATTTTTATTTTGCAAAGTTGACCTATACTTTTAATTACTGCAATACCATAAAAGAGGTATTTTAGAATGATTCTAAATAACAAGGCCGTCTGATAAAACTCAATCAAACTACAATCATTTAATTTCATTAACTTTGATTTAAATAGGTGAGCGAATGAAAAAAATTATAATTATTTCAATTTATTGTTTTTATCTTTTTTCTGTGCTGTTTACACGAGCACAGGATAGAGCTGGAATTTATAAAATCTATATCGGTATAGATAGAAAATTAACGCATCCGATACAAATTTCAGTAAATGGAAATATCCTACAAAATGGTTCTTTAAATGCAACGAGACTATCAGATTTAGATATTGAACTCATCAAAAAAATGATTGAAAATACCGTTTCTAGTCAACTGAGAGCTCAAACGGAGTGTATTTATCGTAAAAATCGAAATGGAAATGAAATTAAAACAAATGATTTTGGTTCATCAGTGAGAGGAATGCCTACAAGCTCCAAAAGAATGGCTATAAGGTTACACGAAAAGGAATATTATGTGAGTATTTCCATTTTTTTTAATGCTCTACAAAGAACATCTTTTGGAGCCTCTTTGGTTGGTATGAAGGAATATAGGCCAACTGTCACAATCAGAATAACTGCTTATAATGATCAACGAAAACCTGTTTACAGGAAACGTATTTATGTCAATGATTTTGAGAAGTTACAAAGTTTTGAATACAATATAAATGGAGTTCAGACACAAAATTTTCAGGTATTAACAACAGAACAAATTAGGCAAATGATAGAAAAAAGTTTAAATCAATTGATTGAAAGAGGTAAATAATGACATCTAAAATCAACTATTTGGGAAATTTACGAACCGAATG
>Ga0194125_10001014_pt1 | contig 47657 bp, 31 predicted proteins | sample TA2KigC250mmetaG_FD_148626 | JGI IMG/M metagenome (GOLD analysis project Ga0194125, IMG submission 148626) | Freshwater microbial communities from Lake Tanganyika, Tanzania - TA2015034 Kigoma Deep Cast 250m | ecosystem: Environmental > Aquatic > Freshwater > Lake | place: Tanzania: Lake...
CATGGAAACGCTCCTCATCGATCGCGCGCTGGCGGACGGGTTCGTGCCGGTCGTCGCCCGCGCGTTGACCGCCCAACGCGTGCAGTTGCGAGTCGACGCCGCCGCGCGAGCGATCGTCGAGCGGGCCGCCCTCGATCCCGCGCCCGACCTGCGGGAGGCGACCGAGCAGGACTATTACACCGAGTACAACGACCTCATTCTCAACGTGCGCCTCGTCGCGGGCCTGGGCGAGGCCATCGACCACATTAACCAGTACGGCTCCGCCCACTCGGACAGCATCGTCACCCAAGACGAATCGCGGGCGCGCCGGTTTCTGGCTGAGGTGGACTCTGCCGCGGTCTATTGGAATGCCTCGACCCGGTTCACCGACGGCGGCGAGTTCGGCCTGGGCGCGGAGATCGGCATCAGCACCGACAAGATTGGCGCGCGTGGTCCGATGGGCCTCGAAGAGTTGACCAGCTATAAATGGCTGGGCTTGGGCACCGGCCAGGTGCGGCGCTGAGGGCGAGCGCGATCGGGGCGCGCCCAAGCCGCCAGAACGCTTGTCAGAGCCACCGCCCTGCGCCAGAGTCGGGGCGTGCGCGCAGCGGCGCAACATGAGTGGGCGCAGAGCGCCGAGCCGGGCGCGACGGCCGCCACGATTCGGGCGGCGTTGCCCCCAGGCGGACTGTTTGCCGAGCAGGCCTGGCGCATCGGGCTAGGGCCGTTCCCGTTAGGGGAGGAACTGGCGGCCGAACTCGAGAGCCTCGGCCGCGCGCTGCTCCAATTCAATCGCGCGGTCAACTTGTTGTACCGGCTGAGCGTGGCAGGCCGCCAACCCGGCTGGGTGGCGGAGTGGCTGGACCGCGGCAAGCCGCCTGAACTGATCGAACTCGAACGCCATCAGACCTTCAAACACGAACTCCCGCGAGTCATCCGACCCGACATCCTCTTGACCGAAGACGGCTGGAGCATCACGGAACTGGACGCGGTGCCTGGCGGCATCGGACTCACCGCCTGGCTCAACCGTGCCTACGCACAGAACGCCGGGCCGGGAATGCGGCGGGCGGAGGTCGTCGACCTGGGCGAGCCAGTTGGGGGCGGCGGCCCGTTGGGCGGCGATGCGGGCATGCTCGACGGTTTCGCCGCCATCTTCGGGGAAGCGCCGCGCGTGCACATCGTGGTCTCTGAGGAGGCGCGCGCCTATCGCCCCGAGATGCTCTGGTTAGCCGAGCAACTCGGGCCCAGATTCCACGTGCGCACCGCCAACTTCGCGGGCTTTGCCGACGGCGATGCCGTCTATCGGTTCTTCGAGTTGTTCGACCTGGCCAATGTGCCCTGCGCCGCGCCGCTCTTCGCGGGGGCGGTGGCGCGGCGGTGGCGCCTGACGCCGCCGCCCAAACCGGTCTTCGAGGAGAAGCTGCTCTTGGCCCTGCTCTGGAATCGGAACCTGCAGAGTTTCTGGCGGCAAGAGCTGGGCGCGGCTTTCTTCCGCCGACTGCTCGAACATGTACCGTACACGTGGGTGGTGGATCCGGCGCCGCTGCCGCCGCAGGCATCGATTCCCGAGTTGGGCTTGACCGATTGGCAACAGCTCAAGACGCTCTCCCAGCGCGAGCGCAATCTCATCCTGAAAGTCTCGGGCTTCGCCGACTCGGCCTGGGGCGCCCGCAGCGTGGCGCTGGGCAGCGACCTCTCGGCGGGCGACTGGAGCGCGGCGGTCGACGCGGCCTTAGCTGGTTCCGCGCGCAACCCGTGGGTCCTCCAACGCTACCACCGGCCCCGCGTGGTGACGTCGGCTTGGTACGATTTCGCGCGCGACCAGGCCGTCGCGATGACGGCGCGCGTGCGGTTGTGTCCGTATTACTTTGTGGTGGGGGATGGCGACGCGGCGCGGGCGCGGCTGGGGGGTGTCTTGGCAACCCTCTGTCCCGCGGACAAGAAGATCATCCACGGCATGCGCGACGCGATCCTGGTGCCGTGCCAGGTCTGACCATGCTCGAGTATACGCTCCTGGCAGTCAGTTCGTTGTTCGTGATCGTCGACCCGATCGCGACGGTGCCGGCCTTTCTGGCCATGACACCCAACGACACTCCCGAGGCGCGCATCAAGATGGCACGGCTCGCCTGCCTCGTCGCCGCGGGAATGCTCGTGGTGTTCGCCTGGTCGGGGAACCTGATCTTTCGGCTGCTAGGCATCACGCTGCCAGCCTTCCAGATCGCCGGCAGTATCGTGCTGCTGTTGGTCGCGCTGGACATGCTCCGCGCGCAGCGGTCGCGCGTGCAGGAGACCACCGAGGAAACCTATGCCGGCGCGATCAAGGAAGACATCGCCATCACGCCCCTGGCCATTCCCATGCTGGCCGGGCCGGGCGCCATCACGACCGCTATCCTGCTCCGCAACCAGGCCGTGGGCGACCTGGGCAAACAGATCGGCCTGCTCCTCTCGATTCTGGCCGTGGCGGCCGCCAGTTACGGCATCTTCCGACTCTCGGCGCACGGGGCGAAGTGGCTCAGCCCAATCGCGCTGCGACTGGTGACGCGCATCATGGGCCTGTTGCTGGCCGCCATTGCCGTCCAGTTCATCTTCGACGCCCTGAAAGCCCAAAAGGGCACCTGGCTCTAAGGACAGTTCCGCAGTCGGGCCTGGGTCGCGCCGGGTCGGGTGCGGGCGGCGCGTTCCAGGCTCGGTGACCAAGCGCCGCATCGCCGGCAGCAGCGGATCGCTGGCCGTCGCCCGGGCCACCTGGTAATGTCACCGGCGGTCATGGCCACGACACTGTATGATCTCTTGCCGCGGCACGAGCGCATCGAGCCCGATCTGCTCTTGGCGCAATTCCTCGACTATGCCGCCAGCCGGCACCTGACGCTTTATCCCGCCCAAGAGGAGGCCATCCTCGAACTGCTCGACGAGAAGAACGTCATCCTCAATACCCCCACCGGCTCGGGCAAATCCCTCGTGGCCGCAGCGCTCCACTTTGCGGCCCTGGCGCGCGGGCGGCGTTCGATCTACACCTGTCCCATCAAGGCCCTGGTGAACGAGAAGTGGCTGGCGCTCTGCCGCGAGTTCGGGCCGGACAACGTGGGCCTGAGCACGGGCGATGCCTCCGTCAACCGGGATGCACCCATCCTCTGTTGCACGGCCGAGATCTTGGCCAACATCGCCCTGCGCGAGGGCGCCGACGCGGCAGTGCGCGACATCGTGATGGACGAGTTCCACTGGTATGCCGATCGCGACCGCGGCGTGGCTTGGCAGGTCCCCCTGCTCACCCTGCCCCAGGCGCGCTTCCTGCTCATGTCCGCCACCCTCGGCGACACGAGCTTCTTCGCCGAAGAACTCTCCCGGCTCAACGGCCGGCCCACCGCCACCGTGGCTTCGGTTGCCCGGCCGGTTCCCCTCGAGTATTCGTACGCGGAAACGTCCTTGGCGCAGACGCTCGAAAACCTGGTGACGCAAAACCGCGTGCCGGTCTATGTGGTCCACTTCACCCAACTCGAGGCCGCCCAGAGCGCCCAGGACTTCACCAGCCTCAACGTCTGCACCCGCGAGGAAAAGCACGCCCTGGCCAGCGCCCTCGAGGGCTTCAAGTTCAGCAGCCCCTACGGCCCGGAGATCCGCAAGTGGCTCAAGCATGGCATCGGGTTGCACCACGCCGGCTTGCTCCCCAAATACCGGGTGTTGGTCGAGCAACTTGCCCAGCAAGGCCTGCTCAAAATCATCTGCGGCACCGACACCTTGGGCGTGGGTATCAACGTCCCCATCCGCACCGTCCTGTTCACGCGTTTATGCAAGTTCGATGGACAAAAAACCGGCATCCTGAGCGCTCGTGACTTCCACCAGATCGCCGGCCGCGCCGGCCGCAAGGGCTTTGACGAGCGCGGTTGGGTCGTCGCGCAGGCCCCCGAACACGTCATCGAGAACCTCAAACTCGAAGAGAAAGCGGCAGAAAAAGGTAAGAAGTTCGTCAAACGCAAACCGCCTGAACACAACTTCGTGAACTGGGACCTCAAGACCTTCCAGCGCCTGATGGCCGCGCCGCCCGAACGCCTCACCTCGCGCTTCCTGGTGTCGCATGGCCTGCTCTTGAACGTGCTCAGTCGACCCGGCGACGGCTGCCGCGCCTTGCGCAACCTCATCCGGGCCAGCCACGAATCGCCTAAAGCCAAACAGGCCCACCGCCGCCGCGCCTGGCAATTGTTCCGCGCGCTGCTCGACCGCCGGATCATCGAACTAGTCCCGCCCCAGCCCGCCACCCCCAGCGCAGAGGACGGGGCCCACCCCGCAACACCCACGCCGCAACCGCCTGCCGGTCCCCGCGCGCGCGCCAAGCTCCGAGTCAATGTCGAGCTCCAGGACGACTTCTCGATGGACCAGACGCTGTCCCTCTACCTGCTCGAGACACTCCCTTTGCTAGACCCGCAGCAGGCCGAGTACCCCCTGGTGCTCCTGAGCCTGGTCGAGGCCATCCTCGAAGATCCCGACCTCATCCTCCGCCGGCAATTGGACAAGCTTAAAGGCCAAGCCGTAGCCGCGATGAAGGCCGAGGGGCTCGATTACGACCAGCGCATGGAAGAACTCGAGAAACTCGAATACCCCAAACCGAACCGCGACTTCATTTACTCGACCTTCAACGCCTTCGCCGACAAACACCCCTGGGTCGGCCAGGAAAACATCCGCCCCAAGTCCATCGCGAGAGAGATGTTCGAGAACTACCGCTCCTTTGCGGATTATGTCCGGGATTACGAGCTTCAACGTTCCGAAGGCCTGCTGCTGCGGCACCTGAACAGCGTCTTCAAAGTCCTCACCCAAACCGTCCCCGACACCGCCAAAAACGAGACCGCTCAGGAAATCGAGCTCTACCTCGGCACCATGATTCGGCAGGTCGATTCGAGCCTGCTCGAAGAGTGGGAGAAGCTGCGCGCACCCAGCGAGCGACCGGCGGAGACCCAGGAAACGCGCCCGCCGGGCGCCGAGACCGCCGCCCCAGACCTCACCCGCGATACCCGGGCGTTCACCGCGGCGATTCGCCATCGCATCTTCAGTTTTCTCCGAGGCCTGGTGATCGGCGACCTCGAGGGCGCTCTGGCCCTCGTCCAAGACCCAGTGCCCGGTGCACCCCCAGCGCCGGCCGCAACCGCAGCCTCGACCGACCCGATCCCCACCGAAGCCGCCAGGCCAGACGAATCCCCCTGGACAACGGATCGCCTAGGCGCAGCGATCAAGGCCTACTCCGTCGAGCACGAGCGCCTCTGCTTGGATCCTAACGCCCGCAACGCGCGCCACACCTACGTCATTCCAGCCACCGACCAGCGGACCTGGCGGGTCCAACAGATGCTCGTCGATCCCGCCGAACACAACGATTGGGTGGCTGAGTTCGACGTGGACCTCGAACGGTCGCGGGCCGCGGGCGAACCCGTCATGCAGTTGCGCTGGCTTGGCCCCCTCGGCGGCGAACGCCGCACCTGAGTCGCCGAGTTGGTCGACCAGTCGGCCGCAAGGTAGGGCGCGCACTCCGCTGCGCGCCGTGGCCCGGCAGGAGCCTCGCCCTACCGCCACGCAGCCATCGGTAGCTTCCACCCGCTTTGGCGCGCGCATCGGGGCCATGAACCTGTAGCCCCGGTTTTCTAACCGGCGTGGGGCCAACCGGAAAGTCGGCGGTTCGGCCGGTTCATGCAAAGGACCCGACCGCGGGGTTGACGTGACCGTCCGCGCACCACCTCGCCAGGGACTCGGGTTACAATGGCCACCACGAACTGTACTTCTCACCCGCGAGAGGCTCTGGCAAGATCGCGCCCGTGCAGCAACCGATCACCGGCAAGTCTCGCCCAGGTTGACGCGGGCCGACTTTCCCTAACCAGAAATCGCTTATGTTGACCACCACACTGATTGTCTTAGGCGCGCTGGGCGTGTTGATCGTCCTGTTCCTGATCGGCACCTACAACAAACTCGTCAGCCTGCGCAACCGCTTCCAAAACGCCTACGCCCAAATCGACGTCCAACTCAAACGGCGACACGACCTCATCCCCAACCTGGTCGAGACCGCCAAAGGCTACCTCCAACACGAACGAGCCACCCTCCAAGCCGTCATCGAGGCCCGCAACCAGGCCGCCCAAGCCCGCCAAACTGCCGCCGCACGCCCCGGCGACCCCGCCGCTATGCAGAGTCTCTCCGGCGCGGAAGCCGCGCTCACCGGCACACTCGGCAAGTTCTTTGCCCTGGCCGAGGCGTACCCCGACCTCAAGGCGAACCAAACCATGAGTCAGTTGATGGAGGAGTTGACCTCGACCGAAAACAAGGTCGCCTTCTCGCGTCAGGCTTACAACGACGCCGTCATGACCTTCAACACCGCTCGCGAAGTCTTTCCCAACAACATAGTCGCCGGCGCCTTTAACTTCCCGCGCGCGGAGTTGTTCGCCGTCGAAAGCGCCGCCGAACGCCAAGCGCCCAAGGTCTCCTTCTCCTGAGCTGAGCCCAAGCGCTGAGGCGCCTCCGCCCGGGGCACGCCCAGGCCGATCCGCCAACACCTCGACGCATGGACTTCTTCCAAAGTCAACAAAGAGCTCACACCAAGACCCGGCTCTTGATCGTCTACTTTGTCCTGGCGGTGGCAGGGATTCTGGCCGCTGTCTATCTGGTGGTCGCCCTCCTGTTCCTCCGCCCGCGCGCCGAACCATGGACGACCCTGGCCTGGCTCTGGCAACCCGACCTGGTGCTCTACGTGACCGCGGCCGGCGCCGCGGTGATCGCCCTCGGCAGCCTCTACCGGCTCCAGCAACTGGCCGCCGGCGGCGCGAGCGTCGCCCGGTCCCTGGGCGGCGTCGAGGTCGAACCCGAACCGCGCGACCCCGCCGAGCGGCGCCTGCGCAATGTGGTCGAGGAAATGGCCCTGGCTTCGGGCGTCCCAGTGCCTGGCATCTATGTGCTGCCGCAAGAAAACGCTATCAATGCCTTCGCCGCCGGACACACCACCAGTGACGCCGTGGTGGCCGTCACGCGCGGTTGTCTCGCCCACCTGACCCGCGACGAACTCCAAGGGGTCATCGCCCACGAATTCAGCCATCTCCTCAACGGCGACATGCGCCTGAACCTGCGGCTCATCGGCATCTTGTACGGGATTCTCTGCCTGGCCATCCTCGGCCGCATCCTCCTCCACACCCGCGGCCGGAAGAACCCGCTCCCTGTCTTGGGCGTGGGCTTGGTATTGATCGGCTCGATCGGCGTCTTCTTCGGCAAGCTCATCAAGAGCGCCGTGTCCCGCCAACGCGAGTTCCTCGCCGACGCCGCCGCCGTCCAGTTCACGCGGAACCCCGCGGGGATTGCCGGCGCGCTCAAGAAGATCGGCGGTTGGCCCGCCGGCGCCCGCCTACAGGCCGCTCAAGCCGAGGAAGCGAGCCACTTGTTCTTCGGCAACGGCCTGCGCCAAAGCTGGCTGAACCTCTTCTCGACCCATCCACCCCTCGCGCAGCGCATTCGAGCCATCGAGCCCTCCTTCGACGGCAAATTCCCCCGAGTGACCCTGTCCAAGACGGCCGCCGAGGATACCCCGCGCACCACGCTCACCGGCACGCGCCGGGCCGCGCCCGCGAGCCCAACACCCGTCGGCGTGCCCGCGGCGGCCTTCGTGGCCCAGGTCGGCCGCCCCACGGCGGAGCACCTGAGCCAAGCGGCCGCCTTCCGCGACGCCTTGCCGCGTGAGCTGACGGCGGCCTTGCACCAACCTGCAGGCGCGACCGGGGTGGTCTGCGCCTTACTGCTCGCTAGCGACGAACCCACGCGACAAGCCCAACTCGATCGAGTCAGCCATATCGCCGGTGCCGCGCCGCGTGCCGAGGTCGAGCGCCTCTCCCCACTAGCGCACTCGCTGGCGGCCGCCGATCGCTTGCTTGCGGTGGACCTCGCCCTGCCCGCCCTCCGCCATCTCACCCGCGAGGATTACGCGCGGTTCACCCAAACCCTCCAGGCGCTGATCGAGGCCGATCGCCAGATCGATCTCTTCGAGTACACGCTCCAGAAACTCCTGCGGCGGCACTTGGCCGCCCACTTCGAGCAACCGCGCCGGCCTGTCATCCAATACTACCGCCTCGCCCCCCTAGCCCGCGAATGCGCCGTCCTGCTCTCGGCGCTCGCCCATCTGGGGCAGAGCCAACGCGAGTCGATGCGCGCTGCCTTCCGGGCCGGAGCACAACTCCTGGCGGAAAACGAGGTAACCCTTGAACTGCTCGCGTGGGAGCAGTGCAACCTGCCTGCAGTGGATACCGCCCTCGACCGCCTCAACCAGGTCGCTCCGGCCCTCAAACGCCGCCTGCTCTCCGCCTGCGCCCACACGGTGATGGTCGACGGCCAAATCCAGGCTCGTGAAGGCGAGCTCCTGCGCGCCATCGCCGAAGCCCTGGATTGCCCCATGCCGCCCCTGCTCGGGCAGGCGTGCAGTTGACCCCTCGCCGGCCAACCCGGACGGCTGCGGAATCGGCCCGGAATTGGCTGCGGAATTGGCTTGCGCTGGTCTGCGTCGCCCCGCTAAGAGCAAGCCATGTTCAAGTCCAGCCTACCCCCGTCGTTGCGCCCGTTCGGCGGCCTAGCGCGATGCCATCGCTCACATCGGCTCGGGCAGTACCTCGGGCTCACCGTCTACGCCGGCTGCGTGCTCGCAGCCGGCGAACTGCGTGTCGAGCGCTTGTTCGGCCCCGAGGTCAAGACCGGCCCGTACAAGCACCCGGCGCGAATCGAGGCCCTGGCCAACGGTGACCTGTACGTCGTTTATTACGGAGGCGAGGGCGAGTACGCCCAGGATACGGGTGTGTTCGCCAGCCGGCTCGAGGCCGGGAGCCAACGCTGGACGCCGCCCCAACCCATCGCGCAGGACCCCTTCCGCTCGTTGGGTAACGCCGTCGTGTGGCAAGCACCCGACGGCTTGGTCTGGCTCTTCTATATCGTGCGGTATGGCGAGACTTGGTCTACGTCGCGTGTCCAGGCGAAGATCTCGCGCGACCACGCCCACACATGGTCCGATGCCTTCCCTTTGGTCAGCGACGAAGGGATGATGGTGTGCAACCGGCCCATCGTGTTGCACCAAGGCGATTACCTCCTGCCCCTGTACCACGAGACCGGTCACGACACCGAGTTCACCGCCCCAGACAGCGCCGGTCTGTTCCTCCGTTACGATGTCCGCCAGAAAACCTGGAAGCCGACCGGCCGGATTCGGTCCGCCACCGGCAACATCCAGCCTGTACCCATCGAACTCGAACCCAACCGCCTGGTGGCCTATGTCCGGCGGGGTGGCAACTTCGAGCCCACCACCCAAGGCTGGCTGATCCGCTCCGAATCCCACGACGGCGGTTGGACCTGGACCCAAGGCCGCAACACCCAGTTCCGTAACCCCAATGCCGCCGTGGACTTCGTCAAGCTGCGCAATGGCCATCTGCTGTTGGTCTTTAATGACAACATGAACGATCGCACCCCACTGACCGTGGCGCTCTCGACCGACCGCGACCGGTCCTACCCGCATCGCCGGAACATCGCCGAGGGGCCCTACGATTACGCCTACCCGATGGCCGTCCAGACTCAGGACGGCAGGATCCACCTGATCTTCACCTCGCACGAGCGCACCATCGTCAACCACGCCGTCTTCGACGAGGCTTGGATTGCCGACGGCGGCCCGGTCCACAGTTGGCTGCCTGCGACCCCCGCGCCCTCGCCCAACTGACCTGTGCCTAAGCACCCCGCGGGAACGAATCGCCTACCGACGCCGGCGAGCGACCTCGCCAGCGCGGCGGACCAGGAGCGCGCCCGCATCCTGCGGGCCGATGTGCTCAGCCAACCAGACATTAAGCTTCATCCCTTGGGCGAAGCGGATGCCGCACGCGAGTTGGCCCAGTTCACTCGCATCTTGTGGTCGACCCCCAAAATGGAGGGCTACTTCGACCGCCAGCACTTGACCAACCTGAAACATCATCTCGCCGAAGCCCGCCACGGCTTCGCCACCCTCGCCCGCGGCGGCATCCTCGAGGTCCTCGTCATCCCGACCCTCCCCGAAGACGCCATGGGCTTTCACCTGCTCACGGTGCATGACCCGCGCGACGATGCCGACCGCGGCCGGGTCATTGGCTACACCGTTTACTCCCTCGAGAAGGGCCATGCCCCGTTCGGTCAGGCCGAGGCTGTCCGGGTCGCATTCGACATCTTCCCGGGTTTCCGCGAAGGCCGCTACCGCGAGGTTCCCTTCACCAACTGCGAGATCTACAACGTCTCCCGCAAGATCCTCTATCGTTACCGACCCGAGCGGTTCCTGGTGGACGCCAAGACCCAGATCAGTCAAACCCGCACGGGCGATCCCTTTAAACGCACCATCTACTACCTCAAACGCGGCTATTATCCTCCGGACCTCAAACCCGCAGCCGATGCTTGCCTGGTCCATCTGCTCGAACGTAAACCTCTCGCCCGCAGCACCCTTCGCGCCCTCGTCGCCAACTCGAAGGCGGCCTTCTGGGTCTTCCCAGCACGACTCGCACCCCATCGTCCGACACCTCCCTAGCCCCTAGCCCAGTCCTGACCGCTAGCCAGTCAACAGTCAAACAGCTAGCGCAAGGGACGGTCTGAACCGCTCAACCGCCGGCACTCTGCAACTGACTCCGACTCATTGTAACTGGTTTTTAATAGTTGACACTCGCATCTCCACACCAGAACTGCGGGCAACGTGCCCACGCCCCGCCTTTGGGAGTTTTTGGGAATTGACTCATTATAACTGGTTTTTAATTGTTGACACTCCCCGCCAACATTAACGAGGCCAGACGCACCCCAACCGCCAACCGCCACTGGCATCGATCAGTCAATAATCGCCATCGCCATCGCCAATCGCCCATCGCCTGGCGCCTCCCTCCCTCCCGAAACCTATCCGATCCGGACCCGTCAGGCCGCTGGATCGAGGGATTGACTGGACCACGAGCCGTTGGGATCGGCTCTATACGACTGGTTTGTAATTGTTGACACCCGCGTATTCGCATCGGAATCGCGAACCCGGAACCGCGGGCAAGATGCCGGCGCTTCGTCTAGAGTTAGTTCTTTGTAGCGGGTTGATTATAGTTGACACTGAGCCAGCAGAGCCGCGCGGGCAAAACGATTGTCGACGGTTGCGGGCTCGAGTATCGTCCGGCCCCATGTCGATGTCGACTTCACCAACACCACCAGCGCCAGCAACAGCCGCGCCCGTACCCGCGTTTGAACCGCCGCCCCGACTGCTCATGGGGCCGGGGCCGAGCAACGTTGCCCCGAGCGTCCTGGCAGCCCAAGCCGCTCCGCTGGTGGGGCACCTCGATCCCGCGTTTGTGAAGATGATGGAGGAGATCAAGGGCATGCTTCGCCAAGTCTTCCTCACGCGGAACGAAATGACCTTCCCGGTCAGCGGCACCGGTAGCGCGGGCATGGAGTTCTGCTTCGTGAACCTCATCGAGCCTGGAGACGAGGTGGTAATCGGCGTCAACGGCGTTTTTGGGACGCGCATGGCCGACCTGGCCGAGCGCTGCGGCGCGCGCGTGGTGAAGGTCGAGGCACCTTGGGGCCGGATCATCGAGCCTGAGGCAGTCGCGGTTGCGATCGAGCGCGGCCGACCGAAGCTGGTTGCTGTGGTCCACGCGGAGACCTCGACCGGCGCTTGGACTCCCATCGAGGACATCGCGAAGTTGGCGCACGCCGCCGGGGCGTTGTTCGTCCTGGACACTGTCACGTCGCTGGGGGGGTGCCCGGTGCGGGTGGACGACTGGCAAGTGGACGCGGTCTATAGCGGCACGCAGAAGTGCCTAAGCTGCCCGCCCGGCCTGGCGCCCGTTTCGCTTGGGCCGCGCGCGCTCGAGAAGGCCCGGCAACGGAAGAGCAAGGTGCAGAGCTGGTATCTGGACGTCAACCTGCTCGCCTCGTATTGGGGTCAGGAACGGGTCTATCATCACACCGCGCCCATCTCGATGAACTACGCGCTCCACGAAGCCCTCCGGTTGGTGCTGGCAGAAGGACTCGAGACCAGGTGGCGCCGTCACCAGGAGAATCATCTGGCGCTGAAGACCGGTCTGGCCGCTCTCGGGCTGGAGTTGGTCGTGCCCGAGCGCGAACGGTTGTGGCAGCTTAACGCCGTGAGCGTGCCGGAAGGCGTCGAGGAGGCCGCGGTGCGTCGGCGGCTGTTGGACGAGCACCGGATCGAGATCGGCGCCGGTCTGGGCCCACTCAAGGGCAAGATCTGGCGTGTCGGTTTGATGGGCGAAACCTGCCAACCAGCGAACGTCCAGCGGTTCCTGACCGCGTTGTCGGCGTGCCTACAGACCTGAGTCATTGAGATGGACTGTAAGTCGCGGTAGGGCGGGCTGTCCCAGCACGCCGCCAAGCACGGCCTGCAGCGACGGTCATCGTCCGGCGCGCAGCGGAGTGCGCGCCCTACCGGCATTCGGATCCGCAACGGAGAGCGGGCGTCTCGCCCGCTTCGCTGCGCCCACGGCCACCGCGGTTGGCGGCGCGCAGCGGAGTGCGCGCCCTACCGGCATTCGGATCCGCAACGGAGAGCGGGCGTCTCGCCCGCTTCGCTGCGGCCACATCGCTCTGCCGCGGCTGGCGGCGCGCAGCGGAGTGCGCGCCCTGCTACCGGCATTCGGGTCCCCAACGGAGAGCGGGCGTCTCGCCCGCTTCGCTGCGGCCACATCGCTCTGCCGCGGCTGGCGGCGCGCAGCGGAGTGCGCGCCCTGCTATGGGGACTGTCAAGTCTTGTTGCGGCGTTTGTTTAGTAGGATGGGGTACCTGCACTTTGTGTGAGCCATCCAATTTGGCTTATGGCGCCTTCTGTGGAGGTGCCCAGGTAGGGGCAATGGTCCCCCGATCGGCGTCCATGGGGGGGCGCCTCCCTGCACAGGTCGCATCCCGCCAACCGATCTCAGCAGCAACCTGCGACCTTTCGAACGAAGGAAACCGACTGGACGCAGCCGCGCCGGTTTCCCTCGTCCGTTTCTATAGGGCACCAAGCCCATACACCAGGGCTGGGTGCGGGTCAATCTTCGGATCCAGGCCCAGTTCCGATCGCTGCTCACGAACCTTCTCCACCTCACTCTCCGGGCAAACGTTTCTCCGACGGTGTGTCCGTCAGCCACGCTGACGTCACGACCTGCTATCCGGGTCGTTGGCTGAGGCCAGCCAGCGCCCATTATGGTGATGTCCGTATCCATCAGAGTGTCGGAAAACGAGCGCGCCCAATCTACCGACCGGCCACCTCAGTGGCCAAGGGCGCGTACGGGTCGCGCGCCGTTTTCCGGAAAGTCAGCGCTGAGAAGATCGTTCATGGCAACCGGCTCCTGCCCTTTAGGCCGCCGTCATCACCCAACCCAGTTGCTCGGCAGTCTTGCGACCGGTCTTCCACCGCCACCAATCCACCAACAGTTGCCGAGCAAAGGCGATAATCGCCCGTTTTCGAGCACGGGCCTTGGCCTTGGGATTGAGCAGGATGTGCTTCCACTTCTGCACCAGGTAGTACTCGGGCTGATAGAACACCATGCGCCAGGACACTTCCACCAACTCGGTGCGTAGACGCTTATTACCCGCCTTGGTGATGCTCAAGTCGGCGGCGCTCTGGCCTGAAGCACTCACCCCACCGCTCAATCCAGCGTAACTGCCGGCCTGACGGCGGTTGCCAAAGCGCGTCCAGTCGACCACCTCGCCATCGATGTTCTCGTGGGTCAGGCTCCCCATCCCCTTGGGCAGCACCTTAGGCGCACCCGCTTGGATTTGCTCGGTCAACTGGCCCACGCTCTGGTCGATCGCGATGATCAAGGGGCGAAACACTTCCAACCGCTCCACCAACCACGGAGCCAGCTTGCCTGCCAACCCTGCCCAGCGGGCCGGCTTCCACCAGTTGTTGGTTTCCCGGATCCCGTGCAAGAGCATCAGGCTGCGCCCCTGCGCCGCCAGGCTCAGTCGCTGCTGGCGCAGTTGCTGACGCTGCCGGTTGCGGGCTCGCTTCTGCTCCTGGGCCTCGGTCGGCACCCGCACGATCGCCAGCGCCTTCTCGTTGCCCGCCAGGAAGCGGTCCAGGCGCGTGGCCAGCTCCAGTGCATCGGTCCGATCGTTGTTGACCCCGCTGCAACGCTCGTCCAGACAGCTCGGGCAGACCACGTAGTTGCGGATCCCCAGGGCGCTCAGTTGCCGGTGCAGCCAGAAGCCGGTCGGCCCGGCTTCGTAGCAACTGATCACCTCCTGCGCCTGGCTCTTCTGCTTGAGCGCCCATTCCAGGAAGCGGTTGGGGGTCATCTTCTGCGGCGGCTGGGGCTTGGCCCCGTCGACCATACGCACGACCATCAGATCGGCCGCATGCACATCCAGGGCCAGTTTGATTTGCCGGTAGGGTGGCGACCCTGCCTCCGATCCCGGCGCGGCTTTGGGGGCGCTGGCGACTTGCACTCCGCCAGCTTGAGCGGTAAGGATTGCGTGTTGGTTATTCATACACCTGGTGGACGTCGCATATTTTTTGCACGTCCGCCAGCTTTCATGCCATCTACCGGCATCCGGGTCGGCAACGGAGAGCGGGCGTCTCGCCCGCTTCGCTGCGGCCACCTCGCTCCGCCGCGGTTGGCGGCGCGCAGCGGAGTGCGCGCCCTACCGGCATCCGGATCTAACGAGAAGAGGCCGGAGTCACCTCCGGCCTCTTGTGGCTGCTAGGCTTTTTGGCCTTTAGCCAGGCCTCGGCTTATCCCGGCTTACCGTCGGATCCGGTAGAACTTGGTACCGGTCGCCTCGACGGTCTGTGGGTTGGCCTGGCTAGCCGCGGCGGTCCAACCGATGGGCGCGGTGAGCGAGGTGGCCTCTTCCAACGTGCCGGTGCCGGTCCAGGAGATCGTCACCTTGCCATCGACGGGGCCGGTGATGGACAGGGCGACCTGCTGGAGCGGAACGACATCATAGTAGGCCCTGATGGCGTTCGGATTGGTGCGGTCGTTGATGAGAATCTTCTCGTTGTTTGGCCCGTAAGAGAAGAACTCGACGTTGCCACCGCCGCCGCCTTGATACCAGACCAGACGCACCGGGTACAACCCAGCCACCGGGGTGACGAAGGCGAAGGGGATGTCCCGCGCGCCGGCGCCGCGGTCGATGGTGAATAGAACGGCGCCGTCGGTCTGGCCGGGCAGGCCGATCTGCACTCTCCAGCCGTCATCGCCGCCGACGGCGAACTTCTGGTAGCCCGCCGGCAGATCCAGATAGGCGAAGATCTCGGCGGTGAGGTTCTCGAAGCGAGCGGCGCCACTCAGGCCCGTCCCTGGGATACCGGGAACTGCCTCGTCGGCTTGGCCGGTCCGAGCCGCTTGGAAGTTGCCGATGTCGCTGGGCGTGTTACCCGGGTTCTTGGTGACGTTCCAGTTGATCGTGCCCGGCACAAGATAGGAACCATCGGGTTCCGGCCCCGGCGTCGCCACGTTGGCGGGTGTACCGGCCAACTGCGCTTCAGCAGCGGCGGCGGTGTTCCCGCCCGCGCGGCCAGCGGCGGCCTGGACGACCTTGGCGCGGAAGCCGACCTTAGCCGCTTCGAGGCGGGCGAGTGGCACGGCGACGCTGGCGTCCACCGTGACGTTACTGATCACGTTGAAGATCCAGTAGTTGGTCGTACCGGCGTAGACCAAGCCGGCGATGTGATTCGAGCTGGACGACAGCGGCGTGGGCGGCGTGTACAAGACCAGCTTGTCGGTCGAACCGGAGATCGAGGTGACCGTCGGCGTGACGCTCTCGCCATCCAGGATCATCCCGACGCTGCCGCTGCCCAGATCGGCCACCACGGCGCCGACGGCATCGCCGAAGGGCCGGATGGTGGGACTGTCGTTGGCGATATCCGCAGGGTTGCCACTGCCGACCTTCAAGGTGATGGGGCCGGGGCCGCTCTGCTGATGTTGGTTCTGCCACAGGGTGACGGCGGCACCCGCATTGACGCGCGGGTTGGTGACGCCGATGTAGGGCATCGGGTAGACCGAGGCCTTGACCCAAGGCCGAGCCGGGCCGCTGTAGGCGTTGTAGGTGGCGATCGAGGAGATCGTCTGCCCCGGATTCGCCACCACCGACGGAAACGCGCCGCTGATGTCGTTGACCAGGATCTGGGTGCCGGTCTGCCGATCGAGCTGGAGGAACTCGAGGTTCACACCGCCGCCGCCCTGCCAGAAGAGGATGCGGAAGGGATAAATGCCGTCCTCGGCCACGATGACGTTGAAGGCCGCGTTCGGGTTGTGCACCGGGTTTCCATTCTGACCGCCCGGGCCATTGCGGAAGCCCAGGAGCGTGCCCAGGGTGTCCCGGGCGTTCGGGGCGGAGATGCAGACCCAGCCGTCGTCGACGTTGAGGCCGAGCACATGCGCCCCGGCCTTGAGCTCGAGGTACGTGACGATTTCGTGCACGGAGTTGTCGAGTCCGACCGCGGTCGAGCCGGAGGTCCCGGCGCCGGGCAGCCCCGGCACGGCGAAATCCGCGTTAAAGATGCCGGCGTTGGCGGGGGCACCGCCCGCGCCAGAGTTCCAGTTGAGCACGTCGAACATGTCGTAGCTCCGGTCCGCGTTCGGGCCGGCCACGGCCAGGTTCGGGTACGGCTGGTTATCCGAGAGCCGGATGTAGCCGTTGTTAATCTGGATTTCCGGTCGCGGCATGTTGTTGCCGCCGCCGCCGTTGCCCGAGTAACGGTTGCCGTTGCCCTGGTTGGCGTCGCCGGAGCGATCGATTTGGAATGCCTTCACGTTGAAGCCCGCGCCGGTGACTTGCGAGGCAAGCACCTTGTTGGCGGGCGGTATCGGCCAGGTATAAGCGGGCACGTTGAAGGCCCACGTATTGGTGACGCTAACCGGGTTACCGCCCGAGTTGTACGCGTAGATCAGGGTGACGTTGTTCGTGCCCGAGAACAGGAGGTTCGAGACCGAGCTGGCCCGGCGCACGGTGGTCACGCTGCCGGCCTTGCTGCTGGTGATGGTCTGATCCACGTTGTTGATGCGCAGGACGACCGAGTTGGCGTTGAGCGGGATTGCCCCGTCTTTGATGTCGATGATCACCGGGTCGTCGGCGAAGGCGTACCCGTAGTTGACGGTCGGCAGCGTGCGCGACACCCAAGGGCGACTGACCGTGCTGGACTGATAGGCCTTGACCGCGTTTGCATTAGCGGGATCGTTGACCAAAACCCGCTCGCCGGTGGCGAGATCCACGGTGTAAAACTCGCAACCGTCGCCGCCACCCGTCTCCCAGTACATCAACCGCACCGGGTAGAACCCGTCGTTGGGCACCACCACATTCATCGTGCTCTCAGTGAAGCCACGATCGCCGGCCGTGCCGAGTTGCGTGCCGGCCACGTCGCCTGGGCCCCAGCCGAAGGAGAGGCGGAAACCATCGTCGCTATTGACGGCGAACCGATAGGACGTGCCCGCCTTCAGCTCGAGGATGGTCTCGATCGACACCACATAGCGGTCCGTGGGCGCCGCGCCCCAACCCGGGATGCCCGGCACGCCTTCGTCGTTCGGGAAAGCGCCGCTGGCGCCGCCGACCGTCGAGTTCCAATTCACCACGCCGGGGATGTCGTACATGCCATCCTGCGCGGCGAAGGTGGGATCCGCGCCATTGATGAAGGGCTGGTTGGTCCAGGGGTCGATATAGCCGTCGGCGATCTGCCGCTCGGCGTTTGGCACCAGACCCGTCGCCGGATTCCGATACACATCGATCTGATTCACTTTGGCGCGGAAGCCGCGTTTGGACGCGTCGGCTGAGGCCAAGGCGTAAGCCGCGGGAATGGTGGTGTAGGCCGCGACGGTGAAGCTGCCGCTGCGTTGGAGCGGGTTACCGGCATTGTCCCTGGCGGAGAACGCCCAGGTGTGCGTCGAGCCCGAGGCGAACAGGGGCGAGCGGATATGCGTCACGGTGGTCACCGTGCCGAGCTTGTCCAGGGTGATGGCAGCGTCCTGGCCATTGATCAGGAGCTTGGCCGTGCCAGGATCCAACTGCGTGTCGACGCCGTCCGTCACCCGCAACAGAACCCACGACGGCGCCGGGGTGATGTCGGAGATGAGCGGGATCCGGACGCCACCGAACTTGCCGAAATACTCGATTTCGGCCAGTTGATGCGTGGGCCCGGGGGTCTCGGTGGCCTGATAGCGGATGAACTTGTACAGCGGCGTGGGATCGGCCAGGTCGATCCGGACCACTTGATTGCGCGCCGTCCAGAGGGAGGCGGCGCTGTCGCGCGTATAGATGGGCGTCCAACTGGTGCCGTTGTTCGAGCCGAGGATCTGGAACTTGGTCGGATCGCCGCTCGGATCGCCGTCGGCGGAGGAGAGGGTGAAGTGCGTGAAGGCCACGCCGCGCGGGAACTCGACGGTCACGTTCAACGGGTTGGCCGCGGTAGCGTCGTCGCAGCACCACTTGTTGTTAACGCCCTCGACCGCATTGTCAAAGACGTTAAAGGCGCCGTCGTTGCCGAACTGCGGCTTGTTGTTCGCTGTGATGGCGGTCCAGTTCCAGGAGGGATCGGTCGGGCCAGCGGCTTTGTTGCCGTCGTTCTCGGGGTCGGTAAGGTCACCCTTGAGCAGCGCCGCGTTGCCGGTGCCGAGGATTTCTTCCGACAGGGCACCTCCCGGCAAGCCAAAGTACTCGATTTCGACGATCTGGAAGAAGGCCGTGGCGGTGGTGTAGGGCGGCGTCGAATAGGTCGCCGAGCATTGGAAGCGGATGAAGGTGTAGGGCCGCGCGGGCTTGTTCAGGGTGAATTTGTTCACCTGGTTGCGCACAGTGCCCCAGAGGCCGTTGACGTCGTTGGTCGTCGTGGTCCGGTTGGCGATGGCCGTCCCGCCGCCGATCTGGGTGAAGATCGGCTCGAAGGTGTAGCCGTCGTTCGAACCGAGGATCTGCCAGTCGCGCGGGTCCCGCGCCGGGGTATCGTTGCCGGAGGTGATGGTGAAGTGCGTCAGGCGGTGGCGCTCGTGGAGTTCGACGGTGATGTGCAGCGGGTTGGCGGCTAGTGTGGCTGGCGTCATCGGCTCGCCGCAGCACCACTTGTTGTTGCCGCCCCCGTCGGCGATGTTGTCGAAGACGTTGTAAGAAAACTCGCCGCCGCCAAACCCAGGCTCGGCATTGGACGAAATCGATTTCCAGTTCCACGAGGGGTCAGCCGGGCCGGCCCCTTCGTTGCCGTCGTTCTCTGGGTCGGTCAGGTCACCGCCGAGCAGCGCGGCGGTACCGATGCCCAGGATTTCCATCGTCGCTCCGCTGGCGAGCGTAGCCGAGGCGAAGGCGGGAGCGCTGCTGCCCACTACGAAGAGTAGGCAGAACAGCAAGCTCGCGCGTCGTAGCCATCGACCGAGCGCTGGCCGGCGCGATATGAGGTTAATGGTTTTGTTCATGGGTAGTTGCTTTGGGGTTCTTTCGTTAACTCAGTTCGAGGTGCACGGGCGCGTGTTATCCGCCGGAGTTGGCAGCTCTGTCAAGACCCATGCGTGCGATTTCTTTGGAATCGGTGACGGCCCGGCTTGGCCCTAGGGGATTCCCCTACGTTGCAGTCAGGTAGCGAAGTTATTGTACCCGCTTGCACTACCAACAAAGTACTTTAAACCGCAAGATTCTACTTAATAGCTCTGCTTCGGGTAGGGCGAGGCTCCCGCCGAGCCGCGGCATGTGTCCACCAGGTAGGGCGAGGCTGCCGAGCCGACGCAAAGGTAGAAGAAGCTATGCGCGCGGCGGCTCGGCGGGAGCCTCGCCCTACCCGGCGCTTGGGTTTTCACACAGCCTCCTCAGAGCCGCGCCCCGAAGTTGACCTGTCAACCAGATGCATTGGGGTTCGAAAACACCAAGGTGCGTAAGGTAGAGATGAGGGTTTACTGCCCGGGGGTGCGCAGATCCGCCGGCCACTGGATGCCGGGTTGTTTGGCCAACACCGCATACAAGTCCTGCAGCCCTCGAACCATCCCCACCACGACGTTGGTGCCAACGATGGTCTGAGGCATTCGGGTTTGGCGATAGTGCAGGGCGTTGGTGGCATAGATGCCGATGCCTTGCTGGAGTTGGCGCTCGACCCACGGATCCCGCAGCGCTTGGGTGAGCGCGTTGGTGCCGACCAGTTGTTCGGCGAATGCGCGTGCCTGGGCTGGGGGCGGCGGGTGTTCCGGCTTGAGGATCCACTCGTCGAATCGTTCCAAGGTTTCGCGGTTGGTACGCCACAGGGCCAAGGACAACCGGGCGTACTCGCACGCGTCGGTGTGGTCCGGGTGATTCCAGCGAACCACCGCGTTGCAGTTCGAGTTCAGGGGCACCGGCAGGCTGACGATGGCGATCTGGTTGCTGAGCGTCTGGTAAACTTGCCGCAACAGGCCGTGCATGATCCGACAATGGTGACAGGTGTAATCGCGCAGACTGATGAGCACCACGGGGGCGCTCGGCGAGCCCAGCAAAGGCACCTCGTCGAGGTCGAGTTGGATGGCGCCGCCGTGCACCGACAAGGCGTGGCGCACCGCCGGCTGCGATGGAGTCGGTACCGCGCGTGGTTCCGCCTCCCGAGCGGTCGGCGGAGCCACGATGGCCTCGGTCGGTCGAGCCGCCGGCTGAGTCGGCGCCGTGGCTGTGGCGTTCGTCGGTGTGGGTTGGAGCCGTGCCGGGTCGAGCGCACTGACCCGGAAGGTCTTGGGCTGGTAGATCAGTTGCCCCGTCACCAGCAGGGCCAGTGCGCCTGCACTGGCCCACACCAATCGCCAGGCTGTGGCTGGTCGCACGAACACCTCCTGATCGATCTTCCACGCCTTGCCCTGCGGAGCGCGGAAGGGCGCTTGGGTCAGGATGAGCACCGCCGCCAGCGCCCCGGCGCCGTGCGCCGCCATGCAATACGGGCAAAAGGCTCGGAGGACCGCGGCCTGCAACACCACGAACCACAGGACCGCGCCCAACACCGCCACTGCGCACAAGACCAGGACGCCCCACGCCCAACGTTGCTGCGCCGGAGTGGTCCGCGGCTTCAAACGGAACGTCGTGCCCAGCGCCAGGGCGTAAAGCCCCAAAGCCGGCAGGCTCACGGGAATGCCGAACCACGTTGACCACCGGCTTTGGAGCACCCGGTCACAACCCGATTCCGGTCCGCAACCGGCCACGCCGCCCCCGCGCAGCGCGGCCCAGCCCAGGTAAGCCGAGAGCGCAAGCGCCACGGCAAGCAGGCCGGCCCAAACCAGCCGCACCTTGGGTGAACCGTAGCGGCACACGGTGGCGACTTCGGCTTCGGCTTTGGCTACAGCTTGGGCTTTGGCTTTGGTCTTGGCTTTGGCTCTCCTGGACATAGTCAACCGAAGTCAGGTTGTGCGTTTGCCAACTCGACGTTCGCGCAGCTACAGCGAGCCAGGCGGGGCCGAGCTCTCCTCGACCAGGACAAAGACCTGACGAGGTCGAAAATCCGCCAACTCGACTCCGGCCGGCAGGGAAAACTCGCCTTCGGAGATCGGCAACATCTGGAAGCCGCGCACCAGGTTGGTCATGCCTAACTGGAGTCGGAAATCCCGCGGTTGCACCTCACCCAGCAGTCGGCGCGGGCCAGCAACCCGGGCCTCGACCACCGAAGGATTGATCTGGACGATGCTCAACCCGGACGGCGCCGAAGCAGACTCGACGGTGACCGTGACGTACCTGCTCACGACCTCGGAGGGGTAGGCCAGCACCCACCAGAGCAGCAGGGCGATGCCCAGCGCGGCGGCTTTGGCCCGCAGATCGTGCGCGAACAACGTGCGAAGCGGATGAGCCTGCAGCTCCGGCACCGCCGTTTGACAGTGGACCTCGGTCAACTGCTGCAGGCGCGCCTGATCGGCCACCACCTCCAGCTTGCCCTTGTGCGCCACGCTGATCGTCCCCCGTTCCTCCGAGACCACCAGCGCCAACGCGTCGGTCTGTTCGGAAAGACCCAGAGCCGCCGCATGCCGGGTGCCGCGCGGGCCGAGCGCCTCGGCATTCCGGGTGAGGGGCAACCGGACACCTAACCGCTCGACGCGCCCGCGACGGATGATCACCGCGCCATCGTGCCCCGGCGAATGCGGGTCGAAGATGCTCTTGAGCAGGGGCTCGCTGAGCTTGGCCCCCACCTCGACCCCACCGTCCACGTGCCGGTCGACCGCGTCATGGCCCACCAGCACAACCAGCGCCCCCACTCGCTCGCGCGCCAAATCGTCCAAGGAGTCGACCAAGATCTGCACCTCCGCGCGCGGCAGGGGACGACCGGCGGGCCTGCGGCCGGCCCAGGCGCGGCTCAAACCCCATTTGGCGATTTGCTCGAACAACTGCCGCAATTCCTCCTGGAAAATCACGACCAGGACAATGACGAAGATGGCGAAGAAAGCCTGCAACACCGCCGTGGTGAGCACCAACCCAAAGCGGACCGCCCCGAGGTAAATCCCCCCCAGGATAATCAGCCCGCCCAAGATCAAGCTCGCCTGGCACATCCGCCGCAGCCACACCAGCAGTCCGTAGATCATCAACCCCATCAGCCCGATGTCCACGCAACCCGCGATCCCAACCTCGGAGGCCCAAGTCGAGAGCCGGAACACGAACCGACGGTAGGTGCTCGATGGCGTGAAGTCAACGACCCGCCCGCGTTCGCGCTCCGCGGCTCCGCGGCGCGCAGCGGAGTGCGCGCCCTACCCACCGACTTGTAGTTCACCACGCTGACGGATGAGTGGCGAACGCTTCCCGGCCTAAGCCCAGCAACGATCGCTTCCGTCAGGCCGATGGCTGCGCCGGCCCACCATGCGCGCGCAGGTGCGCGAGCAACGCCTCCGCGGAGGCATCGGCGAAGCGGGGGTCATTGATCGCGCAGTCCATCTCGACGACCGGGATGTCCGGGCGTAACTCCGCCTTGAGGGCCGCGTACAAGGCGCCATCGGCTTCCGCATCGTGAAAGGCTTGCCCCGGTGCGCCGATCAGGCTGCCGCCGCGCAGCGGCAACAAGACCGTGACGGGTCCGGTCGAGAGATTCAGTTTGCGCGCGAGGAGGACGCCCAACTCGCGGTTCTCCGCCGGCGTGGTGCGCATGAGGGTCACTTGGGGGTTGTGCGGGTAGAACCTGCGTCCGCGGAACTTGTCAGGCACGGTCTCCGGTGGGCCGAAGTTGACCATATCCAGGCAACCGGTCGAGACGACCGCCGGCACGCCGCGCAAGGCGGCGGCCTCGAGCCGGCGAGGTCCAGCGGAAAGGACGCCCCCGACGAGTTCATCCGCCCACTCGGTCGTGGTCAGATCGAGCACCCCAGCCACCAGGCCTGCCTCGACCAGAGATTCGAGGGTGCGTCCGCCGGTGCCGGTGGCGTGGAAGACCAGCACTTCATAGCCGGCCTCTTCGAGGAGGCGGTGGGCGCGATCGACACACGGCGTGGTATTGCCGAACTGACTGGCGACAACGATCGGTTTGTCTGCGACAGCGGGCGGCTGGACCTCGACCATGCCGCAGATGGCTCCGGCGGCTCGCGCAAAGAGCACGCGAGAGAGGCGGTTCAGGCCCGCCACATCGACAATGCTCGGGAACATGACGATGTCCTTCACGTCAACATAGGGCGCCGTGTTGCCGCTGGCGAGCGTCGAGACCATCAGCTTGGGAAAGCCAAGGGGCAAGGCCCGCATGGCGGCCGTGGCAATCGCCGTGCCCCCGCCACCGCCCAAAGAAATGACCCCATGAATCTGCCCAGCGGCGGCGAGTCGGGCCAGCACGACCGGCGCGCCGCGGGCCATGGCGGCCACAGCAGCGCCCCGGTCTTGGGCGGCAACCAAGGCAGCCAAATCGGCCTCAGCGGCTTGGGCGACCTCGCGGCGGGCGATGTCCGGAGGTAAGCCGGGCTCGCCCAGGATCCCAACGTCAATCACCAGCGTTCGATGACCGCGCTCGCGGATGCGCTCGGCGACGAAGCGATGCTCGGCGCCTTTGGTGTCCATGGTTCCCAGGATAGCGATCGTAGGCATAAGAGCTCTCAGTCAGGCGCGGCGCCGGCACGGGCGGGAGTCGAATGGGCAGCGGCTGCCGGATCTGGTTCGGCCAGTTCAGCGGTGATGCTCACGAAGGTGGGGGCCACGGCGTTGCGGTAGCTTTCGAGCTGCAGCCAGGCGATGGTTCCGCGTCCCGCCACATCCAGACTAAACCAGCGGACCTGGGCGTTGGCCTGGACCAAGTCCGCCACGGCTCGTGAGCCGGGCACGTCCGAGTGGCCCAAGTAGTCGGCGAACTCGACGCCGTTACGCAACACGAACTCCTCGACTTGGCCATCGGCAAAATGGAGTGTGACCTTGGCGACCGGCAGATGCTTGCGGTCGTCCCCCCCGCTTGGCCATGCCCACCCGCCCACGCCACCCAGGAAATACAACCGGCGCACCGCCAAGCCCACCGCGACCTCGACTTGTTGCGGCAAGCTTTGGGCGTGGCCAGCGCCACCTCGCAGGACCAACACGTTGTTGCCGGTCGGGCTCTTGGCGGGACTGACGATGTCGAACGGCACCTCGCCCACACGAACGATGCCCCACCGGCGGAACTTGAGGGTCTCCTCCTTGGCCTCCGGATGGCTGTAGATGCCGTACGAAGTGTTCGCGGTGAAAACGGGGGTCAAGTCGAGGATGCGAAAGCGGAGTTCGTCCGCGCACAGGTAAGCCAGCAGATCCCGCAGGTTTTCGGCGCCCAACGCCTCGAACCCTTCGGGCATGAGCGACAGACTGCCGGTACGCCGGCTTTGGACATTTGCTTTCCTAAGGGTGTAGTCGCCAGAGGCGTTGCGCAGGACCAGTTCGGCATTGTTCTCCCGCGCCACGATGCCGTCGTAAGCCAGATCGTCCCGGGTCTCGACGCTGACACTGAGGAAGTTGGGCTCGACGACGCGGTTGGGGTCGAGGATGTGCACCAACAGGTCGGCCGCGCCGTGGGCGCCCATGCCGGTGAGGTCCGGCGCCAAGTCACGGCCGGTCGCCTGGTACCGGTGGCAGCCGGCGCAGTTGGCCGAGAACAGGTCACGGCCCCTGGCGAGGTCGCCCCCGGGGCGTTGGATCGCAGGGAGCAATTGGGCGATCAGAGCCTCTTTCTCCTGCCGGACCGGGGCGCGTAAGGCTTCGAGCAGGGCGTTGGCGCGGGTGGCCACGGCGTCGTCCGGATGGGTTCGCAGCCGATGGAGCCGAGCCGGTCCCAGCGCCAGCGGGGCAAGGCGTTGTTGTGCCAGGGCATCGAGAAGTTGCCCGGCCCAAGCCCCACGCCGAAGCAACTGGGCAAAGGCAGCCTCGCGCAACTCCTCGGTTAGGTTCGCGTAGGCCGCGATCAACTGGTCGGCCGCGGCGGGTGCGGCAGTGGTGCCAAGGGCTTTGATCGCGCGCGCCTGCAAGGGGCCGGACGCGGAACCCGAGCTCAGGAGTTGGCCGACGGCACCCACGATCTGCGGGTCGAGGTGCTCGACCCCGAGCAGGTTCATCGCCATCTGGCCGCGCGTCGCATCCGGGAGGGTCGCGTCAGCGAGCTGGGCCAGGAGCATCGCGCTGACCGGCTTCAGTTCCGCCGCGAGCGTCCCCTGTCGGTCCCAGCGCGCCAACAAGGGCAAGGTGGCCCCGGGCAAGCCCGACTCGCGCGACTCGAGCAAGCGAGCCAAGGCGGCCTGGAGTTCGGGGTTCCATTCGGGCACGACCTGGGCGCGCAGCGTGCCAGCCAGGCTCTCGATCGCCACGCGCTTGAGGAGGTCGGTGGTTCGAGGTTGCTGCGCCAAGAACGTCACTAACGCGACCGCCGCGGTCGCGTCTTGCTGATCCGCCAACAACCGCGTCGTGTGCCTCACGAAATCCACCAACAGGGCTTGGTCCGGCGCCGCAAAAGCCGCCTCGATGAAGAGCAACGGATCCGCTGCCACCACGCCGAGCGCGGCCGACTGCAGGTACGGATCACCGAGGGTGCTCCAGAGTTCGGCCACGATCTTAGCCACGCCCGGGGTGGTGCGGAAAGTGGCTAAGGCGATCAGGGCCTGGAGTCGGGCGCGCGGGTCCGCATCGTAGACCCGAGCGCGGACGACGGCCAGGTTGGGCACCACCTGGGAGTTGTCGCGTTGGGCGACGATCCTCAGGGCGCCCTTGCGCACGATCGGTTCCGGGTCGTCGAGGGCGGCCACCAGCAGGGGGTTGCCCAGTTGGCCCAGGTTCTCGAGCACGTGCAACGCGTGGAGGCGCGCCACCGGCTCGCCTGGACCCCGGGCCAAGGCAACCAACGCGCCGGTCTCGCTCCCCGCGCCGTGCTCGGTGAGCAGCCGGTGCGCGGTTTGGCGCGTCCAACCGTTCGGGCTAAAGAGGGCTTGAACCCACACGCTGGGGTCGCCCGCCTCGAGCGCCGGCCGGCGGAGCCGTCGCGCTTCACGGTGCTGGACCCGCCAGAGCCTGGCGAAGTGGTGGTCGCGATCGGGGCGGGTAGCGGCGTTGTGCGCGCCATGCGGCGGTCCCCGGGGGTCGTTGTGGATCACCGCTTGGTTATACCAATCGACGACGTAGAGCGCTCCCTCGGGCCCGGTGCGCACATGAATGGGTCGGAACCAGAGATCGCTACTGGTGATAAACTCGACCTCTTCGCGACCGCGTTCCTTGGTCGCGCGGTAGGTGATGCCCTGAGGGGCGAGCACATCGCAGTGCACAAGATTGACCGTCGGTTCGGTGAGAAAGTGCAGGCCATGGAACCGCTCCGGCCAGGCCCCGCCGTCGTAGACGCACGCGCCCGATGCCGCCGTGAACATCCCCACCCAGTCGATTTGCCGGTAGGCCGGCCGGGTGTGTTGCACGGCGGGAAAGACCTTCTGATGATCCGGAATCACCGCGGACGCGCGCACGCCCCCGACGTTGCCTCGAGCGAGCGCAGACTCCGGCAGGACAATGTGCAGGAGGTGCTCGCCGCAGGTGGCGGTGGTGTAGAACATCTCGCCATCCGGGGCGAAGTCGAACCCCCAAGTGTTGCAACTGCCCGAAGCCACCTGTTCGAGAGCGGTGCCGTCCGGACGGAACCGGATAATGCCCGCGCTCAGGCGGCCGAAATCGCGCGTGCCATCGCCGCTTTTCGGATGGCCGGCGCTGTAGCCCACGGCCCCGTACACCCAACCGTCCAAGCCCCAACGGAAATTGTTGATGACCGCGTGGGTGTCCTGCGTGCCGAAACCCGTGTAGAGTGTCTCGACCCGGTCGGCCTGCCCGTCGGCGTCGGTGTCGCGCAGCCACAGGATGTCGGGCGCTTGAGCCACAATCGCGCCGTCCCGGTGCAGGACCAGGGAGGTCACCAGCTCGAGCCCGCCGTAGAACACACGCTTCCGGTCCATCCGGCCGTCGCCGTCGGTGTCGGTCAGGATCGAAATCCGATCGCGCGCGGGTCGGTCCTCCTTGAGTCCAGGCGCCCGAGCCGCCACCCGCGCCCGGGCCGGCTCCACGGGCGCATCGTTCCGATGGAGCGTCCGGCCGTGCGGATACTCCGGCGTTTCCGCCACCCAGAGCCGGCCCTGCGGGTCCCAGTCCAACGAAATGACCTTCTCGACCAGCGGCTCAGCGGCCACCAACTCGAGCTCGAATTCCGGGTGGACGTCGAGCTCTTGGGCGGCCAACTCCGGCGCCACCGGCCCGCCGACCGGGTATTTCAGGGCTGCCAGTTCGGCAGGTAGGCACAACTCGTCCACGTCCGCGCGCCGGCCCGCCCAAGCCAACCCTCGCAAGAGGAGGACGCGAAACTGAGGGGTGGCGAAGACCGCGTGCTGGTGGCCCGGCAACGCTACAAAGACGCGGTAGGGCGCCACCCCGCCTTCCCAAGTCCGCTCGTAGGTCCAGAGCTGGGGCGCGATGACAAAGACGGTATGGAAACTGGTGGCCAGCACCTCGATGTCCGGCGCCAGGTCTAGGCGATAGTAGATCTCGTCGTGCCAATCGAAATTCGAGAGACCGCGCACGATGGGATGCGTGCGGTTCACCACATAAAGCCCCACCTCACCTTCGTGCCGTTGCGACCGTTGGTTCTCCCCAATCCAGGCACCCCCTTGGACCTGCTTGGCCCAGGCGTGCTCGGCACCGCTCATCACACCGTCGTGCACCACCACCACACCGCCACCCCGGCGGAGATACGCTTCGAAATCGGCCCGCGCCTGGTCAACGATATTCATCCCCTCGGCCGCGTAGATCAAAAGCACGTCGGTCCGCGCCAACGCCGCCGCCGTGGGGAAGCCGAGGGCGCCCTCGACCCGTACCCCGCGAGCGGCGAGTCCTTGCGTCCACTCGGTCAGAAAGCGGGGATAATCGTGCTGACCGGGCCCGTGCGTCTTGGGACCGGCACGGAGGAACACCCGCAACGGCTCGGCGCCGTGCGCCAACCCGACCAGGCTCGCGATCAGCAAGGCGGCGCCTACCCAGCGCCTAAGAGTCGCGATCCGGCGCGGCATACTCCCCGAATCCTTATCGAGGTGCTTGCCGCCTGCTGTGTTGGGTGAACTCCACGATGACCCAACGACGGCGGGCAACACTCATCGCTTGCCTTTCTGGGCGGGTTTACCCCGGCCATCGGTCGCACGCGCCGGCCGGGCCCGCGGCGCCGCCGGGGCGGGGATGGCTTTGAACCGCCGCGTGATCTCGACCAGCGATTGCTCGACACCGATCCGCTCCAGGCTCGAGGCGCCGACAAACCCGACACAATCGGTGTGCTGGTTCACGTAAGCGGCGTCGGCCGGCGTGCCGATCGGGCCGCCGTGCGACAAACAGAAGATGTCCCGCCGCACACGGCGCGCGCTCTCGACGATGGCCTGCGTCCGTCGCACCGCTTCGTCCAGAGTGCAGGCAGCCCCCGTCACCCCGATCGACCCGCCCACCGTCGTGCCGACATGGGCGATGATCGCGTCCGCGCCGGCCTTGGCCATCTCGGCCGACTCCTCCGGCGTGGCCACGTAGACGATGCTGAAGAGCTCCATTTTGCGAGCCAACGCCACCATCTCGAATTCCTTGCGCACGCTCATCCCGGTCTCCTCGAGCACTTGCCGGAACTGGCCATCCACGATCGCGTGCGTGGGGAAATTGTTCACACCGCTGAAACCCATAGCCTTGACCTGCAGCAGCCAGTGCCACATGCGCCGGCGCGGATCCGTGGCGTGGACCCCACAAATGACCGGCACCTCATCGACCACGGGCAAGACCTCGTGCTCGCCGATCTCCATCGCAATGGCGTTGGCGTCGCCGTAGGACATCAAACCGCAGGTCGACCCGTGGCCGCTCATGCGGAACCGACCCGAGTTGTAGATGATGATCAGGTCCGCCCCGCCCTTTTCGATGAACTTGGCGGAGATGCCGGTGCCCGCCCCAGCCGCAATGATCGGCTCACCGCGCTCGAGCGTCGCCCGCAACCGGTCGATCACTTCCCGCCGCGTGTAAGGGTTGCCTTTGCCGGTCCAGGGATTTGGCATGGTGTGTTAGTGCGTTGAGGTTTTGACGGGCGCGAGCTTACGGGGCGACCCCGCGGAACGCCAACTCAAAATAAGCTCCGCGTAGTCACAACATTGGCCTGCGGCATCCAGGCCCCTCCAGAAGAGCTTCCACCCGCTTTGGCGCGCGCATCGGCGCCATGAACCCGTACCGCCGGCTTTCCAACCGGCATCGGGTCGACTGGGAAGTCGGCGGAACGGCCGGTTCAGGGGGCGCGATACCACCGAGTGCCCGGATCCCCTTGGGATTTGAGGTAGGCCAACAGATCGAGAATCTCCTCGAGCGTGAACGCGTCGAGCAAGCCGCTGGGCATCAGCGAGAGACTCGAAGGCCGAACGGATTCAATGTCCTGGACGCGCAACCGCTGGAGATTCGCCGGGTTCAACAAATCGCCTTTCAACAGCACCTCGCTCTCCGTGTGATCCCCGATCCGACCGGTGTAACTCTCGCCATCCTTCATCCAGACCGTAACCGTGGCGTACTGGTCCGAGACCACGCGGCTGGGGTCTATCATGGACTCGAGCAACATCCGGTTGTCGAAGCGCCGGGCCACGCCGGTCAGGTCGGGCCCGGTCAGGCCACCTTGCCGGTTGAACCGATGGCACTTGAGGCACATCGCCGTCGAGAAGACCCGCCGGCCGCGCTCGAAGTCGCGCCCCGCCCCAAGCCCATCGACATCGGGGAGCAGTTCCTCGACCGTCCAAGCGCGCACCAAGCTCCGCTGCTCGAGGTCCACGTACGGATCGGCGGGGGGCGGGCGGGCGAGGATCGGTCGGAGTTGGTCGTGGTGCAGCGGGTCGAGTTGCTCGATCGCCTCGCTGCGAATCCCATGCAAATACTCATTGTAGGTCACACCGCCGCCCCAGGCGCGTGCACGGGCGAACCACTCGAAATAGCGCTCGCGTTGGGACGCCATCCAACCGTTTGGATCCAACGTCCGCAGCCCCAGGGCATAGTGAATCTGCTCTTCCTGGCTCAAGGCCGTCGCCATCCCCATGAGCGCCCGGGCGACGATGCCCGGCGCTCGGAGGTAGATCAGCACCTGGCTCAACTCGCGGTCCAAGTCGTAGGTCCCCGTCGGAAACAGGGGATCGAGACAGTCAAGGATGGCCTGGCGCTCGTCCTCCTCGATGCGGCCTAAGCGCAGGCAAACCAGGGCGTAAATGCGCAACAAGTCCAACTGCTCCGTGCGCCCCAATTGCCGCCACTCGAAGCGGCCCAGCGCCCCCAATAGAGCCGCGCGCTGGCCCGGCCCGGCACACCGGCTCAGGGCCACAAGGGCCGTCAGTTGCCGACGCGGGTCGCGCTCAGCCAAAGCCCTTTCCTGCCAGGCGCCCACCGGTTGGTGCTCGAGCGCCACGCGTGCCGCGTATCGAATGGCTCGGTCGGCATGGCCCAGCGCCGGCCATAGCGCCGCGATGGCCCCGGGCTCGCACCGGCCGTGATACTCCTCGAGAGCGCGGCGTCGAGCGCGTAATCCCTCCGGGTCCGGCGTGGCCCCACCGACCGGCGCGGTCGATTCCGGCCCCTGGTAGCGGACGCGCAGCAAGGACGAGGTCGTCTGCCGCCCCCCCGTTAGAAAGTAGAGCGCGCCGTCCTGAGGGCGAATCGCCAGGTCGGTCACCGGCAAGGGAGCACCGCTGACGAACGATTCGAGCGTGCCCTGATAAGAAGCGCCAACCGGATCGAGGTGTAGCGCATAGATCTTCCCATAGCTCCAATCCCCCAGCAGCAGGGCCCGCTGGTAGCGAGCCGGGAACCGCGCCCCGTAACCGAAGGTCAAACCCGTAGGTGAACTCTCGCCAACGTCCAGCACGGCCGGTTGGCTGTCCGGATAGTGATCCGGCCATTTGGAGCTGCCAGTCCGCCAGCCAAAGTCGGCGCCGCTGGTGACGTGGATCACCCGCGTCGGACGGTACCAAGGTGTGCCCAAGTCCCATTCCATGTCCGCGTCGAACGTGAACAGTTCGCCGTCGGCGTTGAACGCGAGGTCGTACGGGTTCCGCAGGCCCATCGCCACCAACTCGAAGCACCCGGCGTCAGGGTCCAGCCGAGCAATCCAACCGCCGGGCCGATCCGAACGGAAGACGCCGTCCGTCTGCCCGAGGTGCGGCCACAGGGTGTCCTCGGCCCACAGGCGCGGAACCCGCGATCGCTCGAGACTCGGCAAACTCGTGGCGTTGCCCGCCAGTATGTACAGCGAGCGCCCATCCGGCCCGGCGATGATCGCGTGCGGGCCGTGCTCCCCGCTCCCTTCAAGGGACCGCACCAACTCGACGCTCTCGATGCGCTCGCCGCCCTCTCCAAACCGCAGTCGGTACAGCCCGGACCCGCCCGCTTCGACGGACCGATTGGCCACCACGTAGAGGCTGTCGGCAGCCCACCACAACCCCTGGGCGCTCCCCACCTCAGCCGTCAGCACCTCCACCGCCGGCTTCGCCCCAGCCAAGTCCGGCAAGGCCAACCGATAGAGCCGGCCAAATTGATCCGAGGCGATCAGCCGCCCAAGCGGATCCACCGCCATCGCCACCCAAGACCCTTGGTCGGGCGGAACCGTGTAGACCCTTTCGACCGCAAATCCTAACGGCACCTGGATCGGCGTCTGAGCGAGCGGCGCGGGCGGTTGCGCCACCACAGGTTCCGCACCCGCGGCGCCCGCGGCCGGCACCATCGAGAGGATAAGGGCCACGGCACCAGCAGTCGGCGCCAACCCGCGCAGGCAAGCCAAGCCCAGCTCGACACCCAAGGCGGCGAGGCCGCGGGTGACCGCCCCACGCTCCCCACGATGCCGAAGCCAGTCGGCTCCCATGCCACCAACCATGGCACAAGCCACTCTCAACATGCCGCCGACCCTAGCATGGTCGAGCCACCAGGGAAAGCGGCTCGGTCCCGTCCGAATCCCCGTGGCCGGCCTTCGTGTCACGATCCGTACAGGGACCAAGGGGGCGTGTAAATTACGTGCCATTGTTTTAGTAGTTGACACCATCGGCCTCAGGCCACGCGAGTTATCAGGGTGACCTCTCCCTTGAAGCGAACTCTCAAACCGCGGTTGCAGTTGGGGTACGCGAGTCCTTGGCGAGGTCCTTGAGGCCTGCCATCGCGGGTGAAACCCGGCAGGTCCCTTGCGGGGCGCGGGTCGTCCCACCCGCTGGGCGGACGTGACCGTCCGCGCTCCGCCTCCTCGCTCAGGATTGGGGTTGGGTGTCTGGCCTGCGCCGCTGCCGCGGCGGAACTCCGCGTCCTGATTTGGCTACCCGGAACCGGCTCCGAACCGGGGTGCCGGCTCCGGCCCGGGCAGCGCTCGGCTCGACGCGGCAAGCGCCAGCAGTTTGGGGTTTCGGGTCGGTTTGGTTTTTCGTTGACGGGTCAAGGGCGGGCGGTAAGAGTGCGCCACGCGTCCCCAACGCGAAACATAAACGAAGCATAACCGTGAAGTCGGCATGGACAGGCTGCCCAGGTCGAGGCGTGATAGGCCGGACACTGACCCAACCGCTTCAGCGAACCCAACCCCAACTCCGCACTTCCCTATGAAGAGTCAGACCCTGTTGATAAGCTTGGCCCGAGCCGCCGTTGGGCTGGCCCTGGTCTCGGCCGGCACCCTGCCCGCCGCTGGACGGGTGCTGGACAATTTCAACGACAACACCAAGACCGACTGGACCGATTTCACCTTCGTGCCAGGCTTTGGCCTGCCGACCGAACAGAACGGCCAGTTCCGCTTCGCGCTGCCGCCCGCCGGCCGAGCCATCTTCAGCGCCAGCCAAAAAGTCTCGGAGGTGTTTACCCTCCAGGAGGGCCGGACTATCGAGTTCCGCGTCGACGTGATCGAAGGCGGCGCCAAGGACTCGTTCGCCGTGCTGGCGTTCATCCCCACCACCGGCGGGGGCGGGCCCGGCACGCTGGCCGGCTACGGCCTAGCCAAGTCCACGACCGACGTCCTGATCACCAAGGGCATTAACAAGTACTTCGTAGCCGATGACGGCCCGGAAGCCGAACTCAAGCAGGACAATATCTCGCTGGTGCTCAAGATGTCGGTGAAGGGGGGTAACGTCACGATCACCGGTCAGGTCCTGGACAAAGCCAATAACGACGCCGTGCTCTGGACCAAGACCGTGGTCGACACCCCCGCCGCCGATGTGCTGACCGACGGCACCGATGATCCGGCCGCGCCGTTCATCACCGCCGGATACTTCACCCTGTATTGCTACGCGGATTACGATGCCGGCGCCCCTGAGAATCCCTACAAGGTCTACTACGACAACGCCGAGGTCTTCGTGCTCGACACCACCATCCTCGACGACTTCAACGACAACACTAAGACCGACTGGACCGATTTCACGTTCGTGCCGGGCTTCGGCCTGCCAACCGAACAAAACGGCCAATTCCGCTTTGCGCTGCCACCCGCCGGCCGAGCCATTTTCAGCGCCAGCCAAAAGACCTCGCGGGTCTTCGAACTCAAAGAGGGCGACCGCATCGAGTTCCAGGTCGACGTCGAGGAGGGCGGCGCCAAGGACTCCTTTGCCGTGTTGGCCTTCATCCCCACGACCGGAGGCGGCGGGCCAGGCACCCTGGCCGGGTACGGCCTCGCCAAGTCGACGACCGACATCCTCATCACCAAGGGGATCAATAAGTACTTCATCGCCGATGACGGCCCCGAGGCGGACCTGAAACAGAACCTGATCACGCTCATCCTGACCATGACCGTGCGCAGTGGCAGCGTCACCATTGCCGGCAAGGCCTTAGACAAAGAAAACGCCAACGCCGTGCTCTGGGAAAAGACCGTCGTCGACACGCCCGCCGCCGACGTCCTGACCGATGGCATAGACGATCCCCCCGCGCCGTTCATTACCTCGGGCTACTTCACCCTGTACTGCTATGCGGATTACGACGCCGGCGCGCCCGAGAACCCCTACAAGGTCTACTACGACAACGCCATTGTGTCGGCTCCGCCCCTGGCGGCCAACGTCGCCCCCGTGCTCTCGGAGCTTAAACCGGCCGAATTCGCGAACTTCTTGGCCGCATCCAGCCAGGTCTCCTTCAAGGCCACCGACGACAAGGACCTGCCGAATGACAAACTGTCCATCACGCTCAATGGCCAGAAGTTCACCACGGCCAATGGCCTGACGGTCACCGGCACCGGCAACACCAAGACCGCCAGTATCGGCGGCTTGGTCGCCAATGTGAACTACGTGGCCGTGCTCACAGCCGAGGACTCCGAGGGGTTGTCTACCTCCCGCAACCTGTACTTCGACACCTTCGCCACCGGTAATCTGGCGATCGAGGTCGAAGACTACAACTTCGAGGCGGGCAGCTTCATCAATAACCCTGTGCCGATCCCGGAGGGCGGTTTTGGCTGGGACAGCTATAGCCAACAATACGGTGTGTTGGGCACCGACTACTACGATAGCCGGCCCGCCCCTCACGGCACGCTTTCGATGTACCGTACCCAGGACCATGTGCGCATGCAGCGTTCCCTGGATATTGTCCGCGCCAAGTTTGCGGCAGCGGGCGGGGCGGCGCTGGACGTCTACGACTACGACGTGGGCGATATCGCGGCCGGCGAATGGCTCAACTACACACGCAACTTCCCGACCGGCTTCTACGAGGTCTACCTGCGCCAATCCGTGGTCAACATGGCCTCGGGCGAAAGCGTGCTCGAACGGGTGACGGGTGACCGCACCCAACCCAACGCCGCGGCGAGTGTCCTGGGCTCGTTCCTCGGCGAGAAGACCGGGTTCCAGTACCGCAACTTTGCGCTCACCGACGGCACAGGCCTGAACAAGGTGGTGCTCAACCTTTCGGGGGTCACCACCCTGCGCTTGCGTCAGATCACCGCCAACGCCACCGACGGCGGCCGTTACCAGAACTACCTGATCTTCATTCCGACGACCGATCCGGGCGTGCAGCGCGCAACGGTCGCCTCGCTGGCTCCTACGCCTGGCGCGACCGTGACCACCGTGACGCCGCAGATCCGAGTCGAGATACAGAATCGCCAAACCACCGTCGACGTGGGCTCGATCCAACTGACGCTCAACGGCCAGGCGGTCACCCCCACGGTGACCCCGCAAGCCTCCGGCGCCGTGGTCACCTACAACATCTCCCCCTTGCCGGCCCCCGGAGCCAATAACTCGGCCCGCATCGCCTTCCGCGATAATGCCAATGTCGAGATCAGCGCCGACTGGAGCTTCGTCATCAATTACACCGCGCTGGATCCGGCCAATCGCCGGCCCACCCCGGGAATCGACCGCGGATTGAAGGTGCGCATGGTTCAGGCACCTGCGGGCACACCCGGGCTTGCCAACGACCTCGCCCGTGCGGAGTCCCAACTGGCGGCCAACTCGACCATCCCGAAGGAGATCGAGACCAACGTGGTCGAACAGGTCATCAACATGTCCCAGGTCGAAGGCGATTCCACGGGCTACTTCACCCCGGACCGGCTCGTCCCCGGATTAGTCGACTGGCTCAACGGCACGGACGACTTTGCCGTCGAGGTCCGGACCTGGCTTGACCTGGCGGCTGGCGTCTACCGCTTCGGCGTTCGCAGTGACGACGGCTACAAGGTCTCCTCGGGCAAGACGCCTAGCGACAAAGACCCGGTGATCGGCTTCTACAACGGCGGGGTCCCCCCAGAAGCCAGCATGCTCTTCGACTTCGTCGTGCGCGAGCCCGGGCTCTACCCCTTCCGCATGATCTGGTACGAGCGGGGCGGCAACGCCTACGCCGAGTGGTTCTCGGTGAACATCGCCACCGGCGATCGCACGCTCATCAACGACCCGCGGGTAGCCCAGTCCATCAAGGCCTATCAAGACGCTCCGCCACTACCGGATGCCCAACTCGAAGCGGCCACCGCGGTCAACGGCCCCTACACGGTCGACGCGACCGCCACGGTGGACGTCGCCAGCAGCACGATGAGCGTGCCCGTTCCTACCGGGAACCGCTTCTACCGGATCCGCTGGCCCATGGTGGTCGGCGTCAAGATCGTCATCACCAGCGTCAAGATCGAGAACCAGAGACTCGTCCTGAAGTTCGACCAACAACCCGTAGGGCCTTAAGCCCAACCGCACCGGGCCGGCGAGGAGTGCGGGCGGGGTTCGCGCCTGGAACACCAGGCCGCCCCGCTCGCCCTCGCTGGCCGGGTATGGGGTCGGGCGGTTTGCTCGGAGCTGTCGCATGGCTCGCTCCGCCCGCCCAAAGCCGTATCCCATCCCCCCCACCACGCTTAGCGATCATGCGCGACGACGACCTTCTGCTCGTAGCCAACAGTCGTTCCAGCGCTGACATGCTCTATGCCGTGGGCCTCTTTATCCCCGACCCGTTCATCTATTTCCGGCACCGGGGACGGCACCATATCGTCCTGAACGATTCGGAACTCGCGCGCGGCCGGCGCGTAGCCACGCACTGCCGCGTCCTGCCTCTGACGCGATACCAGCGCCGACTGGCTCACGAACAACACCCCAACCCGGGGTTGGCTGCCGTCATCCGCCTCCTCTGCCGTGAACATGCTATTGCCAAGTTCCTCGTCCCAAGCGATTTCCCGCTCGGCCTCGCGCGCGAACTCCGGCGCCTGAAGGTGCGCGTCAAGGTCCGACGCGGAGAACTCTTTCTGCCTCAGCGAGAGTTCAAAACCGCCGACGAAGTGAAGAAGATCAGCGCCGCGTTGATGATGGCCGAAGTCGGCATGGCGGAGGGTATCCAAGCGCTGCGCACTGCCAAGGTCGGCCCGGGTGCCCGGCTCATCCACCGTGGCGCCCCCCTGACCTCCGAGCGGCTACGGGCGATTATCGAGGTGGCTATCATCCAGGCCGGTGGTCAGGCCAGTCAGACCATCGTGGCCGGTGGAACCCAAGCCTGCGACCCTCACGAACCAGGGTCCGGCCCGCTCCGCGCCAACCAACCCATCGTCCTGGACATCTTCCCCCGCTCGCAGAAAACCGGCTACTTCGGCGACATCACTCGCACCGTGGTCAAGGGCCGCGCCAGCGAACCGGTCCGCAGGCTTTACCACGCTGTGCAGCGCGGGCAGGACCTCGCCTTCGGACTGCTCCGCGACGGTGCCAAGGGCCACCGCGTCCACACCGCAGTGGCCGACTTGTTCGCCAAAGCCGGATACCGAACCTGCCGCCATAACGGCCGCCTGCAGGGCTTCTTCCACGGCATCGGTCACGGCCTGGGTCTCGAGATCCACGAACCGCCGCGCATCGCCGCCGCCAGCAACGCCCGGTTGCGAACCGGCCAGGTCGTCACCATCGAACCCGGCTTGTACTATCCCGGCGTCGGCGGAGTGCGTCTCGAAGACGTGGCCCACCTCACCGAGCGCGGCCCACGCAACCTCACCAAGTTCGAGAAGGTACTCGAAGTCTAGACCGCACACGGCCTCACTGCCCCCCTGCCCGCGCGCCTTCGCGCCCGTACCCAGCGACGGTTGACATCACGGTCTGTATCAATATGACAGAGTTGTAGTAGTTGACACCGTTCTGTCTGCGGGCCCCAGCAGCGTCCCAGCCGAACGACCCTGCCTCAGTTCAATATGACATCAATGTAGTACTTGACACTGCTCCGTGAACGTCGCGATTGGGGCTGTCCCGCTGGGGGGGCAAGCACAGGTCGACTTGCCAACGGGCCGAACCTGGGGCATTTGTTGGCGAGTTGACCGCGGGCGGCCGGTCCAGCAGAGCCGGCCCGATGGGGCGGCGTCGAACGTCGGAGTGAGCCGGCGGTCAAAGCTGTGAATAACGGTTATGATGCTTGGATACCTGTTTTTCGGACCGTACGATTGGCTGCTGATCCCGGGGTTGTTGGTGGGCCTGTATGCCCAACTCAAGCTCAGCTCGACCTATAAGCGCTACGTGCGCGAACCGGTGCAATCCGGCCTGAGTGGAGCGGAGGCAGCGCGTGAGATTTTGGATCGGGCCGGTTTGAGCGGGGTGCGAGTGGTGCCGGTGGCGGGTCACCTGACCGATCACTACGATCCCAACCGGCGGACGCTGTGCTTATCGCACGAGAACTACCACGGACGCTCGGTTGCCGCTCTGGGAGTGGCCGCCCACGAGGCGGGCCACGCCCTGCAGCATCAGGCGGCCTACGCGCCGCTGCAGTTGCGCATGATGTTGGTCCCGGCCACCAACTTCGCGACCACGGCGGCGGGCCTCATCTTGGTGGTGGGCTTCTTGCTGGTGATGTTCCGAGTGATCAGTCCCACCCTCTACGGCCAACTCTTACCCTTCGCCATCGGCGCCTATGCCGTGGTTACGTTCTTCCAGCTCATTACCTTGCCGGTGGAATACGACGCCAGTCGGCGCGCCAAGCAGCAATTGCTCCGCCTGGACCTTATTCGGCCACAAGAACAGCGGTCTGTCCATCGGGTGCTGAACGCCGCGGCCCTGACCTACGTAGCGGCACTCGTCACAGCGGTGCTCGAGCTGACACGGTTGGTCCTAGTCTCACGCTCGTTCAGCAGTGACGATTGACTCTTAGCCCAGGGCTTGATTGCTTAACCCGTAAGCCATCCCTCCGCACGCCTCGTCTATCTCGCCCCGAGAGCCGCTTCGATGGCGTCGGTCACCTTGGCCGAATCGGGCTCGTCCCTGGACTCGAATCGCGCCAGCAGCTTGCCGTCGCGGCCGACCAGGAACTTGTTGAAGTTCCACTTGACCTCGCCTGGGAAAGCTGAGGACTTGCCGGTCAAAGCCGCATAGAGCGGATGCTGGTCAGGGCCGGTTTTCACCTTCACCTTTTCCATGAGGGGGAAAGTCACATCGAACTTCGAGGTGCAGAAGGCCTTGATCTCGTCTGGCGACCCCGGTTCCTGTCCGCCGAAATCGTTGCTGGGCACCCCCAAGATCACCAAGCCACGGTCTTTGTATTGGCGGTAAAGCGCCTCGAGGGGCTTGTATTGGCGGGTGTAACCACACTGGGAGGCCACGTTCACCACGAGCAGGACCTTACCCTTGAACTGGCCGAGGGAGGTTGCCTTGCCGTCGATGTCTTTGAGGGGGATGTCGTGCAGCGCCGCGCCGGCGACGGAGACCGTGGTAAGGGCTGCTAAGCCAGCGAGTTGGGTCATAGTCTTCATGAACATATTTTGACCAACAATGCGGCAGGCGCGCCCATTGTCAAATCCGGCCAGGGCGGTGTTCGTCGGGGGGGCGCAGCGTCGTCTTCGGGTTTCAGGCCGCCTGAGCGAGGACCGGTGCGTCCGAGGATCGGCCGTGCGTCGATACCGGTGGACGTCAGTCGAGCGGTTGACCGCCGGTGGCCACGTTCTCCTTGGTGAACAACCGCGAGCCGAGGGTGACCTCCTTTAGGACGGTCTCGCCTCGAAGGATCTTGAGGGCGAGGTCGATAGCCTCGGTGCCACCGGTCGGGTACTGGAAGGTGGCATCCAGAATGCCTTGGCTCACATAGGCGACACCTTCTTGGGGCAAAGCGTCGATGCCGACGAACCGTATTTCTTTCTCCCGACCGGCGGCCTGGGCAGCCAAGTAAGCGCCGTGAGCGCCGGGATCGTTGTGCGCATAGACCAAGTCGATCTTGGGGAAGCGGGCGAGGGCAGACTCCATCTCTTTGCGCGCATCCGGTTCGAGCCATTTCATGTCCGCCTCGAAGATCACTTCGAGCTCGAAACCGGCGATCCCCTCGCGGAAGCCGCTGTGGCGGTCTTGACCCGGGGTGGAGGTCATCAGGCCCTTGAGTTCGACCACTTTGCCCTTGCCCGCCAGGGTGCGCTTAACCCATTCGCCTGCTGCCCGCCCGATCTTCTTATTGTCCGCCCCGATGAAACAGGTGTACTTGTCCCCGAGCAAACGCCGGTCCAGGACGATGACCGGGATGCCCGCCGCCACGGCCTTCGCCACCGGCTCGGTCAAGGGCGCAGCCTCTTTGGGGCTGATGATGATCAAGTCCACACCGGCGCTGACGAATTCCTCGACGTGGGCCCGCTGCTTGAGGGTGTCGTTTTGGGCGTCTTTGAAAACCAGCTTCAACTGAGGGTGTTGAGCGGAGGCGGCTCGCAAATCCGCGTTCATTTGGACCCGCCACGGCTCGCCGAGGTTGCACTGGCTCATGCCGATGGTGTGAACCTTGTCGGTGCCAGAGGGCGGAGCGGGTCTCGGCGACTTGCGACAGCCGCTGCCGCCCGACCCGAGGAGGGTCAGCAGGAGTACGGCTCCGAGGGCGCACCAAGAACGGCGAGAGAGGATGGCCAAAGGCATGGCCAACGTTTTTGGGCAAAACCGACCCCGCGTCAAGCGCGGTTTCAGGACGCGACTTTACGCTTGGCTTCCTCGGGCACTTCGAGCTTGGTTTTGCCCAGATCCTTGATCTCGACCGTCGTGATCCGGGTCATCTCGCGCTCCTGCTCCCGGCCCGTGATCGTGGCGGACACAGTCAGTTCGTACTTCGACACGGTTCCCTCCGCGATCCAGACCTTGACGGTGCCCTTGGCGTTCCGCGGGCCTGCAGGCTGCGCGTCGCCCTGACGCCGACCCAGGGCCATGAGCTCGGCTGCGCCGGTTTGGGTCAGTTCACCCACCAACGGTCCGGTCCCCTCGCCCTTCCAGCTCTGGACTTTGTCCATGAGGCTCAGAAGTTCATCGGTCGGGGCCTGCAGCCGGCCGATCATCCGGGCCATCATCCGGCCCCGGCCGGGGTCATCTGCCCCGGCCTGCTCCAGTTCGGCCAACGTCCGCCAACCCGACTCGGTCTTGAGGGCCCGCTTGTCGCCTTTGAGCACGACCTCGATGGTGCGCTCGCCAAACTCCTGGCGTAGGCTGGCCAGACCGCTCTGGTCGGCCTTGCCTTCCAGCGGCCCCGGGGTCCAGTTCATACCCTCGAACCGCATGGTGCTGGTCCAACTGTAGTTGGGCTGGTCAGCCAGTCTCTTGATGGCGGCTTTACAGGCTTCTTTGGGTTGGGCGGCGGTGAGAATCACCGCGGAGGCGCTCAGGATGGAGAGGGCAACAAGGGGCTTCATGACTCGTTCTGGTTGTGACTACTTCGAGGTTAACACTGCTGAAGACGGCACCTCGGTCGCCTGGTTACAGGGATTTCGGCCCCTCGCAGACGCCGGCCCACCTCCGCTCCCGGGCTGGCGAGCCGAGCCGAGGGTATCGGACGAATTCGGACGACTCATTCGGTAGTGCCGCCTGCGGTTTCGGGAGGTTTCTTGTGGCGGTGAGGGCCCAGCATGTACTTCTCATGCCGCTTCTCCATTTCCCTAAGGCGTGCGCATTGGTCGACATCCAGCAACGCCGCCAGCCGTTGGTTGCGCCGCTGGATGACCTCCGCAACCCGGTCGACCGTGGCCTGCTGAATCGCCTGCAGGTCCGCACTCGCCTCGGCCACCAACGGTTTGACTTGGCTCACCTGCTCCTCGGTCAAACGCAGTTCCGTCGTCAGATAGCCGATCATGCGTGCCGCCATCTCTTGCCGGGGCGGAGGCGGACGAAAGACGGTGCGCTTGCCGTAGGCGTAGCCGGCGGCGGCACCGGCGACCAGGCCAGCCGCGAAGACTGCTGCCAGGTAGAGGGCGGCCTTGCTCTTGGTCACGCCATTCATGGCAACAAGGCCATGGTGACCAGGGTCGTCGACCGGGCCCAGGGGATGTCCTCGCTCTGCCGCAGCAGTCCCCCGCTGATGGCCAAGCTGGCGATCATCACGGCGAACGCGCAGGCCAGTGCGTGACGGAACAGCCGCGCCACGCCGGCATCGTCGCCGTCGCTCGGCTCATGCGGCCCGGCCGCCCACGCTCGGGCCAGCGTGGGAAGCGAGAAGGGGGCCGGGAGACCGCCTTCGTCTTCGTCCTGCGTCGGGGGGGCCGTGGCTGCGGCTCGGAGCAACCGTTCTAAATCCCGATCCCTTCGGTTCATAGGCTTTCTTCATCCATCAGGAGGTTCAGGTAACCGCGCAGGCGGCGGCGGGCGCGAAAGGCGCGCACTTTGACCACCGCCGGACTCCAGCCGGTGGCCTCACTGACCTCCCGCACGCTGCGCCCTTCCAAATGCAGCAGGGTGACCACCAGCCGGTCTTTCGCATCCAAGCGCAGGAGGAGCTTGGCCACCAGTTCCCGCGCTGCCAGGCCTTGATCTGAGGGCAGCTCCTCGGCGGAGGCGGCCAGGTTCTGCACGACGTCCTCCTCGTCCTCGGTCAAGTCGGCCAGGCGCAACTCGGGCCGAATCCGCTCGTGCTGGAGCTGGCTGAGGCAAGTGTTGACCGCCACGCGGGAGACCCAATGCTCGAGCGGCACCTGACCGCGGTACTGGCCCAGCTTCGCGAAGACCTTCATGAAGACCGTCTGCACCAAGTCCTCTTCGCCGGTCCGGCGCGGTCGGTGCGCGCGCACCAATTTGAGCACCAACGGATGCAGGTGACTCAGGAGCCTGCATGCCGCCTCCTGGTCGCCTTGGCGCACCTGCGCCAGGCAGGCCTGCACGTCGAAGCCCTCAGACTGCATAGCGCTGTGCCCATACACCTTACAGAGTCTGATGACCAGCTCCAAAGGGCCCGGTTACAGGAAAGCCAGGTCCTTCCAGCGGGCCGAAACTCGGGCAAGGGGTTTCAGCAGCCGGCGCTTCGTCCAACGCGGCAGGTCGCCCGGTCCCCGGCCTTGACCGATGCCGAGCACACAACCACGGCCCGGTTCAACGGACTTTCACCCCGGAGAGCGTGCGCTTGGGCTTGGGCCACTTCAGGTCGAGGGCCTCGAGGGCATCGACCACGGTGTGCGCCACGACGTAGTTGCGATACCACTTGCGGTCCGCGGGCACGATATGCCAGGGGGCGTACTTGGTGTGGCAGCGACTGAGCGCGTCTTCGTACGCCCGCTGAAAGCTGTGCCAATAGTCCCGCATCTTGAGGTCGTCCGCGGCGAACTTCCACTTCTTGCGCGGGTTCTCGAGGCGGGCCTTGAGGCGTTCGGCTTGCTCTTCCTTGCTGATGTGCAGAAAGAACTTCAGCAAGACCACCCGGTTCTGCGTCAGCATCCGCTCGAACGCGTTGATCTGCTCGTAGCGGCGCTCCCAAACCCGCTCCGGCACCAGGTTCAACACTCGCGCGATCAAGACATCCTCGTAATGCGAGCGGTTGAACACTCCGATGTTCCCGTAACGAGGCACCGCCCCGTGAATGCGCCACAGAAAGTCGTGCGCCAGTTCCTCGTTCGACGGGGTCTTGAAATTCGCCGTCTCGACCCCCGCCGGATTCACCTCTTGCAGCACCTTCTTGGCTGTCCCGTCCTTGCCGCTGGCGTCCATGCCCTGCAACACGATCAACAGCGCGTGCGAGGCATTCGCGTAGAGCACTTCCTGAAGCTCGCCAATCCGCTGGCGGAGCTTGACGACCTGCTTGGCCACGTCTTGCTTCTTGAGGCCGCCGGAAAAACCCGGGTCATAATCCTTGAGCCGCACGCGGCCGTGAATTCGGGGAGTCGCTTTCATGTCGGACCTTGAGCAAACCACCAAGACACCCGGTGACAAGGCAAAAAAGCTGGGGCACCGGCGGTGGCGCAGGCGTCTCCGCGGGCTTTTCCGCGTTGCCGAGCCGCGCCTGGCTCCCTAAGCTCTCGCTCCGTGGCAACCACGTTCAACTCGAACTCCGCCGACCTCGCCTCCGCCCAAGCGCCGGAGGCGCTGGACGCCGCCCCAGTATACCGCCCACGGTCCGACGGCCGCCAGCCTCAGCAGCTTCGCCCACTGCGTTTCCGCAACCACATCGCGCCTCACGCCACCGGTTCAACCCTCATCGAGTGGGGATGTACTCGAGTCATCTGTGGCGTCACCGTCGAGGCCACCGTGCCCCGCTGGATGAAAGAACAGGGAGTCGCGGGCGGTTGGGTCACGGCCGAATACGCCATGCTCCCCTACTCGACCACCCAACGGAAACCGCGGGACATCACACGCGGCAAGCTGGACGGCCGCTCCCAGGAGATCCAACGGCTCATTGGACGCGCCATGCGTGCCTCGGTGGATCTCGAGAAGCTCGGCCCCCGCACCCTGTGGATCGATTGCGACGTCCTCCAGGCCGACGGGGGCACCCGCACCGCGGCCATTACGGGCAGTTACGTCGCCCTGGCCCTCGCCACGCGCCGGTTGCTCGCCACGGGCGCTCTGCCCGAGAGCCCGATCCGAACCGCCGTGGCCGCCGTCAGTGTCGGCATCGTGGCCGGCCGTCCGCTGCTCGACCTCGACTACGCCGAGGACTCGACCGCCGAGGTCGATTTGAACCTGGTCATGACCCGCGAAGGCGAGTTTATCGAGCTCCAGGGCACGGGCGAGCATGCCACCTTCACCGATGCTCAGTTGAGCGCGCTCCTGGGCCTGGGCAAAGTGGGCCTGAAAGAGCTGCTCGCCGCTCAACAAGCCGCCCTGCAAGCCGGCTAGCCACCGCGCCCGCAACGCTCGCCGGTCCATGGAACCTACCACCAAGCTCGTGCTCATTCGCCACGCTGAGGTCGAAGAGCGTTACCACCGCGTCTTTGGCGGCCGTCTCGAGATGGACCTCTCGCCCCTAGGTCAAAACCAGGCGGCCCAGTTGGCCCATCGTCTGCGCGAGTGCCACTTCGCGGCACTTTACGTCAGCCCCCAGCAGCGCGCTCGCCAAACCGCGGCTCCCATCGTGTCGGACAACGGCACCTCACCCGTCGTCCTCGAGGAATTGCGCGAGGTGGACTTCGGTGAATGGACCGGTCTGCGCTGGGAACAGGTCCAGGCGCAGTTCGACATCAGTCCGTTCGATTGGCTGTCGGCGCTGGACCGCGGTAGCATTCGCGGGGCCGAACCGGCGGCCGACTTTCGGCGCCGGACCGCCGCCGGCCTCGCACGGATCCTAGCCGCTCACCCCAGCCAGACCGTGGCCGTGGTCGCGCACGGCGGGGTGATCCGAGGGGTCCTGGCCGAACTTCTGCGCCTGCCCTTGCCCAGCACCGCGGCCTTCAGAATCGACTATGCCAGCATTACGGTCCTCGCCTGCCACCCGTCGAGGACGGAAATCCAGCTCCTCAACCACACGCCCTGGAGGCAATGGCCCTGACCGCACGCCACTCTACCGGCTAACGCACGCCGTTACTCCGGAGGCGGAGGAGACCGTCGCCGCGCTCTTCCAATGCGTGTTGGGCCAACTTCCGGTGGTTGAGTTGGACGCTGCCAGCGGCATCCTTACCGTCTCGGGCTACTGCCAGCGGCCCCGCCCCTGGGTCATCAGGCGCTGCGCCGAACTGCGCCGCGGGCTCTGGCAACTGAGGGCCAGCGGATTGGATGCGAGCCCCGGACGGCTTCGCGTCGCAACCGTCCGACCGCGGGACTGGCAGGAATCCTGGAAGGACCACTTCCCACCGCAGCTCATCGGCCGCCGCCTCCTGATTCGCCCTAGTTGGAGTCGGCGGCGACCCCGCGGCCGGCAGGTCGAGGTCGTGTTGGATCCAGGGCTGAGCTTCGGCACCGGCCACCACGCGACCACCCGGTTCTGCCTCCGCCAGTTGGTCGCTCTTAGACCGGTCTTTCCAACGCCTCACCCCAGGGCGCTGGATCTCGGCACCGGCTCGGGGATCCTGGCCATCGCCGCCGCCAAGCTGGACTACGCGCCGGTCCAGGCCATCGAAATCGACCCGGCCGCCCTCCGCGTTGCCCGCGACAATGTCGCGCGCAACCAAGTCGCCGCTCGGGTGCGGCTTCTCCAGGCGGACGTGGCTCGGCTCCCACGCTCCCTGGGCACGTACGAACTAGTATGCGCCAACCTGCTCGCAGACCTCCTCCTCGCCCACGCCGCACGCATCGCCAGGCTGCTGCGCCCAGGCGGCTTTGTAATTCTCAGCGGTGTCGAGGTCGCGGAGGCCCATAGCGTCCGAGCCGCCTATGCCGCCCAAGAGCTTAAGCTGCACGACCATTGTGCCGATGAGGGATGGTGGTCAGGGACGTTTGCCCTGGTACACCGGCCCGGAGCGGCCGCCAGAGGTAGAGCCGGCCGTGGTCGAGTTCTGATGCGACGTGCCCTAGCCAGCCGGTCGTTTGCCAAGAACCGGGCCCATCGATGGCCATGACAACGCTCAAGCGTTTCCGCAGCAGCGGCTTATGTCGGATCGACGCCCAATGTGCCCCTCCTCCTCTCAGGCACTTCGCCGCTTGCCCGGGCGTGCTACCCCTCGCTTTTTGACTGGACAACGCAAGATGAGAGTGTACCAATCTGAACGTAGTGTACGCGGGTAAGTCTAACCCACGTGCGACCTGAGTTGGCTATGCCAGCAGCGTTCATCAGGGCAGCGGAGCATCGACGGGATGCTGCAGGCAGCTTCTTCGCCTACCCAGGCTTCCCAACCGGTAAACCTCTTATGAGCAAAACCCTAGACATCATCTCGGACGCAATCCGCAATACCAAACACCCGTTTCGGCAGGTGGATGATCGTCCCGGTAAGCCCAAGAAGCACCGCTACGAGCGGCGCAAGATCCGGGAGTACCTCCGCCTCGGCGACTGGCTGCAGCAGTCGAAAACCTAAGACCTCTCTTCACGCTCGATTTCCGAGCCACGCCGGCGACCGGCGTGGCTCATTTTTTTAGGGGGGGCGCTGCAGGAAGTGGAAACGAAAAAAAATGCCGCAGGATCACTGCGGCCGGAAGAAAAAAATTTGGCGACAACCTACTCTCGCGCAACCTAAACAGGCACTACCATCGGCAATGCGGCGTTTGACGGCCGAGTTCGGGATGGGATCGGGTCGAGCCACCGCTTTATGGTCACCAAAAAGCTTTCAAAGACCCGCCGCCCGGGCAGCGGTTCGCTGAAAACTGCACACAAGCAGGATCGAGGCCCAGTTCGCGAGGTCAAAATCGCCTCCCTGGGAAATAACCCAGGAAAAAGCGATCAAGCCGCACGACCGATTAGTACCAGTCAGCTTAACGCGTTACCGCGCTTACACCTCTGGCCTATCGACCCGGTAGTCTTCCGGGGGTCTTTAGGGACCATGCGGTCCGGGAGGCATTATCTTGGGAGGAGCTTGGCACTTAGATGCTTTCAGCGCTTATCTCTTCCGCACATGGCTACGCAGCGATGCCCCTGACGGGACAACTGCCACACCAGAAGTGCGTCATTCCCGGTCCTCTCGTACTAAGGAATGAACCCCTCAAGCCTCCTGCGCCCACAGTGGATAAGGACCGAACTGTCTCACGACGTTCTGAACCCAGCTCGCGTACCGCTTTAACCGGCGAACAGCCGGACCCTTGGGACCTTCTCCAGCCCCAGGATGCGATGAGCCGACATCG